>VOFC01005070.1_pt1 | contig 32862 bp, 56 predicted proteins | sample 5384161 | NCBI WGS metagenome assembly VOFC01 (sample SAMN12384722, study PRJNA508395) | human gut metagenome | isolation source: healthy gut B | host: Homo sapiens
GATATTTCCGATGTCCACGCGGCTTGGGATCTTGTACTGCATGAAAGAGTTCTCGCGGATCTTACCCTCTTTGGAATACTGGACATTCTCCATCAGAGCCATGCCAATTCCTGGGCAACGCCGCCCTCTGTCTGCACACGGGCAAGATTAGGGTTAATAGGAGTTCCGCAGTCTACCACTGCCACGTAATCGATCAGGTCAATATTTCCGGTCTCTTTGTCCACTTCCACCTCTGCTGCACCGATCATATACGGCGGAGGAGAAATCTTGGAAGAAAAGGCGGTGGTTACCTGAAGCTCCTGCGTATTGCCGCAGGTTCCCTTATAGGCAACATCCTGAAGACTGACCTCTTTATCCCCTGCATAAACTCTTTTTCCGTCAAATTCAGCTTCTTCTGCAGCTACCCCAAGCAGTCCTGCGCCTACCTTGATGATCCGCTTCTTCAATTCACTGCAGGCATTGATTACCGCATTTCCTGTGGCATAGGTGGTAGCAGAGGCATAAGAGCCGGAATCATATGGGGAAACATCCGTATCCACTCCAAATGCGACCACATTGTCAAATTCCGTTTCCAGGCAGTCTGCTGCCATCTGAGAAAGAATCGTATCACATCCGGTACCCATATCCGCACATCCAAGGGATAATGTATGGGAAGCGTCCTCATTCAGCTTCAGGGTTGCACCTCCAACGTCTACATTAGAAATAGAGGAGCCCTGCATTGCCATGGCAAGACCTACGCCTCTTACTTTTTCCATTTCCCATGTCCCTGCATGGATATTTCTCATCCCAGCCAATCATCTCCTTGGCACGGCAAGACAACGATCCATGGTACAGCTTGCCGTGTGGGTCAGATTGCCGTCATAATCGTACATTCTTTCCCCTTCAACAGGCATATTCAATTCACGGATTCTGGCTGGATCCATGTTCATTTTGTGCGCCAGCTCATTTACAGCAGACTCTACTGCATATACTCCTGTGTAGCGCCATAGCCGCGGTATGCACCTGCTGCCTGAACATTGGTGTATACAACTTCATAATCAAAGTCGTAGGCCTCAAGATTCCGATACAGTGCAATGGCCTTATGCCCCGTCAGACCCACAGTTGTAGGGCTGTGATCTCCATATGCGCCTGCATTGGAAAGGGCTTCCACCTTAATTCCCTTTACAATACCATTCTCATCCGCTCCAACCTGTACATGGACCTCCATCTCATGACGGGGAGAGGCACAGATCAGGGCCTCGTGGCGGCTGTAAACGATCTTGGACGGACGGCCGGTCAGCCAGGTGACAATTGCCGGGTAAATCTCGCAAACCTCTGTCTGCTTGGCACCAAAGCCGCCTCCGATACGAGGCTTGATCACACGAATCTTAGAGGATGGAATTCCAAGGGCATTCCCAAGGATTCGGCGAAGATGGAACGGAACCTGTGTGGATGACACTACATTCAGTCTTCCGAAATAGTCCTTGGTGCAGTAAGTGCGAAAAGTTTCCATCATACACTGCTGATCTGCCTTTGTATGGTAAACCTCATCTACCGTATATTTGCAGCTGGCAAGAACAGCGTCAATGTCACCCATTTCCTCATGGCCCTTGGCAGCAAGATTTCGCTTCTTATTGTCAGCGCCTACCGGGAATTTGGATTCCCAGTCATCCTCCGGATGCACCAGCACCGGGTTATCCTTGGCTGTGTGCATATCCAGAACCGGTGTTTCCACACGATATTTCACTTTAATGCGTTTCAGGGCAAGGTCAACTGCCGCCTCTGTCTCACCTGCCACAATTGCTACTGCATCTCCCACAAAACGCAGATGCTGATCCAGGATCAATCTGTCATAGGGGCTGAATTCGGATAAGTCTGCCCTGCAGAAGCAAACCGCTTCTTCGGAACATCTTCCCAGGTAAGAACGCAGGCAATACCATCTTTTTTTTCGCATTCTCAGTTTTGATCTCCTCTATCCAGGCATTGGCATAAGGACTTCTTAATATCTTAATGATCAGACATTCCTTAGGTGCCAGGTCATCGGTATATACAGGCTGTCCTGTCACCAGCGCCATGGCATCTTTTTTCTGCAGAGACTGATTTACATAGCTCATGCCTGCACCTCCTTCTCCTGGTTTTTCTTATATTCCAGATATTTCAGAATACTTCTGGTCTGTCCCACAAAACCGGAACAGCGGCATAGATTTCCGGCCAGATACTCCTTGATCTCATCCTCTGTAGGATCTGTCAATTCCTTTGTCATGGCGATCACATTCATAATGAAGCCCGGATTGCAGAAGCCGCACTGCTCTGCGCCTTCATTGGCAAGAAATGTACCAAATTCTTTGGCTTCTCCCTGAAGACCTTCCATAGTCATAATCCTTTTTGCCGTCAATGCGTGCTGCCAGAACGGAACAGGAAAGCATAGGTCTTCCCTCCACCAGAACTGTGCAAAGACCACAGTTAGCAGTCTCACAGCCTCTTTTTACACTGTAGCAGCCAAGGCTTCGAAGAAAATCCAGCAGCAGGGTATCCGGACGGATTTCTTCTTCTTTTTAACTTCGTTCAGCCAAAAATTAATTCTCATCACTCATACCTCCCACTGCTTCCAATGCTCTTCTTGTAAGGACCTTCACAAGAAGGGTTCTGTACTTTAGCACTTCCTCTCATATTTCCTGAGGTTGGAACCTTCTTAGCCGCATAATCCGCAAATTTCTCATAAGCTGCCTTTTTCTTCCTCAGAAAGTGTTTGCACAGCCTTCAAAATATTCTCCGCATCCTCCAGAAGAAATGCTTTAGACGGACGGGCACCGTAAACAGCCTTCATGCCATCTGCAGACATGCTTACACAGCAGGCAAGCACAGGAAAATCGGTCTTTGTGTTACGCTGACTTAGGTATGCAGTCTTAATCGGAGTTTTTTCACAATAATAATATGTACCAGAATATCTCTGTCCTTTGGCATTTTTACAAAATCCAAAAGACAGACTCTTCCCCCTTAAAAAGCTCAACCTCTGTATCCAGGGCTAAAAACATAGTCAGAACGTCTGAGAAACCAAAACGCCCCCAGATACTTCCGCCCACTGTAGCACAGTTGCGGAACTGCACGCCTACAATGTGGCGCAGACTCTCCTTCATAGCTCCATGGGTATAGGCATGAAGTCCTTCATGAAGCTCCAGATCACGCAAGGGAGTCATGCAGCCGATTACAAATTCTTCCTCCGTCTCTGTAATGGTATCCAGTCCAAGGCCTGAAAGGTCAATAGCTGTAGTTACATTGCGATTGCCCATTTTCAGCCATACCATTCCGCCCAGTACACAGGCAGTACGCTTCTGGTTCAGCTCATAGGCTTTCTTCCAGGGATTCCGCTTTCACATAATTTTTTATTTTAAGCATGGTGATTTCCTTTCTTTTATTATCAACTTTAAGTATAACAAGAAAAATCCAAATTTCCAGCGAAATGACAGATTCAGAATATTTTTTATTTTGATTTTATGCAAAAATATCGCGCCTAAGTCTCCGTAAGTCATGGATCTCGCCTCCACTAAAACCGCTCCTGAAATGCGCGGCTTGCGAATATACATTGCAAAATCGCTGGTTACTGGAAAGGGAAGAAAGAAACAGTAACGACAACAACGGGGGGGGTGAAAAGTTGGTATCCCGCAACTTTATTGTTTTTTTGAAGCGCTAATCTATCGTTGTCAATGAAAGTATAGGGATAAACCAATCACTGTCCCAACTTTCTTCATTCCAAAAAAGTTCTTATCATCCAGCAAGGTGAGTACACAGCATTTGGGCAATATTGTCTGGGACAGCCAGCGAGCCAGAGAAACAGCTCTTAGCGCAAGCGAAATCCGGCGCTTAATTAGACTTATGCGTGAGGGCTTTTAAAAAACTCATAGATTTCCTCTTCTGTAGGGGGGACAGCCCTGAGGTGACAGGTAAAGCTTCTGGTACAGTAACCGATGCCAAGAAGACCCTTTTGATTTCGGTAGCCTTGACCGATGGAGATTCGGGTGGTCAGGTTTGAAAGGAGACCTTCTTGCTTCAGGCGGTCAAGAGCGGGGATCATGGCACGGATTTCTGCCTGGCGGATGTCGGCGCAGCCAACACCAAGGGCGGCAGCCTTTGTGATGTAGGGGACTTCTTCTGGCTGATAGTACATCATGCCGCAGACATAAGAATCCATAAGCACAGGATCCATTCCTGCCAGAACGCGGTTCATCACAACCGGATTTCCTCCGTCTTCGAAGTCCAGATCGCCGCAAATATTATTCTACCATGATGAAATCCTGGTGGATAGCAAGGCCCAGGTGAGCGATAGGATCATGAAGGCTAATGCGTGGAAGCGGCGCTTCTCAGAGTTGGGCAAAAGACCTTTCATGTTCTTCAATGCACAGGTGATTTTGGTCTGACAGTGACCTTTTAGTACCGGAACATTAATAAGGAAGTCCAGGTCAAGGACACTTTTGCAGATGTTTAAGGTCATATCGCCCACATTGTACAGGCGCACCCTTTTCCTTTTGCATGTCAAGGAACGGAACGTTATATTTTTCACAGAGGGACTTGAAACCACAGACTTCGTAGGATTCGGAGGTCTTATCTCCTACCCAGGAACCTTCCATGATCACCAGATTGGAAAAACCTTTTTCCTGAAGATATTCTACGATTCCGGCGACTACCTCCGGGTGAGTGGTGCCGCCCCAGTAGGCTTCCATGGGGCGACCAGGTTTGGCTTGATGCCGATCCGCATATTGTACAAACCAAATTCTGAATTCTGTTTTTCCACAGAATCTGAAGAATAAAAAAACAGTCCACTTCTGCTTTAGAGCTGTCAATAAGACTGCTCTTTGTTTCAAACTTCGCTTCTGTTATAACCTTCTCACTATTCTGCTGTAAACCTGCCTCGAAATTTTCTGAAAGCGCCTTCAATCCGTATTTCACAAACTTCTTCTCTATCTCTCCTGCCAGATCACACGCCTCCAGCAGTTCTTTCGTCATCTCCTTATATTCAGTTCCGCATTTTATAAAAATCTGATTCTTCTTCATTTCCGGATCAGTACTCCTTTTTCTCCATAATCTTTATGGATATTGTACAGGAAATCAGAACCATTAGCAACATAAGAACAAACAGCATCGCCAGACAGACTGGGATTCCAAGGTTCCAAATGCGCAGGCCCAGATTTTTCAGACCTGAAAAATCCACTTTCATTTTTCTGGCATAGTTCTACGCCAATCCATCCTACAGCCATGATGCCAAATACAAGAACAAGCAGCACCAGCCTTCCTGTAGAGCTTCCATATTTCAACTGTACCGGAAACACAACCGCATTTGCGAAAACAGCAAGAAAAAGACCGACAGCTGCAGAAGCGATCAGTTCTTCCCAGGACACCATACGATATCCGGAAGCATTTACGCCAATTGCAATTGCAACAGCAACAGCCCACAATACCGTGACCATCCCTGCACCCAGCAGATACTTCTCCTTCACATATTCTTTCCTGCTGATAGGAAAAGTAAAAATATAAGGCATACCATTATCCATATCATCACTTGCTATGGTATTCAGTGCCATAACGGCAGCCAGAACAGACACATAACTGATTAGAAAAGAAGGACCTGCGGAAGTACTAAGGAAACAGAAAATGGCTATAATATATACGCCAATGAACGTTTTCATGTTTCCCCTCATAATTTCCATGTCTTTTACAAACATACCTTTCATAATACTTCCCCCTTGATCATCATGGTAATAACATTGTCCACAGACCCACGTTCTATTGCAAGCTGCGGGTAGTTCTCCGCATAAAATGCACGCTCATCTGTGAGACAGCTGTAGCCGTATTGCTCCTTCTTCACCTTGAGAATATGCTGCTTATCAAGCAATTCATATTGCTTCTCGTCAGCCTTGATAAGACCATATTCATCCAGCAGCACATCTGTATTCTCATGAAGCACGATCCGTCCTTATCAATCATATAAATATCATCACACAGGCTCTCCAGATCTGAGGAAATGTGGGAGCTGATCAGAATACTTCTTCCTTCCGTCTCCATATATTCCCGAAGGAGTTCCAGAATGCTATCCCTGGCAATCACGTCCAGACCGGCTGTAGGCTCATCCAGAACAAGAAGCCTGGCATCAAAGCTGGTGGCTGTCAGCACTTTTAACTTTGCTTTCATTCCTGTGGAAAACTCTTTCAGTTTCTTATCCATGGGATGGAAAACAGGCTGCACCGCTTCTCAAACATCTCCCGATCAAATTTCTCATAAGTCTCTGTCAGAATATGCACAATCTGTTTCACGGTCAAACAATTGGAAAAACCGCTGTCAGAAAGTGTCGCGCCTATATTTTTTTCTCTTTTTGGGAAATCTGCTCCATATCCTTATTAAACAGACGAATTTCTCCTGCATCAGGATGAACCAGCCCCAGAATAACCTTAAAGGTAGTAGACTTCCCTGCTCCATTGGCTCCCGATCAGACCGGTGATCTGTCCTTCTTCTACTTCCATACTTACATCCAGGGAAAATCCAGGATAATTCTTCTGCAAATTCTTCAAACTCAACAGCATATCTACTCCTCCATAATAAGCTCAAACAGTTCCCGGATCTCTTCCTCAGACAATCCGCTGATCCGCGCTTTCCGGATCACTTCCTCCAGTTCTGTCTCAATCTCCCGCTTCCGCTCTTCCATAAGAAGTCCCTGGTTATTCTTGGCAATAAAGCTGCCTTTCCCATGCACCGTAACCACGAACCCCTCTTCCTCCAGAAAGTCATACGCCTTCTTCACCGTAAGAGCACTAATCTTCAGCTCCTTCGCCAAAGTTCTCACAGAGGGAAGCATTTCCTCTTCCTTTAACGTCCCGTCAATGATCATCGCCTTAATCTGATCTGTGATCTGCTCATAAATTGGCTGCATCGACGAGTGATTAATTATGATCTTCATGTGACCCCTCCTTATGTAAACAGCATATAACAGTATTATACTGTTGTCAAGTGTTATATGGTGTTTATTTTCAATTAATTCATAGTTACTTTGAACACACTGCCCCTCCCAGGCGTCCGCCTTCGCCACACAAAAAAGACGTGCATACCTGAGTCTAAACTCACATACACACGCCAATATTTTTTATTCAGCTTTATTAAACACTTCTTTATCCACAGCCCCATTCTGGCAAGCCACAATGGTCGTGCAAACTGCATCACCTGTAATATTAACGGCTGTTCTGGCCATATCCAGAATACGGTCAATACCCATAATAATACCGATTGCTTCCACCGGAAGACCAACAGAGTTAAATACCATGGTCAAGGTCACAAGACCAACACTTGGAATACCTGCTGTACCAATAGAAGCCAGAGTCGCCGTTCCGATAACGGTTACATAATCCATAGGTGTCAGATGAATTCCAAATGCCTGCGCTGCAAACATAACCGCAACACCCTGCATGATAGAAGTACCATCCATGTTAATGGTAGCTCCCAGCGGGATCGTAAAAGGAAGAAATCTTTTGGAAACACCCATTTTCTTATGCAGCGTATCGATGGAAAAAGAGGAATTGTTGCATTGATGTTGCCGTGGAAAAGCAAAAGCCATAACCGGGAAAAAAATTTCTTGATAAATCTGATCGGATTCAGGCCGGTAAATACCTTGAGCAAAATCTGATACACTCCAAAGCACTGGATTGCCAGCGCGATCAGAACTGCGATCATATATTTTGCCAGAGGCACAAATGCGCTGAAACCAATGGTTGCAAAGGTTCTTGCGATCAGACTGAATACACCAATGGGAGCCAGACTCATAACCATCATGGTCATTTCCATCATAATGTCATTAAACTGGCTGATAAAGTTGGCAACCACCTCTGCGCGCTCTCCAAGTTTGGCAAGGATCACACCAACGACCAGGGCAAATACGATTACCTGAAGCATCTCGCCATTTGCCAGAGCTTTAAAAGGATTGTCCGGAATAATATTCAAAATGGTCTGTGCCAGTGAAGCAGACTCCATAGTCTCAATATCGGAAGCATTTACCTGGATCTTACTCATATCAAGACCAATTCCCGGTCTTCAAAAGAGTTCCGATTCCAAGGGCAACTGCAACTGCCACCGCAGTAGTAACCAGATAAAATGCAAGAGTCTTGCCGCCTACATTTCCCAGCTTCTTGGTATCTCCGATTGCCATACTTCCGCAAACCAGAGAACAAAATACCAATGGAACAACCAGCATTTTCATGAGGCGGATAAATCCCTGACCCAATACATAAAGAACGCCTTCCACGATCACATCATTTTTAATATTACCATCCGGAACCAGATAATGAAGAACCATTCCGGTGACAGCACCAACGATCAGTGCAATAAAAATCTTACTGGTCAGACTGATTTTCTTTTTTTCTCTTTTGCATTTTTTTTTCTTTGCTCCCATCTTAGCCTTCCATCCTCTCTTTCATAAATTCTGCCAGAGATTCTTTCCAATCCGGCATGTCGTATACATCAATAATGCGAAGAATGAAATTATCAAGAACTGCATATGCAGGTCTTGCAGAGGACAGATCTGACTGCGGCGTGGGAACCGGATTCAGCTGTTTTTTTTTTTCCGGAAAGCCGAAGTACTTCCTTTGCAAATTCGTAACGGCTGCAAACGCCCCTTGCAGGTAGCATGATAAGTTCCGTATTCATTAGTGCGGATCAAATAAAGAATGATTCTTGCCAGATCCCTGGCACTTGTAGGAGAACCATACTGATCTTCTGCAACGGATAAGGCCTGCCCTTCATCTGCTGAGGCAAGCACGCGGTTTACAAAATTATTTCCGGTTCCGTATACCCAGTTGCTTCGGATAATAAAGTGCTTGTGGGTGAATTCCTTCACATATTTTTCTCCTGCAAGCTTTGATTTTTTTCCGTAAACGGTGATAGGATTGGTATCATCAAATTCTGTATAAGGCTTTTTTTCCCAAGCCGTCAAAAAACGTCATCTGTAGACAGCTGTACCATCTTTGCCCCGGTTTTTTCTTGCCACAATACTTAAGTTACGGGCACCCAGGGCATTTACGCGGAATGCATGCTCCGGCTCTTTTTCGCAAAGCTCTACATCGGTAAGTGCCGCACAGTTGATGATCACGTCCGGACGGTTGATCTCACCGAAACGGAGCACTTCATCGGTCTGGGTGATGTCAAGCTCATTCTTATCTGTATTCAGAGCTTCAATTTCCAGAGGGTTTAGCATTTCATTAATTGCTTCGCCAATCTGGCCTTCTGATCCTACGATCCATACTTTCAGCATTTCTCTTCCTCCTTTATCTCTGTCAAATGCATCGATTTCATCGCACAATTAATATTATTTTAGCAATGTTCAATAGTATCTGTCAAGGAAAAAGATTGCCCGGCCAGCCTTGTATTTCCATGCGGCAGGCTGTATAATCTTAGAGCGTGTCTGAAAAATGCTTTACGCAAGATGTGCGTCACAATTTGCAGGAATAATTTTTCAAACACGCTCTAGCATCTCTTAAAAGTTTTTTTTCAGCTTTAATGAAATGGAAGGATTTACAGTATGAAACGAAAAATAGGGAAACGAAAGCGGCAGCTTAAAAGAAAGTACCTAATGAAAAAGCAGCTTCTCACAGGCGGGATTCTGGGCGCTGCAGCCCTTACCGTTTTTGGTGCCGCCCGGCTTGTGGGGAAAATCAAAGAATCTGCCAACACCGTCTCCATGGTTGCAGCCACTTCCGGGGACAGCGGGCTTAATATGGAACAAACCGACTCCCCTTGCAGAGGTAAAGGCAGCTATGGCAAAGCCTGCCAGCTTTTTCCCCGCCTGTGTGGAATCCACAAAGCCCTCCCTTTACATAGATTCCACAGCCATCGAGGTAAATGGGCAGACCCTGGCAAATCTTTCTGATTACCAGTCTGCTGACACCCATTCCTTTGATGCAGGGATCAGCTACACAGATGTGGACGGAATTGTCACCTTCCGGGGCAATAATTTCCGCGACACCGCCTCCTATGGAAACACCCAGATCAAGGAGGGCAAAATAACAGATCTCTGGACCGCCAGCACAGGTTCCATCACGGTAGGCGATGCTACCTGGTCGGGAAGCGGCTGGACCGGACAGCCTCTTATGGAAAAATGGTCCCAAGAAGTAAAGAAGTCCATGAATATGTACGACTGGGCAAAGGAAAAAGACGATCTTGTGGAAGTGATCTATGCCTGCATGGACGGCTATGTATATTTTCTGGATCTGGAAACAGGCGAGCCGACAAGAGAGGCCCTTTTCCTGGGCTACACCTTCAAAGGGCTCCGGTGCACTGGACCCAAGAGGCTATCAATCTTATATGTAGGTGCCGGCTACGACAGCAATGAAGGAACCGCCAGGGTTTTCGTGGTCAACCTTCTGGACTGCAGCGTCATGTACACCTTCGGAAATAACGATTCTTTTTCCCTTCGCGGAAACTTAAGCTATTTTGACTCCTCCGCACTTGTGGATGCGAATACCGATACTCTGATCTATCCTGGGGAAAACGGCATTCTCTACCTGATCAAATTAAATACCAGCTATGATCCAGCGGCAGGCACCCTGTCCATCGCCCCGGACCCGGTTGTGAAATGGCATTATTACGGAACCAGAACCAGTGTTGCTTCCTACTGGCTTGGCATGGAGGACAGCGCAGCCATCTATGACGGCTATATTTTCATGTCCGACAATGGCGGCAATCTGATGTGCCTGGATCTGAACACCCTGCAGCTGGTGTGGGTACAGGACATTCTGGATGACTCCAACTCCTCCCGGTGCTTTCCGTGGAGGACGGACATCTTTACCTGTACATCAGCACCTCCTTCCGTCTTGGATGGCGAAGCAATTCCACAGCGGAAGTTCCGGTATGGAAAATTGACGCCGAGACCGGCGAGATCATCTGGCAGAAATCCTACGAGTGTTCTTCTGAGGACGGGGTCTCCGGCGGCGTCCAGTCCACCATCGCAGTGGGTAAAGAGGAATTGTCCGACTACATTTATGTGACCGTAGCCAGAACTGGAGGCCAGGCCGAGGGCGTCCTTGCCTGCATTGACAAAATACAGGGGAAGCCGTCTGGGAGCATGCTGCTGCCTATGCCTGGTCCTCTCCTGTATGTGTGTACAATCCCGACGGCAGCGGCAAAGTGCTCTACTGCAACAGCACCGGACACATTTATCTTCTGGACGGAAAAACAGGAGAGGTTCTTGACTGCCACCAGATCAGTGAGGGAGTCATCGAAGCATCTCCTGCTGTCTATCAAAGTTATATGGTCGTGGGAACCCGCGACTGCAAAATATGGGGAATGGAACTGCAGTAATGCGGTTTCTCCCCCATTTTTCAAACAGGCTCTAGAGCATGTTTAAAAAGGCTTTCTGCAAGATGTGCGTCACAATTTGTGGGAGATTTTGCCCGAATGAGGGCGTCGTAGCGGGCTACGACAACCGAATTCGGGTGAAATCTCCCGCAAAGTGGGGCGTGCAGATTGCAGGAATGATTTTCAAACAGGCTCTAGGCTTTAATCGCCCATCTCATTTTTGTAGACCGTGCGCGGCCATTCTGTGCACATTCCTGTGCGGACGGACGAATTACATCTTTGGCGTAATCGGAATAAATTCCTGCCTTATATCCTGCCTTTAACGCTTTTTTTACCAGCTTGTCTTCCCCAGAATGGAAGGTCAGGATAGCGGCTCTTCCGCCTGGCTTTAAAGCATCCGGCAGCTTTTCCATAAATTCATAGAGGACCTCAAATTCACGGTTCACATCAATACGCAGAGCCTGGAACGTCCTCTGACAGGTCTTCTTGATGGTCTCCTTCTTCTCTTTCTCCGGAAGGAAATCAAGGGTCTTCTCAATCACCTGGCGAAGCTTGGTGGTGGTATCCATGTGGTTTCCTCTGCGGATCTCATCCGTAATGGCTTTTGCCAGTTCCTCACAGTATGGCTCGTCTGAATTTTCATAGAGCATTCCCGCCAGTTCTTCTCTTGTGATGGTCTCAAGACGCTCTGCGGCACTGATCCCGGCCTCCTGGTTCAGCCGCAGATCCAACGGCCCATCCACCTTGAAAGAAAAACCACGCTTCGGATTATCGATCTGCATGGAGGACACGCCTAAATCCGCCAGAATGAAATCAAAGCCACCTACTTCTTTGGCGATCTCATCAATGGTACAGAAATTCTGCAGTTTGATCGTCAGCATGTCTTCCCCAAAACCCTGCTCTTCCAGGCGCTTCTTGGTCTTGGCGGCTTCTTCATGATCCACATCTGTGGCATACATATGACCTTTTCCCCTGAAGACACTGAAGCATTGCCTTCGTATGGCCTCCGTAGCCTAAAGTAGCGTCAAAGCCTACCTGTCCCGGTTTGATTTCCAGAAAATCCAGAATTTCCTTTACCATAATGGAAATATGCATGCCAGCAGGAGTGTTGCCTTTTGCATCACGTGCTGGATGGTATCCTGGTATTTCTCCGGCTGAAGCTCCTTATATTTCTCTTCGAATTTCTTCGGGTATTTGCCCTTGTAGCGCACACGTCTTTTGTGAGACTGCTGTGCGTCCTGGAAGCAGCTTCCTGCCCCTCGTTGGAAGTTTTTATTTTCTCAGTCATTTCTGTCTCCTGTAGCTTTTCATCATTCTGTGACATCTGCATCTCCTGTAAAAAGGTTCTAAGTCATGCTTTTTTCTTATCAGCCCTGTTTTCTTTTCTCCAGCTCCATGCTGATCTTGGAAACAAACAGGTCAAATGCCACATCATTTTTACCGCTGTTGATCACAATGTCTGCCTTGGAACGGGTAGGCTCTACATAAAGGTAATGCATGGGCTTCACCGTATTCAGATACTGGTTGATGATTCCGTTTAAATCCCTTCCGCGCTCTTCCACGTCCCGGGAGATCCGGCGAAGGATACGCTCGTCTGCATCCGCTTCCACATACACCTTAATATCAAGGAGCTCACGCACTCTGGGATCTGCCAGAAGAAGGATTCCCTCCACAAGGATCACCGGACTTGGGGTGATATGAAGGATCTTGTCGGAACGGTTATGTTGGGAATAATCATAAACCGGGCATTCTATGGATTTTCCTGCCTTCAGAAGCTTCAGATGCTCCACCAGAAGCTCTGTCTCCAGGGAATCCGGATGGTCGTAATTCACAGTCACACGCTGCTCAAAAGGGATTCCATCCTGTCTGCGGTAATAATTGTCGTGATAAAGCACCACCACATCATCCCCGAAATGCTCTTTAATCCTGTTTGTAAATGTTGATTTACCAGAGCCGGAACCTCCGGCAATTCCTATAATCAGACTTTCCATTTTTTCGCTCCTACCTGTCAAGGCCGAATTCTTCCGGCATAAATCTTGGGCAAATGTTATCAGAGGTACAAATAACTGTAGAGGAAAGGCGGGTGCCGATGGCGCATGCCTCTCTTAAGGTCTTGCCGTATGTCAGTCCTACGCAAACACCTGCGAAAAAGGCATCTCCTGCGCCTGTGGTGTCTACCACATCCACCTTCTTGGCCGGGTAAACACCGTGATTTCCTTCCTGGTCTGCGTAGGCTGCGCCCTCACTTCCCATGGTAAACCACCATCTTGGGAATGTGCGCTGACTGGATGCGCTTTGTCAGGCACTCTGCCATTTCCTCCGGGGAAAGGCCGTCATAATCTTCAGAAAACAAAATTCCGGCCTCCTGCTGGTTGCAGACGAAGCAGGCTGTTTTCCGAAGAAAATCCCTGCGCTCCATGGCAATGGTCATGTTGGAAACCAGTGCGTAAACTTTTTTTTGCCGTATTTCTCCGCATAGTGGAAGGTTTTCTTCACGATTTCCTTGTCAATGTCAATCTCGATCACCACGCTGTCCGCATTCTGGAAGATCTCGTCTCCGCATTCCTCCAGAATCCGCTCAATGGGGCGGTGATCCGGTCTCTTGGAAATGGATGCCACCACATCCCCGTCCTGGTCAAAAACAGCCAGCCAGGTTCCCATGCCGTTTGGCACCTTGCGCATAAACCTGGTGTCTACCTTGTGGCGATCCAGCTTGCGGATCACTTCCTCGCCCATGGCATCGTCATCCACCAGACTGACAAATGTGGGCTTCAGCTCTATATTGGCAATATCCTCTACCACATTTCTTCCCACTCCGCCGTGGATCTGCTGGATCTCTCCTGCATTTCTTCCGCCTGGAATAAAAAGGTGCTGTAGAATACCCTTTCACATCGATAAAAACATCACCGATTACAACAATTCCCATACTTTCTCTTTCTCCTTTGTTACCTGTTACATATTCACAATAATTTCTGTTACCAGTTCCTTGAAGGATTTGGCAACCCGATCTGCAGTCTCCTGGACTTCCTTGTGGTTTAACTCTTCCTTTGAAATTCCGGCTGCCATGTTGGTGATGCAGGAAATCCCGCAGATCTCAAGGCCCATGTGACGGGCTGCCATCGCCTCGCAGGCAGTGCTCATGCCAACAGCGTCCCTGCCCCAGATGGCTGCCATTTTCACCTCAGCAGGAGTCTCGTAGTTTGGTCCTGTAAACTGCACGTAAACACCCTCCTGAATGGAAATGCCGCATTTTTTCGCTGAGGTGCGGATCACATCCTGAAGCCGTCTGCTGTACACCTCACTCATATCCGAAATCTGCAGCCAAGCTCCTCTATATTAGGTCCGATAAGAGGGCTTGGAATCCCGGTTGCAATGTGGTCTGTGATCATCATGAAATCCCCCGGATGAAAGGATGGATTCACGCCGCCTGCTGCATTGGTGAGAAACAGCTTCTTCGCTCCCATCATGCCCATCAGTCTTGCAGGAAGCACCACATCGGTCATAGGATAGCCTTCATAATAATGCACTCTTCCCTGCATGATCACAACCGGCACCTGTTTCACATAGCCGAATACAAACCTTCCCTTGTGTCCTGCAACTGTGGAGGTTGGAAAACCTTCAATTTCTGTATAATCAATTGTGGTCTCAATCTGGATCTCATCTGCATAATCACCAAGCCCGGAGCCCAGGATCAGCGCCACCTCCGGTTTAAAATCTGTTTTTTTTCTGACACTTGCAAGGCAAGTTTCAAGCTTCTGATATAAATCGTTCATGTACACCTTCTCCTTTTATACGCTGCCTATTTTCTCATCTACAGTTCTTTTCAGGCCTCTGTATTGTTTCTCGTTAATCCAGATCTGATTGCCTTTTTTGGTGATCAGATCATCCGCCTGAAATTTCTTGATGGCGCGGCTGATGCTTTTTCAGGCAAAGGCCTGTCTCATCTGCCAGATTCTGCCGGCTCTCATTGATGCAAAGCTGCTCATTTTTACTGTATTTTTCAAACCAGTCCGCAAACAGCACAGCCAGCCGGTCTGCACCTTCCAGAAACAGGTACAGCCGGTTCCGTCTCTCCTCCTCCAGAAGGGAAGCGCAGGTAAGCCTTTGCTTCCGTGCGAAAGGCTTCCGTATCTGAATAGATCCATTTCTCATACTGGGCTCTTGGAAGCTTTGGTCACAATGCATTCTGTCTCTGTCTGCAGGGTAGTCTGGTAGGTGTCCTGCCCCAGGATCACTTCCATTCCACCAAGTGCGATCAGATTCATGGGCTTCATAAAATCGTAGGCAATGCCAGACACCCTGTAGTCTGTGGCTTTGACCCTTCCCCTTGCCACAAAGAAAATAGTGTCTGCAGGCTCATTTTCCCGGATAAAAGGTGATGCCAGCTTCCATCACCTCGCTCTTGAACAGATCCATCAGCCACAAGGGTGCTGTGCGGAAATAAGTTTCAAACTGTTTCTGTTTCTCTTTCCAGTTCCCGAAGAAACGGAAGTACATCATGCAAGTATGTGTGTTTCATATAGTTTCCTCATATTCTGCTGTCTGGAAGCATATCTGAAAAAAATGCTCTCTTAAACCAGCTTCTCCAAAATAGAGTGTCCGATGGTTCCCTCCGGCATTTTAACCTGGAAATTATCTGCAACAGAAGCGCCGATCACAGCAAAAAGTATCTTCGTTTTCGATGGCTCCGCCCTCTTTCATCTGCGGGGAATAAGCAAGGAATGGAACGTATTCTCTTGTATGGTCTGTACCTGTGTAGGTGGGATCATTTCCGTGATCTGCCGTCAGGATCAGAAGGTCATCCTCCCGAAGCGCTTCCAAGAAGAACGCCCAGGTTTTTATCAAATTTTTCAATCTCTTTTCCGTAGCCTTCCGGGTTTCTTCTGTGGCCCCAGAGTGCATCGAAATCGACGAGGTTGACAAAGCAAAGTCCCTTAAAGTCTTCTTTGCTGATGGCAATGGTCTGCTCCATGCCGTGTACCGAACTGTTGGAATGATAGGTCTTTGTGATGCCCTCGCCGCAGAAAATATCGTTGATCTTGCCTACGCCGATCACATCCAGTCCTGCATCCTTAAGTGCATTCAAGGTGGTTAAGTCCAGTTGGCTTCAGGGCATAGTCGTGACGGTTGCTGGTCCGTTTAAACTCGCCTTTCTTTTTACCCACATAAGGGTCTTGCAATGACGCGGCCTACCCGCCACTCATCCTTCATAGTGATCTCACGGGCAATCTCACAGCAGCGATACAGGTTCTGAAGGTCAAAGGTCTCCTCATTTCCGCATATCTGAAGGACAGAGTCTGCGGAGGTGTAGACGATCATGGCGCCTGTGTTGATTTCTTCTTCGCCCAGCTCTTCAATAATCTCCGTTCCGCTTGCGCTTTTGTTTCCAATTACGCGCTTGCCGCAGCGTTTTTCAAGTTCTGCGATCAATTCCGCCGGAAATCCGTGATCTGTAAAGGTGATAAAGGGTTTGGTTGTTCTGATTCCCATCATTTCCCAGTGCCCGGTCATAGTGTCCTTGCCGTTGCTGGCTTCTGTAATGCGCATGTAGCGGCCCATAGGATGCTCCACGCCTGTCATATTTCCGGCAGGATGCAGATTTAACATTCCCAGTTTTCTTAAATTTGGTATTTCCAGGGAACCCATTTTATCCAGAATATGTCCGAAGGTATCCACTCCCACATCACCAAACTTTTCGGAATCCGGCATAGCGCCGATTCCCAGAGAATCCAGGACGATCACAAAGATCCTTTCATATTTTTTCAAAATAAAATCCCCCATTTCTGCTGCTTTTTTATTTAACAGAATTGCCTCTGCCATGTTTTATTCAACAGGTCATTTATCGGCCTATATACAGTTTTCTGTGTAGTTTCTCTTTGACTTCTTCGCCTGCAAATGCAGTGTCTGCCGCATTTTTCATAAGGATCAGAATCTCCTCATCTGTAATTCCATAGGTCTTCTGAATGAACTGCAGTTCCTTGGTCAGCGTGGTATTGCTGACGGTGCGGTTGTCCGTGTTGATGGAAACCTTCAGGTCTGCATTTAAAAATTCACAGATGGGATACTGGCAGTGCTCTGTACTGCCTTTGTCTGCAGGTTGCTGATGGGGCACATCTCAATTCCGATGCCCATCTGTGCAAGCTCCTTTTGCAGATCAGCGTAACCTCATGGCGATTCCATGTCCAATCCTGCCAGCTCCCGCTTTTACAGAATCCACAATGTTCTGTACGCTTCCACACTCTCCTGCATGAAGGGTAAAGGGCATTCCAATTTGCAGGTGTCTGTAAACAGCTCCATGAACTGTGACATTGGGTAGAGGCTTCCGCACCTGCCAGATCCGCTGCACATACACCATATCCCAGATATTCACGGGCTGTTTTTATCATCCGGCTGTTGTCCTCCTGGCTGTGATGACGCATGGCACAGGTGATGACGCCGAAGTCCACGCCGAAATCCTTTTTGCCGCGCTCAAGACCTTTTAAAGTGCTTCGATCACTGACCGGCAGTTCATGCTCTCTGTCTCGGATAAAAGAGGGCAAAGCGGATTTCCGCATAGCACACATTCTCCTGGCTCATGCTTTTCAGCACGTCATCATAGCCAGCCCCTTCTAATCCCTTCTCATCCATAATGCACTGTCCGGGAAGGGAAAATTTCTCAAGGTATTCGGCCAGGGAGGTGCAGTCATCTGATACGCTAAGTTCTTCTGGCTGTACTGCCCGTCCAAGTCTTGATTCTATAAATTCCCGGCTGAGGGAGCCGTCCAGGTGGCAGTGAAGCTCCACCTTGGGGAGGGCCTTTAATTCTTCTGTTGTCATAATTTATTCTCCTACGGTCAGGCCAGATTAGTGGGGCCAAAGCCCAGAGGAAGCAGTTCCTTTAATGTGTAAATGTCGTAGTGCTCCTTGTCCACTGCCAGAATGATCTGGAAGGTTTCGGGATTGCAGAACTCCATCATCACCTGTCTGCATACTCCGCAGGGGCTGCATATTCTGTAAGAACGCCCTCTTTTCCGCCTACTACGCAGATTGCCTGGAATTCCTTAACGCCTTCGCTTACAGCCTTGAAAAGGCGGTTCGCTCCCCGCGCAGTTGGTGGCGGTGTAGCCTGCGTTTTCAATGTTGCAGCCGGTGTAGGTCTGACCATTTTTGCCAGCAGGGCTGCGCCTACTTTAAAATTGGAATATGGTGTATAAGAATATTGCAGCTGCGCTATGGCAGTATCGATTAATTTATTTCTGATTTCTTTTTCCATTCTCACACCCCTTGTTTCTTTTTCATATCGCAACGGTTTCGTGTTTTCACCATTACGTGCCAAAATGCATTCCAAATTACCTTCGGTAATTGCATCTTGTAATCAATAGCCGGTAGCTTTCTCGTTCTTTACAATCTTGATAATACGGCTGGTTCCCAGTCTGTCGGCGCCAAGAGATAAGAATTTCTCAGCATCCTCAAGGGAGGAAATTCCGCCTGCTGCTTTCATCTTCACATTTGGTCCGATGTGTTTGGAGAACAGCTCAATGTCTGCGAAGGTAGCGCCTGCGCCGCCAAAAGCCTGTGGAGGTTTTGATATAGTCTGCGCCTGCTGCGGTTACGATCTCGCACATTTTGATTTTTTCCTCGTCTGTGAGGAAGCAGGTCTCAATGATCACCTTCAGGAGTTTTTTCTCCGCATGCTGCTTTCAGGGTGCGGATCTCTTTCTCGATCAGGTCGTATTTCTTGTCCTTGAGCCATCCAATGTTGATGTTTGAAAAAAAGGCTTTCTGCAAGATGTGCGTCACAATTTGTGGGAAATTTTGTCGGATGAGGGCGTCGTAGCGGGCTACGGCAACTGAATTCGGGACAAAAGTCCCGCAAAGTGGGGCGTGCAGATTGCAGGAATTTGCGGACAGCTTCTACTGCCACGCGGATTGCCATATCTGTATCGTGCACAACCGGGTTATCCAGTCAAGCTTCTCTCTTTCCTGGTTTGCAAGTACCAGGAAGCAGGGAGCCGGCTCTTGCGCGAAGCTTGCCTGCAGCAATGAAAAGGGCTGCGGATTCCATCTCGGAAGCCAGACATCCCATCCGCTTCCAGGCTTCCCATTTATTGATCAGCTCGTAGCCAACAGGCATGGCCTCCGGCTCGTGCTGTCCGTAGAATGAATCCTTACACTGCACCACGCCTGTGTGGTAGGAAAGTCCTTTTTCTTTTGCGGCTGCTACAAGGGCGTTTGTTACGTCCAAATTAGCTACTGCCGGATATTCGATAGGCGCATATTCCCGGCTGGTGCCTTCCATGCGGACGGCTCCTGTGGCAATGACGATATCGCCGCTTTTTACCTCCGGCTGCATACCACCGCAGGTTCCAATGCGGACAAAGGTGTCAGCGCCGCAGCGGGACAGCTCTTCCATTGCAATGGAGGCGGACGGGCCGCCGATTCCGGTGGAGGTTACACTGACCTTCACACCGTCTAAGGTTCCTGTATAGGTGATATATTCCCGGTTGTCCGCAATGAGAACCGGATCATCAAAATACTGTGCGATCTTCACGCATCTTTTGGGATCGCCGGGCAGGATCACATAGCGCCCCACCCCCTTTCGCCACCTGGATATGGTACTGTCTGCTGGCATCTTCTGATAATTTTTCATAGTGTCACCTTCTCCTAATAATTTCCAATTTTACTCCGATACTACGGATTGCTCCGCTGCTGCGCAGCTCCGCAATCCTCCAGCCATTCGGAGGTTTTTACCTCTGTCCCTTATCGTACGGAATACCTTCCGCCTTTGGTGCCCTGGAGTTCTTAGATACGAATACAAAGGACGATCAGGGAAATAATATACGGGAACATGTTGTATAATGTGCTGGGAAGCTTCAGTGCTACCAGAGCATCAAATCCTGTGTAAACGTTTGACAGCGCACGGAAAAGACCGAACAGAAGGGCTGCCAGTCCGATGTTTACCGGCTTCCACTGTCCGAAGATCATAACAGCAAGTGCAAGAAAACCAAAACCAGCAACTCCGTTCTCAAATTTCCACTCACTTACACCGGCAGTAATATAAACCAGTCCTCCAAGACCGCCAAGAGCACCGGAGATCAGAACGCCTGCATAACGCATTTTGAACACATTGATACCTACAGAGTCAGCTGCCTGGGGATGCTCGCCGCATGCCATAAGACGAAGTCCGAATCTGGTTTTGTATAATACAATATAAGAAGCGATCAGGATCAAAAGAGCAAACAGCATGAACCAGCTGAACTCAAATTTGCCGATTCTTACCAGGAATGCTTTCTTTGCCACCTTGTAAGCAACTGTGGAAGAAACGTTGTCCGGGTTCTCTGCCATGTTGATGGCACGCACGATAACAACTGCTGCCGCAGGTCCAAGAAGGTTCAGGGCAGTTCCAACCAGAGTCTGGTCTGCATTAAAGTTGATGGCAGCTACGCCAAGAAGCAGGGAAAAGACCATTCCCACCAGTACGCTTGCCAGAACAACCAGAAGGATCACAACCGCTGCCGGAGCAGATTCCGAAAGATATTTCATCATCAGGGCACCGCCAAGTGCTCCCATAACCATAATTCCCTCAAGACCGATATTGATTACACCGCTGTGCTCAGAAAAACAGCCGCCAAGTGCTACAAGAATTAATACAGAAGCAAATATTAATGTATACTGGATCAATAATAACATTATTTTTCTCCTCCTTTTGCAGCTTTTTTCTCATCTCTCTTATCGAGATAACGGTTTAACCAAAGTTTGAAGAAGAATACAAATCCGCACAGATAAATAATAAATGCGGAGATCAGATCAGAGATCTGTGCACAGTACATGGTTTTATCTACATAGCTTCCACCACTTGTAATGTGCTGGATGAAATAAGAGGAGAAAATCGTTCCAATAGGATTCAGGCCGCCAAGGAATGCAGCTGCAATACCGTTAAAGCCCATTCCCGGAACAGTTGTCTGCTGTACCATCCAAGTCTCAATTCCGCTGAGATAGAATACAGCTGCGCCAAGTCCTGCAAGGCCGCCAGCGATCATCATGGTTACGATGGTGTTTCTCTTTCTTTCATACCGCAGTATTTTGCGGCATTTTTATTCATACCGGTTGCGCGAAGCTCAAAGCCGAATTTGGTTTTCTCCAGAAGTACCCATACGACGATTGCCATAACCACAGAAATAATAAGACCTATGGAAACGAACTTGTTTCCGGAAAAGATCTGATCCAGTCCGCAGTTTGGAAGAAGTGCGCTTTTGTTTCCGCTGGAAAGATCCACGGTATATGGGGTGGACTCGGATTTTTACCTGGGTCAGAAGCATATTGACCACATACAGGGAAATCCAGTTCAGCATAATACAGGAAATAACCTCATTTACATTAAAGTAAGCCTTTAATGCTCCGGAAATTCCACCAAGCAGTGCTGCGATCACAACGGCTGCGATCATGCACACATACCAGGGCATACCAAGCTTCAATGCGAAATAAAGGGATGCTCCTGCTCCGACTACATACTGTCCTGCAGCACCGATATTAAAAAGACCAACCTTGTAGGCAAACAGAACAGAAAGGGAACACATCAGAAGTGCAGACGCCTTTACCAGCGTAGTTCCCATGTATTTCATCATGGCCTTCTGGCTTGGATAATAAAAATAGTTTTTCAGAATAGCAGTAATTGCTCCTGCAGCACCTTTGGGGTTAATAATAAGAAGTACCACATATCCGATCAAAAGACCGATTACAATGCAAAGCAAAGAAGCAATGATGGTCTGAAATGCATTGTTTCTCAGAATGCCTGCTTTCTTTTTTGGAATCATTATTCATTGCTCTTTGTCTCCTTTCTCTTTGATCCTGCCATGTAAAGACCAAGCTCCTCTACAGTTACCTTCTTCGGATCAAATTCTCCTACGATTTCTCCCTCATACATAACCAGAATACGGTCAGATACATTCATAACCTCATCCAGCTCCAGGCTTACAAGAAGAACTCCCTTGCCTGCATCTCTTGCCTGTACCAGCTGTTTATGCACATGCTCAATGGCACCTACATCCAGGCCTCTTGTAGGCTGTACAGCAATAAGAAGCTCCGGATTTTTTGTCTATTTCACGGGCAATGATGGCTTTCTGCTGATTTCCTCCGGACATGGATCTGGCCTTTGTAACAGCGCCCTGACCGGAACGGATGTCATACTGTTCAATCAGGCGGTTGGCATATTTGCGAATTTCCTTTCTTTTAAGGAATCCCAATTTGTTGGTAAACTGTGGCTCAAAATATCTCTGAAGAACAATATTATCTTCCAGAGAATAATCCAGTACAAGACCATGCTTATGCCGATCCTCCGGAATATGGCTCATTCCTGATGTAAGACGCTCACGGATAGGCATATGTGTAATATCTTTTCCATTCATGGTGATCGTACCGCTTTCAGTGGTTCCAGACCGGAAAGTCCATATACAAATTCTGTTTGTCCGTTTCCATCGATTCCGGCAATACATACGATCTCTCCTCTGTGAACCTGAAGAGAAACACCGTTTACTGCATTGTTTTTGTGGCGCTTGGATGCCACTGTCATATCTTTAATATCAAGGACTACTTCTCCTGGCTTTGCTTCTTTCTTTTTCTACAACAAAGCTTACATCTCGTCCGACCATCATTGCTGAAAGCTTTTCCGGATTGGTGTCCTCAATATTTACGGTGCCAATGTATTTGCCCTTGCGAAGAACGGTACAGCGGTCTGCAACCTGCATGATCTCGCCCAGCTTATGAGTGATAAACAGAATACTCTTTGCCCTCTGCAGACAGATTCTTCATGATCTTCATCAGTTCCTGAATCTCCTGCGGAGTCAGTACTGCAGTCGGCTCATCAAAAATCAGGATCTCATTGTCACGATACAGCATCTTCAGGATCTCGGTTCTCTGCTGCATACCAACTGTGGTGTCTTCAATGATGGCGTCAGGATCTACAGACAGACCGTATTTCTGGGAAAGCTCCATCACTTTTTTACGTGCGCCGTCTTTTTGAAGAAAACCATTCTTTGTGGTCTCCACGCCAAGAATGATGTTGTCAAGAACGCTGAAGCATTCTACCAGCTTAAAATGCTGGTGAACCATACCAATTCAAGGTCGTTGGCATCATTAGGGTCCTTGATCTCTACCTTTTTGCCGTCCTTGCGGATTTCTCCCTCTTCTGGCTGGTACAGACCGAACAGAACGCTCATCAGGGTGGATTTGCCTGCTCCGTTCTCACCAAGCAGTGCGTGGATCTCACCTTTTTTTAACTGAAGCGTGATATTGTCATTTGCGATGATTCCGGGAAAACGCTTGGTGATTCCCAGCATTTCAATTGCATATTCACTCATCTTCGTTTTTCTCCTTCTTATTCATGGCAGAGTCACTGCCAGAAAGCATGGAACAGGCATCTTGCAAACATGCCTGTTCCGATAAAAAGGGAAGTGGCCACTGCTCACTCCCCTTTCTATCACTTGCATGCCCCTTCTTTCATAGGACCATTAAGCCTTCCTGCCGGAACACTACCCGTGATTTATAACTGCATTTATCTATGCGGAGTAGTTGTCTTATTTGATGCTGCCGTAATCGTTTACTGCGATCTCAGTTTCCGGTAATGCAGTAATGTCGTTGCTTACTGTGATCTCGCCATTATATAATTTGCTTACAAGATCCTTGTAATCATCTACAGTAAAGTTGTCATCCCACTGTGTGGTATCCATTGGAAGCTGTACGTAGTTGTCTTCTGGATTCTCGGATACAAGACCAAGGTTGTCGATTTTTCCAGCATAGTCAGATTCCCAGTTACCGTCCTTGATTGCGTCAAGTGCAGTCTTAACAGTCGGTGCAAGACCTTTCATAGCGGATGTAACTGTGATGTCCTCGCCAATGATTCCGGACTGGTCGGAGTCAACACCGATTACCTTGCCGTCAACCTTAGCTGCTGCTTCTGCTGCAGATGTAGATTCCGCCGCCGCATGCGAATACAACTTCAACGCCCTTGCTGCCGTACCAGGTATCCATGTAGCTGTGATATCTGCGTCTCCATAGAACTGTCCGCCACATACATACTCAACCTGTACTTCATCTGTGATTCCAAGCTCTTTTGCTGCTTCATCAGCACCCTGGATGTAGCCATATCCGAAACGGGTAACGGCCGGTACAGACATTCCGCCAAAGGAATCCAAGATGTTTGTATCCAAACTTCACTGCTGCGTATCCTGCCATGTATCCGGAAACCTCTTCCTGATAAGTACAGCAGTATACATTGTCTGCATTGTAGTAATCCGTTACTTCATAATCGTCCGGATTGTAGGTGTATCCTTCGCCAACACCTTTCTCGCAGATATCGCCTGCACTTACGTCTGGTGCGATGAACTTCACATCCGGGTACATCTCGGATTGCTCTACGATGGTAGCTGCGAACATGTAGCCAGGAAGAACGATTACGTTCGCGCCGTCTGCTACAGCCTGGTCAACACTTGCGTTACGTGCCTCATCGGAGTCACTCTCTGGTTTGTAATAGTTGAAGTCGCTTCCATTGTCAGCTGCCCATTCCTTACATGCCTCGTAAGTAGTCTGATTAAAGCTCTGGTCTGTGATATCACCGGAGTCAGTAACCATGGCGATCTTCATGTCGGATGCCTCTGCCTTTACCTCTGTTGCTCCATAAGCTGGTGCAAGGGAAAGTGCCATTGCTCCTGCAAGCACCATAGCTGCAATTCTTTTCTTCATTTTATATTTTCCTCCTTTTTATAATATCGATCCTGATAGTCTTACAATGACATATGTCTCACTTTTAAGACAGGACTCATGTCCCTTTTTCATTGTTTATTTTAATTTTTGTATAATTCGGCCAGTTTTTTTTAAAGTTTTTTCATGCAATATTTTGTTTTCAAAATTCTAAAAGAACTTATGTCCCTTTTAGTTTATTTCAGTTTTCTTCCCGAAGCAGGCTATTGCCGCTCTCCTTCATTCGCTTCTTCAAGAGAAATCTTTTCCGGCAGCTGTGTGTCTGTATACTCAAGCCGAATAACTGCCTGAGGCCAGTTTATGCTGACTCTTGCAGTTTTATTTCGTTCTGCTCCTGCCTTTCGTATCAGCTCCAGAAGCTCGTCTAACACTTCACGGGTGAGATAACCGCCTCTCCAGTGAAAAATCAGGACCTTTCCCTTCTTAGCTGCCTGAAGGGAGCGCTTGTATACGTCTTCCTTTTTGGTAAAGGAAAGCTTTTTTTTCTTTATAATAAAAATGATCATGATCCGTGCAGGAAGGCGCCGGTGCGATCAACGGCTCGTGATCCCGGAAAATCTGCTGATCATCCAGATTAAAATAGTCATAACGGATTTCTGAATTATGGTGATCTGTCCCAAGACTATTATCGAAGGTGGCATCCAGATGATAATATGTCCCTCTGTTTTTACAATATTCCAGGTGTGGCGGTATTTGATGCCTTTTTCCGGATTGTTGCCGCAAATCGCAATCATACACCACACTCCCAATGCATCCAGAAGAACCTTTACTGCTTTTGCAATGCCTTCACAGACTCCTACGCCCTGACCCAGAGGACCGATAATTTCGTGGGAATAAGGTTTTTTCAGCTTATCATAACGAACATTCTCACAAATAAAATCATGTACATACTTTTTTTTTTTTCCCACTGGGAAAGCTTCATAGCAGGGCGGACAAGCTTTTCCACACGGGCTTCCATGGCTTTCTGATGCTCCCGGATCTTATTTTTGTCAAATAAATACTCAGGGATAAAAATCAGATTAGGGGAATCTTTATAATAACGGTACTTGAAGCTGATGACCCAGAAGATTTCCGGGTGATCCAGCCGCATCTGGAAAAACACGTTGTAAAGCTCCTCCCCTGCAAGCGCCGGGATCTGAATTTCATCTGCAAGGTTCTTCACCCCGGCAAGGATGCTGTGATAAGCCGCCTGCTGGGGTTTGGTCATATGATTGTAGTAGTATGGTTCCATTTTGTTCTCTTTCTTCGTATAACTTTTTTCTAATTGTAGTATAACATTATTTTATTCTACTGTCATGCCGGGAGTCAAGCGGATATTCCAAGTCCGCTTCGCTGCTTGCTTGATTTGGTTAAATGTTTTATTTCCGGTACAACACCAGTTTTTCATTTTGCAGGTCGTTGCACAATTCACAGGAAGCTTTGCTGGTATCATATACATGAGCAACTCCCTTTAGATCCGGATCATCTGTATAGAAATCTATAATATCCGGAAAATCAGCCAGCTTTTCGGGTGCAAACCGAAGTGTCTTTTCATTTGAAAATACTGCTGTATACAATATTTCCGCTTCAACCAGATCCTGGAAAAATATGGCTTCCATAGGAAAGCTCCGGGTTATATCCAACAGATTTCTCCTCTACCTCACAAATTGCTTCAAACTCACTGATATCTGCAAAGGTTGTGGGAACACCAAGCTCTGGGGAAGAGGTTCCGATGCGGCCCGGCACGATCAGAAGCATATGCTTGTTCTTCCCCTTATTTTTCCAGTTTACTGCACCGATCAGCTTCGCTGCTTTTTACTTTTTTTGCATACGGCATATTATAATAAGCTACGGGATCTATCAGAACAATAGTATCTATCTGCGTCTTCCTCGATAACCCCATGGAAGAATGTACATTTTCCAGAATAATATTTTCTTCGGGATATTGTCCGGAATTTCCACATTCCCCGTATCCTTAAACACCTGCAATGGTCGGCACTGCAGCAGATTTATAGAGTATTCTCCTGTTTCAGATAAGTTTACCGTAAACTCAATGTCAACAGGATAGTCATATTCCTTCTGAATCAACTGCATGATCATTTGTATCTGCTGCATGAGAAGCTCTTTTTTTACAAGACCGCCGCATGAAATAAAACGGACCTCTCTGTTTATTCCTCTCTCCCTCATGGAAGCCTCCACCTCAAAATCATGTTCCAGAAGAAGTTTGCCCAGATATCCCGGAATATAAGCTTCAATCTGGTCCAGCTCCAGCTGTCTCAGACAGTGTCTGGTTGTATCCACAACTTCTATTTTCCGCTGTGAAAACTGATGTTTCTGGGCAATAGTCGTGCAGTTTGTTGCCTGAGGCATATCAAGGCTGACAAGTCTTGGATAAGAGCCTTCTGTCCTGTCTACTGCCGACGTTCCCAGCCCCATAACTAATCTGAGCATTCCAGCTTTCGGATCGATTTTCTCCAAAAACTTGTACGGACTGTAGGAGTATCCTACCCCTGCTGCGCATGGCATATAATAAGAGCCATAGTAAGAACCAGATACACGCTGTACAAGAAGTGCCATCTGTTCATCACGTTTATCAAGCCCCCGCCTCTTTCTGTAATCCAGCGCAGACAAGCTCATAGAGCTTGCATATACGGTCTTTATGGCATTCTCGAATTCCGCAAGGCGTTCTTCCAGGCTTCCACGATTTGCGCAAAAAAACAGATTCATATTTTCCTGCAAATGCGTTTCCGAAGCCATCCTCCAGAATACTGCTGGAACGCACAATAAAAAGGATCCTGTCCATAATATTCCAGAATATGTAAAAAATGATTTTTCATTTCCTCGGAAAATACACCATTTTTCAGACGTCTGGCAAATTCTTCTGCCAGAGAAAAAATATTCTGTTTCCTCTCTTTGACGAACACGGATATCCCAAAATCCATTGTCCACAATATATGTATAATAAACATCGGAACCTATAAAGAAAGAATCATGTGGTTCCAGTACCTCATTGATGTCCCAGGCCAGATTTCGCACAATTGCTCTGGAAAGCAGCATACCGCAGGCTTTTCCGCCTATCATGCCGGTTCCGATCATATGATTCCGGACACTGAAATAGTCTTCAGGAGAAAAATGCTTTTTTTACCATAAGACGCATTTTTCTGTCTCTGGTCATCATAATATCGCACATTGTATTGCAGGCCTCTTCTGTATTCATGTGATTGTCATACAGCATCCTGGCAGTATTGAAAAAACGATCCCAGGAATCTGTAAACTGTTCTTCGCCTGGTCTTTGAAATTTGCTGAGAATCTGATAAAAACGGCTGGACTGCACGCCATCTCTGATCGGACGAAATGTTCTCAGTTCTTTGTTGTAAATATGTGGCAGAAACATGGTTTCTGAATCTCTGTTCCACACTTTTGCAGGACGTACATAGATATTTTTGGGATCAGAATATACATCCAGAAGTAATTGTGTTGTATTTAATATCTTTTTACCGCATGAAAGGAATGCTTCCCTCTGATGATAGGGAAAAAGGCAACCGTATCCAGGGAAAAAAAAAAGGAACGGACAGGTTACACGAAAAAAAAGTTGCCCATCATCAGGTCTGTCGCCCAGGCTGTCTGAAGCTCTGATAAACAGTCAAAAATGTAAAAGGTATCAATACCTTCCCCTTTCACCAGTTCAACTGGTGGTTTATCCTGCATGCCCTCCAAAGGGCCATTGTTACTGCTCGCCCCAAAGAGCGGTATCGCAAGCATTTTTTACTGGCCCGCTATAAAGCGGTACTTCTTGAATCTTCTTTTCTTGATTCTTCTGCTTGTTCTTTTATATACTTCTGTACTGCCTCGTCTGTGATATTACCGATTGTTTCCACATAATATCCTCTTGCCCAAAAGGCTTTATCCCATTTACTTTGCAGTTCTGGATGTCTGTCGTAAAGCATCAATGTGCTTTTTCCCTTTCAGATATCCCATAAAGTCTGATACACTAAATTTCGGTGGAATTGCTACGCTTAAATGCACGTGATCTACACAAACTGCTCCTGCAATTATTTCTACATTTTTATATTTGCATAGAGTTGATATTATTTCTCTCACATCTTCTCGTACCTTTCCATACAATACTTTCTTCCTATATTTTGGAATGAAAACGATGTGATATTGGCATTTCCATCTAGTGAGTGATATACTTTTATTGTCCACTTGGACCACCTCCTTTGATTTTGAGTTTGGCTTGCGACACCATTCTCATCATATCACAGGAGGTGCACTGAAAATTTGAAGCTATTTCGGCATTAATTATTATAGTAGGAATATGGTGGTATATAATGCGAAAGTGTGGAAAACGAGATAAAAAATTAAATAAGATTAAATACTAAATAGAAATTTAAGAGATTGATGTATAATAAACAGTTCTAAATATTGTAAACAATGGAGGGCAATGAAATGGCATTAGTAAATGGTTCAAATGAGTATTGGAAAGTTTATGACCATGCAGAACGGATTTATAGAAAAAAATGTAATACATATGGATCTGAACATGATGAGTGGGTTGAAAGAGGAAAGAATCTTGCAGATCAGTTAAGAGAAAAAACATGGTTATGGTGATTCAGAAGCAGAAAGCATAATTGATAAGTATTATTTGGATAGAGATTGATAAAGTTGGTATATAAAATAAAATAGAGCTGCTTATGTACACGAAGGAAAAGCTGTGTATGACATATATTTTCTCTTAAATTTTTTACCAGGTATTTATAAATGCAAAACCGATGGGTTAAGCTAATTATAGTTTAACCCATCGGTTTTGCATTTATAAGAAAATGTGTTAAAAAAAAAATACAACAAGGAATATATATAAACTGGAGAGAACATGCATTTTCTTCTGTAGTGTGTAAACAGAAAGTATGCCTGACAACCAAAAGAAGGATGGCAAAAGAAATGCAGGTAGCCGGAGGTCCGAATAGTACCAATGAAGGTATGAACAAAATAAATCCCAGAGGTAAGTCGAGAGTGAACTGTTCCTCTCGGTTCTAGCCTGCGAAACTATATCAAAGGGGTAGTGTAAAATAGTTTGTGTTTCTGGTAAAAATGGCTCCTTTTTGGTAAGAATTCAGATATGACAATTTTATCGAAAAGGAGTATTTTTTATGGCAGTTGCAAAGGAACAAATTCGACAGATTATCTCAGAAAGCAACATTAGTAGCGTTGCAGATGTATACACGCTTCTGAAAGACAGTTTCAAAAAGATATCCTGCAGGTGCTGATGGAGGCAGAGTTGGATGCAACTCTCGGTTATGAAAAAAAATCATAAGGGAGATTTGCAGACAGACAACAAAAAAAGAAATGGTAAGCAAGATAACCGATAAGATTCTTCCTGAGATTAAGGAGTGGCAGTCACGTCCGCTGGATCCTATTTATCCGTTTGTTTTTATGGATTGTATTCATTATAAAGTCCGGGAGGATGGCAGGATCTTAAGCTGTGCTGCTTATGTTGTTCTCGGTGTTACAGTGGAAGGGTACAAAGATATCCTCAGCATCACAGTAGGAGCCAATGAAACCAGCAAGTTCTGGCTTGGAATGCTCAATGATCTGAAAAAGTTTTCCTCAGATTTCAAAGCAGTATATAATGCTCCAAATGAAACAGCAGCTTTATCAGAATTGGAGAATATTAAGGAGAAATGGGGAAAGAAATATCCCTATGCGATCAGCAACTGGGAAAATAATTGGGAAGATGTAAGTTCCTTTTTCCAGTTTTCAAATGGTATCAGACGTATTATGTACACAACTAACATCATAGAGGGATTGAACCGTCAGTACCGGAAAGTTACGAAAACCAAGAGTGTATTTCCAAGCGATACAGCATTGGAAAAGATGTTGTACCTTGCCAGTGAAAATGTAGTCAAAAAATGGACGCAGAGGTATCAGGAACTGGGATCAGGTGTTGAATTAGTTGATTGTCTTGTATGGAGAACGGCTTACCAACTATCTGTAGAGAAAAGAAAAGCAGGAATGGATTTGCTCCAAAGCTGACCATTCCCGCTTCCTTTTCTATTCCGTCGGCATTTGTATTATTGCCAGAATTTCCCTACTCTATTCCTGAGGCCGGGTGTGGGCAGAACCCACGAAAAAGCAATCAATACAATGTCTTATTTGTCATACAAAAAATCAAAAAATGTGTATAAAACCTTCTCACATGGTTATACTATAAATAGAAAGACAGATTCGACAACACTAAAATCTTAAAGTCGACAGCAAAATTTTACATATCTAATTCTTATCAAAAGATTTACTTTCCAAAGACACAAGATTTTTTACGCCCTCAAGAATGTGAATCCATTTCTGACAGTCTTTCTAATAGCTCTGCATACTTCTTTGCATTCGAACAATGTTTTTTTCTCGCACCGATCTTTGTAGCCAATTTTACGCATAAGCACCTCTTGTATTATATTGCGGTTTTCCCAAAATTAAAATACAAATTTTACTGAAAAAATCACTTAAGTCAAGATTTCCACCACTCTATAAATCAAAAAAGACCCTGACGGGCTGGAAATTCCAGTCCATCAAGGTCAATTTTTACGCTTGGACAAATTTATTTAGTTGGTTGGGCGATTTACCCTTTTACAGGATAGATCACTTTACCCTCTCACAGAATGAATTATTTGTTCTTCTGAGCAATTGCTGCCTGTGCAGAACGTAACTTTGATAGGCGTTTTTTGCTGTCACACTTATATTGCTATAATCCATACTTAGGACATATGTACGAGGACTTTCGTCCTCATCTTCCTCCCCTCCTCAATAGTTGCATCAGCATGATTCTTTCTGCCCTCTACTTTGCAAACAAGCGATTGCGTTTCATTTGGCAGGAAATTCAAATCCCAACGATACCTGCAATTATCTACGGGAATAATTTGCGAAACAAATTTTCAATAATACTGTCATCAAGTTTTGGCTTGGAAAAGTCTAACGCTTCCTCAAGTACAGCTCTTATTTTTCTCTGTGTCAAATTCCATGCCACTCTCACTATTAGACAGTTCACTCATCCGTGCCTTTTCTTCCATATATTTATTAAGCTCCGCTTCTGTCGTATCCTTCAGCGACTTAAATTCTTCTTTTTGTAATTTCCCCATCAGCCCTCATACTGATAAGATTATCAATCTTATTTTTTAACCTTGCTATTTTTTCCCTCAATGCGGAAGCGGCTGCTTGATTGTTCTTGGTGTCTGATTGATAGTATTCATTCAAAAGCCTATAAACCTCTAATATCGCATCCTTACGCTCTTGCTCTGTCCAGATACCCTCGAAAATCTTCTTAGCCATAATTTCTAACTTCCAGTCGCCAACCATGCGAATATCGCAGTACCCCTCTGTATCAAGACCATTCTTTTTCTCGGAAAGCCTTGCTGCCATTGTTGACCTGATTATAACACTGATACCCAAAAACCTCATCGCCTCTCTTATTGGTTCGCCACTTGTTTTTCGGAATGTTGAACCGCAACTGCAACGTAATTTTCTAAGCCATACATCTTGTGTTGATTTTTTCCCGTATGTTCTTTCTCCTTTGTTTACTATCATCTTTGTTGTCCGTGCCTTGCGTATTTCGCTGCATTTATCCCAAATTTCCTCTGAAACAATCGGCTCAAAATCTCCTTTGACATACATATAGGTTTCTTCGTCAAGATTCTTTATCCGCTTCTGTTCAAGTAGTTATTGCTAAATGATTTCAGATAGCAGTTATATCCTTTATAAGTGGCATTATGCAGGATACGCCCGATTTTTTGAAGCAGACCAGCTCACCTGTCCATGCCCATCCTTTCTTCCAAGACGACAAAGTTCTTTTGC
>VOFC01004754.1_pt1 | contig 32832 bp, 49 predicted proteins | sample 5384161 | NCBI WGS metagenome assembly VOFC01 (sample SAMN12384722, study PRJNA508395) | human gut metagenome | isolation source: healthy gut B | host: Homo sapiens
ATTATTAAGCCGGCCTGTTTGATCATCGAGTCCGGCTCAACCACTCCGGTTACCCGGTTATTTGTTAATATTTGTACGATTCGTTCGGCTGTTCGTCCGTCCCAGCGTTCGGGGAGTTCGCCTTTCCATTCACTTTTCATCAGCGTATCCATAGCCTGAGCGAGAGGCTGCCGGATCTTCTCCGACAAGTTCGTTGGTTCCCATGCGCCACGTTTCCGGATGTTCGGCATACGTGTGTTGAGTGATACAGGGGATGCCGAGGAACGTAGCTTCTTCGGCTACATTGCCGGAGTCCGTGATGATTCCTTTGGCTTTATTGATCAGATATCCGAAGAAAAGATACCTGCGGGGAGGCATGATATGAAGGTTCGGGGCTTCTATGCCGAGGTCTTTGATTGCATTGCGCACGGGTGCATGGGCGCCACGATAGGCATACCGGCAGCTTTTTTCGATCATCGTTTGCATCAACTTCCGCAGGTTCTCTTTGTTGTTGAGCAGTACACGTCGGTTGAGGGTGAGCAGGAGAGGCCGCCCTCCCAGTCCCCAGTACGGGAGAACCATACCGGTTTGAGCAGCCGGTTCCGGGTTGGCGGACGGTATCTACCAAAATGTTGCCGACGTAATATACATTTTCACTTTCCGTGCCTGTCTGATTCAGATTTCGGCTTTTTGGCCACCATGCCGGCAGTAAACAGATAATCGGATACCCGTCGGCAATCATCCAGTTTACTTCCTTCTCGGCATCTTCATGTCGAAGGAACGTGTGCCGGCCAGCCCAGGATGGGCTACCTTGATTCCTTGTTTCTGGCTACGATGGCGCAATCCTCATGGTTGCTGTCAGATCATCCACCAGACGACGTGCCGGATTCTCCGTCAGCCCTGTTCGAAGTTGGGCTACCATGATTCCGGCTGTCAAACTCGTTGATTACTACTTTCCACTCTCCAGATAAACATCAGGAGCCTTCATGTCGAGGTCTGAAAACAGTGAAGCATCCAAACTGGTATCATCTTTTCTACCTGTATATACCAGGCGGTAAGAGATACTTTTACCCAGCGCCCGTGCGGCTTCAATAGCGCGTGTAATGGGAGCTATCTTCATAAAATTGGGGCGTGCCCCCGCAACAATTGTTATTTTCATATTGTTTCTATCTTATTCGGTTTAATTGTGAAGCAAAGTACATTTTCTTACGGAATTTATTCGTTACTTTGCATACAAAATAACAAATATATGCCCACATTCGTTCAAATTCTTGATTTTATAGGCACATTTGCCTTTGCTATAAGTGGTATCCGGCTAGCTTCAGCGAAACGATTCGACTGGTTCGGAGCTTACGTCGTAGGTCTTGCTACCGCTATCGGTGGCGGTACAATCCGTGATGTACTGCTCGATGCGACCCCGGGTGGATGACGAACCCCTATTTATTTAATTTGTACGGACAGGCGTAGCATTGGGACTTTGGGTGATTTGTTTCGGACGCTGGCTGATCCGCCCTTTCAATAATACTTTTTTATTTTCGACTACGATCGGTCTGGCACTGTTTACTGTTGTTGGTGTAGGCAAGAGCATTGCTTTTGGGCTATCCCTTCTGGGTAGCCATCATGGGTAGTATCACAGGTGCCCGCAGGAGGTGTGGATTCGTGATGTCTTTATCAATGAGATTCCCTTGATTTTCCGAAAAGAAATCTATGCGATGGCGTAGGCGGGCATCGCTTACTGGCTGTGCGATGCCGCAGGGATGGAATCTTATGTCTGTCAGCTCGTTGGCGGATCGGTGGTGATTTGTTACACGCATCCTTGCCGTGAAATACCACATTGCCTTCCTATATTAAAAGGTAGTGAAGAGACTGACGGCGATTCTGAAGATTTATTTCTGTCCAGATCCACTTCTCCCCGGTAGCGATTGCTCGATTTGTTCTTGCACGACATCGATGCTGGTGGTGCCGTCGGGGAACACTTTCGCCCTGAACTCAAAGAAGTCTGGACTTCGGGCGGAGAATTTGATAATGGCGTTTCCTTATCCATATCCATCGTGTATTCTTTTGAGGGGAGCGTTGAATATCAGCCCGCTTCCTCCGCCGTGTAAGGAACGCTGTAAAGCACGTCCGTAATAAGGGAGGTAAAAGAGAATCGAATCATTTCTGATTTGCAGTGAAAGTATTGTGAAGTCAGAGGTATAGAACGTCCGCGCATGGCATAGCAGTGTTGACGTCTATCTTGTAGTCTTTCTGATACGATCACGCTGTCTGACAGCTTCTTTCTTCTTCTGTTCCTTCTTCTTCTTGGTTGTGCCGAAAGAGTCGGGATTCCTGCTAGCATAACCAGCAGTAGCATAAGGATTTGTTTTCTTGTTTTTCATATCAGTTACAGTTTAGTGTATATATGTATAACACTCAAAATATAAAAATAAGTGAGTCCCCTGCTTTTTTAATGAAAATTAAACAGAAATCTTTAGAACTGTTCCAGAATGGAGATTCGTTTCTCGATAGGGGGATGCGCGTGGCAAAGAGGCCGCTAAGTCCGCTGAGGGCACTTTTTCGACTGGTCGCCCGGATTCTGAATGAATAATTGCGCCACATCCCCACGTTTTACCGCTTCTATATCCGGATCATCCGGAAATTTTTGCGCAGGGCACTTGCCAATGCTAACGGATTCTTTTGTCATCTCCGCCGAACCGGCATCTGCCATATATTCGCGCTTCCGTGAAATGGCGAAGCGCATCAGACTGGCAAAAGAAGTAACCGACAGCGGCTATTACTAAGGCAATCAGTATGATGAGGATAGCTCCTCCGCCGTTTTCCCGTTGCTACGTATGCGCGCGTGCGTAATAGTATAGAAAGTGATCTGCGTCAGCATCGAGAAGATTCCGACAAATACAATCGAGACGATCAGCAGGCGCACATCTCTGTTGCGGATGTGAGTCAGTTCGTGGGCGATGACTGCTTCCAGTTCTTCGTCGTTCAACTTCCTGAATAATCCCTTTCGAGAGAGTGACCGTATAGGTGCGGTCGTTGATACCGCTGGCAAAAGCGTTCAATGAATCGTCGTCGATGATATTGATTTTCGGAGTCTTCATTCCGTTTGCCATGCAGAGTGTTCTCGACCAGATTGTAGACACGTTTGTTCTCTCTGCGGTCGAGAGGTTTGGCGCCTGTGGCGGCTTTTGATGATACTCGTATTCGCCCAGAAAGCTATCAGGAACCAAATCAATACGACCCCCCATCGTATAGGGAGGGCATTGATGAAAAGAGGATTAGCCAATTCCAGGATACTTACTTCCATGCTTTCACCGTGCCCCATAGCGGCCAGCAGATAGCAGGCCAGATAAAGCAATGCTGCTACCAGGCAGGGAAATAGAAATAACAGAAGAACAGAGCGCCGGTTGTTCCCGGCTCTGCTGTGTTTGGATTCCGACGTACTGCATACGTGCTCGTTTTTAGAAACTGATCTTCGGTGCCTGTTCCAGATTCGCACGTTCGTTGGTACCCAGGTCGAACATGATTTCTCTGCGGAAACCTGCCATACCTGCTATGATGTTGGACGGGATGTCTGAAACCGCATTATTATATTCCTTGGTTGCCGAGTTGAAATAACGGCGGACAGCAGCTAACTTATTCTCTACATCGGCAATTTCTTCCTGTAATTGCAGGAAATTCTGGTTTGCTTTCAGGTCGGGATAGGCTTCCAACGTGATTTTTCAATCCCGATAAAGCGGAAGATAATTGATTCTCAGCTGCTATCTTCTCGTCGATTGTCTTGGCGCTGACCGCACCGTTACGTGCCTGAATCACCCGTTCGAGAGTTTCTTTCTCGTGTGCGGCATATCCTTTCACGGTATCCACCAGTTGCGGAATAAGGTCGTGACGCTGTTTCAGCTGCACGTCGATGTCTGCAAAAGCATTTCACGGTTATTTCTCAGTCTCACCAATGAGTTGTACATGGAAGCAAAAATGATTCCCAACAGTACGATTATTCCTACGATAATAAGTATAGTCATGTCCCTTTACTTTAAGTTAATAATACTACCCAAAAAAGTAAGTTATTTTGTATTGCCAAACAAGAAGAAGAGAATAAAAACGTCCTAAACCACCTAAAAACTATCAAATAGCACCTAAAATCTATCATTTGATAGTTTCACCCCTAAGAAATGACGAATTTCCCCCTGTTTGACTCATAAAATACCTTTAAACTTGCAAACGTCAAGAAAGAAACGAAATATTAACCGTAAAAACCATTAGATATGAAAAGTTTAAGTTTCAGAAAGGATTTGATTGGAGTTCAAGAAGAGTTACTACGTTTTGCTTATAAACTGACTGCCTAACCGTGAAGAAGCGAATGATTTATTGCAAGAAACATCATTAAAGGCCTTAGATAACGAGGAAAAATATGTTCCCGATACAAATTTTAAAGGATGGATGTACACAATCATGCGTAACATCTTTTATTAATAACTACCGTAAAATCGTACGTGACCAGACATTCGTAGATCAGACCGACAATCTGTATCATTTGAATCTCCCCAAGACTCAGGATTTGAAAGTACGGAAGGCGCTTATGACTTAAAAGAGATGCACCGCATCGTCAACGCGCTGCCGAAGGAATATAAAGTACCATTTTCAATGCACGTATCCGGTTTTAAATACCGTGAGATCGCTGAGAAGCTGGACCTACCCTCGGAACGGTGAAGAGCCGCATATTCTTTCACACGCCAACGTTTGCAGCAAGAGTTGAAAGATTTTGTATAAATAGGGATAACACATTAGTCAAACAATTAATTCTGGTAAGGAGCAACGGGTAAAAACTCGCTTGCTCCTTTGATTTTGTGACAATATGATATTAAACATGTCTTTATACCCCAACTTATTCTCTCTGTATTTGTTATTATGTCAGAGAACTCAGTATATTTGTATCAACTAGTTAACCTAAGTAATATAAATCTCATCTATTTACGGCAATGAAAAAGGAAATCAAATTCAGTCTCGTTATCTGTTTGAAGGATATGGCAGGCATCGGCCGTCCGGGTATGCTGGGCGAGCTGACGAAGGCTATCAAGGAGAAGCATCCCGATGTACTGATACAATACCACGGGCATAGCGGTCCCGGACTTTCCATGGCTTCCATTCTCGAAGTCTGCGAGAACGGTGCCGACATCATTGATGTGGCGATGGAGCCCATGTCGTGGGGCAAAGTCCATCCCGACGTTATTTCCGTACAGGCCATGCTGAAGGATAAAGGATTCCAAGTACCCGATATAAATATGAAGGCTTACATGAAGGCGCGTGCCATGACGCAGGAATTCATTGACGATTTCCTGGGTTACTTTATGGACCCCACCAACAAGCACATGTCTTCACTTTTGTTGAAGTGCGGCCTGCCAGGCGGTATGATGGGCTCCATGATGGCCGATTTGAAAGGCGTGCATTCCGGCATCAACATGATACTGCGAAGCAGGAACGAGCCGGAACTCAGTTTGGACGACCTGCTTGTGATGCTTTTCGACGAAGTGGAATATGTATGGCCCAAGCTGGGCTATCCTCCTTTGGTGACTCCTTTCAGCCAGTATGTGAAGAACGTGGCACTGATGAACGTTATGCAGCAGGTGAAGGGAGAAGAGCGCTGGACGATGATAGACAACCATACCTGGGATATGATTCTTGGCAAGAGTGGACGTCTCCCCGGTATTTTGGCACCCGAGATTGTGGAGCTTGCCAAGTCCAAAGGCTTTGAGTTTGTGGATACCGACCCGCAGTTGAACTATCCGGATGCTTTGGATACATATCGGAAAGAGATGGACGAAAACGGTTAGCAGGGAGCATTGGTAGATAAAGGCGAACCATTGGCGTATATCGAGAGGTGTGAGGAACCGGCATAGTCTGTATTCAAATAATAAAAAAGTAATCCCTTTATCCTTGTCTTGTTTCTTGATGAAATAGACTGTGATAAAGGGATTGCTTTATTTCTTTTCTTCTTCCTGGTGTCTTTCTTATCGACCGCCTTTTTCTCTCTACAGGCGGAAACTTAGGAACCAGATTCATTAATCGCAATATCTGTTTTGTCGTTTCAATAGGTAAGCCGAAGGCTTCGCTGAGTTAAACCGTATTGGGTTAGGGAGCGTAGCGGCAATCAGTGCGCACTGTCCTGAGCTCAACTTGGCAGCTGTTGTGTTGAATTTATACTTTGCGGCAGCCTGTGCGCCATAAATCCCTTTTCCCATTTCGATGGAGTTGAGATATACCTCCATAATCCGTTCTTTCGACCAGAACAACTCTATCAGAAAGGTGAAATAAACTTCGAAACCTTTGCGTACCCAAGACGATTGCGGCCATAGGAACACATTCTTGGCTGTCTGCTGACTGATGGTGCTTGCTCCGCGCTTCCGTTTCCTTTTTCGTTCTCCTTCATCGCTTTTCTATCTCGATGAAGTCGAATCCGTTGTGTTCGGCAAAGCGGTTGTCTTCGGAGGCGATGACCGCCATCGGCAGGTGAGGAGATATTTTATCAAAAGAAACCCACGTGTGTTTCCACGTGGGTTTATCTCCTGACGCAATCTGTTGTACACTTCGAATGACCATTAACGGAGTAATATAAACCGGCATGAACCGATAAATAATGACCGTCAGTAAGGTCGATGTAAAAAAGAGAATCAACAGATTGCGTGTATAACGCAGAATTTTTTTAATTGGAAGCGGCCTGTGCATCTTTAATCATTTGTTCACTTGCGTACATGTAAACTTCTACACGACGGTTCTGTTCACGACCAGCAGCTGTGTCGTTGCTGGCAACGGGATCGCTTTCACCCATACCTGCACGCCTTTAATCTGGTTGGTAGAAACACCGCAACTTAATAAGTAACTGGCTACACTCTGTGCGCGTTCCTGCGACAAATTCAGGTTCTTCTGACTGGCTTTGTTCGGCAGTACTGTTTTCCAGCCCTGATTGTCGGTGTATCCATAGATAGATACATCCATATCTCTGTTCTGGTTGAGCACATTGTTGGCGAATTTGCTTAATGCAGATTTAGCAGCAGCACTCAGATTGCATTACCTGTTGTGAAAAAGAATACCTGAATCGAAAGTAACCTTCACGGCTTGCAATCCGTTGTTGTCAGTTATCTGCTCTACTTGTGCGCCTTCAATTTGTTTTGCTTCTGCTGCCGCTTTATCCATCTTCTTACCGATGAGAGCACCTGTTCCTGCACCTACTGCAGTACCGATAGCAGCACCGATAGCAGCGCCTTTACCTTTACCGATAACACCACCTAGGATAGCACCCAATGCAGCACCCGAACCACCGCCGATTGCGGCACCTTTGCCCGTATTGTTCATGCTTGCGCAGCCACTGAATATCATGGTTATACTCATGAAGAGAACCATCCATTTCATCTTGTTCATAATGCAATGTTTTTTAAATAGGTTTATAAAATAATCTGTTTTAATATTTTAATTAACAACGCAAAAGATACATATTATTTGCCAAAAGGTGATACTTTTTAAGTTAAAATAACTCGGACGATCTTTGTATATGTGAAAATAACAAACGACACTACTACCTTGTTGACACGGAAGGCAGATTTAAGCATTTTTCCTGATCATGGTGAACCATCCCAAGAGAATCAGTCCTTTGGCAATCGTTGTGACGCATACTGCCCACCAGATACCTTCTACTCCCATGCCCATCCGTACAAACAGGATGGCAAGCGGAATGCGCATATAGTTGCATACAATGCTGACAATGGCGGGAGGCACGGTACGCCCGATGCCGTAGAACACTCCCTGCATCGTGATTTCGAGCATCATAAACAGCTGCGAATATCCGTCGATACGCAGAAATACACCTCCGGCTTCGTAAGCTGCCTGTTCGGGGACAAAGATCGAAAGACCTCATTGCCGTAAAAGACAAACAGCAGCGTGCAGAAAGTTCCGAAGATTCCCGTCATCCATAGGGTGGTGTGCCAGGCTTTCAGTACCCGTTCTATTCGTCCGGCGGCGAAGTTTCTGGGCAATAAAAGCACTAAGTGCGGTTGAGAAACCTTGTGAAGTATTCCAGGTAATTGCTTCGATCTGTCCTCCGGTCGTGAAAGTCATTCAGTCCGATGTGTCCGCCTTGCTCAGAGGCGGTACGGCAGAGGAACATATTGACAAATGCAAACAGGGTATTCAATGGGTGGCTACGGGTAATCCTAGTTTTAGGATACGTCGTGTGTATCTTCTTCTTTAATTGAGTGAAGAAAGGAAACCACCGAGCAGTGAGTCTTTTCGGAAACGTAGTTGGTAGATGAAGATAGAGAAACAGTAGCTTGTGAAATCCAGGTTGCATAAGCGGCGCCATTGGTCCCAAACCGAAACCGAAGATGAACAGAGGATCAAGAATGATATTCAAAAGAAGTCCCGGCACCACTGATATAGAACGGGATTTTACTTCGTCCTGCGGCATTGTAGATACCTGTAAAGGCGGCGGAAAGGAAAATAAACGGCATTCCGGTAGAGATAATCCGTAGATATTCTATTGCATTGGCGGTAATGTGTACCTCAAGTTCGTAGATACAGATGATGGGTTCTGCAAGGATGAAAAGTAATCCGCCCCAACAGAGAGAAATGATAAGTGCAATCGTAATGTTATGGGAGGCAAAGTGACGGGCATCTTCTTGATTTTGTGCGCCGATAGATTGTCCTACACTGACTTCGGAACCTACCTTATTTAATAGGGAGATAGAACCGGACATCCATGTCAGGATTCCGACAGAACCAATGGCTGCTACGGCTTCACTACCCAACCGTCCTACCCATGCCATATCTGTGAGACTATGCCATTTGGATAAATGACGTAGCCATGATAGGCATTGCCAAATTGAATAGTTGACGATTGATTGGACCCGTGTGTCAGATTCTTAATTCCTTGCATATATTTTTTCTATTTAAAAGGAGGCGCAAAGATACATAAAATTACTATCTTCGCACATCAAATCATTCATTAATCAAAGTATACAGATACTATGAAACAGAAATTTTCTATTCTTTTATTCCTGTTGCTTTTATGGTTTCACAGGTTCTCAGGCGGTAGCTCAGAATGCGCCAAAACCATTTGATATTGAACAGCCTTCTCTTCGTGTTTTCCTGCCGGCACCGGAACTGGCGACAGGTCGTGCTGTGGTAGCCTGTCCGGGTGGGGGATATTCGCATTTGGCTGTAGACCATGAAGGGTATGATTGGGCACCGTATTTCAACAAACAGGGAATTATCGCATTGATCGTTCTGAAATATCGTATGCCGAATGGTGACCGTACACTTCCCTATTTCGGATGCCGAGGCAGCCATGAAGATAGTGGTACGGGACAGCGCTGACGTATGGAATCTGAATCCGAGAGATATTGGTATCATGGGGATCTTCTGCCGGCGGCCATCTTGCATCGACAATCGCGACTCATGCGCCAAAGGAACTTCGTCCCAACTTCCAGATTCTCTTTTATCCGGTGATCACGATGGACAAATCTTTCACCCACATGGGCTCTCATGACAATCTTGGGTAAGGACGCTTCTGCCGATTTGGAAAAGATATTCCAACGAGAAGCAAGTGACCAAAGAGACTCCCCGTGCTTTCATTGTTTATAGCGATGATGACAAGGTAGTTCCTCCTGCCAACGGAGTCAACTATTATCTGGCTTTAAATAAGAAATGGTGTTGCCTTCCGTTCTCCATATTTATCCTACAGGCGGACATGGATGGGAAATTCGTGGGGGTTTCTCTAAAGAGTGAAATGCAGAACGAACTGACTTCTTGGTTGCGTAGTTTACAAGGCTCCTCGCAAAGATGCCGTCCGTGTGGCTTGCATCGGCTACAGTATTACGTTGGAGCAGGAATAAAGAATCGCAGCCGTGACAGCTATCCTTCCGTGCTGGTTAAAGTATGTGGGGGCGACAGTTATTGGGTAAAAATTTTGGAGTGAGCGCCCGTACCTGTTGAATAAAGGAGATAATCCTTATATGAACGAACCTGCTTATAAGAATGCGCTGGCTTTCAATCCCTAACATCGTCGTTCATCAAACTCGGAACAAACGACAGCAAATCATTCAACTGGAAATATCAAAGCAGACTTCATGAAAGATGCGCAAACATGATCAACGCTTTCAAGGGCCTTCCTTCACAGCCGAAAATTTATCTTTGTTATCCTTCCAAAGCCTATCTTACCAGGTGATAATATCAATGATGATATTAATCTCTAAAGAAATCATTCCGATGATCAAGAAGTTGCCAAGAAAACGACCTGTCCGTCATCGATCTTCATACTGCAATGGACGGAATGCCCGAACTTTATTCCCGGATAAAGATTCATCGAATGACAGGTGCCAAAGTGATAGCAAAAGCTGTTTATCAGTCCTGAAAAAAAAAGTAAAATGGAAACCTAATAAATGCAAAATTTCCGTTTGGAACAATCTCTTTATGAGAAAGTTTTCGGAATTTTTAATTTAACGACGAATAAACTTCTTATAATATGCCCCAAAAATATAACTTTCTGAAAGGGTCTGGTTTATGGGTAATCCGTATTTTTGCGCCCGAAAAAATAATAAAATGATAAATAGCGTTATGAATAGACTACAAGATTTTACCTTTCTCTCATGGTTGATGGCTAACGCTAATATGGGATGGTGGAAAAGCCAATTTATCAACTGCGAATTATGAATGTTCTGACTTTATAGTAGAGTTATTAGGTCTGGATCAGACCGGGAATTATTATTTTGAAGATTTCAATAAACGTATTCTGAAGGAGGGCAACGTCCCTACGACTGTCCATTCTTTTGGCGTGCATCAAAGACCGGAAGCGGTATATTTACTTGTGCGGTGAAAGGAGCTGTCTGGATGCGTAGTAGATCTGCTTTTCAAAACGGACGAAGACGAAATGAAATTGTTTATGGTAGCCGAGGTGGGATGCCCGATATGGCATCTGCTTATCAGGCATTGCAGCATAGTGAACGTCTCTTATATAACATTTTCAAACATTTACCAATCGGTATCGAACTATATAATATGGATGGAGTATTGATGAATTTGAGAACGATAAGGAATTGGAGATGTTTCATGTAGAGAAAGAAAAGAGGATATATTGGGTATCAATATTTTCGAAATCTATTTTTCGAAAGAAATGAAAGAACGGTTGAAGAAGAAAATGAAGATGGAAACTTTACTTTTCCGCTATGACTTCTCGAAAGTAGTAGTTTATTATCAGAACTCCCAAAAAGGAGGCTAAGATTGATTTGATGACTAAAGTGACTACGTTGTATGATAACGAACACCAACCGATAAATTACCTGTTGATTAATGCGGATAAGACAGAAACAACTGTAGGCTTATAATAAAATCCAGGAGTTTGAAGAGTTTTTTGAACTGGTCGGTGATTATGCTAAGGTTGGTTATGCTCACTTCAATGTTTTGACCGGACATGGTTACGCCCAAAAAGAGCTGGTACGATAATATAGGTGAAGAAGATGAAACTCCTTATCCGAAATCTTTTCTGCATACCGGCATTTCCATCCCGACGACCGTGCCCTATTGATTCAGTTTTTTGGACGATGTGCGAAAAGGACTTACTGTCAAACTTAGCAAAGAGATGCGTATCTATAGAGAGGATGGCACCTGCACATGGACGTATGTCCATTTGTTAGTCAGGAAATATGCCCCGCAAGATCAGATTATCGAAATAATCAGCATCAATTATGATATCACAGAACTAAAAAAGAACAGAGGAAATGCTTGTCAAAGCACGCGATAAAAGCCGAAGCATCCGATCGTTTAAAGTCTGCTTTCCCTTCATTGCTGTTAAGCGGGTGCAAAGATAGATACTTTTTTGAAATTTGCAAAATAATATCATCTTTTTTCTTATCTTTGTCCCCATCAATCCTTGATATTAATCATTATCACTGAACATTAATCATTAAATACATGGCAACAGTAGACGATAAAAAGATTATCTTTTCTATGGTTGGGCTGAATAAAACCATTCAGCAGAACAACAAGCAGGTGCTGAAGAACATTTACCTCTCGTTCTTCTACGGGGCAAAAATCGGTATCATCGGTCTGAACGGTTCGGGTAAATCGACCCTGCTGAAGATTATCGCCGGATTGGATAAGTCCTATCAGGGCGAAGTGGTGTTCTCGCCGGGATATTCTGTGGGGTATCTGGCCCAGGAACCGTACCTCGACCCCACCAAGACCGTAAAGGAAATTGTAATGGAAGGCGTGCAGCCCATTGTGGATGCGCTGGCAGAATACGAGGAAATCAATCAGAAGTTCGGACTGCCCGAATACTACGAAGATCAGGACAAGATGGACAAGCTCTTCACCCGTCAGGCGGAGCTGCAGGACATCATTGACGCTACCGATGCCTGGAATCTCGACAGTAAGCTGGAACGCGCCATGGACGCCCTCCGTTGTCCGCCCGAAGACCAGTCCGTAGAACATCTTTCCGGTGGTGAGCGCCGCCGTGTGGCCCTTTGCCGCCTATTGTTGCAGAAGCCCGACGTGCTTCTTCTTGACGAGCCCACCAACCACCTTGATGCCGAATCCATCGACTGGCTGGAACAACACTTGCAGCAGTACGAGGGTACGGTGATTGCCGTAACGCACGACCGTTACTTCCTCGACCACGTTGCCGGCTGGATTCTTGAGCTGGACCGTGGCGAAGGTATTCCCTGGAAAGGTAACTACTCCAGTTGGCTGGAACAGAAGACCAAGCGCATGGAGCAAGAGGAAAAGACCGCCAGCAAGCGCCGCAAGACGCTGGAACGCGAGCTGGAGTGGGTGCGTATGGCTCCCAAGGCCCGTCAGGCAAAGGGGAAGGCCCGTCTGAACTCCTACGACAAATTGCTGAACGAGGATGTGAAGGAGAAGGAAGAGAAGCTGGAAATCTTTATCCCGAACGGTCCCCGTCTGGGTAATAAGGTGATTGAAGCCAAGCATGTGGCAAAGGCGTTCGGTGACAAACTGTTGTTCGATGACCTCAACTTCATGCTTCCACCCAACGGTATCGTGGGTATCATCGGCCCTAACGGTGCCGGTAAGACTACGCTTTTCCGTCTTATCATGGGACTGGAAAAGGCAGACAAAGGCGAATTCGAGGTGGGGGAGACCGTAAAGGTTGCCTACGTGGACCAGCAGCACAAGGATATCGACCCCAACAAGAGCGTATATCAGGTCATTTCCGGCGGAAACGATCTGATTCGCATGGGAGGGCGCGACATTAATGCACGCGCCTATCTGTCCCGTTTCAACTTCTCCGGTGCCGACCAGGAAAAGCTCTGTGGGGTGCTTTCCGGTGGTGAACGCAACCGCTTGCATCTGGCGCTCTGCCTGAAGGAGGAAGGTAATGTGCTGTTGCTGGACGAGCCCACCAATGACATCGACGTGAATACGCTCCGTGCCCTCGAAGAAGGTTTGGAGGACTTTGCCGGATGTGCTGTGGTCATCAGTCACGACCGTTGGTTCCTTGACCGTATCTGTACGCATATCCTCGCTTTCGAAGGAGACTCCAATGTGTTCTTCTTTGAAGGAGGTAACTACCGCCAGTCTTCAATCTGAGTCGATGGTGCTGCTTTCAGCAATGCTTTCGGTATTGGATCTAACCTGCCCGGTGGCGGTTCTCCTATTTCTTTGGATGCTTTGGAACAGATCGCTGTATCTGTTACTCCGTTTGACGTTCGTCAGAGCGGATTTATTGGTGGAGCAATCAATGCCGCAACCAAAAAGTGGTACAAAATGATTTCTATGGAACAGCTTATACTTATCTGACTAATGAGAACTTGAAAGGTAACAGTAGGCGATTTGGATCTGATAGGTGAGAAATCTCAAGGAACTATCTTTATGGTGCCAGCTTTGGTGGTGTATTATAAAAAACAAGTTGTTTTTCTTTGTAAACGGTGAGTATGAAGATAATGTAACGGCAGGACCTAAAAGCACGTGCACGTCAGGCGACAGCGATGACTGGGGACCTAACACAGCGAATGTTAATCGTCCGACTGTTGGCAAAATGGATGAAATCCGTAACTATTTCATTAATGAATATGGTTATGATCCGGACAGTATCAAGGATATTCTATCAAAACTCCTGCTTATAAAAGATTATGGCACGTTTGGACTGGAATATAAATGATAACAACAAATTGAACTTCCGTTTTACACGTGCTCATTCAAAAGACAATAGTGGTCCTACTTCTTCAACGTCCCCACTATATGCTAAGCAGATATATATCAAGGACCGGCAGTTTCGCAAGGTTCGGGTAATGTGAATAATAATGCTGCTATGTATTTTGAGAATTTCGCTACTTCAAAGAATACAATTTTACATCGTATGCTTCAGAGTGGAACTCAAAATGGCTGGATGGTCGTTTTGAACAATGTGACACGTATGACATATTCTTTCCAAGATGAGCCTAGAAGTTATGGTGGTGCGGCGGATTTCCCAACAATTGATATTCTGGATGGTGGTGCAGTGTATGCCCGTATCGGTCCGGATATCTTCTCACCCGGGCAATCTTGCAAGCTAGAACTTTTGTGCTGCTGACAGACGAATTATCTTATACGACAGGTATTCATAATTTATTAGCAGGTTTCCAATTCGAATATAATAAAGCTACAAATGGCTTTATGCAAGCAGGTAATGGTTACTATATATATGATAGTTGGGAAAGTTTCAAGAATAAAAAACTCCGGAGGCTTTTGCTATTACATATTCCAATGCAGATGATTATAGCCAGTTTAATGCTGAAATGAAGACTCAGCAATATTCATTGTATTTGCAGGATCAGATGAATATCAGTGAAAACTTTAAGTTGATGGCTGGTATCCGTTTCGAAATGCCTAAGTACCCTTCTTTGAAGAATAATTATAATGAAGATTTTGCGAGATGCGAATTTGGTGGGGTCAGATATTCTACTGATCAAAGTGCCTTCTGCTAAAATTTCCGTTTCTCCTCGTGTAGGCTTCAACTGGGATATTACAGGAGAACGTAAATATGTACGTGGAGGTACAGGTATTTATGTAGGGCGTTTGCCTTTCGTATGGTTAGTTTCGGCGGTAGGAAACTCTAATGTCGGTCGTCCTCAGTATTATTATACAAAGAATGCAGGCGCTTTGAAGCCATATTTCCAACCGTCAGTATCAGGTGTGTTGAATGAGTTGTATCCTAATGGTAGAACTACTACTATCAAATCTCCTACAGACCCTACGATCATTGATAAAGATTTGAAGATGTCCACATTAAAAAAACGTCTTTAGCATTCGATACCAAACTCCCTGGTGATATTGACTTTCTATTGAAGGAATATTTAACAAAGATATCAATCCTCTGTTATTTCTAATAAGCATATAAGCCTTCTGAGACTACAACGACATTTAATCCGAATGATACACGTAATGCCTATTCTAAATATACAGATGCGTCATGGACTAATGGCAATGGAAAGCAGAATGTATATTTCATAGAGAATGGTGGTCATAAAAGCATACTATTATTCATTACAGCTCAATTGGCGAAGTCATTTGATTTCGGTTTGTATTTATCAGCTGCTTATACGCATTCAAAAGCTAAATCATATAGTGATGGTATTGGTGACCAGGTAACTTCTGCATATAAGACAAATACATACTCTGTGAATGGAATCAATGAACATGAAACAGGATATGGTACTTATGTATCACCGCATCGTGTTGTAGCTTCTGCCAGATATCGTGTTGAGTATGCTAAGAACTTTGCTTCTTCATTGTCTTTGGTTTACGAAGGTATGAATATGGGATATGCAGGCGGTTATGGTTATGCTCGTTATTCTTATACATTTGCGGCATTGTAGGCAGATGGTGGAGCCAACAACTTATATTCCAGCCTCAAGAGAAAGAGTGAGCCAAATAGTTGGGAATTTTGCAGAAAAACACATAATAGTGTAAAATAGAACATAACTCTGTTCAGTTTAGTCTTCGTTATATATTCCATTAATTCGATAAAATCTCAAAATAATGAAAGGTTGTCTCGTTTGTTCAGGACAGCCTTTTTATTATCAGTAGATTTTTGATATAAATGGAATATCTTTAAGGATATGATTATTGACTTATCATCCTCTTACTCTTTTATAGCTACCTCATCACCGCAGTTATGATAAACCTTAAGTGAATCCGGCGAGAAGTAATCCGTACTATTCAGTTCCGGTGAATGGAGAATATAGTCGATTCTTAACAGATGCTTGAAGAGCGAGAGAAGCACATATACCCATGACCACTCGTCGAAAGCCATCACCGCTTATCATAAAGTGTGATAAACATGAACAGAGAGTTAAAGATTTTTACGCAGATGATAGTACCCAGGATAAGGGAGAAAACTATCGATTGCTTTTGAAGTATTAGCTTGTACGGCACGTTTTCCCGGAAATTCTCATGTATCCGTCAATCAGTAATCCCAAAAGCAGCACGTTCCACCTTTGAGAATCATCATCCCGTGCGGAGTCCCTTTTCCAGTTTGCGCTTGTTCTGGCTCACTTCCGTTGTTTGGAGATGATTGTTGAACAGGCGGATGATACGGCCATTAATCTCAATATCACACCAGAGACTGCAATTTTTCGAATCAGGATAGACGATAAGATTCTCCTCTTGATGGGGTAACGGCTGAAAACAGCCAGCTGCAACAAATGTTTTCCCTCGGGAGAAATAGGGATATAATAATGTTGGCCAATCAGGAAAAAGAACCGCAGCTTATACTGCTCACACCAAACTCATCATTAATGCCAAACTCCTGAAAACAGAGAATATCTGCTTGCAGATTTCTCATGTAAGAGGCTATCTCTTTGCATGAATAACCGGTATGCTCATGATTAAAAAGCGTCAACATTGTAAGTAGCAACAGTTAAAATACCAGGAGTATACGCGTTCATTTTGACCATTGAGCCGAAGCCGGGCTGAAAAAAAGGAGATTGAATCACACAACTAATATAGCTCCAGTTACTGAATATAGCAATCAGAGGGATGAAAACCCAACACCGCCAACGGATCGTCCAGTAGATGACAGAAGCAAGATTAGCCAACAAAAGTATCGGTAAAATCAAACCGATGAAAGGCATAAATTTGAAACTATCCGGTGCGGCATTACCTTCCACGAAGGCGCCTGCAATGGTAACTCCTGCCAAAATACTGGTCAGCACGATGGATATGTAATAAAAACAGTCTGTAAAAGGCTTTCATCTAATCTAAGTTATTGGGTGATTATATCACTATTAAAGCGTTTTCTATACAATATGTACTCTATAATATGTGCCCTTTTACGGAGGCGACAGCCATTTATGAATCATAGCTTTCAGCTTATCATCCGCTATCGGTTTAGCTATAAAATCATTGCATCCGGCCTCTTTCGCCGCTTTCCGGTCCTGCTCATAAGCAAAGGCACTTTGAGCAATGATAGGAACAGTGGCAGACAGCTCCCGAATGATTTTCGTTGCCTCCAATCCATCCAAATTCGGCATCTTGATATCCATCAAGATAAGATCCGGTTTCACCTCATCGAACATCGTGACAACCTCCATTCCGTCATGCGCACGAATAATCCGGTGCTCCTTACCTAAGATAGCCTCCAATAAATCAAAGTTACTGTCCGTATCTTCGGCAACCAAAATACAAGCATGCCGTGTATTTACAGCACTGCTCATACCTCCGCTTGTCTCATCATCATTCTTTTTTCTCGAATCTACACTCACGGATTCTGCAACCGTATACGGCAAAGTAAATGTAAACGTCGTTCCCTTACCAAATTCGGAGCTGACGGAAATCTTGCCCCTTCGAGCCGTTCAACGATAGACTTACAGATAGATAATCCCAACCCAGTGCCCTGTGCATGATTGTTCAGCTTGGCAAAACGTTCGAACACACGACCCACTTTCTCCGGCTCAATTCCTGTTCCGGTATCCGTTACGTGGAAAACAATCTGGTTATCCGCCAGCTTGTAACCATAACTGATACTTCCTTCTTTCGTAAACTTGACAGCATTTCCAATCAGATTCGAAATCACCTGGAATACCCGATTCTTGTCCGTTTCAATCATCAGACTCTCGTCCGAAGACTCATAGACAAGGCTTACCTCCCTGCGGAGTACGGAATATATGAGCATCGTACACTTCCCGGCAGAGATTATGGAGACTAGCCGGTCCGAAGGAAAACTCGATAGTTCCCGATTCAATCTTCGAGAGATCGAGAATCTCGTTGATAAGTTGCAAAAGACGCTCGTTGTTCGCGTTTACGATGTTGTAGTACGTCTTTCGTTCTTCCGCATCATCACTTTCGGCAATGAGATGCGAGAACCCCACAATAGCATTCAGCGGAGTACGTATCTCATGACTCATATTGGCAAGGGAAAGCTGATTTCAAACTATCAGACATTTCCGCTTTTTCCTTCGAAGACAGTAGCTCCCTCTTCATCATTTCCAGTTCCGTGATATCCCATTCGATGCTGACGATGATAGGCGAAGACAATTCATCCCCATCCACCCGTATCTTCCGTTTGTCAAGGATAATCAGGTTTCCGTTCCGGTCCTTTCCTTCCACCGTCCAGTGCATACCTTTTTTTCCACTGGTGGCCACTTGAATATCCTCCTGTCTCTTCTTCTCGGCCACGATAGGCGGATAGAAATCGAAGTCATTCTTACCGACAGGATCGTTCTTGTAAAGATCGCGGTTATAAGCCTCCCGATTTCGATAAATGTACCGGAAATCATTGTTGATCTCCTTCACAACAATCCCCGCGGGGGAGATTATTGATTGTCGTATCCATGATTTGATTGAGCCGTTTGATTTGGGCTTCGTATCGAATCCTCTCGGAAATATCATGAGCAAACGACCAGTAACTTTCTTCTCCGGAGTCATTGGTGACGTTGTACATCGTACCTTCGTAAGCCAATATACCTTTATTGATTTTCGATGGATGATGAGCCACAAAGTTACTGCTGCCACCGTGTATGACATCTTTACAACGTTCGTCCCAAGCCTCTTGCGTAGGCATATCTGCGGCGACATTGTAGATTTTCAACTGACTGATATCCTCACTTTCGGGAATACCGTGATTGTACAGAAAACGTCGGTTGGCAAAGATCACCGTACCGTCGGGTTTGGCGGCAAAGATACTCTCTTTGGCGTTGTTGATAGCGTGCGTCAACGTATTGATGTCATTTCTGCGATGCTGTATATCCGTGATGTTCTGAATATACCCTTCGATGTTGAAACTACCGTCGGGGCGCTCTTCACGCAAATAAGTCTGGATACGCATATAGAAGATTTCTCCGTTCAGGCGAACGCGATAGCTGATGCTCTCCATGTTGAGCTCCTTTCGTTCACCCGACACCATTCCCTGAAACTCTGACGGTCTTCTTCTACAATCAGTTCCACATATTTTTCAATGGCGAGATTCTGCACACTTTCCTCACACAAAACGCCTGTATAACCCAAATAATGGAAAATATTCTGATTCGTATTGTACGCCCATTGTCCTATCTGGGCTACCTTTTGGATGGCCCGCAGGGTGAGATTTGCTTGTTCCAACCGTCTTTTTACATTGCTTCTTTGTGTGATGTCGCGATATTGGCAAAGCACCATGCCATCATACGGAAACATGAGGCATTTGAAGTAGAAAATTTCGTCATTCAGCACCAGCTTGAAGTTCTTGCTGATGCTACGCTGCTCTTCGAGCACAATCTGAAAGATGGGCATCACCCTCTCTCTTGTATATTCCGGTAAAAGCTCAAATATATTTTTTTTTTCCCTAAAAGTATATCCTCTTGCAGAAACCATAGATCACAATGAGGCTCAATGTCTACGCAGACGCCATGCCTGTCAACCAATAGCATTGTATCTGCCGTCAGTTTCAATATTCTTTGTGCGTTATTCGCATCATGTAATATTCTGTCCATGTCTGTTCTTTATTAGATAATAGAGACTTATGTCTCCTATAAGGATAACAAAAGATTATGGCATTTGTTCTTACTTTTCGGCGCGCTTCGCCTTTTCCCAAGCTCCGCTTCCTTTTTTCTTCTTGAGATAGCGGATGCCTTTCAGCACATTGACATTCATAAATAAAAAAGTAGTAGGGGATAAAGAGCAACTTGTTTTTTATCTGTTTCGTAGATAGGTAATATCCCCAATATCCCAACCCGTAAAAAGAACCTGCATGGCAAGCAGCACTCCGTAAAATATCGTGGAACCACCCAACAGCAGAATCGCAATATTCAGCGGGAAGAGCGCAAACAACAGGAACGGGTAATAGACCATCGCAATACCCGGTGCGACGTATATTGAAAGCTAAGTATCCCGTAACGGAAAGGATTCAGCAACGGACGAAGCCGCCAGATAGACTGCAATCCTCCCGCAGCGATGCGCACTTTTCGTCTTTTCTTCTTCGCGCATATCCGCCGAACCACTTTCGATGGCATAAGCATTCGTACAATAAGCGATGGTGTAACCTTTCATTGTGATCCGGAGTGAAAGAATAAAATCGTCGAGCAACGTATCCGGCTCCATCGCTTCGAACAGCTCGTTACGCACGGCAAACAGTTCGCCTGCTGCTCCTACGGCCGAGTAGAGCCGTGCATCAAGTGCTTTCAGGGTTGATTCGTATTTCCAGTAAATACCTTCACCACCGGCAGCCGCCCGTCTTTTTGTCTGCACGGCAATCCGTTTTTCACCAGCCACGCAGCCCACTTTCGGATCCTGGAAAGCAAGCACGATTTCCCGTATTGCCTCCCGGTTCACCATCGTGTTGGCATCCGTAAAAACAACGAGTGGAGTATCCACCAACGTCATTCCACGTGTCATTGCAGCCGTCTTACCTTGCCGGAGCGGTTGGAAATGTACGGTCGCTTTCCCCTGCCAACGCGTCTGCAATCGTTCGTTCGTACCGTCATCGCTTCCGTCCGTCACCCATACGATGTGCAGCTTGTCCGCAGGATAATCCAGCTCAAGACTGTTTTCCATCTTCTCGTCCACTACATCTTCTTCGTTGAATGCCGTAATGAAGAGGGTAACTTCCGGCAGGTCTGCGTCCGATGCCGGCAACGAACGCTTCACAGGCTTCACGAAAAGCTCTTTCAGTTTGACGAGAATATAGAGCACGATTCCGTAGGCCCAGATAGGTGTAGAACACAACGAACAGGGCAAGCCAGAAAATAATTTCAAGACAAAGGGTCATGGTTTCGTTCATAATTATATTTGTTTATTACTTCTTCTTTTTCTTTCTCTACGTTCCATCTTTTTTATTCGTTTATGCCCAAATAGCTTAACAGTTCGTTTTGCGTCCGGCCATTTATTCGATTCGTTTCTTCAACTCCGTCTTTTTATCCGAATCTTTCAGCATATTCACAAAGTAGTTGGCGTCCGCTTTGGCAGAAACATCTGTCGGATTCGCTTCATATCGTTTCACGAAATTCTCGGCGTGTTCCGCCAGGTATTTTCGGCAGTCGATATTTAGCATGAAGAAATCTTTATGGTCACCATAAGAGAGTCCTGTAACATCTTCATTTGATTTTATGCTTTCAATGTCCTCCATTTTAAGCCCGAAAATATTTACAGTCACGGAAGGGTAATAGAAAGGAGCGGAGTCCTCTCCATTCAGATTTAGTGTCAGTTTCCACGTGTGCGTATTTACCTGTTTGATTTCCGGTTTGCTGTGCAAACGATAGTAATAATATTCATAATGTTGTTCCTGGTTGGTAAACCACATAGAGTCGTCACCATCTCGTCCGTATGTGTCGTTGAGCCATTCAAGAAGTTCACCCAACCGGTATCTGTATTATGGGCACCTATAGAAATAGCTGCCCGCTCTTCTTTGGATTTTCCATTTCCTTGAGAATAGCCGCCTTAATCATATCCGGATTTGTCAGCCCGCTACCTTCGGGTGGGTCATAGAAAGCTCTTTCGATCACTACTTGTTCAATATCTCCGTTTTTCTTGAAATGGATAGAGTTTTGTAGCTCCGCTTTGTGCACACAGGGTTCTGATTTTATCATATCTCAAAGCCGCTTTGATATAATTTTTATCTCCATTAGGCTCTGCCAGCATTTTACAAGTTCGATTATTCAGTTTCTCACGTATCATGCTTTGAGCAACAGGAAATTGTGCCAGCAACTTATCTTCTGTTTTTTATCTTCGTCAGGTAGATTCAAGTCATGGAAAGCGTGCTTTACTCCGTAATTCATCATTTCCTGCAAGTTGCCCCATACTAACATTGTCTTTTTATAAAAGCGGAAATAATCTCTTGTATATCCATTTTGTACCCATGTTTGTGTGTTCATTAAATCATCATCGGCAGCCACGGTAGTTCCGAAAGAGAAACGTACTTCCTGGTCCGGGTACCATTGGTGGTAGCTAATGTTTTTCCTAATGAATAATAATCAGGAGGCAAATCACCGTTTTGCAGATGAGCCAGATCGCAGTAGTAAATATAAGATAAGGTTTGCCATGAATGGCAGCCCATGTATATGAAAAGGCTGAATGCATACAGTCGTCTTGTGTCATCAGAAACAGCCAATCTTTGTTATATTTCAATGTTGGTATTTCCGTATACAGATATCCTACCTGTCTGTCTGCTTTCAGGTGAATGGTTATTTTTCTATTTCTTTATCGGCTGTTTCATTACCGAACGGGTATATGAATTCCGTTTCGCAGATGACATCCCGCCTCTTTCCATTATCCTTGTTTTCATCCTCGTCTTTATCTCCTTGATATAGATTCAGTTTGCGGATACATCCCGACATAACTAAGCCAATAATTAAAAATAAAACGATACCGATATTGAGATTCTTGCCATAGGCTTTCCTTTCTTACTTCTTTTTACTAGATTACTCTCCTCATCCTTATATTCCTTCTTCTTGGTAAAAAGTCCTCCGATTCCTTTCAATCTGCTGACGACACGCACCTTGAAACTATTGAACAAAGTTCCGTCGGCTCCCACCCGTCCCATATCCGGTGACGGCACGCGCACGTCTTTTCCGTACAAATGCAATCTTTCCGAATTGCTTGAGCTGCAAAGCCAGATATCCGTCTTCACCGCGGATAATATCCGTGCGGATTCCCGTTTTCCTCGCACATTCCGTCCGGTAAGCAAATACCAGTCCGCGCACACTAAGCTCCGGACGCTTGAAAGACTGCAACCATAAATGCAAGTCGCGTGCAGCCTCATAGATTTTCAGCCCCATCAAGAGTGATCCTTGTCGGGAATATAACTCCAAAGCGAGCTGACAGCCACTACACCCGGCTTTTCGAGCGCATCCACCATTGTTTCCACATACTTTGCCGGATACATCGTGTCAGAATCAATGTTGATATGATATTTTCCACGGGCATGGTTCAGTCCGCAAAGACGGGCAAAACCACAACTATGTTGCGTTTCCGTGAAATAAGGCACACCGCAAGCCTCGTAAATCTCCGCAGTGCGATCTTTCGATTCGTTGTCCACACCAATGATTTCTACAGGATATTTACATTTCATCTCGCTCAACGACCAGAGGCAGGCAAGCAGATGTTTTCCTCATTGTATCCGATGAGTGATACAGTGACAAGCGGTTCGTTACTCTGCAATCCGGCCAGATTGCGGCGTACTTCCCCTCGATAACGGCTTGCGGAGCTTTCCGCAAAAGGTTTCTCATAAACCTGTAAATACTTAGAATACCATTCCATAGATATTGAATGCTTTATTTGTTTTCATTAACCGGGATAATCAGGCTTTCAAATAGTTGTTTCCATTGTTCGGCAATATTTTCTATTCGGAAGCGCTGGACGTCCATACGCGCCTGCTGTCCCATTTTCTTACGTATATCTTCATTCTCTATTAAGTAAGAGATTTTCTCCGCCAGTTGTTCGATATTCCGTCTTCTACCAGCAGACCGTCTTTTCCGTCGCTGATAATATCCCGCGGGCCGCAGGGACAGGTGAATGATACGGGCGGCACGCCACATGCCATTGCTTCTATAATAACCATTCCAAACCCTTCGAAACGTGATGAAAGGGCAAAAATTGAACTTTCACAGTACTTGTCGACAATATTGGAAACAGTAGGTTCCAATATACAACTGGCAGTGATTCCTAAAGAGTCAATTTGCTGTTGCAGTTGCTCACGCATACCGTCTCCGTAGATACGCAGTATCCAGTCGGGATACTTTCTGGCAACAGTTGCCGTTGCCGGGATCAGGCGGTCGAATCCTTTCTGCGGGAACATATCGCCCTACCGCTATTACCTGTTTATGGCTATTGTCGATATTTGGTCGGGAAAAAAAAGGAAGAGGGTTATGGATCACTTCAACATTATCCAGTTCCGTCCATTCCTGTGCATCCTCGTGGCTCAATACGATGAAACGTTTCAACTGGCGAAGTTGCCGGTATAACTGCTCTCTCCAATAATTGCTTACGATTGCCCGTAAGAATGCGGGCAGACGGCTGTTGCTGAAATCTCGGTAATTAGATTTGTTAAAGTGTATTTCACCCAACTTTGTGCTGCCGTCCGTCATCCGATTGATGAAATTGATGTCACGACGGAGCAGGAGATAGTAATGTCCGGACGAATTTGGTGCAGACATTCGTTGAGTTTCTTTTTAAAACGTCCTTGTTTCGCAATATATTTAGGTAGTTTTTTATAGAATGACATTCCGTTCAATTCATCATAATCAATGTCAAGTTGATGAAGAGTGATGGACGGATGCAGTTCGTAGTACGGTTTCTTGCCCCCTTCCCGTCTGTGAGGATGATATGTATTTCATAACCAAACACTTCGGCGAAGTAATTTGCTTTCAGGGTCAATACGTTCCGTTCCATGCCGCTAGGGTAGTAGAGGGCAGGGGATGCAGTAGGCTATTTTTCATGTTTATCAGAATATTGTTTGTTATTAATTGTGTTTTTTGTTTATTTATCTTTGGTCTTTATGGCGTCGATCACTTTCTGCATTTGCGCCTTCCACGATAGCGGGCAGAGCGATTCGCGTATCTCGGCAGGCGTCATTTTCAGCGTTTTCCGGAAGTCGATCAGTCCCGAATATCCACCGGAGATTCGTCGGGTGCCACCTTCCATACATACGGCATGTGGTCGAAGTCGTCGTCGGTTTCCGGTAAGTGAACGCGAAGCCACGTGCGGCATACTCGCGGTTTTTCAACGTTTTTGATATACGTAATTCCGCTGCGGTGGCGTCCCCAGGCTGCCAATGGCAAAATCAGCTTTTTCGAACATCGCATCCAGTTCGTCGCCATGCAAAGGACCATGCAGAAGAACATACGGTTCCGAGATGGTTGTCACGGACAACAGGCAAGATCCCCGCCCGTTCCGTTCGCCGGACAGCGGGCCTACAATATGGAAATATACTTTTTATATTCCGGATTGTTGCGGTAATAATCTGCCAATCCGCGCACAAGGCGGTCGAAGCCGTGCCAGTAGTGCACTTCCGCCACTCCCGATCAAGTGCAACTCTTTCGAAGTGTCATTCTGCTGCTGCTTCATCGGAATCGCCTCAAAATCCAATTCCGTTGGAGATGCGTATGGTGTTTCCGCCAAATATTTCTTCCGCATTGGAGAAAGTGACGATACCGTCCAGAGCCTTTGCGAGCTTGTGACGGAAACAGCGGTCGATGGCTAGATGAAATTTCATGGAACGGGTGACGTACTCCTGATCGTAAGGATAAGTAGAATTTCCATCACCACTTTTGCGCCTGTACGTTTCAACGACTTCACCAGCCGGAGGGTGAACGGACTGGCATTGTGAAAAAGAGCGCATATATACAAAGTCGATTCCTTCGTGGCGTGCATAGTCAAGAATAGGAGAGTAGTAGACACGTTTCCAAATCTTTGCGGCAAAGCCCGTGCCGAAATCAGCGATCACTTCGTCATCCACCATCCAACGCCGTTCGCCATAAGAGGTCACATCATAATGACACAAGCGAACATCCACTCCACCAATCTTTGAGGGGCTTTCACCTGATAACGTATCTTCTTACTAATTCCGTTAATTCCGTTGGCCTCATTGAAGCCGTGAAATATAAGGAAAAAGAGCTTTTTCATTCTTATTTTCAGTATTCAATAATTGTTTATTCTGTTTTCTTTCTCAAACTGTTTTTCTTCCTCAAACGATTTGGGCGATGATTTTGTTTCGGTATTCTTCTCCGGCATCCGCCACTTCGCTGCCAATGGCAGTTTCGTTGACATATTTTTCGTTCCAGTTTCACTTTTTTATGGGCTCCCATCCGCCACCATTCATACTCTACGTCCACATGATAACGTCGATGGCCTGATAGCCGGCTTTAAACAAATCGTAGGCCCAACACTGTGGCTGCGGGGCCGAGGGCAATCCAGAAACAAGGCTTCTTTTTCTACTTTGCAGGCCTCCTGCTTGATGTCTTCAGGCGTTCGAATGCATCTCTGGGCGGACAAAAGAATACGCCGGATGCTCCGGGCATTATCGAAAAAGATCGTTGCCCTCCGGGTGACTTTTCTCCCCTTCGATGAAGACGATGTCCCGGTTATCCCAAATGCCCTTCATGTCGTGAAACCATCGGGCGGAATCTTCTTTGCGGGCAAAATCCATATACGGACGGGTGACGAATGTATTATAATATTTTCGTCCCGCTACCAGCAAACGGTCCCACCAAGAACCGTACAGATAAAATGAGTTCTCCAGAACCGGCGACTTTGCGATTGTAGCGATACAAATCGCGAATGTCGGAGATGCAGACAATATGTCCTTCTTCGTGACTTTTGCAGCACTTCGGTCAGTCTTTTAGCCAATAACGGATCACCTTTCTGGAAACGGATTTCCTTGTCCGGACTGGTGAGCAAACACCGTCGCCAAAACGGCTGACAGAGCAACGGTCGTCGATGATTTTACGTATCGTTTTTCGTCGATGGAGGCTACTTGCGGTATGATTTTTTCTCTTTTTCCGCAAGACGATGCACCAGAAAATTGTACCATTCCACAGTGCTACCATAACTTATTTTATAACGTAGCGTTATAAAATGTCGCGTATATTCATAGCTATAGACTTTTTTTTCTTAACGACCGCTTTTACTGATCATGTCATACTCATGCGTCATCTGTATATAAATGCCAAAGATAATAAAACTAACGATACCTTTAGCAATAATTGTCACAAAAATGTTCATCCCTTCCAGCGCATACTGCATTGGAATGAGGACTAATGCTATCAAAATGTAATCACCAACGGAGAAATAAGCTGACGGATGAACGGCCAGGCACTTTGCCGGAAGGTCACCACCCATCTGCCAATAACACTGTATGAAGTTGATGGTGAATGTCACCCACCACAATGCAGCTGGCCACTGCTGTCAGGGTTCGAAATGGAAGATGCCGAGCAAAAAATTCCCGCCACGTTGAACGCGGACGAAAACACTCCGCACAAAACAAACTTCGTTGTATCGCCTGCCGCCTGAAAAGATGGAGCCGGACGAAGAAAGTATAATCTGAATCCCTACGGAGAGCGACGGTATCCGGAACACGGTACGGGCATCCATTGATCGCCGAAAATAATAAGCGTCACTTCCTCTGCCGTGAAGAAAAGCGGCACGCTAAGCGGCAGACCGATAAAGGCGAGGAAACGGACGATGCGTTCGTAGGAACTCAACAGTTTTCCCTTGTCATTCTGGAAATCGCTGAAGATGGGGTGCATTACCGGGTGATGACTTGCGTAATATTCTGCAAGGGGCAGCATCATCAAGCGGTAGGACTTTTCATAGTATCCTAGTGCTGACAAGCTCATATATTTACCAATCAGCAGTTTATCCAGATTGCGGCTGAAGTAGTTAATCACGTTAAACAAGAATTGATAGGCCGAATAGGAGAATATTTTCCGGAGTACCCTCAATCGAGTGTGAAACAACCACCGTTGCGGGTAACGCTGAAAAGGAAATTACGAAATCAGTACGCTGGATACGATTGGGTTGATAATCAATGCGTACAATCCTGCTCCGCAGAGGGCGGCGGTTACCGCGGCTGCACCTTGCCGAAATCTGAATGACGAAGCTACGGATAGCAATGAATTTAAATTCTTTGTTCCGGTAGAACATGGCTCCCGGCACGATGTTGGCAGAGGCGAAGAACAGGTTGACGGACAGGAGCTGGCACAGGATGCGCAGGGTGCCACTTTGGTAGTAATCGGCGATGATCCACGAAGAAGCGAAAAAACAGAATGCTGATTCCGATGCCCGTCCATATAGTAAATGAGAAGATGTCCGACAAATCATCTTTAGTCAGCGATTTGTGCTGCACGATGGCGGGAGACACTCCCATGTCGGTGAGAAGATTGAAGAAGGCGATGATGACGGTGGCAACAGCTACGATGCCGAAGTCGTCCGGTGATAGCAGACGTGCGAGAATTCCTGCCACAACAAGGGATATGACGACGCCACTGTATTTGGCCAGCGCTGTGTAAAATACCCCCGAAAATAATTGACTCTTAATATTATTAGCCATTGATTGCTTGTTTATATGTTTGCGCGTATGCTTGTCCCACTTTGCGGATGCTCATGTTTTCCATACCGTATGCGTAATTCACTTCCCCCTTGTCCCCATGCGGCAAGCCGGCGGGCTTCTTCGAGTGCTCGCAGGATGTCTTTCTTGTCGTCGGGATCGAAAGTCGGGTTACCGGTTTCGGAAAGCAGTTCGCCGATGTTTCCCACCTTGGGACCCACCACGACTTTGTGGTAGAGGAAGGCGAGGGGGACATACCCAATTCAGTATATCTTTCCGCTGGATGAATATCACGTCTGAAGCAGCCATATAGTAGGGCAGATCGCAGTTGTCTATCAGCTCGTCGTTGGCTCCCGCCTGTAGTTTATACATACGGTTGAGCAGCGGCATGAGCAGATAGTATCCGGCTTTTTGAAATCCATCGTTTGATGATATTCCTGCCATAGCTGTTGCGTCTCGAAAGGGGTAGAGGCGCGGAGCCAGCAGCATCTTTGTGCTCCTCGTCCCAGGCGCGGAAAGCTCCGAGCACCATGCGTATTTCTTCACGGTTGCGGAATTTTCCAGCCGTGACGATGATGCATCTTGCGAGAGGTTGAGATACTGACGTGCACGCTCTACGCTGATATCTTCTTTATAGGGTATACTGGTAAATGTGATGAGGATGACAACATTCTGACTATCAGGATACTTCGTGAAATTCGTCCCGGCTAAACCGTCCCATGTGTACAACGATATCACTCTGCGATTCGATAATGTCATAGGCCCGGCTGATGATTCCGTTGCGTAATGCGGACGGACATTGTGGCGATGTGTAGACAAAACGTGTTCCCCTCGAACGAAAAAACTGATTCGCTCTTCCAGACACCTGATGATATCAGGATCGTTGCATGTCCATCCCACCACTTCTTCCGGCCACTGGAAATGTATGATATCATAATGCTTATCCGAGTCCCAAAACTCTTTTGTGGAACATCGCACGTCAATTCCAGCCATTCTGATAGCATCGCATAAGATAGGAACAAATAGATTGTCGGTTTCTCCGTTTTCTCTGAAAACGATCAGTGCTTTTATTGATGGGCTGTCTGTTTCGCTATCATTCATTTTTTTAAGTTTTAAAGACTTTTATTACATTGCAAATGTAATAAAACTTATGATAAGTTTCTTCTTTTCTGTGTTTTAATTGCAGTTTAAGTTGCTATTTGAGGAAATCTGAAACAGGTCTAATGTTTTTATAAGCCGTTTTCTTCTTGGGTATAAGGAATGTGGTGACTTTCGATATATTGCTTGAGAAAGATGCAAGCATGTATGAAAATGTCTGTCTTCATATAGCTGGTGAAATTTGTGTAGCGGTGGTAGGAGGCTTCACTGATGTTGATATGAACGCAGAGGTCTCCTATGACTAGCTGTGACGTTTTCAGGAGCTCTTTTATCAGCTTTATTCTGTTCTGATAATGCTCGCTTACTATTTTATTTTCTTCTATTTCTTCCAAAGTTTGGTTGCGTTTTGTATCCATATTGTTTGGGGTTATTAATAATATTTGGCAAAGGTCTGATAAAAAATATATAATCCAACTCTCATTTTTGCGATAGCTGGAATAAAATACATTTTCGCACCTTTGCGCCCGGAAGTATTAAATGGAATAATAAATGATAAATGAAAATGAAGAAAGATCAGTATTTCAATTTGGAGGTAAATTTGTTGAATGACGACAATATTGCCAGTATGATGTCGGAGATGAATGCCGCGGAAGCACTCGGAATTTACGTGATCTTGCTGTTGCATCTACGCACTAAAGATGCTTATGAGGCGTCGTGCAAACCGGTTTTACTGAAGGCCATGGCCCGGCGGTATGATGTGGATGAAGTAGCGGTGGAGCGGGTGCTTCGCGAATTCGATCTCTTCGAACTGGATGAGGAACGACAGATGTTTCGTTCTTCTTACTTGGATAGGGTGATGAAAAAGCTTGGAAGAGAAGCGGAAAATGGACATCGAAAACGGTAAAAAAAGGAGGGCGTCCGGAAAAAGGTGGCAAAAAGTGCTGAAACGCCCGTCAGTAAAGGGAGAAAAACCCACTGAAAACCAGAAGAGGAGAGAAGAGGAGAGTAAAGAAGAGGAGAGTAAAGGAAGCGTTTGGCGGATGAAGGCAATCATTGTCCGTTACAACCCGTGTTGCCTTGGGAAAAGTTGGTGGACCAACTTTCTACTTTCCAGTCATATATGGAATTGGCCGGGCAGCATTCCGGTTTGGGAAAGCTTTTGTAGACCATCAAAAACTTATTCTGAAATCTTCAAAAACATATCCGCCTTTATGACAAAGGAGCCGGACTGCTTTTCCCGGAGGACGTGAAACGGTATTTTTCAAATTATATCGCGGCCGGTTCCGTTACTTGCCGCACGTTGAGGGAAACCTTGCTGAAAGAGCTTGAGAATACGGTCGACAAGGATGAACCGCTTTGAAAGCGTCGTCGACGGGCGGCGAACGTATCTGGGACATCTTATTCCGGTTGATGCGCCGCCACGTCCCCGATCATCGGCGGTGTGGGATGATGTGAAGAAAAGATGGGCGCATTAATCCGGCAGATGACTGGCTTCGTCCGGCAGGTGGCCGATGTTCGTCCGGCAGGTAACGGAGCTCGTCCGGCAGGTGGCAGACACTCGTCCGTCAGGTAAGTCCTCTGCGTGTGAATGATTATTTTAAACTATTTTTTTAATTAGAAAAAAGGAAAAAAAATTATGAGAAATTTTGCCAACTATGATGTCGACATCCACGGTAAATCGAGTGGAGTCCTCAAGACGATTTGTAAAAATGTCTTCCTACCCGCAAGAATAAGCGCGACCGTTCGCTACGATGTCAACGTCGACACGGGCCACTGTCCTGTTATCATTGTGGCGCTGATTTTTATGTTCCCGATGATGTGGAAGAGCGCAAGAATGCCGAACGTGCGGTAGCCCGCAAGCGTCGTGCGGCAACCATTCCGCAACATTTTCAGCGTCCTGTTCGACGCTTCGAAGACGACGCTTTCCGAAGCTACGGAACGTTGGCTGGTCGAAACGCGCTGTATCCCGCAATCCGTCATCGCCGAATTACGCATCACGGAACAGGAGGAATTTATGCCGCAGTTCGCGCGAAGGAGCGTTGTGTCTGCTTCAACTATTTTGAAGGCGGGCAACTGGTGAACACGAAATTCCGCAGTGGGAAAAAGCATTTCAAAATGGTGCAGGGTGCCGAACTGATTCCTTACAACATCGACTCCCTTATCGGGCAAACTTCCTGCATCATCCACGAAGGCGAATTGGATGCAGCTTCCTCCATTGCCGCCGGATTCAAAGGCGTGATTTCCGTCCCGACCGGTGCAAATTCAACCTCTCATGGCTCGACCGTTTTCATGGAAACCCACTTCGAGGACTTGAAGAAATCATCATCGCCGTCGACACCGATTCCGCCGGAATCCGCCTGCGCGACGAACTTGTCAACCGCCTCGGTGCCGAGCGTTGCCGCGTGGTCGCCTACGGGCCGGACTGCAAGGACGCCAATGAACATCTCGTCAAATATGGCCTCGAAAGTCTCCGCATCGCTATCGAACAAGCGGTGGAAGTTCCCCTCGAAGGCATTTTCACCGCCGCCGACCTGCACGGCGACCTGCGGGCTCTTTTTCGACAACGGCTTCGGTCCCGGTGCCGAAACGGGTGGGAGGAAATGGACAAAATCTGTACCTACGAACGCCGCCGCAACATCATCGTCACCGGAACGCCCGGCGCGGGAAAATCGGAATGGGTGGACGAACTGGTACTGCGTCTCTGTCTGCGACATCAGTGGAAGATTGGCTTCTTCAGTCCGGAGAATAATCCTATCGTCTACCATCTCCGCAAGTTGATCGAGAAACTCACCGGACGCCGTTTTCAAAACGGTTGCGGCATGACGGAAGGACTGCTGGCACGCTCCGAGGAGTTTCTCGCCGAGAACGTCTCCCATATCTCCCTGAAAGGCAATGCCACCCCGACCGTGTGCTTGCCAAAGCCCGCGAACTCGTTGTCCGCCGTGGTTGCCGCATCTTCGTCTTCGACCCGCTCAACCGCTTCTACCACGAACCTGCACCGGGACAGACGGAGACGCAATATATCTCTAATTTGTTGAATAAATTTACGGAATTTGCCACGCAATATAACTGCCTCCTGATCCTCGTGGCCCACCCGCGCAAGATGAACCGCAACCCCACAACCGGGGCTACTCCGCGTGTGGAAATGTACGACATCAACGGCTCTGCCGACTTTTACAACAAGGCTGACTATGGAATTGTGGTGGAGCGCGACAAGGAAATCGGCATTACCCGTGTCTATGTGGATAAAGTGAAATTCAAGCATC
>VOFC01006062.1_pt1 | contig 32827 bp, 60 predicted proteins | sample 5384161 | NCBI WGS metagenome assembly VOFC01 (sample SAMN12384722, study PRJNA508395) | human gut metagenome | isolation source: healthy gut B | host: Homo sapiens
TGGCACCATCGACATACATGGTATGATTAAATTACCAGTTGGAGAGACAGAATACGAAGCCATCGGTACCGTAGAAGGAAATACAATCAAATTAAAATTTGATACCAAATTTGGATTCTATAAGATGACTGGAACGAGAATGTAATGGAAGAGTTAGAAAATGAATTTCGACTTTTGATCGGTGCCTATTACGGTGTCCAGATGATGGATGGATACGATTTAAAAGTTTACGTATTAAAAGACATTCAAGAAGAACAAAAGAAATTTTTAAGAGAACATCCATTACCGAACTTCGATATCGAACGGGAGTCTCAAATCATTCAAAACGGGAAACTAGCAAAAGCAAATTGCAAGATGCTTTAATTGTTTTAAATCGCATCGATGCATCTCGTGAATTGATTCATATGATTCGAACTCGATTGAAAGAAGAAACAAAAAAAAGATAAATAAAGCATGAAAAAAAAGAGCAAACTATATCTATAGGTGATTCTATGGCTTTGTGTATGCTCTTTTTCAGCTTTTGCAGAGGACTCATGACGCTTTTATTAAAATATGTGATGATGAAAGAAGAAGTAAACCCGTTATTTGCCACATTAGTTCGTACGATTATCGTCTTTTGCTGTGTCACTCCTTTGGACATTTTGTACGACGAAACTATCCCTGGAAGCACCAATATGTTATCACATCATGTTATGGTTATCTGCACTTTCCATGGCTGGATGTTGGATTTTCTATTTCAAAGCACTGGGAAGGAAAGTGCAACTGTCGTCGGAACATTTGATAAAGCTAGTACGATTTTAACGATTCTCTTATCCGTCATCTTTTTAAATGAAAACTGACAATCTTCAAAATTGTAGCCACTTTCTTTTTTAATCATAGGAACGATTGCGATGAGTCATGGCAAATTAGAAAAGAAAAAGTACCATATATTGTATTTTTTAATGCTAATATTCGCTTCTTTGATGTCAATCTTTAGTAAACTTTCTGCGACGTACGAAGTAGATGCCATTCTTTCTCTAACATATCGTATGGCAATCGTTTTTGGAGTTACTTTAGTAGCGTATCTTTTCAAAAACAAAACAGACGAGTAAAGTATCCAAAAAGGGTATTTGTTTCTTACATTCGCATCTTTCACAACTTTATTTTCTTGGTTTTTCTATTTCAAAGCTTTAAGTCTAGGAGAAGCTAGCATCGTCATTCCGATTAACAAGTTATCGCTCGTTCTGATTGCGGTTGGATCGATTTTTTTGTATTCCACGAAAAATTAAACAAGAAAAACAGATTCGGACTATTCTGTATGGTATTTGCTAGCATTTTACTGATGTTTGGGAATAGATAATGAAAGAACCGCATAGATTTCTGTATGGGTGATTCTATGAACGTTACAAACTTAATTGCCATCAGTGTTGCCGTATCATTAGATGCGTTTGCAGTAGCAATTGGCAAAGGACTTTCCTTAGAAAAGAAATCGGTTTCGAAATCTTTACTAGTAGGAATCTTGTTTGGAATCTTTCAAATGATGATGACATTAATCGGGTTCTTTCTAGGAAAGAGTTGTGCTAGTTTTATTGAAGTTACCGCTCATTGGCTTGCGTTCTTACTTCTTGGTGTCGTAGGTGTCAACATGATACTGGAAGGACTCCGAAATGAGACGGATGACACCGGATGGAGAATACCGACATTGCTCGTTTTATCCCCTTGCAACATCCCTAGATGCATTCTCTGTCGGTATCACCTTGGCATTTTTAAAGACACAAATATTTGTAACTAGTATCGTAATCGGTCTCATCACATTCGTCTTATGTTTTATAGGAGTTTTTCTAGGACATAAATTAGGAACGAAATTTCAGACTGGCGCCACTGCTTTTTGGAGGACTCATCTTAATTTTAATCGGTTGTCATATTTTATTAGAACACTTTGGCTGGTTCTAGTTTTTTATGTTCTTAAATAAAATTGACGAAAAAGCAAAATATGATATAATGAGACCACTTTATTAGAAGTGAGGTAGGTAATCATTATGACGAATAATAGAGAATTATATAATCAAATTCAAAAATCCGTTAGATAACGACGAGACATTGCAATTGTTCTTAGAATGTTATCAACAAAATCATGGCGATATTCCATATAATTACATAGTTGGTGCTACTTACACGAATCAAAGACTAACATTAGATTGGGACAAACAGTCAGAGTTAATGGCATTTTTATTAAATCGTTCTCGTGCGAGAGGTGGAATTAAAATCCATACGGGATTCCGACCATAAATTACTTTATAAAAACGTTACCAGATCCCGTTCCAAAGGACTTCTTTACGAGACCAGAAGTGCTTGTTAATCTAAGGGATGTTTTTGCATATAGTGATGATAGCATGGACGAACTAGTTGTACATCCGCATGTTTTAAAACCATGGCAAGGCGTAGGATCCAGTGACCATGATGAAATTCATCATCGCTTGTATTTAAATGTAAAAGCAGAAGATGAAATTGATATGGCAATGAAATTTGTTGAAAAGTGCGACCAAAAAGATTTGCCAATCGAATTAAAATTTTTTAGACTGGATTCCGACCGCAGAGATTCTTTTCGTGATTTATGTACCAGGAGAGGAACTGTCTAGTTACATCGATGTTTTAAGAGAAATCAAAGAAGAGAATCCATCTTTGGTGGCAAAAAAGTAGGAGAACCTCCGATTTTTACAGGAAACATCGATGGTTGGATTGGATACGGATCAGAAAAATAGACTCTTACGAAAGTTCTTCTTATCATGCAGAGCGTTTAAAGGTTATCAATGACAGTATTACGAATGTATTAAGATCGTATGTAAAAAGAAAATTTAGAAACTCAAATTTCTAATCAGATACGAATCAAACCATATCTGTTCGTGATTACTTCACCAAAAACTTAAAAATCAAGTAGTGGAACAGAAGCGCCGATACACCAACTTGGATTCCAAAACGAGCCAAGAAATTGATTCTGCTATCGAACAGAGTTTAGAAGAACTATTAAGCGACGAGTTTAAGGAAAAATCTTATCAAACAGAGTCGATGACGTTTCAATTAAATCGCTTCCATATCCGTAGTGCCATTGCAGATGTCATTTCAAAGTGTGATATAGATTTATCCAAATTTTTACCTAATATAAAAAGGAAATCAAAGCAAACGCAATCATCCGTGGAATGGATCCAGATAAAATATGCTTTGATGTAGAAAATAGAGATCTATTATTTGCTCGTGACAATTCGAAAAAAATTACAAGCAGAAGACTCGCCAAAAAGTATTGATATATTCAGACAAAAACAATTCATCAAATCAAAGATTTAGAACACAGTAAGATACTAGAACATACACGGTTCTAGTATTTTTTTTAAAAAAAAAGTTTTCAAATACGATTAAATATGATATAATTTAATCGTGAAAGGAAAAATATGGAATATGAAGATAAGATTTTAAATCTATTTAAAAATGGTTACTTAACTACCAAAGATGTTAACAATAATGGCATTCCTAGATTTTATTTAACGAAACTAATTAAAGAAGATAGAATAGAAAGAGTAAGTCGCGGCGTATATATTAAGAAAAATGAATTAGTCGATGAATTTGTAATCTTACAAAGTAAAAGTAAAAATGCTATCTACTCAAATGCAACTGCATTATATTTACATGGTTTCTCAAATAGAATTCCTATTAAATATGATATTACTATTAATAATGGATATAATGGTTCTCTTCAAAAAACAAACGTGTTAATTTATTTTATATCAAAAAAAGAATTATTAGAATTAGGAGTAATTAATTATAAATTAGATTCTGGTAATATTATTAGAGTTTACGATTTAGATAAAACAATTTGTGATATTATTAAAAATAAAAAAGAAAATAGATGCTGAAATTTTTAATAAAGCGATTAGAGAATATTTTTATAGTAAGAAGAAAAATACATTAAAACTATACGAATATGCTAAAAAATGAATATTTATGATAAAGTAAAGGGATACTTTCGAGGTACTTGGATGATTAAGAATAGAGATAGTCTAAAAGCAAGAGCATCTAATTTATCTAAGAAAACTAACATCCCCAATAAATACTTAATTCAAAACTTTTATGTTTGAAGCCTTATTAAAAAGAATATCAAAATCTAAGTATAAAGATAAATTTATCATTAAAGGTGGATTTTTATTATCATCTATCTTTGGTGTTAATTTAAGAAGCACTATGGATTTGGATACTACTATAAAAGGCCTGCCACTAGATAGAGAAACGATTACTAACGTTATTAATGAAATCATAAGGATTGATGTAGAAGATAATGTAAGACTTGACATAGAAAATATTAAAGATATCAGAGAAGAAGAATTATATTCCGGATTTGAAGTTAATTTAAAAGCAGAATTCGATGGTTTAAAAACTAATTTAATGATTGATATAACTACTGGAGATGTTATCACTTATGAAGAAATAGAGTTCAAATATAGTACGTTATTTGATAATGAAATTATTAATATTATGACTTATAATTATGAAACTATTATTGCTGAAAAAGTTTGAATCAATCATTAGTAGAAATATTGATAATACTAGAATGAAAGATTATTATGATCTATATATGTTTGTACATTTAAAATGGGATGACATTAATAAAGACACTTTGAGAAAAAGCAATTTTTAATACATCTAAAGCACGTGAAACACTAGATTATATTAATAACGCTAATAAATACATAGAATTAATTAGTGATGATTCAAGATTAAAAGCTTTATGGAATAGTTATCAAAATAACTATGAATATGTTAAAGATATAAAGTTTGTTGATGTAATCAATGCAATCAAAATAATTAATGCAATGATTGTACCTATCTCTGTGTAAAAGAAAATGAAAAGTAATGAAATGAATCCATGATACTAGAACATACACGGTTCTAGTATTTTTTGTTGTCATAAGATGAAACAGGTGATGGTTATGTTTGCCAAAAGATCGATCGCAGAATCATTTTCACGGTTTTATTCATGATTTTTCTATTTGTATTGATTGTAGGAAAAGTGTTCTATATCCAAGTTTTTAGTTATCGCAAACTAGAGTCTTTAGCAGATGATTTGTGGAGTAGAAATTTACCGATTGCAGCTGATAGAGGACTGATTTTAGATCGCAATGGCATCGTTCTAGCAGATAACATTACGACTGTAAGTTTGGTTTTAATTCCTAGTCAGATTGTCAATAAGGAAGAGGTTAGTAAGACACTTGCCGAGATACTAAACGTTTCTTATGATGAAATTTATGAACACGTTTCGAAAAACGTTTCCATCGAACGAGTCCATCCGGAAGGAAGGGGCCTATCTTACGATATTGCCGATCGTATTTCTTCATACCATTACGATGGCGTCTATCTAGTAAAGGAATCGAAACGATACTATCCGTATGAGAATATGCTGTCACATGTGTTAGGTTACGTTGGTATCGATAATCAAGGTCTATCGGGATTAGAACTTCAATACGATGACATATTAACAGGCGAAGATGGTGCCATTCAGTATTATAGTGATGCCAAAGGAAATAAACTAGAAATGGACGAAGTGTACCAAGAACCGACTTCTGGTATGAATCTATCGCTGACAATCGACATCAATATTCAGAAATCTTTAGAGCGTGAACTAGATAATGCCGTCAGTATGTTTAATCCCGATATGGCTCTAGCAGTCGTCATGGCATCCGAACACGGGTGAAATTTTAGGAATGTCATCAAGACCAAACTACAATCCAAACAGTTATCAAGATTATTCGATGGAGACACTTTCTAGAAATCTTCCGATTTGGTCATCATACGAACCAGGTTCTACCTTTAAAATTGTGACGATGTCGGCAGCTGTCAAACGAAGGCATCATCGATATTTTTAATGACCATTTCTATGACTCTGGTAAAGTTCGTGTCGATACGGCTACAATCAAATGTTGGAAAAGTGCGGGTCACGGTGATCAAACATTCTTTGCAAGTTTTACAAAATTCCTGTAACCCAGGATTCGTAAAAAATTAGGACAGATGTTAGGAAAAGAAACGTTGTTTGATTACATCGAACGATTTGGTTTTGGAGAAAAAACAGGTATCGATTTACAAGGCGAAGGAACGGGAATTATCTTCGACTTAGAAGACGTCGGTAACATCGAACTGGCAACGAGTGCTTTCGGTCAAGGCGTCAGTGTCACACCGATTCAACAGATAACAGCCGTCTCTGCAGCCATTAACGGTGGCAGTTTATATAAACCGTACATTGTCAAAAAGTATCGTGGAACCAGCGACTGGAAGCATCGTCGAAAACCATGAAAAGAATTCGTACGTACGGTAATCAGTGAAGAAACGTCTGAAATTATGAGATACGCTTTAGAAACTGTAGTCGCATTAGAGGCGGAAGATCTGCTTATATCGATGGATACCGGATTGGCGGTAAGACAGGAACCGCTCAAAAAGCAGTCAATGGTCAATACTTAGTCAATAACTACATCATGTCCTTTGTAGGAATCGTACCATCGAATAACCCACAGGCGGTTTTTATATATCGCTCTAGATAATCCCAAAAACACAGCCTTTGCTTTCTAGTTATACGACGACTCCAATTGCTAGAAGAATTCTTCTAGATATCATCGATGCTTTGGATATCGAGCGTCAACCGGATCAAGTAGAAAAAGATTACGAATGGTACGACGACGTCTATGTAGAAGTTCCAGATGTAGTAGGAAAAAAGTTTAAAAGAAGCCAAGGCCATGCTAAAAGATTTTACACCTACTTATACGGGAGATGGCGAAAAGGTAATTGAACAATCTCCAGAAGCAGGAGAACGAATTCCAAAAGGAAGCGTCGTACGACTTTTATTAGAATGATTGCCAAATGAGATAAAATGTGATACAATTCTTCGTGTTTTGGGGAATTGTTATGGAAATAGAAGAAAGTAAATTATTAGAACAGAAAATGAGACGATGCGAGCAGTTAGGAGCAAGAGAGTTTCAAAAATTCGTTCTTTGGTTAGAACAAAAACGATATCGCTTTTTAAAACGACATTTTCCAAATTTACCAGTTTGGTTTGAAAAAACGATGTACATCATCTTATCAAAAGAAATTAAAGAAATGTAAGAGTTCTAAGGAAAGAGAACGTTTAGAAAAGAGATATCAGTATCAAGTGAGAATGTTTCGAAAAGAATGGAATCACGAGCAAAATCGAAATTACCATTTGAATGAGACCAATCCAGATGAGTTTTTAGGCTGGCTTCGTTGGAATAAAGAAGTACATTTGACGGGTCTTGCCATCAACACAGTAATGATTCCGTTGATGGCAGTTGGGACTGTCATCACATCTGGAATTGCCGCTCCAATCTGTTGTTCCATATTGATTTATCAAACACTTTCTGCTGGTATCAATTTTGCCTGCATCAATTTGCAAGACTATAACTATTGCCGTGTCATGTTACAGAAAGAAAAGTTAGATCGCATCGCTGCTAGAAAAAGAAAGATAGAAATTCAAAAATATGGAACGCTTGCTGATAAGTTAAAACCGACACTGGAAAAAGAAAAACAGATGCCGACGACCTCACAAATTTTAGATTCCCTTACAACGATAGAAGATTTAAAAGCAATGAGAAACTTACTAGAGAAAGAATACAGGGCTCGACCTTCTTTGAAGCAAGAGTACCAATTTCAAAAAGAGGAGGTAACATTTATGGGATTATTAGAAACAGTAACAGCAGCTTGCAGTATGTACGGTGCTAGTCAAACGACACAAAACATGGGAATTGATGATACGATGACACCAGCAGTCACATCGCTTTCCAGTTCAACGGCAACGTTAAGTAGCATGGTTGGTTGCGGTGATCAAAACTATCAAAACATTCAAGATACGAAAGCCTATGTAGAGCAATTGTCCGATGAAGAATTGTCACAGTTAATTACAGAAATCGAAGGCAAAGAGATTACATTCACGTCTTCTGTTAAGACTCTTATGAAATAAAGACGTAAAATTTTGTATACTAAAAAGGAAACTATGTATAAAATTAACGGCGTCTGTTGTATAATAAATGTGCTAGAAATGAGAGTGATATCATGTTGATATTGGATAATCAAATTGGAGTGGCAAGAAGTTTATTAACCCTAAACAAATCAGTAGCAATGATATTGTTGGGTTTTTTTGTAGCCGTCGTAATGGGACTCATTTAATTCCAATTTTAAAACGTTGCAAATTTGGTCAACACATCAGTGCCTTTGTAGGTAGTGAACATCGTGCCAAAGAAGGAACCCCAACGATGGGAGGATTAATCTTCATTTTACCGACGGTTCTAATTACCATCGTTTTAGCACTCTGTGGCTATATCAACTTTACAAATGATTTGTGGATTGTCTTAATCACGTTTGTTGGATATGCCCTCATCGGTTTTGTAGACGATTTTTTAAAGATTAAAAAGGTCAAAATGAAGGGTTGACCGATTTACAAAATTGGCATTTCAACTAGTTATTGCCCTTTTATTTTCTTCCTATACATGCGCAATGGTGGTCAAACATCCTTGACGATTGGGACCCTTGGTATTCATATTGAAATGGATTGGTTCTACGGAATCTTTATCTTGTTTATCTTGATTGGTGCATCGAACGCCGTCAATATTACGGATGGTTTAGACGGCTTAGCAGGTGGACTTTGCTGCAATTGCTTTCTAGCATACGGCTTGATTGCTGCGTTTTTGTTCGTAGGACATCAGGATTTAGGTTTGTTCACATTCCTATTAGTCGGATGTTTATTAGGTTTTTGATTTACAATTCGTATCGCTAAAGTATTTATGGGTGATACCGGATCGTTAGCACTTGGTGGCGTCATGGCTGCGATTGCTATTTTAACACACCGTGAAATCACACTTTTAGTTGTTGCCAGTGTCTTTGTAATCGAAACACTAAGTGTCATATTACAGGTGTTCTGGCTATTCGTATTCAAACGAAAACTGTTCTTGATGACGCCGCTTCATCATCATTTTGAAAAGTTAGGTTGGAAAGAAAACAGACATTGTAAAACTATTCTACGTCATTGGTCTTTTACTTGCTATGGCCGGAATTTACTTTGGTATTTGGATGTGATAGTATGAATGATCCAAAGCCGTCAGGAATTGTACATGTTTGTCCGAGACGTTTTCACTCCTTCGATATATTTCGAAAAATGTTACATATTCCAGAAAGAAGAATCCAAATTGAGTTGTATCGTTCTGCTGATGAAGGTGCAAACCGAGTTTCTTATAACGATGTAAAAAGAAATCAAAAATTTGCATGCTTTTGCATCGTTAGCTAGAGTCAGAAATTATTGCAATGCAAGAAAAATACAAATCGATTATCAAAACATTGATACCATTTCAGTAAACAGAAATCCATTCATTATGTTACAAAAGGAAGAGCAGGGGTCTATGATTCTAAGAATAATAAACTTTCTTTCTCTATGGCTTCTTCTACCACACATGAACTTTTACATGCCTTGTCGATGCATTATGAAAAAGAACAAGACATATATCGCTCAGGATTTAAAATTCATTCTAAATTTCGCGCTTTAAATGAAGGGTAACGGAGTTGTTGGCCTCTAGAATTGAAGAACGTCTACCAGATTCATATCTGGAACAAATAAAATTTGTTCGTCTATTGGAATCTTTATTTGATAGTCCCGAAGAGATGATGCAAGCTTACTTTGATAACAATTTAGAGTTACTAGTTCAAAACATGAGTGAATATATGTCGTCAGAAGATGCTGTTTATCTTTTACTAAAAAGAAGATACGGCATTAGAAAATCAAAAGGAAAGGTGCTATTCCACCAATCGTTTCTGTTCCTCAACGTGTAAAGCTGTATCAAGCGATAGTAACAAATTGCCAAGATTTCGATAAATTAGAAAGATTCTTAGAAGTTGCTTCCGAAGATAAAGAACTACAGACTGCTCTTCGTGTTACTGGTGTGGTATCTTCCATCAAAGAAACGATTTCTCGTTCGCGTTAATCTAATAAAAACATTTTTTAAGAAGACTCCCCAAGGTCTTTTTTTGTTTTTCAAAATATACTTTAATAAGGTGAAGTTATGAAAAAAGAAAGAGTCTTAGTAGTAAGTGTTGTTCTCATTGTTTTATTCGGACTCATCATGATTTATTCGAGTTCTTATATTTGGGCAGAGTACAAATTTCAAGATGCGTTTCACTATGTAAAAAATCAGGCAATATTTGCGATAATCGGATTTCTACTAATGCATCTCATGAGTAAAATAGATTATCATTGGTATAAAGAAAAAATCGAATATGATTTTAGGAATTGCCATCATCTTACTGATTTTAGTGCTCATTCCTGGTATTGGAAGTGTGCGAAACGGGGGCTCGTTCCTGGTTTGGAATCGGTCCATTAGGAATACAGCCTTCGGAGGCAGCCAAACTAGCACTGATTATTTTTACCAGTAAATATTTAGAAAACAGCAACAAATTCATCAAGAACATCAAAACAGGAGTGTTGCCAATCTTAGCTATCTTGTTTTTGATTTTTGGTTTAATCATGTTACAACCGGACTTTGGAACCGGTATGATCATCGTCGTTTCCATTCTTGCTATGATGTTAGTAGCAGGAGTGAATTGGAAATTCTTTTTATGTTTAGGTGGCATCGGTGTCGTAGGAATTACAGCCCTCATTATTCAGGCTCCATATCGTCTAGACCGTATCTTATCTTTCCTAAATCCCTGGCAAGATCCGTTGGGAACAGGGGTTCAAATGATTCAGTCTCTCTATGCCATCGGTCCGGGTGGACTCTTAGGAATGGGCTTTTTAAACTCCCGTCAAAAAACACTTTTATTTACCGGAACCTCAAACCGATTTTTTTTTTTCCATCATTGCCGAAGAATTCGGGTTTATGGGTGCATTGATTGTCGTAGGTCTTTTTGTAACGATTTTAACATCGGCCATAAAAAATATCACTTTCTTGTCCCGATAAATTTGGAAAATATCTCTCGTTTGGAATGATATTTCAAATCATCATTCAAGCGATTATGAACTTGATGGTCGTAGTAGGTCTCATTCCTGTAACCGGTGTCACATTGCCGTTTCTGTCATACGGAGGAAGTAGTCTTTTTAATCTCTCTTGCCAGCATGGGAATTATTTTTAAACATTGCAAAAGCAGATAAAAAGAATTAGTCAAAAGTGATAATAAAATTTGGAATGTCAGATATGTGTGATATAATAAACAAAGAAGAAAGAAGGGTTATCATGAAATTTCAAAATTTATCACTTCATTTAAAACAAATTGCTGCCACACTTGCTGTCGGTTTTGTATTAGTAGGGGTGCAGTAAAAAGAAAACGAAAATCTTTCTGTATCCAGTTCTAGTCAGATAAATAGTACTTCAACTATTTCCTCAACTCCTAGTAGTACAGCTTCCTCTAATTTGGAACAGGAAAACCAAGAAGAAACATTAGATACAGAAGAGTTTGATTACTTCGATCAAGCTAAGAAGGAAATTAAAGAGTTAATAGAAAGTGAACAAGTTGAACAAGCAAAAGAAAAAGGAAAAGAATATTTTATCACCGGAGTAGATTTTATCTTTTTATGATAAAGAAATAAATGGAGTTACATTTGATGATTTGACAGAAGAAGGAAAAAAAGTGACATTAGAAAAATTTAGAAACGATCGATGGATGGATCATGGAAATCGCTCCTGATTATAAAGATAAAATTAGTGAAAAGTATCAAGTTGTAAAAAGATTTTTGTCAGCACAACATATTATGATGTACTAGAATCAATTAAAGAAAGTTTAGGCGAAGAAAAACTACTCTGCTATTCAAGAAAAAAAAGAACAAAATCAAAGAATCTATAACAAACCCGAAAGATAAAAGTATTAGAAAAGGTATCGGATTGGTATCAAAATTTTAAAAGAAAAATAAGCGACAACATCGCTTTTTTAATTTTTTATTTCTAAAACTTTTATATGGTATAATGAATATAGAAGTTGGAGTTTTATATGAAAAAAGTTGTGAAGAGAAAAAAAGAAGAACAATAGGAAATGGTTTGTGTTAACTGGGATAGATATCTTTTTGGTTTTTGTAATTGCAGGAATTTTATTGTTTACGAAAAATCCATTTGAGTTTCATAGCCCGGATACTTTGATTGCTTTATCTCAATTAGAAGTGAATATTCCCAAACCAGAACATAGAGAACTGAGTCTCGTGATGGTAGGAGATGCTTTGATTCACGGTTCCGTTTATAAAGATGCCTATCAAAACGGCACGTACGATTTTCGTCCCATGTTATCGCTTGTCAAACCGATTACAGAGTCGTTTGATTTAGCATACTATAATCAGGAGACAATTTTGGGTGGTACCGAACTAGGTCTTTCTAGTTATCCTAGGTTTAACTCACCATACGAAGTAGGAGACGCCTTCCTAGATGCCGGATTCGATCTGACATCACTAGCTACCAATCACACTTTAGATAAAGGTGAACAAGGAGTTCTAAATTCTCTTGCTTATTGGCACGATAAAAACATGATAACAGCAGGCCAATATTCTTCACTAGAAGATAGGAATCAAAAACGAATCTATGAAAAAAACGGAATCAAGTTTGCCTTTTTCTCTTATACGACTGTAACAAACGGATTATTGCCACCATCCGGAAAAGAGTATTTGACAAATATCTATTCTTACGAAAAGCTAAGAAAGATATCGAACAAGTAAAAGATGAAGTGGACTTTATCATCGTCGCAGCTCATTGGGGAACTGAATACACTTTAAAAGAAACGAAATCCCAACGCCAAATGGCGCAAGAATTAGCAGACCTAGGCGTAAACTTAATCATCGGAACACACCCACATGTCATCGAACCAGTCGAGTACTTGAATGATGGTAAGACATTTGTCATATACTCACTCGGTAACTTCATCTCTGATCAAGTTGGACAAGACCGTTTGACTGGTCTCATGATGGCCGTTACGTTATCCTCTACGACTTATCCTGATGGTAACAAAGAAAATGTTGTAACGAATCCCAAAAAGCAGAACTGTTATACACGAAGAGCACCAAAAAGAGAGAAAACGAAACTTTAAAGTGTATCCGTATCGGAATCTAGATGATACAGTTTTAGAAAATTATCAAGAAATATTACAAAAATATAAATCAGTAGTAGAAACTTTACGTAAAAGATATCGTTTGGCAAGTTTCATAATAGGAGTTCACATGAAGAAAAAAAGGTAATAATCATCGGTGCAGGTCCCGCTGGACTTACTGCTGCATACGAATTGTTAAAAGAAAAGAAAAAATACGAGGTAATCATCCTAGAAAAAGATGGTCAAGTAGGAGGAATTGCCAAAACGGTAACGTACCTTGGAAATCGCATGGATTTAGGGAGGTCACCGATTCTTTACGAAAGGAAAGAAATTAATGAATTATGGCAAGAAATTTTACCGGTCGAACAGAAACGAAATCGAGGTCAAAAAATGTTCTTTTTGATTCGCAATCGTCTTTCCTCACATTTATTATCATAAGAAATTTTCGATTATCCAGTTTCGTTAAAGTATGAAAACAATCCGTAATTTAGGATTGGAACTACTTTTGTAGCAGGAATGAGTTATATCAAAAATAAAATTTTACCGAAGAAAGAGACGAATTTAGAAAATTTCTATATCAATCGCTTCGGCAAAAACTGTATGAAATGTTTTTCAAAGGCTACACCGAAAAACTGTGGGGAAGAAGTCCAGACCTTATAGCAGCGGATTGGGGAAGTCAACGTGTAAAAGGATTATCGATTACGAAAGTGATTTCATCGGCACTGAAAAGACGTTTCATATCAAGGAGAAGAATACAGAGACATCCTTGATTGAAAAGTTCTATTACCCGAAGTATGGACCGGGTCAGATGTGGGAATGCAAAAAAACAGATTATTCGCTCGGGTGGTACGATTCTTTCTGATACGACGGTAACAAAAAATTCATCGCCAAGGAAAGAAAGTAAAAAGCATAACGGCTTTGCAAAATGGCAAAGAAATTTTATTGACAGGAGATATCTTCATTTCATCGATGCCTCTAAAAGATTTGATTGCGGGAATGAACGATGTTCCAAAAACATTCAAAGAATTGCCAACGGCTTACCGTATCGTGACTTTTTAACAATTGGACTTCTCGTGAAAAAAGTGCATTTTGAATCACAACCAAAAATAAAAGATACATGGATTTACGTGCAAGAACCAAAAATTCAGATGGGTCGTATTCAAGTGTTTAACAACTGGTCTCCTTATTTAGTAAAAACCCCAAAACGTACTTTTTAGGATTAGAATACTTCTGTACAGAAAATGATTCTTTCTGGAACAAAAAAGATAGGGAATTAAAGAATTTTGCCGTCCACGAATTATGCGATATGGGCATTATCAAGGAAGATGACGTCCTAGGTTACCACGTCGAAAGAGTTCCAAAAGCATATCCGGCATACTTTGATACTTATAGTGAAATCGACCAGTTACAAACGTTTTTAAATACGATTCCAAATTTATATGAGATTGGCAGAAATGGCCAACATCGATATAACAACACATCATTCGATGTTAACGGCAATCGAAGCAGTTCGTCATATCGAACATCCAGACCAACTTACGAAAGAAGACATCTGGAAAGTAAATACGGAAAAAGAATACATGGAGGAACAAACATGAAGAAGATAAAAAAGAGTGGTTTAAAAAATTATCACCATCCAAATTCGTTTGTTATTTATTCTTGGCATTACCAATTGTATTTGCAAGTATTCAATGTTTTGGAAAACTAGATAACGATAGTTGGTTTTTACTAAATACGGGTCGCTATATCATCAATCACGGTTTTCCAAGCATCGATCCATTTACGATTCATGAAGGATTCGAGTTAGTCGTCCAACAATGGCTCACAGATGTCATATTTTATGAAGTATTCGACCTCTTCGGTAAAGTAGGTGTCGCATTTCTTGTATTTGCCATCTATTTAATAATCATCTATATATTCTATAAACTATGTCAGTTATTAGATGAAAACCGCTTTCGTTTATCGGTTTTGTTAACTGTCATATTCGGTGTTCTATACGCTAGATTTTTCTTGACATCGCGACCGCAAATTTTTGATTGTTTAATTTTTGTCATTGAGTTTTTATTTGTTGGAGTCTTTTATCAATAAGAAAAATACAAAGTACCTAATCGGTTTACCGATATTATCTCTAGCACTCATCAATCTTCATTCATCGAGTTGGTTTTGTTTTTGATCTTTTTAATTCCATACTACTTGAAACTAGACTGGTTTCATTTGGAAAAGGAAAATACTCTCTAAAACCGCTCGTAGTTGCAACGATTGTTAGTATCTTAGTTGCGTTTATCAATCCGTATGGATGGGATGCCATTAGCTACATCTTCTATTCGTACGGCGATTACTATATCAACAAACTGGTTGCCGAGATGCGTCAAATACAGATTTTCTCATTCTGGGGAATTGCACTTTACGGTACTGTTTTAATCGTATCACTGTGTTACTTATTAAATCGGGAACAAGAAAATGAAAACGAGATTCTTGTTACTATATTTAGGAACGAGTATATTAGCATTTTCTAGTTGGAAAGGGTTTCAATTCTTTTCTGATTTCCAGTATTTTCCCACTTGCTGACTTTTTAAAAAGATAATTTTTAAAAAAAAGAGAACAAGGAAGTATCGTATTCGAAATTGTTTTGGATTCGTTATGCTGCAATCTGGATACTATTTGCATCCATTCCCATTTTAAACATTGTTTATACCACAGTAGATTCGAAGAACCTTTAAAGGCATTAAAGGATACAATATTAGAAAGAGAAGATACACCAGAATCGCTTCGCGTATATACGGGATATAATGCTGGTGGTTATTTTGAATTTTACGGTATGAAAAACGTATCTAGATGCAAGGGCAGAAGTATTTATTAAAAAGTTCAATGGTCAAAAGATGTTTTAAAGGAATGGAACGATTTGCAAAATGGGCGAATGAAAGTAGAAGAATTTATGGATATGTACCACTTCGATTATTATGTCGTAGAAGAAGATGACTATTTGTATCAGATGGTTTTAAAGACAACGAAAACTACGAAATGCTTGCTAAGACAACATGGAAAGATGAAGAGGTATACTTATACCGTCAAATATAATTTGACATTTTAAACATTTTATGATATAATTTACACATATTTAAGAAAAGGGAGTTTTAAATGAATATTAAAAATTAAAAGTCAATCGTGACTCAACAGAGGAAGCACTAGCAGGTGCTGGAGTTTCATTAGCAGTTGGCCTAGTAATTGCCGGAATCTTATATGGAATGGAACAGTCCAAAATGAAAACGTCATCAAATTCTAAACAAAAGTACAACACAAGAAGATTCTACAGAACTAAATACATGGTATACCTTTGGGCATATTCAAGAAGACGGTAGTAAATTATTGATGCAATTGTCAAAAGATGAAGTTTCAGATGTTTATTTAGATGAAAATGGATTTCCAGTTATTTTCAATACTTCTAGAGTAGATGAAAACACTGGAGAAGTGATGAATCTATTAACAGGACGCGATGTTGATTTGACAAGTTGTACCAAACAAGATTCTTTTCTTTGATTATTTGGAAGATGGCGACATTCATGTCTCTTCTACAACTCTATGGAATGGTGGTAGGGAATACTGCTTTGAAGGTGACAGAATTCTAATGGATTTAGCAGACGTTTTCGATTATAATATTACAACGGAAAGAACAGTTAATGAAGATGGATCGGTTACAATAACTCAAAGGATGGAAGGACCAGTTATTTTGACTGAATCAGTTGATGGACGACTTTACGATACAGACGGTAATGTAATTGAACAATCAAGCGATGCAAAAACAAAAGTAAAATAAATTGAAAAGACTCAAACGAGTCTTTTTCTTTTTTACTTTTTGGGCCGCTAATTTACTTTATAAACTAGTTTTGCTATAATAAATACAATGGGAGGCTAAAGAGAATGAACGGGAATTTATATGAAGCATATCAAAAGTATTTATTAACTTGTATTGGTATTGTCCGGCCAGGATATAAAAGTGGCTATTTTACGACTTCTTTGATTTCGGAGTTTCATGAAGGATATGCCAAACTTTATAATATCAACGCTCCTCACATCGCCTATATCGATAAAACGGGTCGTGTCGTCTTATTAAAGGATTACAAATCAGCCGGAGATTTTTACGATGGTCTTGCTAAATTTCAAAGCAACACTACCGGTCTTTACGGCTATATGGATGCATCTGGAACGGAGGTCATTCCTCCAAAATATCAACTAGCATTCGATTTCCACGATGGCATGGCACGCGTATATGGTCCTAAGGGATTCGGCTATATCGACCATGAAGGTGTAGAAAAAATACCGTTAATTTATCCTAGTGCCGATGATTTTTTCTGATGGAGTCGCAAGAGTTAAAGAAGATGACCATTACGCCTTCTTTGACACGGCCAGTCAAAAACTCTTTGTGACTAAGTACGAATCTAGTCCTTTTAGTGAAGGATTTGCAGTTGTTAAAACAGAACGTGGATATGGCTTTATGGATAAGACTGGTTCCTTTAGTTTCTACTAGTCTCTATTTAGAGGCTAGAAATTTTAAAGAAGGTCTAGCATTCGTGAAAACAGCAGAAGGATTTTTCTTTATTAATAAAGAAGGAAAAATTGTATTACGATGTGGCGAAGCAAGTGATTTTCAAGAAGGGTTATCCATTTATCGTAACATGTCTGGATTTAGTTATGTTGACCAAACTGGAAAAGAACGCTTTTCTATCAATGCCAAACAAGCACGGGGATTCCGTTGTGGTGTTGCAACGATAGAGAAACAAATGTATCAATGGATTATGGTCGGTCCAACCGGACAATTAATTACACCATATGGATATGCTTATTTATCTGAATTTAACGAAAATTTTGCTATTGTAAAAAAGCAGACAAACAGTAGATATACTTACATCGATAAGAATGGAAACGATGTCATTTTTAATTGCTATTATGGAAAATATAACATTGGCAATGGTATGGCTATTATTCGTAATAATAACCGATATGGCTTTATTGATGGCAATGATAAAGTCGTTGTTCCATGCATTTACGATTTGGCAGAGGATTTTAAAGATGGTTTCGCCAGAGTGACATTAAAAGGGAAAAAGTTTCTATATTACCAAACAAGGTAAAAAAGTTCCTGCAAACAAAATTGGATCTTTTGGGAATTCCTCATGCACTTCGCTATAAAAAAAAAGAATTTTTAGGAAGAAGTTTTGGTTTTTATAATAAAAAAAGAAGAGTATATTAGATTAAAATATCGTCCGATTTATGATTATGGAACGCATATTTTTTTGTGTAACAGTGATAATAAACTATATTTGTATCAAACAAGTACCAAACAGTATCATGAAATTGCAAATATCTATAAGGGTAGTGCCATGATTGATTTTGCAGACAATTACTTTATTCACAATGAACGACTTTATTATATATACCAAGACCGATTTGTTTCTATCGATGCCAAAATGGTTAATTTTAATTCAAACACAGTTGCTAGAATTGAACCATTAAAAAAAGATGAAATTATCTTGAGTTATGAAGAATTTTGTAAACAAAATGGAACGGTTCCAAGTTCAGTAGATGAGAATCCTTCTGTTCAAACGAAAGTGGAACAGAATCAAGAAATTTCAAAACCAGAGTCTGTCCAAGAAGCCCAAATAAAAACCGAGCCGGTTTCGGAAGTTCAATCGATTCCTGAGACAACGATATCTTCGGTACCAGAAGTTTCCACTGGATCAGTACCAGAAGTGACAAACGGACCAATTCCAGAAGTTTCTGCTGGACCTGTGCCAGAAGTAACAACTGGACCTGTACCCGAAGTTACCTCAGTACAATCAGGGAACTCAACACAACAATAATCGTTGTAACTTCATAAAACGTGATATAATAGAACTGGAGGGTTTGATATGAAAGACGTAGAGGTTTTAAAGAAAAAAATGGCATCGACGTAGGTCGTAGTCTAGAATTATTAGGAGACTTGGATACGTACGATGAAATGTTAGAATCATTTTTAGAAGAGTCAGAAGTGAGACTTCCTAGAATGAAAGAAGCAAAAGAAAAAGCCGATTTAGCAAACTATGCAATCGATGCTCATGCTATGAAAAGTGATTCTCGTTATTTAGGTTTTACCAAATTAGCAGAGTTATCTTACAATCATGAAATTGCTGGGAAAGAAAATCACATCGACTTTATCGAAGGTCATTATGATGAACTGATGAAAGAAGTTCAAAGAATGATAGAAGTGATTCGTCAATATTTAGGAAAATAATAGAATTTCTATTATTTTTTTAATGGACTTAGAAGGAAAGAGGAGAATTATGTTTTTTAGAAAACCGAATCATCGCCCATCGGGGTGGTTTTTTGATAATCAGAAAATTTATGAAAATACGAAAGAGGCGTTTCAAATTGCAATTCAGAAAGGATTGGCCATCAATTAGATGTTCATGTGACGAAAGATGAGCAAGTAGTCGTATACCACGACGACAATTTAAAAAGATTGATGAACGTAGATGCTACAATCGAAGAACTACGGCTTGAGGAATTGCCAACCAAACCGTTTCCCATTCCGTTATTTCGAGATGTTTTACAACAGATTGATGGCAAAAGTACCTTTGCTGATTGAAAATTAAAAGTATGCCAAATTGGCCATAGTGTCGACATCATTATGAACGTATTGAAAGACTATACAGGAGAGTACGCCATCAAAGTTTCCATCCGTACGTATTGCTATATTTGAAGTGGCATTATAAAAACGTAATTCGTGGTCAATTAGGTTCTCCAAATCGCCAAAAGATATTCGAAAATTCAAAAATGGATTACGAAAAAGTATGTGTTTTAATATCCTTACGAAACCTACATTTATCTCTTATGAGTATAATGAAATGAGTTTCGAGAAAATTACAAAGAAATTAAAGAAAAAATATGTCATGATTTGCTTTACAATTAGAGAACAGGCCGATTATACTAAGTACAAGAACATTTATGATGCATGGATTTGTGAAAATATGCAAAATTGGAAAGAGGGATAAAATGAAAGTATTAGTGACGGGATGCTGTGGCTATATCGGTAGCCATACATGTGTCGAATTGTTAGAAAATGGATATGAAGTAGTCGGATTAGATAACTTCAGCAATAGTAAGAAAAGAGGTATTAGATCGCATTCACCAGATTACATCGAAAACGATTTCCTTCTACGAAGGAGATATGTTAGATGAGGAACTTTTAACGAAGATTTTTGAAACAGAAAAACCGGAATGCGTCATCGATTTTGCTGCTTATAAAGCTGTAGGAGAGTCCGTTCAAAAACCGATTGAATACTATACAAATAACGTTTCTAGTGTATTGACACTTTTACGAGTAATGAAAAAGGAAAATGTCAAGAGTCTCGTCTTCAGCAGTAGTGCAACGGTATATGGAACTCCTAAGAGAGTCCCAATTGAAGAGACGGATCCAACTGGCAATACGACCAATCCGTACGGAACGAGTAAATTGTTCGTTGAGAAAATTCTATCGGATGTAGCAAAGTCAGATGATACTTGGCACATTTGTATTTTACGGTACTTTAATCCGATTGGTGCCCATAAATCCGGTTTGTTATTTGAAGATCCAAAGGGCATTCCAGCGAACTTAATGCCGTACATGATGAAAGTTGCCACCAAAGAGTTAGAGTGTTTGAATGTGTTTGGAAATGACTATGATACGAAAGATGGTACCGGTGTGAGAGATTACATCCATGTCGTCGATTTAGCAATCGGTCACATCAAAGCTCTTGAAAAACTATCGAGAAGTGATTCTGGATTGTGGATTTACAATCAGGGGTACTGGTACTGGTTATAGTGTTTTAGATTTGATTCACACGTTTGAAAAAGTAAATCACGTTAAAATTCCATATCGCATCACAGAACGTCGTCGGTGATATTGCCGAGTGTTACAGTAATCCTTCCAAAGCTAGAGAAGAGCTAGGATTTACTTGTCAGTACACCTTGGAAGATATGGAATACGATGCTTATCAAGCATACATAAAAAATAGGGGAGAAGAGTTATGATTTGGGAAAAACGAGAACTTGCTGCCAAATTGCCGGTTGATCCAGCGGATACATACATTTTAACGGATTTTGACCGAACTTTGACATTAGGTTCTAGTATGACGAGTTGGAGTGTGTTATCCAAAAGTACGGATGTTCCAAAAAGAGTATATCGAAGAGAGAAATGCGTTGTATGAAATCTATCGTCCGATAGAAATCGACGAAACGATAGATGTTGAAGAACGTTCTGCTAAGATGCGTGACTGGTGGCATCGTCACATCGAATTATTTCAAAAGTATCATTTGCAGGAATCTGTCATCGAAGATGCTGCCAAAAATATTCGCATCATGGCATTTTCGAGATGGTGCGAAAGAATTTTTAAATACACGCATCAGCATAATATCCCAGTCATTATCATTTCGGCTGGAATCGGTAATTTCATTCAAATTTTCTTAGAACAGAGCGGCCTCATGTATCCGAATATTCATATCGTATCGAACTTTATTCTATTTACAGACGGCATCGCTACTGGAGTAGCAGATAACATCATTCACTCCTTAAATAAAAACGAAGTATCTTTGCCGCAGACGGTTGCATCACAAATTGAAAATCGTCATACAGAAATTGTAATGGGTGACTTGCTAGCAGATTTAAAAATGGCTGATGAATCAAACGGCAAGAAAAAAATTAAAAGTCGGATTTTTAGAACCGGAAAATTACTCTTTCGAATCGAACTACAAAGAATCGTTCGATATCGTCATGAAAGATGAAAGTTTTTCTTCTTTACAAAAGGTGTTCAACTGGACGGATTCTACAAAAAGAATCTATAAAGAAGTCTATGTGAGTAAGAAAGGGGAACGGCATCTGTTAAATGGCCATCCTTGGACTTATGAAAGTGACATCACAAGTACTTCGCCTATGATTTTAAATGGCGAATTAGTCGATATCAAAAGTCCCAAAGTGGGAAATATTTGGGAACTGGTTTTTATAATGCTAATTCTAAAATTAGAGTGCGTCTTTTAAGTCGCAACGGCAACGACCGTTTTGACGGATCTTTTTTCTATCGCCGCATCCAATATGCATATGAGTATCGCTCTAGTGTGTTTGAGCAACTTCCTGATGCATTTCGCTTAGTGTATGGCGAGTCCGACGGTCTTCCTGGTCTTACTGTCGATGTATTTCATGATGTCGTCGTTACACAGACACTTTCCATGGGAACAGAATTACGTAAAAAGATGATTTTCGATGCCATCGTAAAAGTGTTGCAAGAATCCGGTAAAACGATTCGTGGAATCTACGAACGAAACGATGTCAAAATCAGAGAAAAAGAAGGCCTAGAAGAAAATACGGGTTGGTACTTTGTAAATGGATCTTCGGATACGACTGTTCAGATCGAAGAAAATGGCATTTTCTATCATGTCGATTTTGCAAATGGTCAAAAGACTGGATTTTTCCTAGACCAAAAGGAAAACCGCATGAGAATTCGTGCGATTGCTCATGATAAGACGGTTCTAGATTGTTGTACTCACACTGGTTCATTTTGCTATGAATGCGATGAAGGGTGGTTGTAAGAAAGTGACGGCTTTAGATGTCTCAGAAAAGCCCTAGATACGGCCCGTCAGAACTTTGCTTTAAATCACATGAGCATCGATACGATTTGTGCAGATTGCTTCGAATATTTGGAATCTCTTACAAAGAAGAAAAGAAAAACCGTACGATTTCATTATTTTAGATCCACCAGCATTTACCAAGTCTCACAGTACGATAGGAAATGCCTTAAAGGATACTGCGAGTTAAACTACTTAGCGATGAAAGCCCTTCCAAGAGGAGGATTTTTAGCAACGGCCTCTTGTTCTGCTTTAGCAAGTGAAGAAGCATTTAAAAATGCCATTTACGAAGCGAGTCTAAAAGCAGGAGTCACTTTAAAACAGGTGAGTGCTACAGGACCTAGTCCCGATCATCCTGAGACGATCGGCATTCCCGAAACAAAATATTTGAAGTTTTTTATCTTTCAAATTATCTAGTGACGAATTTCGTCACTTTTTCTTTCTTGCCGAGCCGTCTTTTTTAGTTTTCCCACGAATAGAATTATGGTATAATCGAAATAAGATGAAAGGATTGTGGTATCGATGCGTGCGATTATTTGTGCCGGGAGGCACTGGTGGACATATTTATCCCGCTTTGGCAATCTTAAATAAAATCAAAGAGATGGAACCGGATAGCGAATTTTTGTATATCGGAACGACGGACCGCATGGAAGCAACCATCATTCCTGAAAAAAGATTCCGTTTGTAGGAATTGAAATGAAAGGATTGGACCGGAAACATATCCTTAAGAACATCAAAGTTTTGGGATGTTTTCAAAAGCGATTCAAAAAGGCCAAAGAAGAAATTCGTAAATTTGATCGATGTCGTTTTAGGAATTGGTGGTTACATTACAGCACCTGTTATCTATGCCGCTGCTAAATTAGGATACAAAACGTTCATCCACGAACAAAATTCGATTCCCGGTGTATCCAATCGGTTTTTATCTCATTATGCAACGAAGATAGGAGTTTCTCTTCCAGGTTCCGTTTCCTATTTTCCTAAAAAGAAGACGATTTATACAGGAAATCCTCGTAGTGAAGAAGTAATCAAAGCGAAACCGATTGATAAAAAGAGTACCAATTATCTAAAAATAAAAAGTTAGTTGTCATCGTCATGGGTTCTTTGGGGAGTACCAGTATGAGTGAGAAATTACTGGAACTGATCCCGTCGTTCAAAAGTTGTTCTTATGAAGTATTATTAGTAACAGGGAAAAACTATTACGAACGGTATCAAAAGGTTGACACACCATCTAACATCAAAATTGTACCATATCTAGAAAACATGCTAGGAGTCCTAAAAGTAACCGACTTGATTGTTTCTCGTGCAGGTGCATCGACTGTCGCCGAGATTACGGCTTTAGGAGTACCGAGTATTTTAGTACCGAGTCCTTATGTAACACATAATCATCAGTATAAAAATGCCAAAGAATTAGAGTCTGTCGGGGCAACGAAAGTGATTACGGAAAGTGAGTTTTCGAAAAGTACGTTACTACCGGCCATCGATTCTATTTTAAACGATGAAAAGAGTATCAAACCATGCACGAATCTGCTAAAAAACTAGGAGTTCCGGACAGTGCCACAAAAATTTATCAAATACTAAAAGACATGACGAAAGAAGGATAGCAAAATGAAGGAGTTTTTAGCATTTGTCAAACGCAATTCATTAGGAAAGTGTTTGGAGAATGAGAGTTTAAAAAATATACAACGTACAAAGCAGGTGGTACTGCCAGGGTCATCTTTTATCCCAAAATATTCGCAGTTTGACATCTGCTGTTCAGTATTTAAAGGGAACACAAGATTCGCCATCTCGTTTTGGGATATGGAAGCAATGTTCTATTTTAGTGACGATACCTACGAAGGCGTTATCATCAAATTGGATGAGTTTAATAAAATCACATTTTTTCAAAAATAAAATTCGTGTTGGAGCCGGATATTCTTTGATGCGCCTAGCACGAGACGCTGCCAAAAAGAGGCTTGACAGGATTAGAGTTTGCTGCTGGAATTCCCGGAAGTGTAGGAGGAGCAATCTACATGAATGCCGGTGCTTATCGCAGCGATATGGGCTACATAACAACGAAAGTTAAAGTGCTGACAAGTGAATACCAAGTTATTACGATGGTAAACAAAGAACTAGATTTTCATTATCGTAAATCGTTCTTTCAAACACACAAAGATTACATCGTTTTAGAAGCGACTATCGCACTAACAGAAGGAAAAAGAAGCCATCTTAGCCGTTATGGAAGACCGGAAGAAAAGAAGATTGAGTCACAACCGTTGGAGTATCCGAGCGCTGGTAGTGTATTCCGGAATCCTCCAGATGTACCAGCAGGAAAGTTAATCGACGATTTACATTTGAAAGGACTTCAAAAGGAGATGCCGCAGTATCCTCAAAACACGCCAATTTCATCATCAATTTGGGTTCTGCCAAAGCGAGCGACATCAGAGATTTGATTTTGTTTGTTCACGATGCAGTAGAGGAAAATTACGGATACGATTTAAAGATTGAACAAGAATTTATCAATTGGGAGAATCTAGATGAAGACAATGAAAAAAAGAAAAAAGAAGATAATCAAAATTAAATGGGTTTCCGTTCTAATAATATTTTTTGGTTGTGCTAGTACTGGCAGGAGGCACGTATCTTGCTTTTCAGATGCCAATTCAAAACATCATCATCAAAGGGACGACCAACTTGAGTGATTACGAAATTATGAGCTTAGCTGGCATTGAGAACTATCCGTCGTTTTTAAAGACAACTGGATCTAGTATCAAAAAGAAGTTGCTTGAAAATCCGTACATAACGGATGTTTCAGTTCATAAGAAATTTCTAGGAGTATTGGAGTTAGAAATCACCGAAGGGTACGCAATGTACTACGATAGTGCCAGTGAAAGTTTAGTGTTATCGAATGGCAATACAGTAAAAGAAGAAGTGAATAAAACGACTGTTCCCTGTTTTATTAAACTATGTCCCAGATACAAAAGCGAGAAACGTTCATTTCCTGCATGCAAGAAGTAGATCCTAAAATATTGAATCAAATTTCAGAGATTTTATATGAACCGAACGACTACGATAAAGCATCGCTTCCTACTGTATATGGACGATGGCAACAGTGTGTATTTAACACTGACCAAGTTTGAACAAATCAATTATTACGATGAAGTATTACCACAATTAGAAGGTAAAAAGGGATTCTATACTTAGATTCTGGAAATCATTTTGAAATTATGGAATAAGAAAGACAAAAGGTTTAGCAAGTGAGGGTTTGGTATGAGACAAAAAAGAAGAAAAAAAGAAAGAGTTCTGGTTCCTTGGCATCGGATTATGGATTGGATTCGTTTTATTTAATTCTTTCGTAAGTAGCATTCATACGAGTGAGATTTCATCGTTTGGGACAAGTATCGGAATTTTAAATGGACAAGTTCCATATCGAGACTTTTTACTTCCAGGACTCCCGTTATATCACTTATTGATGTCTCTTTTTTACTGGTTTCGAAAACGTATCAGATGTATATCTTAGTTCATTCGTTTTTGCTGTAATCGCATTTTATATCATTACCAAAATTACTAAAAAAGGGCACTCGCTATTCTTTGCATTTTTATTGCTTGCAAGACCGAGTCCTTTTTCTTTTCATTGCTTGTTTGCTCCTTGCTATCATTCGCATGGAGTTAGAACGAAAGAAATATTATCAAATTCGTTACGATTATTGGATTGGAGCACTGACTGCAATCGTTATGCTAACAAATGTCTGGTTAGGAATTCTTCTAACAATCGTTTTGTTTCAGACGAATCGAAATAAGAAAAATCGTTTTCTCGGTTGGATGATTCTATTATTTGTTGGATTAATTCCATGCTTTTGACAAATTCTTTTTCCTTTTTTATTTCGCAAATTGGTCTGTTGTTACCGAATCTTACAGTCAACCTGTATAGTGTTTTCGGTATTCCGTTATTACTGGCTCTAGGAATCGAACGATATCGTATGCGAACGTTACCGAACAATAAAAAGAATCTTTATCGATTGCCATGATTATGACGCTTTCTGTATTGATTACACCATCTGCAACGACACTGTTTTTTGAGTTTACTATTTGCACTGCTTTACTTTTTTGCTAGCATACCGCGAAGAAGAGTACGGATTTTTTGCTAGTGTCGGTGGTTACATGTATTTATCCGCTTTAGGGTGCTTTGCCATCATCGTAATGGTAACGAACTCTTATACCGTATCTAGCAATCTAGAAGGATTTCAAAATACGGTGCTGAAAAAAAGAGGAAGAGGAATCTTTAATCGCAGTACAAGAAACATGGAAAAATGCCGAAAACGCATTCATGTACAGCCCATCCTATCCGTTCTGGAAAGAGCAGGAAACTGCGACAAACTTGTATGATTTATATGATATTTTACTGTATTATCAAGATGATTTTCAAACGGAATTAAACGCTCGCTGTGAAAACCTCATCTTGCGTATTTGTAATTAGTCAGGATGCACCGCATTTGCAAGTGATTGAAAACTTGGAACAATCTCTCATTCAATCAGATACAATCAGACGACACTTTTTTCATTTTCTATATATGAGACAAGCGAAAAGACTTTTCATAAATCGTAATTTATTATATAATGAATGGTAGAGATAAAATAAGAGGGTGCGATAACGAGTGAAGAAAGTGTTAACAGGGATAGATATTGGTAGTGATTTGATTAAAATCGTCGTAACGGAGGTTTATGAGAATCACTTTTATACATTAGCAGCTACGAACGTTCATACATCTGGTGTGAAAAAAAGGGTTAATCACGGATTCTTTGGCCGTCATCGATAGCTTGAAGGAAGGTCTAAAGGAAATCAAAGAGATGTTGGGAATTCAAATTACCAAAGCGATTATTACGATTCCTTCAAACGACCGTGAACTTTCCATCACATCCGGAGAAGCAGAAATTATGGGCGAAGAGCAGACCGTAACAGCAACGGATATTCTAGCTTGCTTACAAGATGCGACAACTCATAAAGTGAGCGATGATAGAGAACTGGTAACCGTAATTCCCATCGCGTTTCACATTGATGACGCCAAGGACGGTGTTAAAAATCCGATTGGTATGACCGGTTCGATGCTAAAGTGCCAAAGTCGTAATTGGAACGGTACCAAGAGAAAACATTACGCCGATCATGAACATCATGAAACAAGCCGGAATCGAAGTCGTCGATTACGTCTTTGGAAGAAACTGGTGACTACTATGCGGCTAGAACCAAAGAACTGGATTCCAAAGTAGGGGCCATTATCAATATCGGTTACGATACAAAGGCATTACGATAGTAGGTGGTATTAGCGAGTTGGCTGGATTTAATTATATAGTAGAAGATGTTCTTTCCCGTAATGCAAGTTGTCTTGATATGCAACAGATGGGAGCAAGACATAATAAATATACAAGTGCCTTTTGGAGCTATTAAATATTTTTATAAAAAATGTTTATTAACAGAAGAAGATATTTCTATGTTTCCACAGGATGTAGTAGAAACATTTTTTTTATCACCAAAGAAGAGAAACACAGGAAGCGAGAACATTGTTAGTAAGTTTTTGCACCATTTTTATGATTAACAGTTAAGGAGGAACAAACATGGGAAATGGACTAGAAATGGATCAATTAGCAAAGATTAAGGTAATTGGTTTAGGTGGCGGTGGAGGAAATGCCGTTAATAGAATGGTTGAGTCTGGAGTAAAAGGCGTTGAATTTATCGTTGCTAATACAGACTTACAAGTATTAAATAATTCAAAAGCAGATGTTAAGATACAGTTAGGAGCTAATCTTACTGATGGATTAGGAGCAGGAAGTAAACCTGATATTGGTCGTGAAGCAGCTCTTGAAAGTAAAAAAAGGAAATAGAAGATGCCTTAACTGGTGCTGATATGATTTTTCATTACTTGTGGAATGGGCGGAGGAACAGGAACTGGTAGTGCCCCTGTTGTTGCTGAAATAGCTCAAGGCTTAGGGGCTTTAACTGTTGCTATTGTTACAAAACCATTTACTTTTGAAGGAAAAAAGCGAATGGATAATGCCCTAAGAGGTCTAGCTGAACTTGAAAAGCACGTTGATACTTTAATCGTTATACCAATGCTGCCAATACAGATATTAATACAATTTTCGGCTCTGTCATCAACGAAAACTTGACGGATGAAGTAATCGTAACAGTCATTGCGACTGGTTTTGATAAAGGAAAGAAAAAGACAGAAGTAGAACCGCTTTACAGCAATGTTCAAACGACGACGAGAAGAGTTCCATCTAGAACGGTCGAAGTAATCGATACAAAAAGCCAAAGAGGAAGAAGTCCCGGCACCAAAACCACAGACGAGATCTAGAAATGACATCTTAGAAGATGATGACGATGATGGAGACTTCGATATTCCAGTATTTTTAAGAAATAAGAATTATTAAGCCGAAAGGCTTTTTTCTTCTTTGTTAGAAAATGAATGGAATGATATTTCCGTTATACAAAAAAGAAACAAGTATGATATAATGAATTAGAAGGTATTGAGGTGATTATATGGCAAAGAGAAAACATCGCAAAGAAAAAGAAGAAAAACGCCTAATTAGCAATCCAGCACCTTTAGTGGGTGTCATCCTAATTATTGTATCCTTACTGGGAATTTTACCGACTCCACTTGGAATTGTCGGAGAAGTTGTCGCATCATTTGCGATGTTCTTAGTAGGAACAGGTTATCAAATTTTATTGTTAGCCATTTTAATTTTAGGATTCTATTTATGTATCAAAAAAGAGTCTCCAAACTTCTTTAACACCCATTTAATCGGTGTTTATTTGATTGCCATCGGTTTGACCGTGTTGGCCCACTTAAACTATGTAACGGAGAATAATGGCGATATCGCTGTCGTAGTAAAGAAACCGTAACCGTTCTGATGAATAATTTTGCCCACTTGTCGAATGGGACACCTCTCACTTTAACAGGTGCAGGTATCATCGGTTGTTTGTTAGCAGTGTTGTTTTCAAAATTGTTTGCCATCTTGGGAACTTACATTGTCGCAGGTGTCATCATCGCTCTAGGTATTTTCTTTGCCACTGGTCTTACGTTTTCTACTGTTTGGGAAAAAATCACGAGCAAAGTGGATTTGCATAAACCAAAATTAAAACCAGAAAAAGTAGAGAAAGAAGAGAATCCGGAAGATAAAATTATCGTGGAGGATGAAGAAGCAACAAAAAAGAACTTGCTAAAAAGCAGAAGCAAACAAAAGTTATACGATTTCTTCTTATGCGGAATTAGCGAGTGCTGCCGCTAAAGTTCCTCCAAAAGAACCGGAAGTAGAGGAAGTAACGCATCCAGTAGAGATGCCGACCGAGCATCAAACAGAATCTGCTCCGCGACCAAATAGGGCATATCGTTTGCCAAGTACAGATATTTTGACGAAGAACAATGCCAAAAAGGTAAACAACAGTGAACAGATTGAAAAAAATATTATGGCACTAGAAAAAAAGTATTACGTGACTTCGGTATTATCGGTAAAGTAGTAGCAGTAACTGAAGGACCTGCCGTTACGCAATACGAATTAGAGTTAAATTCTGGTACGAAGGTCAATAAACTACTCAATATAAACCGCGAAATTTCCTTAGCAATGGCTAAAAAAAGATGTTCGTATCGAAGCACCAATTCCAGGTAAATCGACAGTTGGTATCGAGCTTCCAAACGAGAAAATTACGACAGTTGGCTTCCGTGAAGTCATCGAGTCAGTACCAAAATCAAAAGATAATTCCAAATTACTTGCTATCTTAGGAAAAAAACATTATGGGGCAAGCAGTTTGGTTTTGAAATCGATAAAACCCCACACTTACTAGTTGCTGGTGCTACTGGATCCGGTAAATCCGTCTGTATCAACGGAATCATTGCCTCTCTTTTGATGCGTACCAAGCCGGATGAAGTAAAAACTAGTTTTGATCGATCCAAAGAAAGTAGAGTTCTCCATGTACATGGATATTCCACACTTGTTGATGCCAGTTGTAAACGATCCAAAGAAAGCTTCTGCTGCTTTACAAAAACTAGTTGCAGAGATGGACCATCGTTTTAGCATCTTCAGTGAAAAGGGAGTCAAGAACATTACGACTTACAATGAATGGATCGATAAGCAAAATGCGATGAATCCCGATGCTAAATTAGACCATATGTACTACATTGTGGCAATCATCGACGAGTTAGCAGATTTGATGATGGTCGCAAGTAAAGAAGTAGAAGACTCCATCATGCGAATTACGCAGATGGCAAGAGCAGCCGGAATTCACTTGATTGTCGCAACGCAAAGACCATCAACCGATGTCATCACCGGTGTCGTAAAAGCGAATATTCCATCTCGTATTTCCTTCGCTGTATCTTCATCAATCGACTCTAGAACAATCTTAGATGCGACTGGAGCAGAGAAACTATTGGGAAAAGGAGATATGTTGTTCTTACCGATGGGTGAAAACTCACCACAGAGAATTCAAGGTGCATATATTCCAGATGAAGACATCGAAAAACTAGCAGACTATACGAAAGAGTCAAGTTCGAGTGCTTCTTATAACGAATCATTCTTAAACTTAACAGAAAGTGATAAGCCTTCTGTAGACGATGTTAAGAACAGTCCAGAAGAATATGAAGATCCGCTATATAACGAAATTGTCGATTTTGCAATTCTATCTGGAAAAATTAGTGCATCACAAATTCAAAGAAAGTATCGTTTGGGATATAACCGTGCGGCTAGAATCATCGATTTATTAGAAGAGCGGGGAATCGTTGGACCTGCCAACGGTTTCGAAACCGCGAGAAGTATTGGTAAAACCAGAAGGAACTCCTTCCGAAGAATAAAAATAAGATTCCGTTTTGGAATCTTATTTTTGTATGAATTCTTTTTGAATTCGTTTCATTGTCTTTTGATATCCCTTCGCATGATTGGTATGAAATTTACATCCGATTTGAGTTAGAGCATCTTCGGTCGGAAGAATATTCAACTTCGGTAAGTTTTGAAAGATTTCGGATACTTCTTCTGGATTCGTCTGGTAACGTTCCGCCAGTTCGTAAGCAGCGAAATCAGAAATAATATCTTGGGCTACAGAAAAAAAATAGAATATTCTCCATAAATTAAGAGTAACGAGTACGAAAACGGTACTTTCATATCCCGATTTACGATTCGTTCTAATTTCTTGAAGTTGAGATGATGATTTTGAATACAGGACCCAATCATTAATTGAAAGAATAGAGTGTGAACGGAATGTAAAGTGGCAAAGAGATTGGTTGCCTGTAAACAGAATAGATATTCTTCAAATAATCCTTCTCTTTGTAAAAAGGAAAGGGCAGCAAACTCGGTAATTTTCCTTCCACTTCTCTTAGTAGACTAGAGTAATTCTTTTGAAAAATCGATTCATCTTGATAACCCATATACATGTGTCCAAGTTCGTGTACAAGCGTCGTAAAATCAGTTAACGAATTGTTTCGAAAAATAATGGTAGAGGGATATTTTTGAGATGGTAATTTGGAAAATGTAAGACCGTTAGCAGGAGCCGTTTCAATATCTTTGTAATACTGAAATAACAAGGCGTGATTTTGCCCATCTAAAAATTGATCGATAATAGGTGTTCCGTTCGGAAAAAGTCCTGATAAAATAAATGGGCAAGTTCTACTAAATCATGATTGGATAGATGAACTTCGCACGTTCTAGATAATTCTACAAAAGAGTCGTACCAATCGAGATATTCTGCGATTAGTCCAACGAGATAATCTAGAAGACCAGCTAGTAACATCTGATCTTGTGATGAATAGGTTTCAAAGTAGTCTTGTACATTGGAAAGTAGTAATGTTTCTAAATTGGAGTCTTCCACCAAAGAATCAGATTGTTTGAAAGAAGCAACCTTATTTTTTTAGGAAAAGCGAGATGAAGCATATTCTGACATTGCTCAGAAATATTGAGTAGAGTGTGGATGCGTTCTTTAACACAAACATCTTCTTTGGAAGCGTACGAAAATTCCTTGTAAAAGTTTTTACTTCTTCTAAAACATTCCTTTTGTACGTTTAAAATCCCTTTTTTTGGACATTTTAATAATGCTTGCAAAAAATGTTTTATAATAATTTTGGAGGATTATTATTTATGGATTTCAAAAAATTATTTGGTTATGAAG
>VOFC01006191.1_pt1 | contig 32824 bp, 67 predicted proteins | sample 5384161 | NCBI WGS metagenome assembly VOFC01 (sample SAMN12384722, study PRJNA508395) | human gut metagenome | isolation source: healthy gut B | host: Homo sapiens
GATAAAATATATGAAATTGATAAAGAAAAATAAAAAGAATAATAAAAAAGAATATATCTAAATGTTAAGATATATTTTTTTCCTTTAGTTTCAATTATTCCATCTTCCTTTAAATTCTTTAGTTCACGACTCATCGCACATCTATCAACAGCTAAATAATTGGCAAAGTCAGTATATGAAAATGGTAAATAAATAATTTTTGAACCAGGGACTCTATTTATATTGATATATTCTAAAATCTTATCTCTAATTGATCTTTTTAGTTAATATTTGAATATGGTCATTTTTTCTTTTTATTGGAAGAAGAAATCATATCGTATTCGATAATTAAAATTTTACTATCTTCTTTGGCAATAATTGAACATTCATTATCATCTAGATTGTTAGCATAGTTCCAAATACTTTTCCTTCACTTATTTCCTCACATATTATAAATTCCCGTCATAATCGGTTTTAACTATTTGTATTAATCCTTCCAAAACGATTCCAATAATATTAGCTTTTACTGATGATAAAACTAATTTGATTTTTTTTTATAATTTACGGTTGCTGCTTCAAACTCTTTTAATATTAAATTTCTTTCATTGTCATTTATTTTGTCAAATAATTTTTCCATTTTACACCTCTATAGTAAAATTTTATCAAAAATATAAAATTGTTGCAATTGCAACAATAACAAAAATGGTATTTGTGTTATATTTAGAACGTATTAAGGTGGAGGTAAAATTAATATGAAGGTAATTAAAAAAGAGATGGACATATGGTCGATTATTTGTCCAGAAAAATTGAGATTGCGATAAAGAAAGCCAACAGTGAGGTTGCTGAAGAAGATCGCGTAACAGATATTCAAATAAGAAATATAATAAAATATATTGAAGGTTTGAAAAAAGAAAAAGATTCTTGTAGAAGATATTCAAGATATAATTGAGATGCGCTTAATGAGCTTAGGAAAATATGCATTAGCTAAACAATATATAACTTATAGATATACAAGAGAATTAGTAAGAAGAAGTAATACAACTGACCTTTCAATCAAAGAGCTTATTGAAGGAGAAAGTGAATATTGGAATACTGAAAATTCTAACAAAAACGCCAAAAATAGTAACAACTCAAAGAGATTATTTAGCAGGAATTACATCAACAGACATTACAAGAAGATTCTTGCTTCCAGAGGAAATTGTAAAAAGCTCATGATGAAGGTTTAATTCATTTTCATGACGCAGACTATTTTGCTCAAAATGCATTACATAACTGTGATTTAATAAATTTAGAAGATATGCTTCAAAAATGGAACAAATATCAATGGAGTAATGATTGAAAAACCACATAGATTTTTTAACAGCTATGACAATTGCGACTCAATTAATTACAGCAGTAAATTCAAGCCAATATGGTGGATGTACAATTACAATGACACATCTTGCACCATTTGTAAGATCAAGTCGTGAATACTACAAGAAAAAAAAAATATAAAAAAGAGGTTTAACTGAAGAACAACAAGAAAAAATTTGTTGAAGAAGACTTAAAAAAGAAATAATTGATGGTGTTCAAACTTTCCAATATCAAATTAACTCTATGACAACTACTAATGGACAAGCTCCTTTCTTAAGTGTTTGTTTATATTTAGGAGAAACTGATGAATATAAAGAAGAACTTGCAATGATTATTGAAGAAGTATTAAAAACAAAGAATTCAAGGAATGAAAAATGAAAAGGTGTATATATCACACCAGCATTTCCAAAGCTTCTTTATGTACTTGAAGAAGACAATATTAATCCAAAAGGAAAATATTATTATTTGACTAAATTAGCCGCTGAATGTACTGCAAAACGTATGGTACCAGATTATATTTCTGAAAAAGTAATGAAGGCTACAAAATTGATAAAATGGAAATGGTCAATGTTTTCCATGTATGGGATGTCGTTCTTTCTTAACACCATATGTAGATGAAGAAGGAAAGCCTAAATACTATGGTAGATTTAATCAAGGTGTTGTAACAATTAATCTTGTTGATGTAGCTTTATCAAGTGAAAAAAGATCCTGATTTATTTTGGAAAATTTTAGATGATAGACTTGAACTTTGTCATAGAGCTCTTCAAATTAGACATAAACGTTTATCTATCTAAAAGTATCAAGTGACGTAGCACCTATATTATGGCAAAATGGTGCACTTGCAAGATTAAAAAAAGGAGAGTGTATTCATGAACTTTTACATCATGGATATTCAACAATTTCACTTGGATATGCTGGCCTTTATGAATGTGTTAAATATATGACAGGATCAAGTCACACTGATGGTGGAACAGGACATGATTTTTGGTATTCAAGTAATGCAAAGATTAAATGATAAATGTAACGAGTGGAAAGCCGATGAAGATATTGACTACAGTGTTTATGGAACTCCAATTGAAGCAACAACTTATAAGTTTGCAAAATGCTTAAGAGAGAGATTTGGTAAGATTAAAGGAATAACTGATCGTGATTATATTACAAATTCATATCATGTTCCCGTATTTGAAGAAATAGATGCCTTCACTAAATTAAAACTAGAAAGTGAATTCCAAAAATTAAGTCCAGGTGGCGCTATAAGTTATATTGAAACACCTAACTTAACAAACAACTTAGCTTCTGTAATGGAAGTAATCAAATTTATATATGATAATATCATGTATGCCGAACTAAATACTAAATCAGATTATTGCCAAGAATGTGGTTATGATGGTGAAATATTGCTTGATGATAATCTTGAATGGTATTGTCCAAACTGTGGTAATAGAAACCATGATACATTAAATGTTGCAAGACGTACTTGTGGATATATTGGTACAAACTTCTGGAATAAAGGAAGAACACAAGAAATCCAACGATAGGGTTATTCATATTGATAACAAAGATGCTGAGGCATAATCATGAGATATAACACAATTAGAAAAAATGGATATATCAAATGGTCCAGGAGTAAGAGTTTCTGTATTTGTACAAGGCTGTGTATTTAACTGCAAAAATTGTTTTAATCCAGAAACTCATAGCTTTACTGGAGGTAAAGGTGAATTTAATGATGAAAAAGATTAATTTTATCTTAGATTTGTGTGAAAAAGAGATATATACAAGGATTATCCATTTTAGGTGGAGAGCCAATGCATCCTAAAAATATTGAAGGAGTAACTAAGCTTGCCAAGATGTTTAAAGAAAGATTCCCTAAAAAAGATCTTTTGGGCTTGGAGCGGATTCCTTTATGAAGATTTAAAAGATAAAGAAATAATGAAATACCTAGATGTTTTAGTTGATGGAAGATATATGGATGAACTTCATGACTTTAGATTGAGTGGCGTGGGTCATCTAATCAAAGAGTTATAGACATTCAAAAATCGAAAAACAAGGTAAAGTAGTTTTATGGAAGGAAAATAAAATGGAAAAGTAAGAGGCTTTGAAGTAGCTAAAGGTTGGGAAGATAAGAATATTAATATCCCGGTTAGAAAGACAGCTAGAAGTGCTGGTTATGATGTTGAAGCAGCAGAGGACACAATAATTCCACCATTTAAAAAATGGTTGTAAGCCAACATTAATTCATACAGGATTAAAAGCATATTGTATGGACGATGAATGGTATATGCTAGCTAATAGATCAAGTAATCCAGGAAAAAAACATTTAGTACTTGCAAATGGTGTTGGAGTAATTGATGCGGATTATTATGGAAATGCAGATAATGATGGAGAATTCATGTTTGCATTCTTTAACATGAGTGATGAAGATGTAATTATTAAAAAGGAGATGCCGTTGGACAAGTTATTTTTCAAAAAGTTCTTGATAGTTGATGATGATCAAGCAACTGGAACTAGACTTGGTGGATTTGGTTCAACAAGTGCTTAAGAGGTTTGAAAAACTTCTTTTTTTGCAAAAATTTTTAAAACGACTTGAAAACCTAGATAGGGTATTCTAAAATAAAAATAGAAAGATAGATGATGCAAAAATGAAGAAAACGACAATACTTATAATAGTAGTTTTATTTATGGTAATAGGATATGCAGCATATAATGTAACAATAAATATATATGGAAATGGAAAGTTAGCAGAAAACCTAAGTGATTTTAAAGTATATCTATCTAATCTAAAAGTAAACGGAAAAGAAGTAAGTGGAATAAATAATACAAAAGATGGATTTACAATAAATGATATAAATGGAGATATAAGTGTAGATGTAATAAATGATTCAACAGAATATGATACAGAGGCTTATCTTAGTTGTGATGTTAGTCAATCTTGGACATTTGATTATACAGGAGGTGAACAAACTTTTACTGCACCAATTACTGGAACATATAAGTTAGAGGTATGGGGAGCACAAGGATACAGTGTTAATTCAACTTATTTTGGTGGTTATGGTGCATATTCTATAGGATTTGTTCAACTAAAAAATAATACAAATTTGTATATATATGTAGGTCAAAATGGTCCAGGAGGTTACGGAAACTTTACTTCTTATCCAAATGGAGGAGCTAGTTATGGTGCAAGTCCAGTTCAAAGGAGGATCCGGGAGGCGGATCGACACATATATTGTTAACTGAATCAGACTTATCAGCTTTAGAAAATAATTTAGATGAAATATTAATAGTTTCTGGAGGCGGAGGTGCATCTACATATTACACAGGATGGAATGGAACCGGTGGACATGCTGGTGGTTACATGGGAGGAACAGGAACACGATTAACCATTGATGCTGGAAAGTATACGGCTGGAACTGGAGGAAGCCAAACTAATGGAGGTTCAACAGGAAGTTGTGGAGGTGAAAATGGCTCCTTTGGTAAGGGTGGGAAGTACATCTACATGGGGGGAGGAAGTGGAGGCGGAGGCTTTTACGGAGGCGGCAGGAAACTGTGGAGCAACAGGAGGGAGGCGGATCCGGCTATATCGGCAATTCACTTCTAACAGAAAAGGCTATGTACTGCTATAATTGTCAAGAATCTAAGGATATATCAACCAAAACAATTTCAACAACATGTACAAGTTCAACACCAAGAGAAAATTGTGCAAAACAAGGTAATGGATATGCACGTATTACATTAATATCTTCTCCTACAGGTATAACAACAGATAAAGTGACAATCTCTGCACAAGAAAGTATTAGCCAAAATCTAGAAAATGTAACTGGTAAGTCATTAACTTGTAAGTTAAAATTAAATAAAATATCAAGGACTGAAAAAGTTTATACAGGACCAACAGAATGGAATTATGATTATACAGGAGGAGAACAAACATTTACAGCTCCATTAAGTGGAACATATAAATTAGAAGTTTGGGGAGCACAAGGATACAGTGTTAATTCAACTTATTTTGGTGGTTATGGTGCATATTCTATAGGATTTGTTCAACTAAAAAAATAATACAAATTTGTATATATATGTAGGTCAAAATGGTCCAGGAGGTTACGGAAACTTTACTTCTTATCCAAATGGAGGAGCTAGTTATGGTGCAAGTCCAGTTCAAGGAGGATCCGGAGGCGGATCGACACATATATTGTTAACTGAATCAGACTTATCAGCTTTAGAAAATAATTTAGATGAAATATTAATAGTTTCTGGAGGCGGAGGTGCATCTACATATTACACAGGATGGAATGGAACCGGTGGACATGCTGGTGGTTACATGGGAGGAACAGGAACACGATTAACCATTGATGCTGGAAAGTATACGGCTGGAACTGGAGGAAGTCAAACTAATGGAGGTTCAACAGGAAGTTGTGGAGGTGAAAATGGCTCCTTTGGTAAAGGTGGAAGCACATCTACATGGGGGAGGAAGTGGAGGCGGCGGCTTTTTACGGAGGAGGCGGAAACTGTGGAGCAACAGGCGGAGGCGGTTCTGGCTATATCGGCAATTCACTTCTAACAGAAAAAGCTATGTACTGCTATAATTGTCAAGAATCTAAGGATATATCAACCAAAAAACAATTTCAACAACATGTACGAGTGCAACACCAAAAGAAAATTGTTCAAAGCAAGGTAATGGATATGCCCGTATTACATTAGTAAATGTCTCATAAATTTGACTTTAAACTTTCATTTTGATATCATAATTAACTATGAAAGATGTGGTCTACATGAAGAAAAATAATTTTGACAAAAGTATCCGTTGTTTTCAGAATTCATTTTGGATGAACAAATAAGAAAAAAAACATGCTTGATAATAAAGATTTATATAGAAAATATCAAGAAAATGAGGAACTAATAAAAATTTTTATAATAGAGTTAAAGAATAGATTTGATATAGAAACAGTTAAAAATATAATTATTGAAACTATTTTTTAAATATCCAGATGAAATACTAAAATCATATATAGTTTCTTATCTAAATAGTACTGAAACTATAAAAACAGAAAAGATAATTTTAATTATTTTAAAAAATCATGTTTATGGGCGAAGATATCATAAGATATGTTGAAAGAAATGGAATCATTACTGATCGAGGATATAAAAACATTCCTGAAAAAAATATTAGATGAGAAATATAATGAACTTAAATCTGGAGTAGAAATGTTTAAAGGAAAGTTACTTGAAAATATTTTTTTAAAACTCTTAGTTTTTCTAAAAAGGAATTTATTGTTGATTTATTAAAACTAGATGCATTTCAAAATTTTAATGAATCTTTAAAAGAAACTAGTTTTAATCTTTCATCAATTTTAAATTTAATTGAAACTCTTGGAATACCAGCTAAATTATTTGAACAAGAAACTTTTGAAACTCTTGGAGTAGAAAAAATTAGAATACTAATTGTAAAATATATTGATTCATCTTATATAGAAAATAGTTACTTTTCTAAAAAACATATGTATTCTTTTTGAAAAATAGTAAAACATTGTTTATTAGAAAACTAATTGAAAATAGATAAAATTGATACTTTTAAATGAAATAAGTAATGAAGAAGTTGAAAGTATTACTTTTGATGAAAAATATTTAGAATCTATGAATTTAGAACAATATTTAGAAGAATTAAAAAAAAGAACACGATTAGAAAACTTAAAGAAGTTGCATAGCTTCTTTTTTTTACATTTTTTCAATAGTTATTTTTATACAATATAATTGGTGATGGAGATGAGAAAAGTATTTAGAACTAAAAGAAAAAGAAACTATAAAATTATACTATTTATACTGGTTTTAGTCTCAACAATCTTTATTGCTAATTTAATGATTAAAAAAACACTTCTAAAGAATATATAATTGATGGTAAATTAAATCATTTTAAAATCGATATTGATAAAGAAAAAATTCTTTTAAAAATGGGATTAAATTATAAAAAAGCAAATAAAATTATAAAGAAAGATGAACCAGTATTTAATGAACTACAGTATGATTTTCCTAAGGTTTATATATATAACACTCATAATCGTGAAGAATATAATGGTGGGTCTGTAGTTGATGCAGCAAATAAATTAAAAAGAAGAATTAAGGAATTATAATATAGACGCTACTGTAGAAACAAAAGATATTGTTGGAGAAGTAAAAGCTAAGAATTTAGCATATAAAGACACTTATAAAATAACAAGAGAATTAGTTACTAGTAAAATGAATGAAAATATAGTTTTGTATATTGATTTACATCGAGACTCAGTAAAACGTGAATTTACAACTGTTCAAGTTGATGACAAAAGTTATGCCAAAATGTTATTTGTTGTTGGAGGAAAGCATGATACATATAAAGAAAATTATCAGGTGTGTGATGAAATAAACAAATATGTAAAAAATAATAACAATGCTTTTTCTAGGGGAATATTGGTTAGAAAAAGCAGTAGTTATAATCAAGATTTAGCTAGTAACATTATTTTAATTGAACTAGGAAGTCAAGATAATACGATAGAGGAGGTAAATAATACGATTGGTGTTTTAGCAAATGCTTTATCGTCTTATATAAATGAATAATGGAAGAAAAGAAAAAAAGTAAAAGTAAATATTTTTTAGATTACTATTTGCATTGTTTATAATGTTTATATGTGTTTATGCAATTGGCCAAAACGGTTTTATTCAAAGAAAATATAGTGATAAGTCACTTTATACTGAGGAACAAATAAAGAAATTTGAAAGTGATGTTGAAAATGGTAAAGAAATAGATGTCAATGCTTATTTGGTTAATGAAACTGTTGATTATTCTAATAATTCCAGCAAATTAGGAGAAAATATTAGTACGATGATAACTAAAGGTGCCGGAAAGTTGGATAAACTACTCAATTCTGTATTTTCATTTCTTTTTTGAATAAGGCTTGCATTTTGTAAATTTTTGTATTATAATTTAATAGTCATTTGAAAAAGTGACTATGTGTCTGCGTAGCTCAGCTGGATAGAGCACTCGCCTTCTAAGCGAATGGTCACGTGTTCGAATCACGTCGTGGACACCATCTTATGTCTATTAAGCACGAAATATCGTGCTTTTTTGTGAGTTACTCTAAAACTACTCTGAAATAATTAAAAAGTAGATTGGTAGCAATTTTTTACAACAAGTTTATGGCAAAAATGTGATATAATATTGTCATCATTTTTTAGAGGTGGAGTAATGGTTGAATTTTTTATAAAGGCAGGGAAATAGATCCAGATAAAATACAAAGAATAAAAAGATATATCTAAAAGAAAGTATTCGCCGGAAATATTTGATGAATACTTTCGTAATGTAAATGATGTGAAGGATTTGGCACGTTTGCATGACACCAGTATTGATACGGAGTCTTTAGCGATAAGTTCAAACTGGTTTTATGCTATTCTGAAACGAAGTATTATGTTACCATTTTAGAATGGGTTTCTTTCAATGAGCAAGGAAATATAAAACAAGTTGTAGAAATGATGAATGCATTAAAGCAAATACTTATTACAAATAAAAGGTAAATTATTTGTAGCAGATATGAGACATGATGCGTCATATAAAATGTATTTAAAAATGATTCAGGGTGGTTATTTTAAAGAAATAAGTCAACGAAGCATAATAGATTGTGCCGCTCCAGATGAAGTACAAGAAATAAAATATAAATACTTAGGATTATTTAATTCTATAGAAGATTTTTTAGGTAGTGACGAGTCTAATAATTATACAGAGTATTTTAAGTATATATTACATCATTTAAGTTTTGTGCTTACTAATAAGTTTGTGGAAAAATATGGTTGTACACCTTTTTGAACCGAAACAAAAAAAATAATGAGCAGTATTTGTTTATGTTGATGCTATCTAACTAAGAGTTTTATACAAAATGATTATCAATTTTAATACTTTTTTGTTGTTAAAGAAAATGATTTATAATATAATTTAATAAGGATTGACTGTTTTGAAAGTCGTTGTTTAAAGAGGTAGTTATGTTAGAAAACAAGAATAATATTAGAAGAAATCTATTTGAGAAAATAAGAAAAATACAGAATTTAAGTGAAGAAGAAAAAAGACTATCTAAAGTATTTACTCAGTTTAAAAAGAAAATGTTTTAAAGGGTATGATATTAGGTTGTTCTGAAGATGATTCTATATACCAACAAATAGTTCATTTTAATATTTATTTTTATATATATAAATTATATAAAAATTTAGTAAAAAAAAATATGGATTAAACTTATCTGGATGTGAAATTGAGTCACAAGAAAAACTCTTTAACAATATTTATGGAGAGACTATATCCGAGAAAAATATTCTCAGACTAAAATGAGCTTTCCTTTAATAGAGTACTTTAGAAATCCTAACACTGGAGAGATTATTCTTAATGTATATGATGCCTTTCAAGATTCAGATGATTTTAACGATGGTCTGTCAAGTAAGGATATAAAAAATTCTGAATTTCAAGTAGAAATATTAAACTATTTTAATTATCTTTTTCAAAGGTCAATTGATTGTTCAACTGAAGAATATGAGCTTTCTAAAAGTGGGTATTTCCATAAAAATGCTGTTGGAATTGGAAAACTATATGTGTTAAAAAAAGCAGAAAATATAACAATAAATAGAATTGTTGAAAGAATTGAATAGTAGTAATGGGTGGTTTTTATGTATATAAATAAATCTTTAAGGATTTTATCAGTTAAAGGGAAAAACTTCATGAGTTCTGGAAGTTGTGGAAAAAGTTTACTCTAAAACGGATGAACAAATCATAAAAACCTACTTTAAAGAAACTGCTGATTTATGTAAATTAAATGGTGATGTGTTTTCTATTATTAAAAATATAAAAAGCCCAAATTTAATTGAAATTTATGATGTTTATACATCACTTCTTCATTATTATAAATATTTAAGGGGAAAAACGGAATTTAAAGTCGATGCATATGCAGCAAAATATTATCAGGAAACAGAAAAAATGTATTACGTGATTCTAAAGAATATTTGCTTGAAAATATGTATGGACTAGAAAAATTAGTTCATGAATTATCAAATTCTGCAATTTTAGTAGGAGATCTTTCAAGAGAAAACACTATATTTACTGAATCGAATATGGTTATTGTAGATCCGGATCTTTTTCACATTCAGTTCTTTCTTTTTAAAGAAAACCAAGAAGAAAATATTATTGCATATTTAGATTATATTGCTTTTTTATTTATAGATGAATTAATAAAGGAAGAAAATAATTATAACAGGGATTATTCAAAATTAAAAAAGCAAATTTTTCTTGAAAGTATACGAATAAGAAAAAAATTGTTGGAAGTGATAAAAGCATTGTTGATGGGTTTTCTAAAGTTTTGAGATTTCATAAAAGTCCAATGGAATTTTTTACTAAAGGAGAGTAGTAAACTATTCTTTTTTTATAGTTTTTTTTTTTCTTCATTAGTGTATAATATTCATAGAATAGGGATGATTTAATGGAAACAATAATTATTGGAAAACCAGCTGTAAACGTTTATTTACCTCTACAAGAATTTCCAAATGAGGGTGATGTATTTCATATAAATACTAAATATGAAAGTGTGGGTAATGTTGGTGCAACAAGTTCATGTTTACTTGCTAAATATGGACTAAAAAACCATTTACAGGAGTGGTTGGAAGTGATGCCTATGCTGAAAAAAATTAGAAACACTTTTAAAGAATACGGAATAGACACTAAGTACATGGAAACTAACTATGAAAAGGGAACGGTTGTAAACTATATGGTTTTAAATACTAAAAATGGTATCACAACTAAAATTTTATATAATGATCCAGAAAATCAATTAGTTAAATATAAATACGATTTTATACCTAATTTTGCGATAATAGACGGTACTGATTTTGCTGGTGCATATGCCCTTTTAAATAATACAGCTAATTGTCAAACTTTATTTTATGCGCGTTTTGGAGATAGAGATACAATTAACCTGTCTAAAAGATGTACTTATGTAGTTTGTACACAAGTTTTTGCAGAGATGATGAGTAAAGAAACTATTGATGATTCTCAAGCAAGTTGTATTAATCTTTATCAAAGATTAGTTGATATATCTGGTAAAAGTAACTATATAATCATACTAAAAAATCACAAGATTTTATATTGCGTTGATGGAAAGGTAAAATTAGTTCCTGAAATGAAGATGAATATAGTGGATTACTCAAGTTTTGATTCAATCTTTGTTGGAGCTCTTGCATTTGCCTTAATTAGAAATGTTAATTTAGATGACGCTATTAAATTTTGCCGATACAGCGGCCTCAATTTCTATAGGTAAAAGTGGGTGAAGTTGATTCCATACCAGAGTTGATGGAGGTTTTAGAAAATTCAGGATTAAAAGAAAAATTTGGTATAGTTGAAAGCACACAAAAGCAAGCAATACCTGATACCATTGAACCAATTCATTCATCTGAAGTTGAAAATAATATTGTAACTAATCATAATCAACAAGAACAAAATTCAAGTGCAGTTAATGATGTAAATCAAAATGTTGCCTTTGGTGAGATGCCTAAACAACCAGTTCAAGAAGAAAAGCAACAACCATCACCTGAAGTCCATGAGACAAACATCTTTGATGAATACAATGTATAAACAATTTGATCCATTTTTAGATATTTTACCAAGTCTTGACGTTCATGGTCTAACTGATGATACAGTTATGACCTTTGTTAATGACTTTATATATGAAAATTATCGTTTAGGGAAAAAAAAGTTTGTATTATCCATGGAAAAGGTGCTGGAATTTTAAGAAAAAGAATCCATAATGATTTAAAAAAAACAAATATGTTAAAGATTTTTACTTGTATAATATGAATATTGGTTGTACAATAATTGAACTAAAAAAAGGTTTAGGTGTTATGTTTCAAGATGAAGTAAAAATAAAAGTAATTGCTGGAAAAGGTGGAGATGGTTTCGCCGTGAGAAATTTGTTGAAATGGGCGGACCAAACGGAGGAAATGGTGGAAAAGGCGCAAGCATTATTTTTAAAACTGATCCAGGGATTAAGAACTTTAATCGATTTACATATGATGAAACAAATTAAAGGAGATAAAGGAACAAACGGAAAAGGTTCTAATAGAAATGGAGCTAACACCGAAGATGTTTATATAAGTGTTCCGATGGGTACAACTATTTATGATGATGAAAACAATATAGTTTTAGCTGATTTAACAAAAGAAAATGAAGAATATGTTGTTGCTCGTGGAGGAAGAGGTGGAAGAGGAAATCGTGCTTTTGCAACTCATGATAACCCAGCTCCAAGAATGAGTGAACTTGGTGAACCAGGTGAAAGCTTTAATTGTTAGATGTGAACTAAAAAGTCTTAGCTGATGTTGGACTTGTTGGTATGCCATCTGTTGGGAAAAGCACTTTTAATTTCTAATGTAAGTAATTGTAATGCTAAAATTGGTGCTTATCACTTCACAACTTTAAGTCCAAATCTGGGGGTAGTAAGAGCTAGAAATGGAAAAACTTTTGTTATGGCTGATTTACCAGGACTTATAGAAGGTGCTCACGAAGGAGTAGGTCTTGGAGACAAATTTTTAAGACATGCTATGCGTACTAAGGTAATTGCTCATGTACTTGATATGGGCGGAAGTGAAGGAAGAAACCCACTTGAAGACTATGAAATAATAAAAAATGAGCTTAGCTTATATGATGAAACTTTAAAAACAAACCAAGTATTATTATTGCCAATAAAATGGATTTAGAAAATGCCAAAGATAACTTAGCTAGATTTAAAGAAAAAGTATCCAGATGAAAAGATATTTGAAATAAGTGCTTTAAATAAGGAAGGATTAAATGATTTAATAGACTATTTACAAGAATTAGTTGAGAAGTGCGATGAAGTTATTTTATATGATGAAAATCAATTAAAAGAAAGCCATGTACTTTATAAATTTAAAATGAAAAGCCATTTACTGTTAAACGTGAAAACAACATTTGGATTTTAAGCGGGCATGATATTGAAACCTTATTTTATATGACACGTTTTGATGAAGATGAGTCTGTTGAAAGATTTGGACGTAAGCTTCGTGGTATGGGCGTTGAAGATGAACTTGAACGAATGGGTGCAAAACGTGGAGATGAGGTAAAAATTTTAGATTACATATTTATTTTTAAAGAGTAATTTGCATATAATTTAATGAATATGTTATAATACATTTTATCGAGGTGATAACTATGCTAGATGCAACTGAACTTAGTTTAGAAGATTCAATAGAAAACTGCGAACTTGAACTTTTTGAAACAAATAGAAGAATAGCAAAAGTAAATAAAATAATAGATACCTTACAATCAATTGTCCAAGGTTCTAAAAACTCACCTTTACTATACTTCGACAATTAGAATTTGCTATATTAACCGCAAATGAATATAAAGAAACTACTTATGGAGAAGCATTAAAAATTTATTTTATAAGACTAAATACTCTTGAGGCTAAATCTTTGAAACTTCAAGAAAGATATGAAAAATTGACAATGGAGTCCTACACGAAGTAATATGACAAAAGAGGAGTATATTGACTATATCAGTGAAGAACTTGATCAAGAAATAATAAGATGTGAGAAAATTTGTGAGTTACTCAACGAAATTGCTTCATTTGATGAAACAAAACATAGTTTAAGAGCTTATTTAAAAGCTTTGAAAATTCTTATATTAATGAAAAGTGCTGATGTTTACCTTAATTTAGATGAACCTTCAACTTGGATGAATTCCGTTGAAAATCAGTTAAGAGAATCTAGAAAACATATTGAAGAACTTTCAGCCAAGGTTGATATTATTGAAAGAAAACAACGAAAAAAATCTATAATTGTCAAATTTGTATAAAGAATTAACACACTTTGTTGTGTTTTTTTATTTTTTTTATAATAGGATATAGAATAAAGGTGAGTATATGAAATTAACTGATGCAGAGTTCAATAAAGAAAAAGTAAGACTTAAATACGTTGTTAATGAAATTGATAATCAATTAGGTGATGCTGGTAAAGAACTTTTTACTGAAGAAAAAGATTTAAAAGAATTTCAAAAAATGATGTGGGAAAATTCTCAGAATTTGACTCTGGAGAAATGAATACATTCATCTATGATAATGAAGTAAAAATCAACACTTTAGAGAGAAAAGCGGGACATTATCGTGTACTAGATAAGGTTAGAAACAACCCTTATTTTTTGGTATGATTCGCTTTAATAATGAAGATATTTATATTGGAATTAAATCAATAAAAAAAAGATCTTGATTATTTAGTATATGACTGGCGTGCTCAATATGTAGTATGTTTTACGATTATGGACTTGGTAAATCCTCGTATGAATCTCCAGATGGAATTGAAGTGGGAGATATCACTAGGAAAAGACAATATAAGATTGAAAATGCTTCATTAAAAGCCGTTTTGATACCAATTTAAATATTGATGACGAGATGCTACAAGAAGTTTTAAGCCAAACGTCAAGTGACAAAATGAAAGACATTGTAAACACTATTCAAGTAGAACAAAATATGGTAATAAGGGATACAACTACTAAAAATATCATTGTTCAAGGTGTTGCTGGAAGTGGTAAAACTAGTGTTGCGCTACATAGAATTGCTTATCTTCTTTATAAAATGGAAAATTTAACCAGTAGCAATGTTTTAATTCTTTCTCCAAATAATGTTTTTACTGAATATATTTCTGATGTTTTACCTTCGTTAGGAGAAAAAAATACTTTAGAATCAACTTATCACAAACTAGTTTCCAAGTTTATTTCCGAATATGAAAGAGTTGAGTCTTATTCATCATTTGTTGAAAGATATTATAAAGATACAAGACAAGATAATGAACTTATCAAATTTAAATTAAGTGATGAAATAATTCCTTTAATTGAAGATTATTGCAAATATTTTTACTAAAAGCAAGTAGATTTTTTTAGATAATTTGGAGTATAAGAAAAAGTTATTCCAATGAGTGAGCTTAATGAACTATTATAAAAAAGATATGGTAATAAACCTTTATTTGAAAGAGTAGATTTGATTGCTGAAAAAATAAATAATAGCTATTTTAAAGGGACTAAAAGGTGACTTTATTAAAATACGTTCACATCTACTAAAGATTGCTAATTTCACAAGTGATATGAAAAAATATATAAAAACTTTTACACTTCAGTCATATTTCTAAACAGTTATAAGATGCCTTTTAGAGAAAAAACGAACTAAAAAGAAACATTGATGCCAATGTCATAAATTATGATGATGCAACCATATTTATGTATATGAAATTCTTACTAACTGGTTTTCCTTATCAAGTATATGTAAGAGAAGTTATTATCGATGAAGCTCAAGACTACACATATTTACAATATAAAATATTGCATAAGATATTTAAAAATGCTGGATTTACGATACTAGGCGATGTTAATCAATCAGTTAACCCTTTTTATAAACATGGATCTCTTGAAGAACTGCTTCCTATTTTTGATCAAAAGAGAAACAAAGTATGTAGAACTAAATAAAACATATCGTTCCAGTCCGGAAATCATTGAATATGCAAATAAAGTTCTTAATTTGAATCAAACTTCAGCGATTAGAAGAAGCTCAAATGCTCCCGTTATTAAAAAGAAGCATGAAAGATCTTAAATACATAGGTAAGGATATCGTTTATTTAAAGAAAAAATATAAAAAGTATCGCGATTATTACCAAAAGTATAGAGGAAGCAAAAATACTTATGAATGCTTTAAAGGATAAATATGATAAGATTTCTTTAATTGATATAAATACTGAAAAGTTTAATAAACAATTAGTTGTAGCTCCTGCTTATGGTGTTAAAGGCCTTGAATTTGATTCCGTAATAATAATTAATAATTTTGATTATGATAAGTATTTATATTATGTTGCTGTAACTAGATGTCAACATGAATTAATTGTCTATGAATAAAATTGGTTTTTCTTGTTAAAAAATACGTTTATTGATATAATTAAGTACGTAAAGGGAGAGAAAAAATATGTTACATGATATTTTATTAGTATTATTTGGACTTATTATTGGTGCTTTAATTGGATTCTTTGCTTCAAGACATTTTATGCAAAAAATATTTCAAGAAAAATCCACCAATAAATGAAAAGATGATTGAAACTTTAATGACTAGTATGGGAAGAAAGCCTAATAGTAAGCAAGTAAAACAAGTAATGCAACAAATGAATAGAGTTAAATAATTATGAAAATAGATTTGTTTAAACTAAATAATTTAGGCGAAGTAACACTCGACAGTGATATTTCATTTGATGAATCATACTATATTAATGCAGGAATAAGAAAAATAAACAATTTGCATATATCTGGAACAATTAAAATAGATTATGATGATTGTTTAATAAGCGATATCGATGTAATAGGTGAATTTATACTTCCATGTGCAATCAGCTTAGAAGATGTTTCTTATCCAATTAATGTAAAAATCGAAGAAAATATGGGAAAATTTGAAGATTTTTATAATAAAAACAAAAATACACTTGATATTTTGCCATTTATATGGGAAAATATTGTATCGGAAGTCCCTATACGTGTTGTAAAAGAAGAACATAAGGATGTTCAACTAAAAGGCGAAGGTTGGGAAGTTATAAGCGATTAATAGTCGAAGGAAGGAGTGGAAATTATGGCAGTTCCATTTAGAAGAACTAGTAAAACTAAAAAGAGAATGCGTCGTACTCATTTAAAAGAGAGAATTACCAGGTGTAATTACTTGTCCAAAATGTGGTGCTCCTATTAAAGCACATAGAGCATGTCCAAAAATGTGGAAATTACAAAGGAAAAAAAAGTAATCGAAACTGAAAACGAAGAATAGTAATTTAAAGACTTTTTAAGTCTTTTTTTTTATTACTCAAATTTGCTATAATTTAAAAGGAAGGTATGATTATGAATAAAAACAAACAGGTTTTGAAACATTGTCCTAACTTTTACAAAATAATGGATTTTGAATATTACGAAGACGATGTTTTATCAGAAAAAATAATAAATGTTTATCATGATTTTTTTTTTAAAGTAGATATTAATAATAAGAAAAGTATTACTAAACTAGAACAAATTGATTTTATTATTAATAAATATATTGATGACTACTTTTTAGAAAAAAGAATTAAAAGCAGAAATGAGTAGAATTAGAATAAGAAAGGGACAAGATATATTGAAGCTATAATTGATTGGATTATCAAAGTATTTGATAATTATGAAATTGGTTATACTAGAAATATATATTTTTCAAGGTGGATATAATGGATGAAGATTTTTATATAGAGGATAGTAACCCCAAAAAAAGCTATGCTCTCAATTATTATTTTTCTTTTAATAATTGGGATTTTAATTGGTTTGTTTTATTTCCATCGTTATAAAAACAAAGTTCTTGTAAGAAATAATATTAAATTAGAACTTGGAAGCGAAATAAACAAAGATATTAATTTTTATTTAAAAAGGAAGTAAAGAATACTGATGATTATGACATTTTTTTTTCGAATCTTCCTATTGTTGATGGAAAACTAAGTGAGGTTGGTAAATTCACGATTAGAATAAAACATAACAATAAATATAAATCAAAAAAAAAATAAGTGTAGTAGATACAACAAAACCAGAAGTTGCTGTACAAGACTTAAAAGTTGGCGTTAATGAAGATTATGATATAGGCGATTTTTGTTACAAAAATGTGAGGATTTATCAAGACCTTGTGCCGTTTATTATGCTAATGATAGCTCAGCAGAACTCCAAAAAAACAAAGGAGAATATAAATTTGATATAAAGGTCTGTGATAGTTATAATAACTGTGTTACAACACCTGTTAAATTAAGTGTACTAGAAAATTATACCTATGAAAGTTTAAAAGAAAATGACATGACATACGATCACGTTGATGATGATTACAGTGACTTTAATAAAAAATATATTCTTAAGATTTACTCATGCAGTTAATTCTGATGAAGTAGAAAAATGGTGAATTTGGAAATGCGTTTCAAGATATGACAGCAACTGATTTTCATGAATATTTATCTGAAGAGGATAAAATTTATTCAATTACATCTACTGAAATAGTTTATGTCTATAATAAATATAATTATGTTATTGGGTGCGCGATAAGAGTAAAACTTTCAAATGGAGAGTACCGATATTTAACGCAGTAATGATTTCATCATTGCTTTTTTTAGCATAAAAACTATGTTAATATATTAAGAAAGGTGAAAGTATGACAATAAATGTATTATATACAATTAATGGTAAATATAAAAATCTTATGTTGGCTTCATGTATATCTATGCTTATTAATAATTCTGATAAAGCATTTAATATACATATAATTGTTTCCGATTTTACAAAATTTGATTATGACTTTTTGTGAAAATGTTTTAAAGGATTATAAAAACGTTACATGGAAATTCTATCAGTTAGAAAGTTTTGATATTAGAAAGTATGGAATACCTGACTGGGAGAGAAAGTCAAATAGCTAATGCTAGATTGTTCTTTTCAGGAATATATTGATTTATCTGGAATAGATAAACTCCTTTATTTAGATGCTGATACAATTGCGGCTGGGGATTTAACAGATTTAATAAATTATAATGGAATTTTTAAATGCTTCTTTAGATATAAGCTTAAAAAGAAGATTAGAAAAAATGGATTATCACAGTATTTTAACAGTGGCGTATTATTGTTTGATATTCAAAAATGGGTAAGTGAAGATTTAGAAAAACAAATTGCAGATTTCTGTTTTTTACATGATATAAGTAGATTTAGATTACCTGATCAAGATGTATTAAATTATGGCTTAACAGAGTATATAACCAAACTTCCATTTAGATATAATATCAACCCTTATGCCTTTTAGGAAAAACAACAAAATTTTATTTTAAAGAGGGAAAAAAGGGTAATGGCTTATAAAGACATTACTAACGATATTGAAAATCCCATAATTTATCATTTATATGGATTCAGTAAGGTTAAGCCTTGGACAGTTAATAAAACAAATCCACTAAATAATGTGTTTGATGAATATATTAAACTAGTAGATAAAAGTTTTAAAAAAAGAAGAACTTAAAGGATTATGGAAACTATTAGCTGAATACGAAATTTTTTGATGTATGCTGCTCTTATAATACCAGATTATTTACCTGAAGAACTTGTCTACAAAATAAAAAGAACAATTAAACTTATTAAAAAAGCACCAAAAAAAGTAATTGACTTTTAAAGAGCAAATTATGATATTATTAATTTGCTTACTTATGGCGATGTAGCTCAGCTGGCTAGAGCGATCGGTTCATACCCGATAGGTCGGGGGTTCGATCCCCTCCGTCGCTACCAATATGAGTAATAATAGATAGAAATATCTATTTTTTTATACATTTTAATCTTTACTATTTTTATCAAAATATGGTATAAATTATTAACAAAGATAGTTTGTGGAAAGGGGATATGAAAATGAAAAGTAAAAAATTGCTAAAATTGTGATAATTTAATATTATTATTTTGTTTTTATACCTTTTAAATAAAAAATAGTTGGTATCTTTAATTATTCAAAAGTTAATAGTAATTCAAAGATAGTATTCGTATGGGTTATAAAAAAGTTGGATATTTTAAAATGAAATATGATATTGAAAAAAAATTGTCTAACGAAAATTGTGATTCTGCTTTAGAAGAAATTTATAAAGATGATGAATATATTTATTACTTACCTTTGATTATTAAAGTTAATATCAAGAGGGATTAAAATCTTCACTAGAAGATGGTAAAATTAAAATAAGCGATTTAGATGAAACATTGAATATATAAAAAAGAAAGAAAATAAAAAGATGGTGAATTTACAGTTGATTTAATTCTATCATAATTGTAGTAATTAATATAGTCATCTATCGCTAAGATTAATTCATCTATATTTTTATATTTATCTTCTTGATCATAAAACATTTCTGTTTTAAGTAATCCAAAGAAATTTTCCATCATGCCATTATCCATACTATTTCCTTTTCTTGACATACTTTGTTTAATACCTTTATTTTTTCAATCTTTGTTGATAGGATTGGTGTTGATATTGCCAACCTTGATCTGAATGAAATATTAATCCTTCTAGATTTTTTTCCATCAAATGCTTTATTAAGCATATCATTTATTTGTTCTAAATTAGGTGATTTAGAAGTATTATAAGATATTATTTCACCATTATATCCATCTAATATTGGTGATAAATAACATTTCTCACCGCGAAGATTAAATTCAGATACATCAGTATACCATTTTTGATTAGGCTTTTCTGCATTAAAATCTCTCTCGATTAAATTATCAGTAATTTTACCGATGGTTCCTTTATAAGATGAATATTTTCTTTTATTTCTTTTTAGTGGCTTTAAACCTAATTTCACCATTATTCTATAAACTTTTTTATGATTAACATTATAACCATGATTTCTTAGTTCTAATGTAATTCTACGATAACCATATCTTTCTTTATTATTAATAAATATTTCTTTTATTTTTTCTATTATTTCTTTATTTTTATCATCTTTATCATTTTTAGATAAAGTATAATAATATACAGATTTAGCCAAACCTGATATTTTCAAAAGAATCATTAATGGGTATGTTAGCCGAAGTTCACTTACAACTTTTACTTTTTCTTCTGTTGTTGATTCTTCCTTGCTTGAACAACGGCTCTCAATTTTTTTGAGTATTCTAGCTCAGCTTTTAAATATAAATTTTCTTCTTCTAATCTTTTTATTTTTTCATTATCTGTTTCATTTTCTTTTTTCTTTGTTACTTTAGGCATAGTTGACCGTCCTCGCTTTCGTTCAACTATATTATAACCATTTTCTTTATATTTTGAAATCCAATTCCGTAATAGTCCATCACTAGACAATTCTTCATCAACTGCAACAGAAAATATACTTTCTCCATCAATTAATACTCGATTAATAATTTGTTCTTTTTTGATTAGGGGAATAATAATTATTTTTATTTGTTCTTAAAACTTCATATCCATGTTTATCTATTACTCTTACAAGATACTTAATAACATTATCCCTTACATCATATTTTTTTGATAATGCCTTTATTGACATTCCTTCTTTTTTATTATTATAAATATTTGCTACTTTGTAGTGCTTTTTGTCGCTAAAGCGAAAAAGTTTGACCTCAATTTAATGGAATATTAGTATATTACTGTATATTTAGTCATAAAAAAAGGAATGGAATATTAGTATATTATAATATATGAAAACAAATATTTCAGCATTAATGAATTTAATATCAGAGGAGGAAAGATGTATAAATAGTAGGATTTATATTATTAAAGATTTATCTATTAATACAACAGTTGAAGAATTAGAACGGAAGGGTAAAATGTAATAGAAGATAATAAAAGAAACGTTTGATTTAGAATTAAAGGAATTAGAAAAAAACATTTCAAGATTATCAAAATTAAAAGCGTTGCTATATGAAAAAACAATTCATTTAAATTAACTGATGGAAGAACTATTCAACAAGCTATAGTTGATAATACTAATTTAAGAAAGATAAAAAACGCTTATGAACAATTATTGTTATCAAAAATTCAAAAAAAAGAAGAGTTACTGAAGTCAATAATTCATATTTTGAATGTAAAAGCATTAATTTTGATATTAATGAAATAAAGAAAAAATTAAAAGAAGTTGAGGATAAAATTCAAAAACTGATTTTGAGATTTCTAAACTAAATTCAATGGAGTTTGAAATCTAAAGAAAGTGGTTTCATTAAGATATTTTATGAATTAAATAGACTACAAAGTTTCTAGCCACGGCATTTCAACATTTTCTTTTTAAAAATTTTTATAAATACTATTTATATTACAAATTATTATTTTGTTACACGTTTAGTATATAGTTTATGATTTATATTTATTACATATTATGGGTGCTTTAAAAAGAAGATTCGATACTAATGAATTTGTTGGAATGCTAAGACTATGGTATCTAAAGCGTAAGCTTGATATTATAGTCTTTTTTATATAAAATTCATTTATTGAAATTAATAGGCAAAAAAAAAGCAAAAAATATTTTTTTTAGTGTATAATAAGAATATAGAAACAACAAAGATGGTAAATTAATAGAGCGGAGGATTATTATGAAAAGAATTTTTCTTATTATGCTATGTGGAAGTATGGTTTTAAATATGACTGGTTGTGTCAAAAAAAAAATAATGGAAATGAAAGTAAATCGCAGGAAAACTATGAAGGGTGTTGTGAAGGTTGTATGTGTGGAGATACTATAAATTTATTGAAGACCACTGAGACTGCTTGGATGTTAACCAATGTAAATAGTAAAGGAGAATATGAGAGTACTAAAGATGCCTTTTTATCAATTTTCACGGAACTGGAAAAAATAAGTTTGCTTTTTTTTTTTGAAAATGATAACGAAGTAAAGGGAAAATTTACAATTAATAAAAATGATGAGATTGTATTAATACCAGACGATAACAAAACCAGTAAAATAGTTTGTAAATTAGGTGAAGAAAAAAGATTTAATCGCAGTTATGGATTGTGATAATAACTTTGGTACATTTACATTACAAAAAGAAGGAACTATAGAGTTACCAAATATAATAAAAGATACTATATCAAAGACAAAAATAATTAAGATTAAAGGAAAAAAATCAATTAGAAACGCAGAAAAAATAAATACTTTTATTTCAGTGATAAACAATTCAAAAAAGTATGGACTGGAGCAGTAACGCTTCCATCACCTAAATATGAGTTGGAATTACTTGATGTGGATAATAATGTCATTGCAAAAATTTCTTATAATCCAAATCATTATTTCAATATTGAAATAAATGGAAAAAGTTACGAATTAATAAATATAGATGTAAATTTATTGAACACAATACTAGATAAATAAATTACAATTTATTAAGCTTAAGCATTTACCACTAATGACTACTATGAGAGTAGTTGCATGTTAAAAATTATATAAGTAAGCATAAAGAAAGTTTGAACTAATTCAAAATATGGATTAGTTTTTTATTTAAAATAATAATATTTCATGATATAATGCGATTAAGAGTAATAGTTTAGAAAATAGGTGAATATATGAAATATTTTTTTAGGTTATGAAACAACTGATAGGAAGATTGTTAAGATTGATAATAATGGAATAGTAGATGCTTCGACTGACTTATTTGATATAGTAGATTTTACTATGAAATTTGATTCTTTAAGGAATTTAAAAAAAAGAGTTGTATTCAAAAGGGCTGCTCCCTCATGAATATTTTTCAGTTTATTATTGTTCTCAAAGAAAAGCTGATGATCCAACGACCATTAAAAAAATTTCTAATCCGGAAATAAAGCTTTCTTCTGATAAGGAATACTATGAACCACAAACATTAAAACTTTCCATTACAGAATATGCAGACTCAATAGATTTCTTTGAAGAAATGACAGTTTATTATCTACATGCTTTAGGAATCGATAATAAAATTAAGAATTGTCTTGAAGATTTATTTTTGATTTAAATAATCCATTTAAAGTACGTGAAGAATTGAATTTCATTTTAAAAAATGTTACCACTAGAAAGTATTCAAGAAATAATTAAAGAAATAATTTGTTCTATTGAAGAAAATAATGTTTTTTATGTAAGTGACTTTGTTGGTGATATTGACTTAATAATTGAAAGCATATGTTCAAGTCCAAGTGAATTATTAACTTATTACACTCATATAAGAAAATATATTTATAATAGAGCTATAAACAAAGAAAATCCGATCCTTACAGAATTATTTAAATTAATGTCTGCCTATTATTATAATTTATCAGTGAGGGATTATTATTCCCAATTATCTCTAAGTGAAAATATTGATAATTTATTCCGAGTAATTGTTTGTAAATATGGTTATTTAAAAGATTCAGCGGGTAAATATATTATTAAAAACGGAAAAAGACAAAAAAGGTTTTATAATGATAGATGATAAATTCGTTTTAAAGTCTCGAGCTTTATATGATTTAGGGACATTTGTTAGAGACTATAATATAAAATTAAGCATAAAAAATAAGACAGTAGGAAATCCACCTGAAGAAGATTTAATCGAAGAACATCGAGAGGAAAAAGAAGAATTTTTGACTGATGAAGATTACTTAAAAAATACGGGAGAATATAACATGGAAGAATATATAGATGACTTTATTGCTTATCTAAGGTCTGAAAGAAAATATTCTGATTATACTGAAACTAATTACTTAATAGATTTAGAAAACTATAAAGACTATCTATTTAAACATAGATTAAACTTTAAAAATGTAGAATATAAAAATTTAGTACCATACATTAAATACTTAAAAGAAGATATGAAATTAAATGCTTCAAGTATTAATAGACATCTTTCAACTCTAAGAAGTTTCTATAATTATTTGTTAGTAAAAACTATTGTTAAAAATAATCCATTTAAGATTGTTAATAGCCAAAAAAAAGGAAGCAAAGTTACCTAATTATATGAAATATAATGAATTCACTGAAATGATTGATTCTTTAGGAAATGATACATTAGGCATTAGAAATAAAGCTCTTTTTAGAACTTCTTTTTTGCAACTGGAGTACGTGTAAGTGAACTTGTTTCAATAAAAGTAAATGACCTTGATTTTGATAGAATGGAAATTAAAGTTAGAGGTAAAGGTAATAAGGAAAGAATAGTTTATTTTAATCATCATGCTAAAGAGTCATTACAAAAATTATTTAAAAAAATAGTAGACCAGAGTTACTAAAAAATAAAATAAGTGATTATTTATTTATTAATCATGTAGGTGGTGTTTAACAACTAGGGGAGTAAGAGATATAATTGATCGGGTTATAAAAAAATTGTGCACTTTCATCAAAGATAACACCACATACCTTTAGACATACTTTTTGCAACCATGTTATTAAATGAGGGGTGCGATTTAAAATGCGTTCAAGAACTGCTTGGACATGTTAACCTAAGTACAACCAGCATTTATACTCATTTATCAAATGATAAAATAAAAGATACCTATTTACATAGTCATCCAAGAAGTGAAAATGAGCCTAAAAATTAATAGGTTTATCATCTACATAATAAATTACATCATCGATATTATAGTTATCCTTTACTGATAAATTTATTGCATAGGTTACTTCTTCAGTTAAAGTGTTTGAATTAAATTCGTTAAACATTTGGTTGCTTAAATTAAGAATAATAGAATTGTCGAGAATTTCATAATTACTTAGTTTAGTCTCTTGATTAAGATAATTTACTAGATTGGTGTTATAGCTAGAAGAACTTTTTAGTTCTTCTATTATTATTTCTATTTTTTCTTTCTTGTCATTGTTTATTTTAGTAACAGGAACGTAATATACAAAATCATTATATTTTGCTAAATGGTAGATAGTAGTTGATTTAATATCGTCAATTGTTTCAATATCATACTCTTTATTGATTTTCATTGTTCGATCTAATATGGATGGTAATATTTTTTATTAGAATTAGGAAGTTTTTCTAAAAAGAACATTTTCAACCTTGATAGTCACACTTGAAATATCTTTTAAACTTGTTAAACTATAAACGATTGCTTCAATCATCTTTTCTTCGAGAGATGAACTGATATTTAAAAATTCTCTAGAAGTTTAAAAGAACATTTTTCATCTTTAATTTCATAATTGATAAGTTTAGTATTTTCCGGAATGACTGCTTTAAAACCATTTCGGATGTTTTTTTTGAATTGACATTATTTATTGTAAGAGTAGAAATAATTTCCTCAATAAGTTCATTTGTTTCAAATGAGTCAAATACAATATTAAGCCTAGCAACATAGTCATTATTATCCAAAAGATAAATTATACCGCTTTGATTAGTTTTTTTATGAACAAGTATAGACTGATTCTCTTTTGGAAAAATCGTAACAATCAAAATTACTAAAATAGCTGAACAAATAATACTTACTTTCTTTACAATTTTTGATTTTAACATAAGACACCTCTAATTAATTTTATGAAAGAAATAAAAAAAAAGTCGCAAATATGCGACTAATTTAACTTTAATTCTCCAATTTTTTAAGAGTTCAATAACAGCTTGATAACGTGTCTTAACTTCCAATTTTTGCATCACATTAGAGATGTGATTTCTAACTGTTTTTTCACTTATATTTAAAATATTGGCAACATCTTTAGTTGTTTTATTTAAGATTAAAAGTTCAAAAATTTCTTTTTCTCTTGTTGTTAATATGCCTAATTTCATCAATATACCTCACTTTCATATTTATATTTAACCAATATATTTTATGATAGGTGTGGTATTTCGTGTGGGTTATTCAAATTTTACTGTAACGTAGTAGTCATTATTAGTTTCTTTATTTACAAGCGTTATTATTTTATTAGCAAGATCTAATGAATCTTCTTTATTTGCAACAGTTACTTTAATTGTATTATTCTTTATTGAAACAAAACTGGTTAGTTCAAAACCACTATTAATATCCTTTTCAAGTTTTTCTTCAATTGATTTAGAAGCATTAAGGTATTTAATTTGTTCATAAGCCTCATTTTTTTTCGTCAATAGTTTTATCTTCACTTAAAAGAATTTCTTGAAGTTTTTTACTTCATTTAAATCTTGTTCCTGCTTTTCAATTCTAGCAGCAGTTAAAAGCTTCACTTTCTTCGATATTAACCATAACTTCTTTTTCAGTATTATTATTGTTATTACTGTTTAAAAACCATATTATCATTTCCTAAAGGCATTGTAACATAATAGATAGCTAATACTAAAATAATACTAGTTAATGTTAAAAACCATAAATTTTTTTATTTATCATGAATTTCCCTCCGTACTGTTATATCTTATGTAAAAGAGAATAAATTATGACATCTTAGCAAAATATTGATAATACTTTAATTATTGCTCTGCAAATTTTCCAAAACATATTTTACATCCTTTCTAACTCTTTCTCTACACATATATATTGCGGTTATTTTTTAATTTACTTCTTTTTTCAAAATTAAAAAATTTAAAAACTTGCTTCAAAAAAAGAAGAAATTTAAATCAAAGTTGTTAAAGATATTAGTGAAGGGAGGCAAAATGATAAGAAAAAATGTTGAAGTAATTCAAGAAGAAAAAAGTGACTGTGGTGTTTCATGTCTATTATCTATAATTAAATATTATGGAGGGATGAATCACTTGAAAATTTACGAATTTCTTCGCTTACTACAGATGAAGGTGTAAGTGCATATAACCTTATAGAATGTGCAAAACAATATGGTTTTGACTGTATTGGAATAAAAAAAAAAAAAATATAGATAAGTTAAATCTTCCTTGCATTGCACATTTAAAAATAAATAACACTCTTTCTCATTTCGTGGTTATATACGAGTATAATGCTTCATCAGTAATTATAATGGATCCAGCAGTTGGACTCATCAAGGAGGGAAAAAGCATATTTGAGTCCAAATTTACCGGAGTAGTAATAAGTTTATATCCTAAAGAAAAAACTTATGAAGAAAAAATAAAAAACATTCTATGGCAAAAATATATTCAAAGAATTAAAAAAATCAAAGTGGAGTTTAATTTTAATAATAATTTTTAAACCTTATCTTTGTACTTCTATCAATTGTATATAGTAATTATATACAGTTATTAAACATTACTAATCCTAAATCCGTCATATTATTTATTATAATCATTATAATCTTAAAACTAATTGAATATGAAATTGCTAAGATAAGTGTAGAACTGGATGCTAAAGTTGGTAAGAGCATAACTTCAAATTTTTTGATTACATATTTAGTCTGCCTTTAAGAATACTACATTTAAAGAATTCAGGAGAGATAGTAAAAAGAGTATGTGAACTGGATGAAGTGAAATCAATGATTTCAAATACCTTTATACAAGCAGTTTTATCAAGTATATATATATATTTAATATGTTATTTGCAATATCAATCATAAATTTGAAACTTTGTTTTATAATATTTGTTTTTTGTCTATTAGTTATTATTATTTTTGTATAAAAAAGTACAAAAATTGAAGTTTACTTTTAATAACTACATTTATGAATCAACTAAATATAATGTACTGCTTCAAGATACGGTTTCTAGTATTTTAAGTATAAAGCATATGAATCAGGAACAATCTTATTCAGAAAAACTAAGTGATGCTTACAATGAGTTTATAACTAGTTATAAAATTGCTGATATAACTTTAAGTAAAATAGACTTAATGAAAAATATTATGCTAGGAATTATGGAATTCTTGGTTATAAGCGTAATGTTGTTTGGAGTAAGTAAAGGAAATTATTCTATTCAAGATATTTTGATTATTCAGCTTCTACTTAATTTTTACTAACTTCATTTAATAGTATGTTAGGTGTTTTACCAACATTTATTTTAGAAAGTAAGATAGTAAGAAAGGTCAATGAGTTTTATAATATCAATGTAGAAAATAATGGTGGAGATAATTTTGAAAATGGTGATATAAAATTTAGTAATGTGACTTTTTTCTTACAATAATTATGAAAATACAATTGAAAAAATTACTTTTGAAATAGAAAAGGGTAGTCATGTTACATTAAATGGAGTAAGTGGAAGTGGTAAGTCTCACATTGATGCGACTATTAAATCGCGAATATGATGATTACTCAGGAAAAATAATGATTGGTAGCAAAGAAATTAGAAATATAGAAAAACATGATTATGCTGAGCATATTATCTATTCATCACAAAATGAGGAATTTATAAATGGAACAATTAAAGAAAACATTCTTTTGAAAGAAAAATACCAGATGAAGACTTTAATAAAATTATAAATATTTGTCTTTTAGACAAAGTAATTAAAAAATACCCTTTAGATTCGATACGTATATAAGTAGTCAAATAAATCCTTTATCTGGAGGTGAAAAGAATCTAGTAATACTTGCAAGAACTTTAATTGAACATAAAGATATTTATATCTTAGATGAAGTCTTAAGTGAACTAAACTATGAAAAAAGAAATCGAAGTTTTAAAGAATATTGATAGAAACATAAAATCAACTATTATCTACATATCACATAAAAAAAAAAGTAATATCTTTAAAGAAGTCTTTAACGTTAGAAAGGAATAAGTATGGTACTAAAAAAGATAATTTAATAAACATTATTGGTGGTGGTGCTAACAGATTTACCTGGGGAATCCTTATAGGAGGTTTGATTACTCTGATCACTGGAATGATTGATGGATATTTTAGACCGCTTAAGTGCAACAAATGAAACTAAAAAAGGAAGAATTGATTAGTATTGTTGGAGGTTCTATTACAACTCAAATGATAAATTCATTTGTAAAACTTGTTTCAACCCTATTAGATTTAGGGAGAACAATGGGAAGCGCTTTAAGATATGCTACATCAAAAGAAAAAATGCAATTAAAAAAAAGGAACTTGGGTAAAAGTTCCTTTTTAAGTACGTAAAGTCAAATTTTATGTTTCTATAAATTGATAAATAACGTTTTTCATTTCAGTATAAGAAAGCTCGTTTGCGTCATCAATTAAGACGTTATCTATGATAATAGCAGAGGTATATTTTATATTATATTTATTATTTTCGTTGTTTATAAACCTCAACGTCGGTAAGTTTTTAAATCGTTAATAATATTATTTATTTCTTTTTTTAATTAACTTATTTTTACCTAATATCGTTATCTTCATATATCACTTCCTTTTCTAACTAAGATGATACTATTCTAAAATGAAAATACCATGAATATTATATGAAATTTATAAAAAAATTTGACTTTATAAATATTTATCTATATACTTTAAATGAATTTCAGGATATTATTATATAAGGAGGCAATTTATGAAACTATTAAAAAAATGGATTCCGATAATTAAACTTATTAAAGAGGATAAGTGGAAATTAATTGTATCAGGGATACTTATATTTTTATGTGGACTAACAGGTATTTTTACAGGCTATTTAAATGGAGCCGCAGTTGAAGCAATAACTAATTCCAATATTAACCTTGCTATTATGTATTTAATAATGTATTTTTTATAGGAGTTTTAATTGGTACAATACTTTCAGGTCTTGCAAATTCGATGCTTTTAAAAAATAGAAAGTAAACTTACAAGAAAAACTTGGATTTAATACATATAAAAAGCTCTTAATTTACCGGCTATTGCTTTTTGAAGAAATGTCAAGTGGAGAAATAATTAACCGCATTACAAATGACGCCGATTCATTGTCTTTTTACTTTTGGTAAAATGATTAATATGATTTCTTCCATTGTAAACCGCTTTTAGTAATTTTAGTTTATGTGTTTTTCAATTCGTGGATAGTTGGTCTAATACTAATCATATTTTTAATTATATTGTATTTTATCATAAAGAAATATACTCCATTACTAAAGGATGCTCATAAAAGAGAAAAAACAACTCAAGATTCATTTACTTCTTTAGCGAATGAGTCTATTAGAGGTATAAGAGAAATAAAACTTTAGGTATAAAAGAACAGTTAATTATCAATGCCAAAAAAGAGTATAGATAACATATTTAAAGTATCTAAAAAAGAGATTGATCTTGAAACTCGTTTTAATATTGTTATAAGCCTTTTAAAAGAAGTATTAGAAGTGGGAGTGTTTATAATATGCATAATATTACTTTTACTATAAACAAATAACTTTAACTTTCTTTATTGCAATGACCTATTACATATATAGATATATGTGGTTTATTGAATGTTTAAATGATTTTACTGAAACCTATCAAAAGGTAAGTGTTTCTTTAGATAGAGTAAATGAAATACTAGAAAACCAAAAGTTTAATGATGTAGTTTTTGGAAATACTAATATTAATAATATGAAAGGAATAATTAAATTTAAGGATGTATCATTTTCTTACCCAAATGAAGAAAAAGTACTAGATGATTTTAATTTAATTATTGAACCAAATAAAAAAATTGCTATAGTTGGAGCAAGTGGCCAAGGTAAATCAACATTATTTAACTTGATTACTAGATTGTTTGATGCCAATGCTGGTATCATTTCAATTGATGATGTAAATATCTTAGATATAAGTGAAGAATGTCTTAGAAAAAATGTTTCCATAATTAGACAAAGAGCCATTTATATTTAATAGAACCATTCTTGAAAACTTTAAAATAATTGATGAAAACATTAAATTAAAAGATGTTAAAAAAAATATGTTAAAGAGGCTTATTTAGATGAATATATTGAATCCTTGCCTAAAAAGTATGACACTTTATTAGGAGAGGGTGGAGTTAACTTAAGCGGCGGCCAAAAAAACAAAGACTTGCAATCGCTAGAACTCTTGCTAAAAATTCCAAGATAATTTTATTCGATGAAGCAACAAGTGCCCTTGATAATAACTCCCAAGAGTTTATCAAAAAATCAATTGATAATTTAGTTAAGAATCACACCGTTGTAATTGTTGCTCATAGACTATCAACTATAATAGATGCTGATGTTATCTATGTAATTGATAAAGGTAGAGTAATCGCTTCAGGAACTCATAATCAACTCTTAACATCATGTGATTATTACAAGAATTTATACAAAGTGAAATGTAAGAACATGTCAAATGACATGGACTTTTTATATTAGCATTGATATAATTGTATCAGTGATGAAATATGATAAATATGCGTATAAAAAAAATTCTATCAACGCTTGAAGAGAATGGGTATGATGCATATATAGTTGGTGGATATGTAAGAGACTATGTACTTGGAAACGAAACTTTTTGATGTTGATATTTCTACTTCAGCAAAACCAAAAGAAAAATAAAAGAAATTTTTGATTTAACAAGTGGAAGTGTAGATACTTACGGAAGTATTAGTTTTAAAGACAGTTTATACAATTATGATATAACAACATTTAGACGCGATATCAAGTATGTTGGAAGAAAACCAGTTGACTATGATTTCATTGAATCAAAAGAAGAAGATGTTTTAAGAAGAGATCTTACAATTAATGGTTTATATATGGATTCTACAGGAAAAAAATAATTGATCTTTGTAGGTGGCATAGAAGATATAAATAGAAAAATAATAAGGGTCATTGGAAATATGAATGAGAAAATGGTAGAAGACCCTTTAAGAATGCTAAGAGCTATTCGTTTTGCTTCAAAACTGGATTTTGAACTAGAAGAAAGTCTTTATAGATATATAAAAGCAAAACAAACAACTAATTTCATCTTTAAGTTATGAGCGAAGAAAAAGTGAACTTGATTTGATATTCAGTAGTAATAATTATGAGGTTGGTTTAACTCTTTTAAAAAGAACTGGGTATCTTAGATGTTTTAGAAATAAATTATGATAAAGTAAAATTTTGCTCAAACAAAGCTGGAATATGGGCTCAAATAGAATATAATAAGAATTATCCATTTCCTAAAAGTGAAAGAAAGATCATTGAATGTGTAAATAGAATACTAAAATATGGAACTATTGATAACATAACTTTATACGAATGTGGCTTGTATCCTTGTATTATTGCTGGAG
>VOFC01004997.1_pt1 | contig 32822 bp, 53 predicted proteins | sample 5384161 | NCBI WGS metagenome assembly VOFC01 (sample SAMN12384722, study PRJNA508395) | human gut metagenome | isolation source: healthy gut B | host: Homo sapiens
GCTATGACGGTACGACGGACGGCAGCATGGTTTCGTTCGGAATTGACGTTTACACGGACGGCACAAATACGTTTGAACTCACGGAAGGAACGGGCTTTACCGCCAAGAAGACCTTCGATTCCGCGGACGCGGGATGATCATACCGTCACTGTGGAAATCACGTTAATTGGCAACGCCGCGACGGAGTACAAACTCAAGTCGGGCGAAGAAAAATTTGAGATCAGAGGCGACATCAACAAGGCCTATCCTGAGTTGACCGTATCTCTTTCCGAGACGACTTGCACGGTGGGCGAAAAGCTCCTGCCGCTGTTGTCTATCGAGGGCAGGCAGGAAAATGCCGAGGTGACATATTACTATACGCAGTACCAAACACTCGCTGGGGATTCGGAGTATGAGGGCAGTGATGTCATTCCTGCAATCGACGAAAACACTGCAATCAGCGAGCCCGGCACATATTACGTTTATGCCAAGTCCGGCGAGACCAAGAACTACGAAGAGGAAAGGTCAGAAACCGTGGAACTCACAGTCAACAAGCCTGTCGTTAAGGCGGCTTCCGTAACAAGAGCGGACGGCACGGATGGCGGTACATACGAATCCCTCCCGGCGGCGCTGAACGCGGCGCGGGACGGCGACACCGTCAAGCTGCTGGCGAACCATACGACAAATTGGAGCGACGTCGAAGCGGGCGAGTATTCCACTTTGGCTGTCATCAAGAAAACCTTGACGCTCGAACTGAACGTCTGGACGGTGGATTATCTCGAAGTGGGCGAGGTGGTTTCTGACGAGGCAGGCGGAATCCTGGAGTCCACCGATGGCAACCTGACCATCGCAGATAACGTTCAAGATGGCTCCCACGGTAAAATCAAAGACCTCGAATTTGTAAAAGGTTCACTGGCGATTCAGGGCGGCTGGATTGGAGATTATGACGGAAGCAAACTTACCTGTAATGGGAACAGCGGCAGCGTGATCATCAGCGGCGGCACGGTGCTTGGCGCCACAGTAGGCAAGGGCGCATCCGTTACCGTCACCGGCGGCACAGCGCACGCGGGCAACTGGTGCAACGATGGTACGCTGAACATCACAGACGGTACGTTCGGCGGGGTAAAGTTCTATAACAACAGCGGGACCATCGCTATCAGCGGCGGCACGTTTAGTACGCTTCAGAACTTCGACAACACCTCCAGCCTGATTGCGCCTATATCCCTGCTGGCGCCGGGCTATGCCTTCTAAGGACAACGCCGTGCAGGACGGCAGCAAGATCGATTCTCTGCAAGATGTAACCGTCAAAGAACACACTCACACCATGGTAGACAACAAGTGCGCCTGCGGCCTGTCCTGCACCCACACGAACACCAAGGGCGTGAGTACCATCGGTAAAGATGGCAAGTGCACGGTCTGCGGGACGCAGGTTGCGGCTGGCATCGGTGAAACCTATTATACCGATGTGAAGTCCGCGCTGGATGTGGCATCTGACGGTCAGACCGTACGACTGCTGGCAAACGAGATGCTTCCTCGCGACATATATGCCAGCAAGACCCTCACGCTGGACCTGAACGGACATAGCCTGGTGGGTACAGCTTGAATGTGGGCGGCCTTACGGCCACGAGCCAGATTCGCACCGGCAACCTGACGGTCATTGACAGCAGCGGCGGCAACGGCGCAGTGGGCGTGACCGTGCGGGAGGGCGGTACGCTGGTATTTGATCCGAAGAATGACAGCACCACCCTGCTCCAGCTGGAGGTTTGGGGCGGCACAGTCGAGCTGTACGGCGGAAAGATTTTGAGAAGAGGTTTGCAGCTGAATAACAGCATCGCATTGGGTGATCTGCTTCCCCGGCAGGCGGGGCTGGCTTACTATCGTGGTGACACGCAGCTCACGCTGAAGGAAGCCGCTTCCAAGACCTGCGACCTGGTGGTAAAGTTGTGCAGCCACGGCGGCAAGAACGGCTTTGACGAAAACGCCACCACCTGCCCCTACTGCAACGCGCCCGCGGTGGCGGAAGCAGACTTGAACGGTAGCGATGGGGTGTCCGCCTGCGGCGGAGATTTGCCAATTTACAAACAGCTATTGATGCAGATAGAGACGGTGGCGCGACTCTTCAGCTGCTGGCCGATGTGACCGGCGATTATACCATCGACGGTACGCAGGACACGGGACTTAACTTGAACGGACACTGCATCAAGGGTACGGTGACGGTCAAGACGGCTACAGGAAACAATACCACCACTTTCAGCAACACACAAAACAACACCACAGCCGGCATAGATGTGGTCGTTGCCTACAAGGGAGCAAAACTCGCCGGGACGGGTATCCCGCCGTGATCAGCAAATTGACATTGGCCGATACCACGAAGTGGAAGGATATCCTGCAGCAGACTACCAACATTGGCTTCAGAGTCACGAATACGGACGGCACTCACACGTGGTACGCCCCGGATGATATCGAAGGTTCACAGTTGAACAACGTTATCATCAATAGCCTGCCTATCACCACCAAGACCCTGAATCTGAAGGTAGATGGCAAGAACCTGATCGGTAACTCGCCGAAGGTGGAGCGCGGAACGACCGTCCAGCTCTGTGCCAGCTGCAAGGGGAGTGGTGCGGATGTATACATCTACATCGGGGAAATGGTTGGAAACAACAATCCCACGTACACATACAGCCAGAAGAAAGCTGAATATAAAAAAATCGGCAACAGTTGGTACTACGTTGTAGACCTTTACGCTAACACAATTGGAAAATACAGCGTTTATTTCACCGCTTGCAAGGATGGCTATTCGGTGACGAGCAGCCCAAAAAGCTGACCGTCACCAAGCCGAACTTAAGCAATGCCGAGATCACGTTCCCCATGGCAATGAAGCGGCCTTTAATTATGCGACTGCTACCGGTGTGCCGATGTTTATCGTGACATACAACGGCAAAAAGCTGGAAAAGGACAAGGATTTCACCATTACCGGCGGCGATAGTTTCTCCGGTGTAGGCTCCTGTACGCTGACCATCAAGGCAACAGACAGCGGCGATTATACCGGAAGCAAGTCTGCCCAATGGAATGTCCGACCGCTCAAAGTAGCGGCTTCGGTCGGCGACATCATTAAGACATACGACGGAACGACAGACCTGCCTGCAAATGCGAAAATCACATTTAAGAGTGCGGACAGCTATTATACCGGTGTTCCGCTTTCCGTTGGCTGGCTAAGGGTACAGATTATGCCGGCGAAGAGGTCTCCTTCACCATCAACGAATGAGGGCTATGATTCCCCGATGCTGAATGGCCAGAAACGGAAAGACTGTCTCCTTCGACCATCAAGTTAAAGAACGGCGGGCTATTGTCTTGAAATCGGATTGTGCCGACAGGCGAACCTACTCTTGATAAGAACGAGATTACTTACGGCGAAAAAAATAAACAAGATTTCTATGTCCGGTAAATTGCGTGACGAAACAAATAATGTTGATGTTGCAGGTACGTTTACATGGAACGCTCCCGATACTGCTCCCGATGCGGGCGATTATGAGGCAGAGTGGACATTTACGCCAAATGATGTTACGTATGCTCCGGCAACAGGTAAGGTGTCAATTAAGGTAAATAAAGCATCTCTTGTTGAAGGTGTTGACTATGAAACACCTACTGCAGTAACCGGTCTTGTATACAAGGTGAATGACAACACACCGCAGACGCTTCACACACAAGCGGCCGCGTCATCGGAGCGGTCGGTACGATGAAATATACCACTGACGATCCCGAAAATGCCGCGGCTGTTTGGTCGGATGCGCCGCTTACAAGCCGCGATGCCGGAGAATTTGCCGTGTACTATAAGGTATTCGGCGATGAAAACCACCTGATTCGGATTATGGCACAACAACATGCCGTGTTGCCAAATACAAGCTTGCCTATGAGATCGTCTGCCTTCCCAAAGTATACGATGGCACAAAGAACGGTGATCCAAAGAATATCAAAAGCATAGAATTCTACGGTGCAGAAGACGCTAACATCACGGTTGATCTCACCGAGAAGGATTACACTGTTGAGAGCATTGTATACGAAAGTGAGAATGTCGGCGGAAACCTCGGTACGATACCGGTCTCTGCAACGGCGGTTATTAAGCTTAGTGACACAAAAGCCGCAAGCAATTACGAATTGGCGGTTGATGGAAACAAAGCCTACGGCTGCATAACGCCGACACGCATAGAGAACGTCGACTTTTCACGGCTATACGTACAAGATTCGCTACATTGATACATATGCGAAAACCATTACTGTAAGCTACTTTGGCGATGTGAACCGTGCGGACTACGAAATCGTTTCGGATATGGTCAGCACGGGAGACAGCCGGATCATTCGCACGATAAGCTGTGATAATACCGGTATTACATTTTGCAATCGCCGATGGTCTAAGCGCCGATGACGTCGGCAAGAGCTACACGATCAAGGTAAGAATCTATACCAAAGACCACAACTATTGCACCGATGAGCTCCCTTCACGGTTGAGATTGCCGACAAAGACAGACCCACGCTTTCCGTCGAGCCCATCGAAGTCACCTACAACGGCAAAGCTGTTCCGGAAAGCAGTATCAACGGCACGGCAACTGTTGACGGAAACAGAATTGACGGCACATGGAGTTTTAAGGACGGCAAAGCGCCGACCACTGTGGCAGAAAGCGGCGATTACACCGTTGTATTCTCACCGACATATCCGGACTATTACTACGGTGCCGAAAAACCGGTTCATGTAACTGTCACCCCGAGAGAAATCGGCGACAAAGACATTACTTTCACATACGGCGAGTCCTTTGTGTATACAGGAAAGGTGATAATTCCGTATATTGACGGTGAATACAAATACGATGAAAACAAGGCGCTCGGGCTTGTCGAGAACAATGACTACACTCTGACATATTCTGAGGATGCGACGAACATCGGCAAGAAGAAGATAACCGTAACCGGTCACGGCAACTTCGGCGGCACGACAGAGCTTGAATACGAGATTACCCCATCCACTCAGACTCCGCTTATTGACCTTGAGCTTCCCGAGAACGGCTACGTCTATGACGGAACCGATAAGACGCCGTCCGTAACGGTAAAGGTTAACGGCACAGTGCTTACCGAGGGCAAGGATTATGAGCTTGCCTACTCGAACAACAGAAGCGCCGAGGACGGCGCAAAGGTTACCGTAACCGCCAAAGGAAACTACGGTTTTGAGCCGATTGTCAGATACTTCAGCATAGCAAAGGCCGATTCCGTAATCGATAGCAAACCTGCGGCAAACAGCTTTACCTATGACGCTCTCTCGCATGGACTCTTGATTGAGGGCGGGCGACCGGCGGCAGTTTCGAGTATAAGCTCGGAGACGGCGGCTGGGCAAGAGATATTCCCAAGGCCAAGGACGCCGGAGAGTACACCGTTTGGTACAGAGTCATAGGCGACAGCAACCACAATGACATAGGCGAAAATAGCGTCAAGGTGACAATCGAACACAAGGACATTGCCGATGCGGATATCGTTCTCGGTCCGTCTCTCACCTACAACACAAAAAGAGCAGGTGCAGACGGTATTCCACGTCAAATTCGAGATTTAACGCAACCTACGATGTCGAAAACAATCGTGCAACAAACGCCGGCACGTACAAGCTGAAGGTCATCGGCACAGGCAACTTCAAGGGTGAGCGCGAGGTTGAGTTTACGATAGCCAAGAAAGATGTCACGGCGGCAAGAGTCAAGGTCGGCGGCGAGTACGTCTACAACGCAAAAACATTGAACCTACCGACATTACCGTCCGGGACGGCGAGGATATTATCCCCGACACCGAATACACTGTAAGCTTTGGGGGACAACAGAAACGCCGGGACGGCAAGGGTTATAATAACCAACGCCGAGGGCGGCAACTACATTATAAACGGTACGGGCGAATTTGAGATTAGCCGTGCGAATATCACAGTAAAGCCTAAGAACATTTCCAAAGGTTTACGGTTCTGCTCCGGAATTTAAGCTTGAAAGCGACAGCGACCTCATCACAGAAAAAGAGCTTGCGGCGTTCGCTTCCTCCGCAAAGTTTTTATAGCAATGGCTCCGAAAAGACCGCAAAGGTCATCGACGGCGGCTATGAAATAACGGCAGAACTTGCCGAGAACGAAACCGACAACCTCATTCTCACGCTTTCCGGCACGGGAATACTCACCGTTGTACCCCCAAAAGCTCACAATCAAGGTAACTGACGTAAGCCGCATCTACGGCGAACCCAACCCTGAGCTTTCGGTTTCCTACGACGGTTTCATAGACGGTGAGGACGAAAGTGTTCTCGGCGGCACACTTGTACTCAAGTACAATGACGACATAAACGAAACGGCAACGGTAGGACTCCACGAGAACGCAACGACAGTTTCCGGACTCACCTCCAAAAACTACGCCATAGAGTTTATTTCCGGCAATGTTACCATAGCAAAATTCCCTGTTAATGCAAGTGCCGGAACGGCAATAAGATCATATCTCAATGTTGTATTTGACAAGAGTTTGGAAGGTCTTTTGAACGAAAACTTTATCGTAAAGGATAGTGAAGGCAATACAGTTACAGTCAATAATGTAACCGCATCATCAGACGGTAAAAACTATACTTTAAGCGGCAACTTTGAGGTTGGTAAAAGAAATATACCGTTAAGGTCGTATTAAGCGGTGCAACTGTAGATGCAACACATCAATTAGCAACTGATGAATTTGTGATTACACCGATTCGCACAAGCAGCAGAGGCGGCGGAACAACTCGCTATACCGTATCGTTTGGAAACAAATGGCGGAAGTAAAATATCAAGCGAAAGAGTTAATAGAAACGGCACTTTGACAGAGCCTACGGCACCTACCAAAGAAGGCTTCGATTTTGCGGGCTGGTACACCGATCAGGAGCTTAAAACAACATATGATTTTTCAGCAAAGGTAACGAAAAAGCATCACACTTTACGCTGCTTGGACGGAAAAGGATAATTCGGTAAATCAGATTATCTTAACAATCGGCAAAAGGACGCACAGGTATTCGGCAAGGCGAAATCAAATGATGTTGCTCCGAAAAATCGAAAAAGACCGCACAATGCTTCCGGCAAGGTTTGTTGCCGAAAACTTGGGCGCAAAGGTCGAATGGGACGGCGAAAAGAGCTTGTAACCATTACGGGCAAAAAACCCTTAAAACCGATGAGAGTGTAACTATACTTATTACCATCGGCGCTGCAACAGTGAAGGTAAACGGCAAGGAAATCGAGCTTGATTCTCCTGCGTTTATCGAAAACGACCGCACCTACGCCCCTATCCGCTTTATTTCCGAAAACTTGGGAGCAAGCGTCGAATGGGTTGAAAAAGGATCAGAAAGTAATTATCACAAAGCCCGAAATCAAAAAAGGCTGAAACAAAATAACACTAGTAAACGTCAAAAATACACAACTATCTGTTATTCGGTTGAATAACTTGATTTTTAAGGAGGATAACAAATTATGATGGACAAACAAAAAATATATCCTCGGTCAAAAGACCGGGAAACTGTATATTTGAAAAATGTTATTACCGACCCCAGCATTATTGTGGGTGATTATACTATGTATAACGATTTTGTAAATGATCCTGTTGATTTTCAAAAGAACAATGTTCTTTACCATTATCCTATTAACCATGACAGGTTAATTATCGGCAAATTTTGCTCTATCGCTTGCGGTGCTCGTTTCTTGTTTAACAGTGCCAACCACAGCATGACTTCTCTTGCAACTTATCCATTTCATATTTTCTTTGAGGAATGGGGGCTTGATGTTAGTCATATAATCGAAGCATGGGACAACAAAGGTGATATTGTTATTGGAAGTGATGTTTGGATTGGATATGAGGCTGTAATTTTTGCCGGAGTTACCATAGGGGACGGTGCTATCATCGGCACAAGGGCTGTTGTAACAAAAAGATGTCCCGCCTTATACCATTGTGGGCGGTGTTCCAGCCAAACCTATCCGAAAACGCTTTTCCGATGAAACAATCTCGGCGTTATTGACAGCGCGTTGGTGGGATTGGCCGGAAGAAAAAATTGCTTGTAATCTTGCGGCAATCCAGTCAGGTCATATCGAACAATTCAAGTAAATATTGGAAAGAGCCAGACGCAAAGACGCAGAGCCATTACAACAAAACCGTTGTTGATTGGCTTGTGTTGCAAAGAGAACGGCGGTTTTGAGTTTATCAAGCCGCCGTTTCTTTGTGTCCTTTACAAACGAATGACGACTTATAGGAACACGGCGGTATCGGGGAGGTATCGCCGTGTCCATTTTCATTTACTGCAACCCGCCTAACGCTTTGCGGTCAAAAAAAGCTATGCCCTGCAAACGGGATTTTCCGGCTACGAATATGAACTGTCAATACATCTAAATACCGCGTACATTTCATTTGCGCTCGTCCGCGTCTTGCGGGCGGGCGCATTTTGCTGTTCTCAAAAGTTTTTTCAAAAAACTTTGCTTTTCCATTTGGCATAGACACGGCACGTCCGTGGAAGGCAGCCGAAAGGGGATAAATAACCCGCCCCCGGGAACGAGAGGGGGTGAGAACATGGATTACCCTGCTCGGTTTGAATGGCAAACAAGATGTGAGTTTATTGAACAAAGGCAAGCACGACGGAATAACTCTGAAAGATATTCAAGTATGGCTCCGGACACAGCGATTTTTCAACAACGGCAAATACATATTCTCATCTTGATGCAACATCAAAGGTATCGTCATTAACCGCTTTGTCAGGTGCCGTAAGCCTTGCGGACTGTTAATGAGGGAACTTTTTGAGGGAACTCATAAAAAACAAGGTTTTTGCTCGCAACAAAAACCTTGTAATTGGCGGACGGGGTGGGATTCGAACCCACGTGCCGGAGTTACCGACAAACTGATTTCGAGTCAGTCCCGTTATGACCACTTCGATACCGTCCTTATATATTTTAGCAGTTTGAAAAAGCTCGTAAAAAAATGAGGGAACTTTTGAGGGAACTGCGAAAATAGCAATATTAAATTTTTTCAAAAAGCCTTTATTTATGCGGTGTTCAGCCGATAAATGTTCTCCGTCCATCAACGGATTTCGAGTCAGGGCCGTTATGACCACTTCGATACCTGTCCATATATATTTATCATCGTGATACAACTCTGTTATTATATCATAAAAATACCAAAAAAGTCAATACCTAAAACCAAAAAATATTTATTTTGTTTTGTAATACAGAAAACCGAGACGGAAAATAAAGATCCGTATCGGTTTTTGTCTTTAAAATCCTGTATGAATTATCCTGAAACACTTGCACGACATGTCATAAAAAAACAACATTCTTATTACCGCCCCAATACAAAGTCGGAGACAATGTTTGCCACATTAAACGGCTTATAATCATTTACCGTTATATCGTTATAATCCAACTCATTTTTGTATTTCTCCGTCAAAACCGACTCTTATCAGCTTTGTTGCGTCCATAAGAAATATTCCTCTTTCGGTTGCAGTATGTGCCGTATAGTTTGAAACGGACATAATATCGGTAAGCCCCTTTATAATCGTACTTTTTTTTTATATAACGGTCTGAGCAGAAATAAATATTCCCTTTATCCTCTGCAAAAGTAGTATACTCATCCCAAAGCAAATTCAGGAGCGGTTATATCATTATAAAGCGGCAGGAGTTCCGATAGCCCAAAACCGACAGAAAGCAAATTTTTTCCGTTATTTAACATCCGCTATATCTCATCAAACCTTCTTTTTTGCAACTCTGTCAACCGCTCTGCCTTTATATTTGCAATCCGGAAGTGAAAAGGTTGCACATCTTTATTAAATCCGACTGCACATATCCCGTGCTCTCCATATCGGCAATACACATTAGCTGTTGCTCTTTTTTGTCATAGTACAGACTGCTGAACTCACATATTTTATAGTTTTTTGATTCAATAAAGACGTTGATATCTTTAAGGTTTATTATAAATTTATTTTTCTCCGTTTTTGTATCAATTTGATATATGTTGTCCTCGGTATCTATATAAAATATAAACCGTCCGCCGCTGTATATTAAATAGTCTCTATATGCAATATCTTTTACATGAGCATCGCACAGCGTATCAATAGTTCTTGCCGAGAAAGATGCCGCCGGTTCGTTTTTTCGGGTGTGCTATCGGGTGTTTTTTTCGGGCGGTACAAAGCTTTGCCTCCCCGGTACTATGTTGACCGTATTTCCTTCGCATTTAACCACATATCCGAGCGGTGCGCAAAGCATATTCAAATTAACTAACGTATAGTTATCTACAATTTTACAGCACGGCACACCAATATCAATTTTCTTTGCATCTACATACATAGACGAATTATCCACCTGCATTACAATTTTTTGTCCTCTTTTTCAAACATAACCGTTTGGGTATCACTATCCCATTCGACCGACAAACCAAACACTTCGGAAACAGTACGCATAGGGCAATAAACAAATTCATTTTCCAATAACGGTTTTCTTCCCATATAATCGGTATCAATTTCTGTGCCGTCTAAAAATATTTTTATATCATCCGCCGGTTTGTCTTGCGGAAACTGCGGTTCTTGAGGCTCCTGCGGCTGCGGAGGATTTACCGTGTTTTCTTCATTGTTGTTCTCTCCGCCTTCTCCCCCTCCGTTTTCATTTTTTTTCCGGCGTTTCTTCATTTCCGACCGTTTTATTATCATCTCCGATTTGAAACGCTCTGCACAAAAGAGTTGCCGCCTCCGCACGTGTCAAAGTATCCTGTCCTCTGAATGTTCCGTCATCAAAACCGTCTATAAGATTTTTTCAACTGCAACCGTTACATATCTTTTGAGATTGTTGGATATTAGTCTAAGTCAGAAAACTTGTTTTAAATATGAGTAATCCACATCGTCAACACTATGGCCTTTCATTTTAACCAAGCTCACGGTAACATCTTCTCTCAAGCTGCCTGATTCGGCTTGAAATACTTTTTGCCGTCTATATTATAAAATTCATATGCGCTTTGACGCGCCCATACTGATAAAACCAAATCATCAGAGGATACATCATATATATCGCTCATATCCTGTTTTCGCTATCGGTATATTAAGCGCTGTAACCATAATCTTAGTCCACTCGGCACGTGTGATTGTACTGTTTGGCTTAAAGAACCGTCAGAAAAACCGTTAATTATTTTTTCTTATCCGTAAGCTCCGATATTGCCGCATACGCCCAATGTTCCTTTGTTAAATCCCAAAACTTCTGCGGATAATCTGAATAATCTTTGGCAAATGCAGAACAGATATTGTCAGCATTGCAGTTGTTAAAAATAATGTAATAAATTTTTCATATCCCAACCTCTTAATTTATTTAAGCTATATAATACCACATTTTTCCCGATTATGCAATATTTTAAGCTTTTTCTTTAAAAACTTACAAAACTTCTTTTCCGATTCACTGCTGCCTTTTCTCACAGTAAAAATCGACAAGCACTTTCGCCGATTTTTTTGGCACCCCGACCGGGTCGAACCGATGACTAAGTCTTAGGAGGGGGACCTTGTTATATCCACTTAACTACCAAGGGGCACAGGTTAATATTCAGTTGTTTTATAGCATTTCGAATATATCCTCTATTCAAGCGATATATCGGACACAACAGATTTATTATATCATATATTACTGCACATTGCAAAATATTTTGAAAATATTTTTTATTTTTTCAAAAAAACTATTGACATATACGTTTTATATGGTATGCTATATTAGTAAATCTAAATAGCGCGGGTAGAGCAGTCCGGTAGCTCGTCGGGCTCATAACCCGAAGGTCGTTGGTTCAAATCCGGCCTCCGCAACCAAGTACAAAAATTGCTTAAACTTAATGTTTGGCGATTTTCAATAAACTAAAACACAATTCAGGGACATATTTTTGTCCCCGATCTTTTAATAATCCAATACCACCATTTGGTGACACTCAAATTTATCTACCTTGAACTTGACTTTATCGCCGTCTTGTGTAAACTCAATCGCTTGTTTCTGCGGTGCGAGATATACATTTTTGATTTTTTCGGGGTTTTCAATTCTACCTCGGTATCCAACACAGGAAGAATATCCTCGATTACTTCGGTATCTTTGCCTCTCGTCTTACAGGTGAGGCATAAAGCAGAATGATTTATGTATCTTCCCTCCTGGCGCATCAGCGTTTACAACTCCCTGCGCTCCCAGATTTGTCTTGATTGTCTTGTTATCTCCCAGAGCAAATCAAAGCATGAGTTACCGTTCTTTTTAATATAAGCGGAAGGCCTTTTTCGGCATACTCGAGAATATCTGCCATGCTATATATGCCGTCTTTTCCTGTGCCATGCCGGAGCCGCCGTATTCAAACGAATCAGGCGTATGTTGATGCGAGCAGAAATGCTCAACATCGCGGTTAAAATACGGATTCTCGCGTTTTCCTAACTCAACGCCTCCCGAAAGCTCAACCTTTGTACCCTCGGAATACATGACATATGCCGTTTCAAAAGCCCTTCCATTTCAAAAATTCGGGCGGAAGTAATCAGGGTTATATGGGTTCTCTCCACATACTTTACACCGAAATCATACGCAAATGCGTCCCTCATTGTCCAAAGTCCACTCTTTCCGCTTGCAAGAATTTTACCGCCATGCTTTATAAAATCATCGAGCTTGGCCTTCAATTCGGGGTTTATTCTTATCATATCGGGCAGAATCACAACCTTGTAGTCGTTAAAATCATTTTTTCCATATCGACAACATCAAACAGATATTTTCCCCTCTAAAAGTATTCTTGCCACACCTGCGTCAATGCCGTTACGTTTGTCGACTGCCCCACTCGAAGCTGCCCGAATAGATTCATACGAAAATACAGCAATATCGGTAACTTGCTCTACATTGTCAAGCCATTCCTCTTTTTCCTCAGCTCCGGAATATGCCGCGCCGATAAGCTTATATGTAGCCATATCCATCTCGCCGCTCGGGTGCAGCTGATCGCCGATTGAGCTTTTGCGCCGTTTGCAGCTGCAAGGCTCACCTCGTATTTGAGCGCATTCGGGGCTTGAATCCGCCAAACTCACCCCATGTTGTGTGGAATTTGCCGGTCATGCCCAAAAGTCCATGCCAAAGCACTGTACCAATCTTGCCGAAAGTGGGAAATGATCATATCCCCAGCCGCCTGTCCGGGAGCGATTCAAGCTCTAAATGCGTGTTCATCTTAGCAATATCGTCTGCCGCCGCGGATATGTCCTCCTCCGTTATGGAAAACGGGCAATCCTGGTTTTACGGAATCTATAGTTTCTCTTACGCGTCTTGTATAATTTGCATATACTAGCTCCGCCAAATCCAAAAACGTCATCGGGATTTTTGCGGCTCTTCCTCGTCCTCAAGCGTTTTTAAGCAATTGTGGCAATAGCACGGGGAATACACCGACAATGTCCAGGAAAATCCCGTCCGCGTCATATTTTTTCGCAAACTTCCTTTATCTGCGCCAAGAGATAGTCCAGATACGGCGAGTTCATGCACATTCTGTGATATCCCGGTTTCATAAAGCTATCTACCCATGCAGTATCGTCATTTATGTTTCCTTACCAGCCATTCCGGGTGTCTTACCGCCATCTTCTCATCAAGTCCGGCAGAGAGATAAACCGGTGTTTTTACCCCTATCTCATGCGCCGCCTCGATTTGTGCTCCCAAAGGTCAAATTTGAGATTCGGATGCATCTCATTTTTTCTCCGAGGGGTGATATGCCCAGCCGTGATGACATTTTGAAAATACCGTTATCGAATTAACATGTCCGGTTTTTCAATGCCTCCTGAAATTGTTTCTTATCAAATCTTTTTTCCGATGCCGGGAATTTTTCACTTGTGTGAAAATCCAAATGTACTTGTCTGAAATTCATCTTTGCAGCTCCTTTTTTTTCAGCAAAAGCATTCCTTATATCTTGCAAATGCTTTTTTCTTTATTATTTCTTTAGCCTCTTCACGCCCCAAAGCTTCACTCACAACGGTTTCCTTGCCCTCAAGGATTTATAAACCTTAAAGAAATGCTTAATTTCATCAAACGTATGCTCCGGCAGCTGTGAAATATCGTCATAAACCGTCAATGACGGATCATTAAAAGAATTGCGATAATTTTTTCATCTTCCCTGCTCATCATCAATCATCTTCATAACGCCTATCGGATAGCATCTTACCAACGTCATCGGTACGATCGATTCCTGACACAGTACCAGCACATCTAACGGATCGTTATCGGCATATGTGCGCGGAATAAAGCCGTAATTTGCCGGATAATGAGTGAAGTGTGCAGAACTCGGTCAGACACAGCATACCTGTTTCTTTATCCATTTTCGTACTTGTTCTTTCCGCCCTTCGGAATCTCAATACATGCCACAAAATCTTCGGGCGATATTCTCTTTGGGCTAATGTCATGCCATATGTTTGTCATAAATTTGCACCTCTCTATTCATATACCAATTTAGGTAATTGTAAAATAACAATTTCGCAATTACCTATATACATTATCCTTATTGTACCACAAAATCACCCGTTTGTAAATATCTTTACCCGTTTTTGATTTGGCTTGAAAATTATTGCCGCAATCAAGCCAAAAGGATTGCCGCCGTAATTCCTGCCGCATTTTGCTGAAGCCCGCCGGTTAAAACCTTATCAATCCCTTTTCGGCAACCGCTTTTCCACACCCTTTGCGAGATTTATCCAAATCCGGTAAGCGGTACGGTTGCACCACAGCCCTGCAAAATCAACAAGCTTTTGATACCAGCCGAACATTTGCAGAAATACTCCACAACCACATACGCAACCAATATTCTTTGCAGGCGTAAGCTTTGTTTTTGTCAATAAATATCTGCCCGATAACGCAAAAGTAATCCGCCCACAACAAATGCTTTTAAATAATTCATAACATTTACTCTCCTTTTAATTTTCCGCCGAAATTTCAATGCGTGCGCAATAACAGGTATCTTTCCCTTGCTGGACAATCGTAGCATTCATAAGAGCGCCTGTTGCGACAAGCAATATCCTTTTTAAAGAGCCTTTTTTAAGTTCATCAAAGATATGTCCGCAAAAATACGCTCGCACAGCAGCCGCAGCCGCTCGCCCCGGCGTGAACATCGTCCTTTTCAAAGATCGTATATCAGCTTGCCGCAATCCTCATGCTGCTTATATATATCGATGCCGTCTTTATTTAAAACATCACAATATATCCGAGCCGATCATTCCCAAATCTCCGGTATAGATTTTATCGTAATATTCGGGCGAAACATTCCTGTTTTTAAAATGAGTGCTTATTGTATCGGCGGCAGCAGGCGCCATGGCTGCGCCCATGTTGTTCGAGTCGGTAATACCCATATCCACAATTTTTCCCGGTGTGGCATATTTGACGCTGATTTTCCCTTTCTCTTTAGTAAGAACCGCACATCCGCCGCCCGTTACCGTCCATTGTGCCGAGGGCGGTCTTTGTCCGCCGTAATCGAGCGGAAAGCGGAACTGTTTTTCTGCCGAGCAAAAAAGTGACTCGAGGTTGCACATACAACATTTTGGGCAAATCCTCCCGAAATCGTCACCGCACCGAGAATCATGCTCTCTACCATAGTGGGCACGCGCCGTACACTCCCAAAAACGGAATATCAAAGCCGCGCATAGCGTAATGCGAGCTGACGCACTGATTCAAAAGATCACCCGCAAAGGCAAAATCAATATCATGTTCCTTTAACGAGGCTTTTTCTATTGCCCTCTTTATTGCCTCATGCTGAATTTTGCTTTTCTGCTTTTTCCCATGATTTTTTCGCCGTAGTAATCGTCGTCCAAAAACCAAATCAAAGCAATTTTTAAAGGACCTCTTCCCTCTTTTACTCCTGCCACTGCCGCCGTTTCTTTGATACTTACGTTATTTTTAAATTCAATCGTCCGCATATTTCTTTTTCCTTTCTCTCCAATAAAAAGAATTTTATTTATTATTTACCGCAAGTATCGTTTGTATACAAAAAATAAACGGCAGTAAACTGCCGCTTATTTTTATCTCTCTTTGTTTTTCAGTTTAGGAATGTCTATCCTTATAATTCCCACGATTATTGAGCAGATTGTCAGCAATTCGCATACGCAGCCTGCATAGGATTTTTACAATAAAATTATATGTAAACCATGAAACGCTTGTGATAAATATCATAAGCCGAACGAAAAACACATTTTACTTCCGTATGCAACCGTTGAAAGCACCCTTCGCCGCACCGTCCAAAATGCTTTTTCCTCCTGCCCATGTAACGCCTGCAAATATCAGAAAAATAACGCTGAATACTCCTCTTGCAAAAGATGTACGTTTACCTTTTTTCCACCATCTTTGAAAAAACAATATTTCGGACACAGCCTATGAGATTCATCGCAGCGCCGGTATATGCCCCCAAAAAGAATATACTGCATTGCAAAGAAAAATTCATTCGCAGTCCTTAGTGCGAGCAATTTTTGTGTCCCTTGCACTGAAACGACAAAACGCTCGCCGTTATTCCTATAATTCCCAGTCCCTGAACCAACCAAACATTTTCACTTAAATTCATCTTATTTTACCTCTTGTCAAAATTCTCTTTTTTATGATACAATAACTTCATGAAAATGTCAATAAATGTTTGAAATGTTTATAAACGAACATTTGAGCAAACATAAGGAGAAAAAAATGATTTTAAATGAACGTCAGGAACAAATTATAGAAACCTTAAAAAAGAAAAAGCGCATATCGGTCAAAAAAGCTTTCCGAGATGTTTTCGTTTGTGAAATGACAATACGGCGGGATTTAAAGGAGCTTGAAGAGGCGGATATATCAAGCGCCACAGCGGCGGTGCTATGATAAACCCGAAGAGGATCTTATGCCGATAGAATTTCGCCGCCTGCTTCATTCAAAAGAGAAAAAGCAGATCGCTGCACTGACAAAAAAATATTTAAGCGACAATATAGCCGTCTTTATTGACAGCTCCTCCACCTCCCCACTCTATAATTCCTCTTTTGGCTGAATATAAAAACATAACTATAGTTACCAATTCCGTCCAATGTCTGCTTATTGCATCGAAATACCATATAAAATGCATAATTGCCGGCGGAAATTATTATGAGCGCGACAGATGCGTCGGTGCAAAAACCACCGATTTTCTCTCATACATCAATGTCGATGTTGCTTTCTTCTCCTCTCTCGGCATATCCGATGACGGAGTAATAAGCGATATTGACGAAGAACAGATGGCAGTCCGCAGAGTTGTAATGAAAAAATTCCGCTAAAAAATATTCATGTTCGACAACACAAAGCAGCATAAAACATATATGTACAAGCTCTGCCGAGCCGATGATGCAGATGATATTATTATCTGACAAAAAAACAGCTTGACCTTTGAGTCAAGCTGTTTTTGTTGTCTACGCACGTTTTTTCTTATTTATAAAAGCATAATCTTTTTTCTGAATATAAATGCTAATATCAGAAACACTGCCACAATCGAAATTCCGATTATCAGCCCCATTGTCCGCGCTGCATCGGTATATTTTACGCATATCGTACTTTTCGGACTGCCGAGCTGCATTTTTACGTATTTTCCGCGGCTTGAAGTATCAAGCTTTTCCCATTTGCCGTCCGAATACTGCCACACCTCCGCCTTTTCTTATCGCTGTTAAGCATTCTAAAATTGAGCGGATCACTCTTTTAAGGTTGGAACCTAATAGAGTAACATCGTAAACCGTTCCGCCCGATACCGGAGTAAGCGTCTTATTTTTCGGTAACATGAAGAACCGTATCATCTTTAAACTTACCCTCGGCAATTCCTATTGCAAGATTTCCCGTATCGTTATTTTTCACTACTCTCAAGAATTGTAACCCACGGCACATACTCCGCATTTATTACCATATCCTTTGTCACTGTTTTCTCGTCAGGTTCTTCCCATTTTCCGTAATATTTATCCTTATCGGAAATGTCGGGATATACTATATCGGAAATCTTCGCGCCATATTCGGCATCCTTCGTTTCCGACTGCCTTATCATCAATCATGAATGTTATATTAAGCTCTTGAATCTTTTCGGTATCTGATCCGCATTTCTTAATTTCTTTTTCGCTATACGAAATCGGCTCTGCATGACCGAGATAGCTTATGCCGTCGATTCCGCCGACGTTTTTTATCAACATAATAGCAGCCTTTACATTTTCATTGCTGTCCGTTTCTACCAATTACCGCGCCGATATATTCATCACCCTTAACATCGCTTATAGCATAGCATGATGACATACTGTCGAAATTTTCCGGCTTAATACCGCCGACATAGCTTTTTCCACTATACTTGCTTTTGAAAGCTTTTTTCAGCAGTACACCCCAAACCCGCAACGCCGACGTACTTTCCATCCTTACCCACTTTGACATCGGCACGGTACCGCAGAAATAATACACCATTACCTAAATCTCGTCACCGACAACACCGCCGACGCAATCTTTTTTTGCCGTTCACTTTTCCCTTCATTTACACACTTCTGCAATATCGCTTTGGTTCTGTACGTAAATTTCCAGAGAATCCGGCTTATCTATAATATCATCCTCGAGATTACCGGCGCATACTCTATCAACCGCCAGCGCCGGCTATACCGCCTATATTTCTGTCGGCACTTACCTCACTGTGGTGCATTCCATAATTTTACCCTGGCGTGTATTTGAATGTCCTCTTCGGAAACATCCTCTATCAAATCCTCAAGGCTGAAATTGGCGGTACTGCTTTCCATATCCTCGACCTGACGAATCAAAAAATGTTATTACATCAAACTGCTCAACTATGCTTTTCACATCATTCTCTATCTTTCTTTTTCTGATTCTTGGTCGTATCCTTCATTGCGTCAATTTCATCGGAAATCGACGAGAGCGAGTCAAAAAAGATTCTCACTCGAAATTTTAATCTTATCGTTCGATTTTTATAAAGAAATCGGGTTCATCAAATGAAATTTCCGACAATATATCCTTATATCTCGAAAGATCGGCAATGCCCGAAATGCCGCCCGAAAGTGTATTCATTGCTTCACTTAACTGTTTTTGTATTATTAAGCTTTGACATTGTATCGTCAAGATAATCGTCCAGCCTGTCATATGCATTGTTTATTCCCGAATTTATGCCTTTTATGCTGTTGTTTATCTTATCCATTGCCAATTTCAGATTTTCGCGGCACTCTTCATATCGGTCATCGCGTCTCTTAGCGCGCTGCCGTCAATTTCCATATAATTCGCCAAATCCGAAAGTGCGTCACTCATATGGATAATGCAGTCTGAGCGCTCTTTAGGCATTTTATATTATTCAAATATTCCTGCAATTTTTAACATTATCTGTGAGATCCTTTACACTGTCCGGCTTATCGGCTATAATGCTGCGGATATTTAATATATTGGTTTCGATTTTCTTTTTGCCTCATTTAAAAGCATAATTGAATCGCGCAGGTCTAAAATTGCATATTTGACTTTATCCTTATTGTATATTACCACCGCATCGTCCAAATTCTCCAAAGCCTTTTGAATCTTATCGCACGCTGTTGACAAATAATCCATTCCGTCGGATAAATCGTCCAAAGCATCGCTTAATTCGTCCATCGGCTCTTTTAAATCGGGACGGAAAAATTCAACGCCGTCAATCGCCTCTTTCATCTGATCTATGCTCTTTGAAATCAGCTTTGCCGATTCTCCCATATCCTTAAACACAGGGCCGAACTTATTTATACTGTTTGTTATATTGGCAATGTTTCAAAGGTATCGGCAACGGTATTATTGACGTTTGTTATATCGTCATTTTATAGTATCTATCGTGTTGTTGACAAAATCCCTTTCCCTCGTTCAAGAGCTTTTTCCGCCTCATCACTCGCATTTTTGAATATTGCGAAATAGTGTCCAGATGGTCGGAAATTTCGTCCATTGCATTATCGTTCGTATCGACAAAATTATTAATCATAGAGTTTAATTTATGCAGTTCATCTTTCAGCGATGCAAGATTATTCTCGCTGATATTCAATATAATGTACGGCTCCGCCTGGCCAACAATTCCGCCGACATCTTTTCTGCCGAATACTTTAGCGTTATTCTGACACCCGAGCATATATCCCGACTGTCTGCCCGCAATTCCGCCTATATTATATCCGACGTTGATAACCTACCGTTCGGTTATTTGTGCACCCTTGTATAACTCCGTTCGATATTCCCGCAATTCCGCCTATATCGCTTGTTCCGGACATTATGCCTTCGCCTTCATTATCGTCTTCCGAATTTTTGATGTTCTCAACCACCGATTCAACATCGGTTTCGGTATTCATGACATTATTTTCGGATTTCTGTTCAACGGTATTCACCTCGCTGTTATTCTGCGCCTTTAAAAATAAAGCCCGAATTTTTTCCAGCAATTCCGCCGACCATAGTTTTCGCGTCAACCTTTGCCGCCCGAAATACAGGACTGTATCTTTCCTTCTCATTGTTAAAGCCGACAATACCGCCGACGGTACTTTCGCCCTTTACAGTTCCTTCAAAATCGCAAAACTGTATAAGTCCGTTGTTCTCTCCTGCAATTCCGCCTATATAATTTTTACTGCCGTCGGGCAATATCTCTCCTTCTAAGTTCAGGTTGCTGACAACTCCGCTTTCCTGAATATATCTGAAAAATCCCTGATGAGAACCTGTTGTCTTTAATTTTATGCCCGAAATGGTATATCCGTTTCCCTCAAAATTCCCGCCAAAGGTCGGAATCGGGAGAAAATCACATTTTTGAAAGCTTTATATCATTTTCCAAAACAACCGTCTTGCACACCGACCAACTGTCTAACGTGCATTTTTTAGAAAGCTTTTCGAGATCCTTTTCATCTGATATTATAACCGTATTACTCTCGCTTAAAAACCATACTCAGACAACAACATTAAATACGCATATAATGCTCACCAGAAATGCGTTCAATCTGATATGTTTCTCATTTCTCCTCTTCCTCCCTTCTTTCTGCACATTACCGTTTAATACGCTTGCATCAAAATCTCCCTTGATTCGTCCCTGAATACACCGTCACACGTCCGTTTATATATCCGTGCACATGACCGTCCACCAATACGTTACCTTTCATGGTATGCCGCTTTATCTTTCCTTTTTACTTCAAATGATGTCTTTTTCTATTATAAAGTCACCCAAGAGCAGTAACTGCGGAAGTATACCCATAACAAGAACTATCGAAATAAGAGTTCCCCCGTCCCAGACATATTCCGATTGACGAAATCGCAGCATCGGAGGACATAAGACCTATAGCAAAGCCGGCGCAGGCAAGTATCGAACCCGAGGTAAATATTGTCGGGAATGCCTGCGAGAGCGATTCTATTATCGCCTCTTTTATAGGCATTTGCGTTTTTAATTCGGTGTATCGGTTGGTTATAACAATTGCATAGTCGATATTCGCACCTATCTGAATTGAGCTTACAACCAGATAGCTCAAGAAGAACAGGTAATTATGTTCAAGATACGGGAACGAGAAGTTAATCCATACACTTCCCTGGATAACCAGTATCAGAATCAGCGGTATACCTGCCGACTGGAAGGTGAACAAAAAGCACCAGCACAACAAACAAAACTGAAAAGAATACTGATAAGGACATTATCCTCGCCGAATGTCGCCGAAAGGTCGTAGTCGCTCGTTGCATTTCCTGCCAAAGTCACGTTATTACCGTAATATTTTTTAGCTGTATCCCGTACGGTATTTAAAAATTCAAAGGTTTCTTCGCCCTCTTCGGGGATAAGCAAATTCAACACAAGTCTGCTGTAGTGCTCACCCTGAAGCTGCTTTTTACCGTCCTCCAAAGCATCGTGAATATCGTCTATATCAGACATCATATCATCATCTAAAGTAACATACTCATTCTGAATCTGTTCATATAAAAAGTCAAACATATCGGCTAAAGGCACACCGTACTCATCAATACCGCTTACAACCTTGCCGTATTTTTCGTGATTCTATCGCATATGCCGAATATATCAGCCGTATTTTTTCAATGTCCATATCGGTCAGTTCTGCAAACTGGCGCGGAGTCAGCCGATCGCCTACGCAATACCCGTCCAGAGCCTCTACCGCCGCAAACGCGGTAACACTGTCAATCTCGTCATATTTTCCAGATCTCGCGCGAGTTTTTGCTCCTTTTCATAATTCCCCTTAGGAACAATTACCGCCAAAACATTCGTATCCTGGAAAGTATCGTCAATCATCTGCTGCGCTATCTGAGGAGAATCGTTGTGCTTTATCGTCGTGAGGTTTGTGTAACTGTACGCATACGGGCATTTATTCGAGAAGATAAAGCCTGCAATAAGAAGTACAAAGAATACCGCCGGCATAATATATCTCTCAATTTTATAACAATTTTTCCCCATGCGTCAATCTTTGGCACAAAAGCTCTTATGGTGCGTTTTATCGATAAGTCCGCTAAAGGAAAATATAAGCCCCCGGCATCAGGGTAAATACGCACAAAATGCTCATAAATATCGCCTTTATAAGCACAAGTCCCATATCAAAGCCGATTTTAAAATGCATACACATCATTGCGGCAAGTCCCGAAACCGTTGTAAGACAGCTTCCTGAAATTTCGGGGATTGCTTTTTTCAAAGCGATAATTACAGCGTCGCGCGCATCGTGCGTTTCTCTTTCCTCGGTGTATCTGTGACACAAAATGATAGCATAATCTATCGCCAAAGCCAGCTGTAGCACCACCGCGACCGAGTTTGAAACAAAGGGATATTGTTCCGAACATATAGTTCGTTCCCTTTATTTAAAATTGCCGCCATAACAAATGTCATCAGAAGAAACCGGCACCTCCATATATGTTCGCGATGTCAAAAACAGCACGCTAACAACAATTACGGCAACAATAATCATGACAATATTTATTTCCTTGGCAATATTATCTGCTTTTGAATTGCCCAGTTCTGCCGATACATACAAATCGTACTCCGACAGTTTATCTTCAACTTCCGACAAAGCCGTTTCGCATATCTCATCTTGATCCGTACCGTCGAAAGTAATCGAAAAGAGCGCCGATGCGTCAACAAAGTGCTTTTCGGTATCGTCAAAAGCTACTTCTTTTACTCCCTTCACTTTCTCGATTTCGGTTTTGCAATTCCTCCGCCTTTTCAAATGAAATATTATCTACCATTACCTCCGCTGTGGCATATGTAGTAAATTCTTCGTCCATTATGGTAAGACCGCGCTTTGTTTCGGTGTCATCTCCCCAGATAATCGGTCAGCGTATTATTAACCTTTACCCAATTTGTCGAAACAAGGCAGAATATCACCAAAATAATATATACCAAATAAAAGCCCTTTCGTTTATCCACTATAAAGGCAGCAACTTTATCCAAAAATGATTTTGATTCTTTATTCTCCATACGATACACCTCAAAAAAAAAATAATTGACAAAAATTCTATTAAACGATTATAATATAATTATAACCACATTTTTCAGCAAGGTCAATAGACAATCACGTTGTTTATGTATGTTAATGTACAAAATCGAGGATTTTGTTGAATAACATTTTATTTTATATATATTACCTATATATATATAATAATCCGGCAAATATTTAGATAAAAAACATTTTGAAAGGATATGAAAATAAAAATGGAAAAAACAGAGGACAGACGAGTAAGAAAAACGAAAAAAAGGCTATGTCGGCGGCTCTTGCCGCTCTTTTACCAGAAAAAAGCCGTTAAAAAGCATAACCGTTCGTGAAATATCCGAGCTCGCCGATATAAACCGCGGAACGTTTTATCTGCACTACAGCGATGTATTTGATATGGTGGAAAAGCTGCAAAATGATATTTTGAAAAGTTCAACAAGATCATATCCGAATATGAGCCGAAAAAAATATAGACACGCTTTTTCCCGTACTGGTAAAAATTTTGAACTGCTTGCCGAAAATGCCGAATTGGCAAAATGTCTTATCGGCAAAAACGGTGATGCCGCGTTTGTGGACAAGTTAAAAAATGTTTTAAAGGAAAAGTGTTTCTCTGAAGTAAACAAGATTTTAAAAACCGATGACGAGGCAAAGTTCTCCCTACTTCTTTCAATTTATAGTTTCGGGGTGCATCGGCATTTTCTCCACATGGTTAAATAACGGTATGCCCGGAATCTCCGAGCAAAAATGGCTCGTCTTACCGAGGATTTTATAGTAAAAGGAATATATGTATTAGAAACCGACTCAAAAATAAAATCATTTTGAGCAGGTTTCTTAAAAGGGCTGTTAAAAAATTGTTTTTTACATCCCCTTTTTATTTTTTCCAAGTGTACGGTGACAACAGCACCATAACCGGGAATATTTCCAGTCTGCCTACAAGCATATCAAATGTCATAACGAGCTTTGACAGCGGTGAGTATATGGAAAAGTTCGCCGTCGGTCCCACCTTTGCCATACCCGGTCCGATATTGTTTATTGTTGCCGCAATCGCGGTAAAGTTAGTTGTAAAATCAAAATTATCAAAGCTTATGATCAAAAAGCGATACTATAAATATCATAAAATAAGCCGCATAAAACACATTTATCGAACGAACGGTTTCATGCTCTATAATTCTTCCGTTCATTTTAATCTTTATGCGTACTTTTCGGGTGAACCGCAATTTTCGCCTCTTTAATAATGCTCTTTTGCCAAAATCATAATTCGCGACACCTTAGTTCCGCCGCCTGTACTCCCTGCGCACGCACCGACAAACATCAGTATAATTAAAATCGTTTTCGAGAACTCCGGCCACCTGTTAAAAGTCACACGTAGAGTACCCCGTTGTTGTAATTATCGATCCCACCTGAAACGCTGCATGACGAAGTGTTTCAAAAAAATCCGGTAAAGATTCCGCGGCAATTTATCGTTATAGCTACAATCGAGAGGAATATGATTCCCAAATAAGCTCTTATTTCCTCCATCTGCAATGCCGATTTGAATTTCCTTATTAAAAGCAGATAATAAAAGGAGAAATCTACGCCGAATATTATCATAAATATCGTAATAACAACCTGCGAATATGCCGAATATTCACCTATTCCGGCATTTGTTATGGCAAATCTGCCCGTTCCTGCGGTGCCGAACGATAACGTTAATGCCTCAAAAAGCGTCATGCCTCCCAAAAAAGCAGCAAACTACTTCTATATTAAAGTCAGCAGTACATATATTCCGTAAAGTATCTTTTGCTGTTGATCTGACCTTCGGAACCAGCTTTGTAACGGCAGGTCCCGGGCTTTCGGCTTTCATCAGAAAAAGGTTGTTTGTTTCCCCGAAAGCGGCAGCACTGCCACCAAAAAACACCAGAACTCCCATACCGCCGATCCAGTGCGTAAAGCTACGCCAAAAATCAACGCTTCGGGAAAGTCAATATCTCTAAATATTGATGCACCTGTGGTGGTAAATCCCGACATAGTTTCAAAGAGCGCATCAACAAAGCTTCTTGTTACGCCCGAGAGCACAAACGGCAGAGCGCCGAATATACTTTATGACAATCCAGCTCATTGCAACGATTACCAGTCCCTCTTTTGCATACATCGTCTTGTTTTTCGGCGGCTTTAATGTCAACAGTGCCCCAATTACCGCACACAAATTGCAATACATTCCAAAAAACAACAATTACCGGCTTCATGATAAAGCGCCGCGCACAAAAAGCGGCAGCAGCATACATACCGCCTCACAGTTTAACACCCAGCCGAGTATATATAAAAATCAATCTGCGATTCATATTTTTCTCCTCATTCCAAAATATCGCTTATGTCTTTAAAGCCTGTATTCGTTGTCACGACGATTACCGTATCGCCGTATTTTATCGAATCATGTCCGCGCGGTATAATGATTTTTCCGTTTCTGTTTATGCAGGCAATAAGCAACATTTTTCTTGATTCGCATTTTTTTCCAAAGAAATATCCGATACGGGCGATTTTTCTCCTATTCTGAACTCCAAAGCTTCAGCTTTCCCGTCCAATATAATATGCATCGTTTCTATATTGCTCCCTATCGAATTTCTCTTTTTGCACGAACAAATCTTACAATATATTCGGCAGTTATGTTTTGGGATAAACAGTCGTTCCCAGCTCCAGACTGTTTATGACATCATCGTATTCTTATACGGTTTATCTTTTTGTAATAACCTTGCCGTCCGTTTTCGTCTTTGCAAAAAAAGCGACAGCATTATGTTCTCTCCTCATCGATATTTGTAAGCGAGATAAAGGACTAGGCATCTTTTATGCCCTCCTCCGAAAGCAGCGTGTCTCCGGTTCCGTCCCCGTTTATAATTGTCGCTTTCGGCAGATACTGACAAAGCTCATCACATCTTTTTTCGGGTTCTGCTCGATAATCTTTACGCTGATACCCGTCTGCAAAAGCTGCTTGGCCAGATAAAGCGCAGTATCTCCTCCGCCGACGATTATCGCGTCTTTTTACACTGTTCGTCTTTATCCCTATCTTTTAAAGAAGTACGTTGCATTTTTATAGTTGCGACAAAGCTACAAAATCTCCCGATTTTAAAAACAAAATCACCGCCCGGAATGAACGCCTCGTCTGCGCGCCCACGCCGCACACCAATATATCGCAGTTAAGTTTTTCATAACATCCGCAATTTTTAAGCCGTCCAGATCTTGAGCTTTCGGGGATTTTTGAACTTTAAAATCTCCACCCTGCCTTTGCAAAGTATCAATCTGAATTGCCGACGGAAACGCAAAGCCTTTGCCATTTTTCGCTCGCAGCGGTCTGCTCGATTTATTATCATTGCAAGCCCCAAGTCCTCTTTAAAAAAGATTCAGCTCCTTTGCTGTACTCCGGGATTTCTGACTCTTGCTATTGTCTGGCAATTACCTGTTTTTTTGGCAATAAGACAAGTCAAAAGATTCAGCTCGTCAAGAACCTGTAACCACGCGATCAGATGTCGGCACATTTTTAATTCCTGCCTCCATAAGAGTATCAAAATTGCACCGTTTCCTATAACGCCCATTATATCATACTGATTTATCAGATCCAACGGCATTATTTGATAAATCCACAACGGTTATATCATTATCTTTCTCACAGCTCAAATCTTTCGGCAAGCTTTTCTGCCTACCTTTCCGCAGCCCACAATTATAATATTCATAGCTTTTTAAATCTCCAAATTTGTCCGAAAGGGCTGTTGCACTCGGAAACAGCCCCTTTTTATTGTTATTATTTTTAACCATGTACATTATAGCAAATCATGCAATATTTGTCAATACATTCAAATAATATTATTTACTTCACTCTGAATTTTTAATCGCAATTATTTTATCTTTACATTACCCCAAAAAAACATTCATTATCATTGAGTTGTTGCCCGTCTGTATGCAGACGGTGTATATCCGTTTAATTTCTTAAAACTTGCGAAAAAATTTGCGAATCAGGATAGCCGACAAATTTTGCTATATCGCTTATCGATTTGTCGGTGTTCGCTAAAAGCAATGACGCAATATCCATTCTGTAATGCATTATATATTGCTGCAGTGACAAATTAAACGCTTCTTTAAATATGCTCGACAGATAATTCGGCGTCAGATGAACCATATCTGCAAGCACATTTACCGCCAGTTCCTCCTGATAATGCTCGTCAATATAGTCTAAAATGATATTTATGTATGGATTTTTTAATCCTTTGAATTTTTCAGATTCCCTCTTATCGCATGATTTTCTTATATTTTTCCTGTGATAAGACATAATGCTGTACAATAAACCTGTCAGAAGATAATCAGTATCGCTTTTTTCTGTAATCGGCATCTATCGCGTCGGAAATAAGCTTGGCAATCTCTCCTGCATACGGGTGCGAAAATTCTTTTAAATCCGCTTTCAAATTATTCGATTCTATAAAAATTTTTCGCCGAGACTCCGGCAATTGTAATGCAGACAAATGAAGCACCCGATTTATCATATGCCTTTACGCAATAGCGCTCTTTTGAAACAGGCCGTAAATCCGTCGCCTACAGAGAGAATTTTATTATTAAACTCATACTTTCCAGACAAAATATAATATATACTTATCCCCTTGCTGTTTATATGAGGTGTTTCCTCCGCAGGTGATGATATATGTCTGCGTATCGAATAAACAAACAAATTCTTGTTCTCCGGATTGATATTATATACCGTCTTTATCGGATAAAGCCCACCCCTGCTCATTATTATCGCCGCCTTAAATATAATTTTAATGTAATTTTATAATAAAATCGTTGATTTGTCAACATAAAAACCAGGAGCCGCACCAAAATGATTTCTTAGTGCGATTCCCTGAGCTGTTTATACATTAATTATCCCCACATCTTTCTCTTCTAATGCTCTGTTCCATTCTTCATCAAGCTTTATATCGGTAATAATACAATCAATCCGATCAAGGCTCGAAATAACAGGCACGCCGAGTCTGCCGAGTTTTGCTTGTCACAGAGAAATATCGCCGATTCGAACTTTCGATCATCGCTTTTTTTATCTGCCTCCGCCTCGGTCGATTCCATAAGTCCGCGGTTAAGTGTTACCCCGCGGCAAGAGAAAAACACCTTATTCGCATAATAATTCGCCCGTATTGTTTCCTCAACAATTCTGCCGATATATGACATATTCTTTTTATGCAGCATTCCGCCGGTGCAGATAACCCGTATATTATCACATTCTGCCAGTTCTGCAACAATTTTTCGGCATTTGTTATAACCGTGATTCCTTTTTATCCTTTTTATATTTCTTGCCAAATGCAGGCTTGATGTGCTCGCGTCCAAAAATACGGTTTCGCCCTCTTTAATCATATCCGCAGCACATTTTCCGATGCTTTGCTACCTTCAAAATTAACAGTATCACGCTTGTGAATCTCCATATCCGGCTCAAGCGTTTCAACCAATGTCGCACCGCCATATGTGCGCACCAAAACGCCCCTGTTTTTCCAATTTTTCCAGATCACTTCGTATCGTTTCTGTGGTTACATCAAATTGTTTTGCCAATTCCAAAACCAGCACACTTCTTATTTTTCATTATAAGCTGTTCAATTCGTGCGCGCCGCTCAACTGCCAACATAAAAATTCCTCCTTTTTATCGTGTGTTAAAGTTTACTGTACAGCAAAATGCTGTTAAATAAAAATAATGTTCCGCAATTGCAACAGCATTGAAATCTGCCGCCGACGTTTTTTCCATTGCCGGAACATTTAAAAATCTTTAATATTTTTTTCTTACATTATTGCCTGCCACAAATCAGGATGTGGATTTGCCTAACTTCTTTATTTATAAGCACGCCTTCGCGCTCCGCAATTGCCGCGCCTGCATCAACCGCCGCGCGTACATCTGCAACATCTCCGTAAGAGTAACAAGCTTTTCCGCCAGCACCTCTTGCGATACGTACCTCGATAAGCTGTATCGCCCAGCTGCTTTACCGCAGCATCAGCCGCTAAAATTGCAGTTGCGGCGGTAAATGTTTTCGATAACGCTTAACGCCTTTTTCTCTTTAACATCAACTATGCCCGCACTTAGCCTCAAGGACTCTTTCTCCGAAAGTTACCTATAACAAAGCTGTCAATCAGCGCATCATCGGCAATCCATTACCCCCTCTGTCCACAGCCGCTTTAATTGATGACAAGTCACCGCCGACTATAGAAACAAACTTTTCCCGGGCATACAATCCTGACTGCAAAAGGTTTTATACCTGCGCTTTTAACATTTCATCCGCTTAACGCGTATACCACGGCTTACATTTTTTACTTCAATCAATCTATAGAATTCATAAAAAACCAGACCCTTTCTCTAATTAGTCAAAATCTATTTCTTTCGCTCAATTACGATATATTTTTTATCTATGTACTTAACAGTACCGTCAACGCTTGCGTGCATTGTTGTACCCCAATGCATCGGCACGCTTGTTCTTGCAACTACGTCACCGCGTTTTACAACATCGCCCGGCTTTACAATCGGATCTGCCGGCTTTCCGACGTGCTGCGAAAAGAGCAATATACACTTCATCAGGATAAAAAATCCATATACCGTCTTTCCCACTTTGCCTTTAACATATTTTTCTGATTCCAAGCCTGTCGATAAGCTTTTTTTTCTTCCGGCCACAAGCCTGCTTCTTCTTTCGGGACGCGGCGCACTCGGTGCAATTCCGCCTTTTTCTTCTGTAGCCTTTTTCTTGCTAAAGCGCCCTTCGCCGCCATAGCAATCGACTGCGGATCAAGCATTTGCTGACACGCCATGACCGTACAGAACACCGCACCCGCTGCAAAGTGTACTCTGCAAAATGCTTCACTGTCGTTTACATCTGAATGAGACGCTATATTTAACACCTTATGAACCTGCAAAGGAATATCCTATCAAGTGTCTCGGGCAGCATATCGGTACACATCGTGCAGTTGCAGCACGCAGCCGATGCACGCTTTAGCGTCATTGAAATAGGAGCTTTCTTTCTCCTTATAACGCTATGTTCCTCCGGGAACACCAAAAGTCCCTTTGTTGTTTTTGTGACAACATCATGCTCAATATCAACGAGCTTTCCCATCATAGGTCCGCCGTTTATAACAGCCTTTCCTGTTAAATCGGGATAACCCACTTCTTTAAAAAAGCTCTGATATCTTCATTCCAACCGGAACTTTTACCGTTATATCTTCCTTTACATCTCCGGCAATAGTAACATATTTATCAACTACCGGCTCTTTATCAAAAATCGCTTTTTAATGTTATAAAGAGTTTTCGGTATTTATAACCATAACTCCCCACCATTATCGGGATTGCGCCCTCCGGAATAATTTTCCCGGTCGTTTCGTACACCAAAACAACCTCGTCACCTGCCGGGTAAACATCGGATCCATGGATTTTTATTCTGCTGCCTTCCAGTTCCTTCAATATTTCGGGATCCAAAAAGTGCCATATTCTTCCCCTTTTGATGCCCATTATTGCCTCTTTCTGCTCCGATAGCGTCAAGCATAAGGTTCATAGTTTCAACTATTGCACGAAAATGCTTTCTGAATATGTGGTGGTCAACCATCATAAGAGGCTCACATTCCGCCGCATTTATAACTATCTGCTTTATTCCCGGTGCAATTTTTTTATGTGGGAAACCAGCTCCGCCGGCGCCCACTATACCTGCATCATATATAATCTGTTGTAATTCCTCAGGAATGTCATAAAGTCTCACTCCCTTGCTATCAGCCTTGTTTTCATCACTACAATCCCTACTATTGTCGCATCAACCGGTGCCTCCGGGTTTGATATTGCAAGTCTTGCCGCACTTCCCATTGCGACCAAAACCTTCTCGCCCTCCTGCTCCGATTCCATCTACCGCAACAAAAAAGTATTTATCCATCAATTTATCATTTTCAATAGGACGTACAATCATAACCTTGTACCCCACATTTTTCATTTTTTACTTGTGGAAACAATACTTCCCACAACCTTAGCCAAAACCATTCAATTCATTCCCTTTCCGAAAACCGGGAATGTTTATTTTGTAAGAATCTCAACGTGATCACCGGTCTTTATTGCCCGCAGCATTCGCATCCATCGGTATCGATATGCATTTCCGTATCAAAATCCTCACGAACTCTCACCTGAACATTATAGTAACGCGTCGGCTTTGAGTTTGTATCTCAACATCAACGATGTGTCATTGTCTTTACTCCGTATTTTGCTGCATCCGGCGGGGTTCCATATGTATATGACGGTTGGCTATAATGCAGCCTTCGTTTAAAATATGCTGCCTTTAGGACCGACCAAAGCCATAGGCGCACTTCCCTTTATATCTCCCGACGGACGAACCGGCGGACTAACTCAACTTAAATGTATCTGTTCTTTGGAAATCTCAATCTGGAATGTGCGAACAGGACCCAACTTACTCTTACGCCTTCGATTGTTCTTAGTGACGGACTTACCAGTGTTACGCACTCTTCTGCCGCAAACTGACCGCCCATAAAAGCTTTTTTTCGGTGTCCAATTCATGACCTTTCCCGAACAATGTTTCCAAATCCTCCTGTAAAGATGCACATGGCGCGCAGAAACTCCGACCTTTATACCGTCGTCTTTTTCTTTTGGAGAGACACTCATTGCAGTCTTTGTAACAATATCAACTATATTTTTATCCATTCTAACGAACCTCCGTATTACTATTTATAATAACCCGAACAGAATAAGAAAATTTAAAACAGCTACAGGGCGGCAAATCCACGGGAAGTAGGTTTTGCCTTACTTCCCCTACAAGTCACCTTCTCAATATCCGGTTTCTTACTTTAATGAAGGAAGAATCTTCTCAACATCTCCGTGAGGTCTCGGATTACGTGTACAGATACCAATTCGCCCAGAAATCTTGAACCGGCAGCAGCACCTGCTGCGTCTGTTTGCAGCCCTGAACCACCAACATCACCTCTTGCCATAACAGTTACCAAACCTGAACCGTTCTACTCTGTTCCGATAAGTGTTGCGTTTGGCTAACCATTGCATCAGCTGCTTCAATTGCAGCTACCAAACCTCTTGTTCAACCATTCCTAATGCTTCTACAGCCATTTAATAATCCTCTGTTTTTTATTTACATCATTTTTTCAGATGCAGTTGACTTATTTTGTTTTTGTCCCTCTTTTTTCGGGCGGGTTTATCTGAAACCGCTTTACGGTTTTAGAGCTTTCCTTTTTGCCGCTTTTTTAGGTGCGGCTTTTTTGTTTGGAGACTTCGGCTTTCGCCTCCTGCTTCTCCGCCACAGGTCCTACATGAGTCGCTGCCATTTCGGAATCCGGCTCTTTTCATTCTTTTCATCAAGATGAAGGAATTTTAAAATTTCCGGATGAGGACGCGCTATAACCTCTGCCGCTTTTAAGCAGCCCAAGCCTTTTGC
>VOFC01004556.1_pt1 | contig 32798 bp, 36 predicted proteins | sample 5384161 | NCBI WGS metagenome assembly VOFC01 (sample SAMN12384722, study PRJNA508395) | human gut metagenome | isolation source: healthy gut B | host: Homo sapiens
CCTTCGGAGTTTTGTCTCCGTAAGCACGTGTTTTGACGATAGGCTCTTGAGCCTTGTCCATCGTCGGGTCCTCTGCCTGCTGGCAGGAGAACATCATCGCTGCACTGGCTGCCAATGCTGCGAATAATTTGAAGTTTTGTTTCATTTTGATTTGAATTTTAATTGTTTGTTTGCTCCGGTTAAAGAGCTGTGAGAGGATAAAATGGAAGAACACAGGTGTATTTTGTCGACCGTTTTTATCAATTCCAGTCTTTCAGCCATTTGCCGTAATTGTATATGCCCTCGGATATATTAGAGAGCCTGTTTTTATCGAACAGGTAATTATATCCTTTTCTGCTTCCCAAAATGAGGTTGTTTTCAGGGTCCATAAACGTACAATGCATTGCAAATGTACCGTCCCATGCTGTTTCATAATTGTCCTGCAAATGGGCGCGCAAATCATCGAAGACAATGATATTGTTCGGTCTATAATCGGCCAAAATCCAGTCTATAAGAAAGCCCGGCTCCTGCATCATAGCCTCTTCTTCCGTTCGGGCAGCAGGATAGATGGGAAAGTTGACGCAACCGTACCGCTCCTTGGGCAGGTTGGCAATCGGCTTTTGCGTATAGGCCGAAACATATTCCTGTTCGGGATGCCACGGGTCGAGCAGCTGCGGGGCTTCGCTCTCGCTGTTGTAGCCCGACCATGCATAGTCGATATAGTCTCCGACGGCGATGCCGCCCGTCGCTTCCGTATTCCAGAAAGTAGCGGTCGGCTCCTCGTAAACGGTCAGCGTCAGCAATTTTTCCGTGCCGAGGGCTTCGCGCAGCGCCTTGATGAGTTTGGGATAGGAGGTCGTATTCACAGCCGGCATGCCCTCCTTGCCGTAGCCGGAATTTCGATCCCAGAGGTTTACACCGTCGAGTCCGTATTGTTCGATAACGGTCTTGACCTGCGCGGCGAAGTCTTCGATTTGGGTATCGGTGAGGTTGCAGAACCCGAGCCCCGTGCCTCCGCCTTCGATGCTGATACATACCTTGCGTCCGTGTTCCTGCAAAGGACGGATATATTTCGTCGATTGGCTGAGCACATAGGTCATGTCGGATCCAAGGTTGAGCAGGGCTCGGCTGGTTGCAGCATCGTAGCCGACCTGGACGGTGCGCAGGTTGACGATGTTGCCTACGGCCTCGTGCCATGCTACGGTCGAGCCGCGCGCCAGTTTCTTCTGCATAATGTAATCCAAGACCAGCAACGGCTGAAAATCGTTCGTGTTGATGTAGAACACGAAGAACAGGTCATGGCCGTCGTGCAGGCCGTCCGCGTCCGTATAGGGCTGGCGAACCGAGACGTTGTAGTAAAGCGTCTTGTCCGCGTCCGGTGCGTCCTGTCCGGCGACCGTAAGCGGTAGTACGTATTCTCCGGCGGCGAGCCCTGTCGCTGAGAACTTGATACGTTTCAATTCCGAACGCTGCGTTGCGGCCGAGAGGTCGAGCGTCTTGCCGTCGGGGAACTCGTAATTCGCCTCCGGCAGCAGTGTGCGTTCGATTTCATCTCCGGCATCGTAGTCATTGAGCAAAGATGCATCGCACCATGCGTCGAGCGAATATCCCGCTGCCGCCGGCTGTGTCTGCCTCAAGTAGAAGTTCTTCGTCATAACCCCTCCTTCGGTCAGCAGCACATCGACCCTATTTTCCACGGAATTGCTGCTGCACAACATCACATGAACCTCTTCGATGGAACCTTTGTCGGGCAACTTCCCGCTTTCCTGCATCACGGGATCGGCCTCGCAGGCCGTAAGGCCCGCGAGTGCCGCCGTGCAGAGAAGCGTTACCACCCCTGTTTGCAAATCAAAAATCGTCTTCATAGTTACTCGTTGTTTTCGTTAAGTTTCGGGATCTCGATGCCCTGAGGCCAGATAATATCGTACTTGGCTACGCCGTCGTTGCCGTACATCGAGTAGTCCTTGACCGTATTTCCCGAAGCGTCGTTGCATTTCCAATACCCCAAAAGCGTCGGATCGTTCTCCGGGTTTTCGATTTCATACATATTTTCCCAAATCTGTTCCGGCGTGCGGGCCACAGACCATACACGCGCCTCGGCGATCTTGCCGTTCAGAGGCCGATAGTCGTCGTAGGAGCGGCCGATGAAGAACTGATAGGCCTCGCTCAGGCCATCGTACCCCAGTTCTTCGTACTGGGCCTTGTCGCCCTCGGGAGCGGTGTTCCACAGGTCGTAGAGCGCCCGCATGGCCAAGTTGATGCAGTTCTTATCGTTCTGCGTCGTGATGCCCACGCCCGTGACTTCGCTCTGAATCTGCCCGTCGACGTAGATGCGGGCCGTGCGGGTATTCTGGTCGTAGGTGCAGGCCACATGGTACCAGCGCCCCGTTTCGAGATGCTTCATCGCGTCGCGTCCGGGAATCTTGCCGAAGCCCGAGCCACTGCCCGAACCGTCGAACTGCAACTGTTCGCGCTCGAAATTCGTATCGCCGATACGCAGCAGCAGGTACTGCTCAACGCCCATGACGGACGAGATGTTGACGGGATTGCCTTCAGTATTGGTTTTCACGAATTCGTCGATGTAAATCAGGGCCTCGTAGGTCACAGCCCGCAGGCCGTTCCAATCCTTGCTGCTTTCGGAATACTTGTCGAGGGTCGGGAATTCGATCCAGTTGTCCGTAAGTTGTGCCGCGACGGTGATGGCCGAGGAGCGTTTGACGACGTAGTAAGCCACGTCGGAGCCGTGCAACACATCGATCGATGCGCTGCCGATGCGTACTGGAACCAGATAGGTTTCGTCGATTGGCAAAGCTCCGGTCTGCTCATCTCCTTCTCCGGTGAGTTCACGGAGGCGCAGCGTGACAGCATCGGAGGTCGTCTTCCCTGCCGGAATGGTCACAGTTTCGGACAGCAAAGAATAATATTTTGAATCGAGCATCGTCCACTCCGTACCGTAACGGGCATTGTACGTCCCGACGAGCGACGGGTCGACCGTGAGCGTCACCGTCACGTCCTGTCCTGCCGGATATGTCAGTACCGCCTGCAACGCGCAATCGTAGGTAGCCCGGGTGTTGCTGAAGGTCGTGAGCTGTGCGTCGCTCGTCGAAGCGACGTCGAGGTATACGACATTGTCGAACTTGTGATTGTCATCGCCGTAGTTCTCGCAGGCCGTGAAAGCCACGAGCGAAACGAGAACCGCCATTAGTATCTTTTTTTCATGTTCATGACTGTCTTTATTTAGAGGGGGTCAACGTTTGTATCGCCTGCCGGATGGTTTGGTAGTTCATCTTGGAATGGTAGTAATCTTCGGCAATATTGTAAGCCGCAAGCCCCGCATAAGGCCCGAGTTCGACGACGCGGCGCGACATTTCGTCGACAGCGGCGTGCTCGGTGCGGTCTTCATCGAACAGCGCCGCATTGATTTCGGCGGTCAGCAGCAGCCGATTGGCCTCGATGCCGGCATAGTTAACAGCGTGCAGGGCATGGAGTCTCACATCCAAAACATTTTCGAGTTTCTCCGTATCGAGGATGACGTAATCCATCTTTGCACGGTCGGTGGCAGCGAGCGACAGGGGATTACCCTCGAAAACGAGGAGCTGACCGTCAGTTCTGGCCGTGGCAAGCCTATCAATAATGCGAGCCGTGGCATCCGCAGCCAACGGGTCGGTCGTGAACGAGTAGCCGTCCATGCCATTGGCAGCGACGGCAACGACGACCTTATCCAAGTAGGCGTCGAGCGCCGCCGCATCGGCGAATTCCTCCGCACGAGCGGCATAGTCGATCTGATAGAGCACCTTCGTGCCTTTCTCGTGCATGACGGACATGTCCTCGGCGTCGAATTTCGAGAAGTTGTCGGCGTTGGTCAGCGTCACGATGTCCAGCGAATCCGGAAGGCAGCGCATGAAGTCCTGCTCTCCGGTCGCTTTCTCGGGAGAATTGTGCATGCGGGCATAGACGATGAAATGCTCCGACTGCTTGTAGGCCCTCAATGTCGCGGTGTACTCGGCCCATAGGGCAGGATCTTGCTCCCAAGGCTTTTTGACCGTACTGTCGAGTGCCTCCGTTTCCGTCCAGTCGCTGCACGAGACGAGCGACAGCATCGAAAACAGCGCCAGCAGCGTGAATATAAAGTTCTGTTTCATAGCTGTTAGTTGTTATAAGATTTGCAATCCCACCATACACGGGTTCCCATGACGTCGCCCGTGCGGTTGCCGTTCTGCTGCTCGCCATCGAGCGTCTGGATGGCCAACTGAAGGTTGGCGTTGTTCTGCTGGTACTCCTCGACGGGGTAAGGCAGGCGTCGTGCACCCTGCGCTACGTCCACCGTGCCGCCCGACTTGTCGGTGGGCACGGGCAGCAGTTTCGGATAGCCCGTGCGACGGTGCTCCGACCACGCCTCGACGCCCAGCGGGAAGATGGCGATCCATTTCTGCACGATGATGCGTTCAAGGTTGCGTTCGAAGTTCTCGGCTCCGTCGACCCACGGAATCCCGATGTCGCTCTGGGCCATCGCGCTGTAGTTGCCGACAGGATCGGTGTAGGGCGCGGGCTTGACGTCAGTCTGGGCCAGATAGGCGTCGGCGCCGCTGGCACCGCGCTCCTCGAACGAAAGCCTTACGGCTGCTTCGTAGAGTGACCGTGCCGTTTCTTCCGAGCCCCAGCGCAATTCATATTCCGCACGCAGGAACGTTGCCTCGGCGGCATTGAACCATAGGTAGGGCGTATCGCTCGCAACGATCATATTCGAATACTTCGACACGGCCTGCGACTTGCTCGTCACATCGATGCCGATACGGATACCCACATAGTCGCCGACATCATTCGCAAGGAACATCTTCTCCATACGCGGGTCTTTGTAGCCGTTCATGTAGCAGAGGATGTCGGCTCCGACACGGTGGTCGCCCCAGTCGTTGTAGATGAGCGTCGTGCGGTTCTCCGCGGCGTGCATCGCCGCATTGTCGGCATTAGCCTCGATAACACCCCCGGCAATAGCCGCGGCGGCCTTCGCACGGGCGACGTCGGACTTCACATACGACAAACGCATGGCCATGCGCAACTTGAGCGAATTGGCATATTTGAGCCACTGCGCGATATTGCCGTAATAGACGCCGTCGTAGCGGCTCCATGCTTCGGCTGGGAGCGTCGTATTGCGGCCCAGTATCTCGATGGCCTCGTCCAGCTCCTCGAACATCTTCGTATAGACCGCCTCCTGCGAGTCGTACTCCACATAGACCGACTCGTTGCTCTCCAGCTTCGAATAGGGAATCGGACCGTAGGAGTCCGTCACACGGTGCATGATGGCCACTCGCAACAGGCGGGCGAAAGCGATGGCCACTTCGTCTTCCGTGCCGTTGACGATGCCCTTATAGGGGGGGGTATAGGTCTCGGTGATGACGTTGGCGAAAGGCCATTTACGCCAGTCGGCCGAGGGATTATAGGTCTCGAACTTGGTCTGCCATGTATCGACCGTAGCACCGATGTAACCGCCGAACGGCCCGCCGAAAGCGATTCGTTGAACTGGTACATGTGCTCCTGCACGGGAATCACAAGACTCTGCAGCGACTTGAATTTCGTGCCGGTCTTGTAATTGAGGGCATCCATCTGTTCTTCCGTAACCTGATTGGGATTGCGGTTGATGTCCTCGAAATCACCGGTGCAGGCAGCCAATCCGAGCAGCGCGACCGACAGCAACACCGACTGCCATCTCATATTGATCTTTCTCATAGTTTCTGCGCTTTAGAATTGGAATTTGACATTGAAACCGAGACTGCGCATCGAAGGCATCATGAAATAGTCGATGCCCTGATAGTTCAGTCCCGTCGAGGCGACGGCTTCGGGGTCGAACGGCGCCTTGCAGTAGATCATCCACAGGTTACGCCCTACGAACGAGACGGTCATGCGCATCTTGTCGCGGAACCATTTTGTCGGCAGGGTGTAACCCAGCGAAAGCTCTTGCAAACGGACGTTCGTCGCCGAATAGAGATAATATTGCGGCAGACCGGACTGCGAGCCGATGGCTTGGTACCACTTCTGCGCATCAACCATCTCACGGCCGTTAATCAGCACGCCGCCGGCATCACGTGCAGCGGCCGAAGCCTCCGAAACGCCGTACAGATCCAAATTGGCCTGCGTCGCGGAGTAGCAGACACCGCCCAGACGGGCTGTGAACAGCACGCCGAGATTGATGCCCTTCCAACTGAAATCGTTACGCCATGCGAGATTGGCATCCGGGAACACCGAACCTAAATAGATATCCTCACCCTCATCGGTAACCTGTAAGTTACCGGCATTGTCCACTTCGACATAGCCGTTTTCATTATACCGCAGATTGGACGTCGTATAAAGGTCTCCCAACGTACCGCCTTCTTTAAGAATATATTTCGCCTTGCCTAATCCCTTGATGTCGAGCTTGGTGAGATTCAGAGATTCGCCCGTCACGGGGTTTACGGCATTAGCCGCAAGTTCGCGGATTTCGTTCTTGTTCCACGAATAGGTGAAGTTCGTCGTCCAGCGAAAGTCACGCCATTGGTTATCGTACCCGAGCGAGAGTTCGACACCCGTATTGCGGACATGCCCGGTTTGCAGGTAGATGGTCGTATAGGACGACGAGGGCGGCAGCGACGGGTCGAAGGTCTGATTTTTCGTATCGGCCCGGTACCACGAAGCCGAAAGATTGATGTGCTGCCACAGACGGGCATCCAGACCCACCTCGTAGGTGATGGTGCGCTCGGGTTTCAGGTCGCCGATGGGATAGTGCGTCTTGTCTTTCCACACCTTGTTCGTGGCGTCGTATTCGTAGGTCGGAACCGTCAGGTGACGCGGGAACGGCATACCTACCGAGGCGATCGAACCGCGGATCTTCAGATAGCTGATCGCATCCGGCATGTTGAATGTCGCCGTCGGAACCCACGAAAGGCCCACCGACGGGTAGAAGAACGACGACTCGGGCGAATTGGCCAGTTGCGAAGCCCAGTCGTTACGCCCCGTCACCGTGAGGTAAAGCATCTGTTTCCAACCTACTTCGACCGAGGCGAAGATGGATTGGGTCTGGTCGTGCCAGCCGGTTTTTTCCGCACGTTTTTTCGTGTCATCGAGGTCGAAGACGTTAAATACGTTCGGAAGGCCGTTTTCCTGGATCGGGCCGCGGTACGACAGTTCGTCGGTCTTGATATTGTTGATCGAGGCGCCGATATTCGCGTTCAGAGACCAATCCTCGCCGAAAGTCTTGTTGATGTTCACCATCAGATCGGCGTAGGTCTGCGTGTCGTAAGCGCGGGCCTCGGTATAGTGGCCGTTCTTGCCGCCGTCGGTGATGGTCGTGTTGGACGAGGCATAAAGTTTCTGCGTATAGAGCGAATTCGAATTGTCGAGGCGCACGCGCCCGGCGACATTCAGCCACGGGAGGATGTCGTAGCTGGCCGAAAACGACAGCATATAACGCTTCTTGTCCGTGTTGCGCAGGTTGCGGTAGTTGATCCAGTAGGGATTCTGCATGCGCAAGTCACCGCCTTCCATGTCCGTACTCCAGAACTGCTCCATGAGTTTCGTCCCTTCGTTGTAACGCTCGAAGCGACGGTAAAGGTCAAAATTCTCGCCCCGCGGGAACAGGTAGGCCGGAACCAGCGGGTTCGAATAAACGCCCTGGTTGGTCATGTTCTGGTCTTTCTGATAGATGTAGCTGGCGCTCGCATCGAGCTTGAGCCGGTCTTTCAGAAAGTATGAAGTGTTGCGGAACGTGAAATTGTAACGGTCGTACTCGTTGTTGGGGATGATTCCGTCCGAGTTGACCGAAGCTGCCGAAAAATAGGTCTGGTTCTTGTCCGTACCGCCCGAAACCGTAACGGCGTTGGTATAGACATGCCCTGTCTCGAAATAGTCGTTCGGCGTATAACCGTAGCGGGCCTCCCGACGCAATTTCTCACCCCAGCTGTAAATGCTCGAGCCGCTGCGCTGGCCGTTCAGCCCCGTACCGTAACGGTTCTGGAAATCAGGCAGCACGAAAGGGTTTAAGAATTCCGTATTGCTCGAAAACGTAGCTTTCAACCTTCCGGCCTGGCCTTTCTTCGTCGTAATCATCACGGCTCCGTTCGCGGCTTCCGAACCGTAGAGAGCCGCAGCCGCGGCTCCCGTCAGCACCGACATCGACTCGATATCCTCGGGATTGATGTCGGCGATGGACTCCGTCGCACCGCGCGAATCGAACTCCGTTCCGCCGCCACCGCCGAAATTATACATCGGGATACCGTCGATAACGTAAAGCGCGTTCGACGACTGCGAAATGGATTTGTTACCGCGCAGGATCACCTTCGATGCGCCGCCGACTCCCGACGACGAGGTGTTGATCGTGACACCTGCAACCTTACCCGTCAGCGAGTTGATGAAGTTGGCGTCCTTGACGGTCGTGAGGTCTTCGGCCTTGACCTGTTGTACGTTGTAGGCTACGGCTTTTTCCGAACGCTTAATACCAAGAGCAGTGACCACGACTTGTTCGATCTCGGCGGACGACTCCTGAAGCGTAAGGTCGAAAGCAGTACGGTTACCCACATCGACCACCAGAGTCTCATAGCCCAAATAGCTGACTTCCAATTGCCGGGAGGCAGCGGGGGGGTATCTGAAGCGAGAAAGAGCCATCGGAACCGCTGCTGATGCCGATTGAGGTGCCCCGGATAACAATGGTCGCTCCGACGATCGGGGAGCCATTGATATCGCGGATAGTTCCGGAAATGTCAACAGGGAGCTTTGCCTGTTTTTTTGAGAGAATGATGTTGGAACTACTGATCTGATAGGTGATGTCCGTCCCTTTGACCATTTGGTCGAGGGCTGCTTGCAAGGATTGGTTCGTCACATTTACCGTAACGAGCCTGTTAACATCTACATCATCATTGATTCCGAAAAGAAATTTTGTCTGTCTTTCAATCTCATTCATTACCTGCTTCATACGCACGTTTTCCATCTTGATGGAAACCTTCTGCGTCTGTGCCTGCACCCCAGTAACAGGGATACAGACGAGCGTAAGAACTAAAAGAAAAGACAGGCAGATTTGCTGAATAATCTTTTTATTCATACATTTGTCAAGTTTGGTTCAATGGTTGGGAATTGGTTAATATTCCTGATTGAACTATACGCCGGTGAGTGTTCGCCCACTCATCGGTTTTTCATATCAGGAAGCAAATGTTCAGAGTTGATAGTTCGTGGTTTACATCATAGGCATCTAAAGAATTTGAGATAAGTTAATAATTGGATGGACTATTTAATGATGATTACATCGGTAACAGCATCGTGTTCAAAGGTGAAATCCGAGGCGAGTTGTAGCATATGCAAAGCGTGGTCTATACCGTCCGAAACACGGATTTTCAAACTTTTGTATTTTACGACGGGCATGGTTTCGCGCCGAATCTCTATCTTCACGTTATAACTACGCTCCAACTTGCTCATCAGCTGCTCAAACGGCATTCCGTACACTGAAATAATACCATCCATCCACAGATAATCGTCTTTATCTTCAAGTTCTTGGATTTGAAACCCTCCATCTCGAAGATTGACGATATCGTTGGGCTGCAGAATGACGGATTCTCCGTTTTTTTTATTCGTCACGGCAACCCGGCCGCTAAACAGAGCTGTTGAAAAACGATTCTCCGCTTGGTTGGCGATTACATCGAAATGCGTACCCAATACTTCTACATCACAGGCAAAAAGTTTCCACGATGAACGGGCATTCAGAGTTATGGGCGACATTGAATATGGCCTCTCCACTCAACTGGACACGCCGCTCCCCTTTTGGGAAAATCGCAGGATAAACGATGCGGCTCTGCGCATTAAGTTCCACGATGGAGCCATCCCCCAACGTTAGGCGAATATGCTGCCCTGCCGGAACCTCGACAGTCGTTTGCTGTTGTAACCACCGGTTCATGCGTTGACTCAAAAGCACATGGTCGACAGCAATTCCGAGCAGTAAAATGGCGGCAGCAACTCCGGCATAACGCAGCACTTTCGGCCATCCGAAACGTAGGAAAGAGCGTGAATTATTTATACCCGCCTCCGGATTAGGTGCACACATTATGCCCAATACATACAAATTATATGCTTTATCGAGAACTTTCTGATTCTTTTCCGGATCTTCGTTCAGCCAAGCCGAAATCATATCGGTTTCTTCCAAAGTCGTTTGCTCTGCGAAGAAACGGAATAACATTGCATCTGTAACTTTTTTTCCATTCTGTCATAATATCGCATCTATTTATATAGTTCCACAACTCAATAAGATTCCCTCCTCTAAAATGCGTTTTTTTGCAAATAATTTTTTTTATTAAATTAACCTGTTGCAGGTCAATTATATGGGTAAATATTTTTTTTGCATTATAATCTTTTTAATTTTTTCTTATCTTTGTTCTTGGAATGAAACCGGATACTATCATACTGACCCAGCAGTCGTTCGACAAGTTATTTCGCCTATACCAGCGAAAAACTATATGCTGTGGCATATAGCCTTGTACATGATGCAAATACGGCAGAAGATATTGTCCATGACAGTTTCATGACAATTTGGGAGAACCGGGAAACTGTACAGTTTACGAGCATAGAGGCCTATCTTTTCGGTGTCGTAAAAAAACGCTGTCTGAAATATCGTCGGGATAGATATACGGGGGAAAGCCGTGTATGAGAAAATCCTGATGAAGGAGCGCGGAGTGATGGATTTTTATACCCGCACGATCGAAAGTTGCAATCCGAACGAATTATTCCAGCGGGAAATCATCGAGATATGCCGCAAACAACTGGAACAAATGCCGGAATTGACCAAACAGGTATTCATAGCTCATAAACTGGAGGGAAAAAGTTACAAAGAGATTGCTGACATGCTATGCATCAACCTCAAAAAAGTAGATAGGGAATTACAACAGGCGGCAATGAAATTACGCTTGTCTTTGAAGGATTATTTGCTCTTATTGCTATTGATAGTATATTCTGAAATATAATCGGCTGATCTGTTCTTGGGTCAAATTTTTCTCGTTTCTAATTTTAAGAAAAAATCAAAAAAAGAGCTTTAGGAGAGGGAATCTTATTGAGTTGTGGAACTATATATTAGATGGCATTGTTTTGTCGGATCTAATATATAGTATACAAAATGAATCAACTTACTCAAAACTCCCGACAATCGCTTTTCTCCTCTCCGTTGGGTTCCGAGTTTGTACTTTGCGATGGGCCTTCCGTTTGTGGTTCTGAACATGGTCTCTGCGGTTCTGTTCAAGGATCTGGGGATCTCGGACGCACAAATCGCGTTCTGGACATCGCTTATCATGTGGCCGTGGACGATCAAATTCCTGTGGAGCCCCTTCTTGGAAATTTTCCGTACCAAAAAATTCTTCGTCGTCACGACGCAGCTCCTAAGCGGCATATTGTTCGGCCTTGCTGCTCTGTCGCTTCACCTACCGTCGTTCTTCGCCGTTACGATCGCCGTCTTTGCCGTCGTTGCGTTCAGCGGCGCCACGCACGACATCGCGGCCGACGGCGTCTACATGTCGGAACTCACGACGCAGGATCAGGCGAAGTATATCGGCTGGCAGGGAGCGTTCTACAACCTTGCGAAACTGGTCGCCACGGGCGGCCTGGTGTGGTTCGCAGGTTTTCTCTACGAAGGCTTCAGCGCCGTGGGTGCAGCAACATTCGACGCCTACGTACGTTCGTGGACGGTGGTGCTTGCCATTTTTTGCGGCCTGCTCGTCCTGCTGGGCGTCTACCATGTCCGGGCGCTTCCCGCCGGGGGCGGCGCTGCCGAACGGCATTCGCTGCGGGATGGCCTTTCGGGCCTGAAAGAGGTCGTCGGGGCCTTCTTCCACCAGAAAAAGCATATCTGGTACTACATCGGATTCATCATCCTCTATCGCTTCTGCGAGGGATTCGTGATGAAGATCGTGCCGTTGTTCCTCAAAGCCGATACGGCTTCGGGCGGTCTGGGCCTCACGAACCAGCAGATCGGCCTTTACTACGGGACATTCGGTGCCGGGGCTTTTCTTTTGGGTTCGCTGCTGGCGGGCTACTATATCGCACACCGGGGCCTGCGACGCACTCTTTTCATATTATGCTGTATCTTTAATATCCCGTTCGCGGTCTATGCGCTGCTGGCATGGCTGCAGCCTCAGTCGATGTGGATCGTGGGCGGGGGCATCGTGCTGGAATACTTCGGCTACGGGTTCGGATTCGTGGGCCTTACGCTGTTTATGATGCAGCAGGTTGCCCCGGGCGTCACCAGATGGCGCACTACGCCTTCGCTTCGGGTATCATGAACCTTTCGGTGATGCTCACGGGCGCCGTTTCGGGTTCCTGAGCGATGCCTGATGGGTTACGGCATGTTCTTCCTCGCAGTTATGTTGGCCACGGTTCCGGCATTTCTGGTGACGTGGTTCGTACCCTTTACCTATGACGACAAACCAAACGACAAATAATTTATATGGATACACTGAAAATTGCGGGCTCGAATCAGCCCGATATGCCGTGGGAGGACCGTCCCGCAGGCTCCAAAGAAGTGATGTGGCGTTACGCGCGAACCCGATCATCATCGGGCGCGACGCGCTTTCGACGTCGAATTCGATCTTCAACTCGGCGGTCATTCCCTTCAAAAAAGGAAAATATAACTATGCGGGCGTTTTCCGGTGCGACGACACGAACCGCCGGATGCGCATCCACGTGGGCTTCTCGGTCGACGGCCTTCGGTGGGAGATCGAGGAGTCCGACTTCCGGCTGGAGGGTGCGGACGCGGAGATCGGCCAGTGGGTCTACGGCTACGATCCTCGCGTTGCGAAGATCGGCGACAAATACTACGTTACGTGGTGCAACGGCTACCACGGCCCGACGATCGGCATTGCGTGGACGGATGATTTCGAGACGTTCCACCAGCTTGAAAACGCATTTCTTCCCTATAACCGCAACGGGGTTCTGTTCCCGCGCAAGATCGGGGGCCGGTTCGCGATGCTGTCGCGTCCGAGCGACACGGGTCACACGCCCTTCGGGGACATCTTCTATTCGGAGAGCCCCGACATGGAGTTCTGGGGCCGCCACCGTCATGTGATGTCTCCCTCGGCGTTCGAGGTTTCGGCGTGGCAGTGCATGAAGATCGGCGCGGGCCCCGTTCCCATCGAGACCTCGGAGGGCTGGCTGCTGTTCTACCACGGGGTGCTCCGCTCGTGCAACGGCTATGTCTACGCCTTCGGCTCGGCGCTGCTGGATTTGGAGGAGCCTTGGAAGGTCACGGCCCGCAGCGGTCCCTACCTGATCTCCCCTCGCGAAACGTACGAATGCATGGGCGACGTTCCGAACGTGACGTTCCCCTGCGCTGCGCTGCATGACCCCGAAACGGGCCGGATCGCCGTCTACTACGGATGCGCCGACACGGTTACGGGCCTTGCGTTCGGCTATATCCCGAAATTATCGACTTCACGAAGAAAAACAACATCCTATGAGACAGCCTTGCGCTGTTTACCCTTGCGTTCTGACGCTGTGTCTGGGAGCACGGGCACAAGAGCCTGCGGAGTGTGTGGATCCGTTCATCGGGACTACGAACTTCGGGACCGCGAACCCCGGTGCGGTCACGCCGCACGGGATGATGTCGGTGGTTCCGTTCAACGTCATGGGGTCGGAGGAGAACGTCTACGACAAGGACGCCCGCTGGTGGTCCACGCCCTACGAATACCACAACAAATTCTTCACGGGCTTCGCGCACGGCGCCTTGAGCGGCGTGGGGTGCCCCGAGCTGGGCGCGCTGCTGACGATGGCCACGACGGGCCCTCTGACGGTGGATTACCGGGAGTACGGCACGTCGTACAGGGACGAAAAGGCCTCCCCGGGCTATTACTCGGTCTTTCTGGACAAGTACGGCGTCCTTGCCGAAGCCACGGCCACGGCGCGTACCTCGGTGGAACGCTACACGTTCCCCGGAGGAGAAGGGCATATCCTGTTGAATCTGGGCGAGGGGCTTACGAACGAGAGCGGCGCGATGGTTCGCGGGTGAGCGCCACGGAGATCGAGGGCACGAAGTTGCTGGGGACGTTCTGCTACAATGCGCAGAAGGTTTTCCCGGTGTACTTCGTGCTTCGCGTTTCGAAGACTCCGAGTGCCGGCGGCTATTGGAAGAAGCAACGGAAGATGACGGGCGTGGAGGCGGAGTGGACGCCGGACAACGGGAGGTATAAACTCTATACGGAGTACGGGCGCGAGCTTTCGGGCGACGACGTGGGCTACTGGTTCTCCTTCGACGGCCTTGCGGCGGGCGAGCAGGTGGAGGTGCGCATGGGCATTTCGTATGTCTCTACGGAGAACGCGCGCAAAAACCTCGATGCCGAGCAGGCCGCGGACGCACCGTTCGACGCCATCCGGGAACAGGCCCGCAAGGGCTGGAACGAGGCTCTGGGCAGAATCCGGGTCGAGGGCGGCACCGAGGAGCAGCGCAAGGTCTTCTACACGGCGTTGTACCACGCGCTGCTGCATCCGAACCTCGTGAGCGACGTGAACGGCGAATACCCGCTGATGGAACGTTCGGGCGAGACGGGCGTCACGGATGGCGAACGCTATACGGTCTTCTCGCTGTGGGACACCTACCGCAACGTGCACCAGCTGCTGACGCTGGTCTACCCGGATCGTCAGCGGGAGATGCTGCGCTCGATGACGGGGATGTACGAGGAGTGGGGGTTGGCTTCCGAAATGGGAGCTCTACGGCCGCGAGACCTTCACGATGGAGGGGGACCCTGCGATCCCGGTGATCGTCGACAGCTGGATGAAGGGCCTTCGGGATTTCGATGTCGCCAAGGCCTACGAGGCGATGCGCAAGTCGGCCACGACCCCCGGAGCGCAGAATCCCCTGCGGCCCGACATCGACCCCTACATCGAGCGGGGCTATGTGCCGCTGGGCTTCTATGCCAAGGACCTGGCGGGCGACACCTCCGTGTCGCACGCGCTGGAGTACTACATGGCCGACGCTGCGCTGTCGCTGCTGGCCGACTCGCTCGGACAGGGGGACGACGCGCGTCTGTTCCGCGCCCGCTCGCTGGGCTATAAGCGCTATTACAGCCCGGAAAGCGGGACTTTGCGTCCGCTCCATCCCGACGGATCGTTTTTAAGCCCCTTCGACCCGAAGGCGGGCGAGAACTTCACGGCGGCTCCGGGCTTCCACGAGGGGAGTGCGTGGAACTATACGTTCTACGTTCCGCACGACGTGGAGGGGCTTGCGAAGCTGATGGGCGGACGACGCAAATTCATCGACAAACTGCAAATGGTCTTCGACGAGGGGTTGTACGACCCTGCGAACGAACCCGACATCGCCTATGCCTACCTTTTCAGCCGCTTCCGGGGCGAGGAGTGGCGCACGCAGCGGGAAACCCGGCGGCTGTTGGAGCGATACTTTACCACCGCCCCCGACGGCATCCCGGGCAACGACGACACGGGGACGATGTCGGCGTGGGCTGTCTTCACGATGCTGGGCCTCTACCCCGACTGCCCGGGCGAGCCGTACTACACGCTGACGTCCCCGACGTTCGACCGTGTGGAGATCGACACGGAGCGGGGAACGCTGGTGATCGAAAAAAGCGGCGAAGGGTATATCGACCGGATGACGCTTGGCGATAAACCGTTGAAAAATTATCGTATCTTGCACGATGAATTGCTCAAGGGCGGAAAACTTACTTTCGAACTTAAAACTGCAAAATAGATGAAACTTACGGGATTCTTATTCGCCGCGGCCCTGCTGGGCAGCTGCACGCAGCCTGCCGCGGAGGAGAATTACACGCGCCATGTCGATCCGAAGATCGGCACAGGCGGCCACGGGCACGTCTTCGTGGGAGCCAACGTCCCCTTCGGCCTGGTGCAGGTGGGTCCGACGAGCATTCCGCAGACGTGGGACTGGTGCTCGGGCTACCACGCGAGCGATTCGACCGTTATCGGCTTTTCGCACACGCACCTTTCGGGCACGGGCATCGGCGACCTGTTCGACATTACCGTCATGCCCGTCGTGGGTGAAGTGACCTATGCCCGCGGCGAGGAGAATGACCCGGCCTCGGGCCTGTGGTCTTACGCCGACCGTACGCGGGAGATCACGAAACCCGGTTATTACTCGGTTCCGCTTGTGCGCTACGGCATTACGGCCGAGCTGACGGCCACGGAGCGCGTGGGTCTGCACCGCTACACGTTCCCGGCGTCGGACGCCGCAGCCGTGGTCTTCGACCTGGAGAACGGCGGCTGCTGGGACAAGGCCACCGATACGGGCTTCCGCTTTCGGATGACAGCACGCGCATCGCCGGATGGCGCTACTCGACGGGGTGGGCCAAAGATCAGGAGGTCTACTTCGTGGCCGAGTTTTCAAAACCCGCGAAGGGGATTTCCTACCTGCAGCCGGGCGAGATAGACGATTCCAAAATGCCCCGGATCGCGGCCCGTTATGCACGTGTGGACTTCGACACGGCGGAGGGCGAACAGGTGTCGTGAAAGTGGCCCTTTCGCCCGTAAGTATCGAAGGCGCGAAGGCAAACCTTGCGGCGGAACTCCCCGGATGGGATTTCGACGCTACGGCGGCCGCTGCCGACAAGGCGTGGAACGATGAACTGTCGAAGGTGAAGATCGAGACGGAGGATGAAACGTCGAAGCGCATCTTCTATACGGCGCTGTATCATACGATGGTGGCTCCGTCGCTCTTCTGCGATGTGAACGGCGATTACCGCGGAGCCGACGGCAAGGTGCATGAGAATCCGGGGCGCGATACCTATACGACCTTTTCGCTGTGGGACACTTACCGGGCCGCGATGCCGCTGATGACGGTCCTGCACCCGGAGCGGATGCCCGACATCATCCAGACGATGCTGCACATCGCCGACGAGCAGGGACGCCTGCCGGTCTGGCACCTGTGGGGCAATGAAACGGACTGCATGGTGGGTAACCCGGGCATCGTAGCGGTGGCGGACGCCATCGTGAAGGGCATCGGGGGCTTCGACCGCGAAAAGGCCTTCGAGACGATCCGTAAGACGGCCATGAATCCCGACCGGGGCAACGGCCTGCGCATGGAGTACGGCTACATCCCGTGCGAGATGTTCAACGAGGCCGTAGCCTATGACATGGAGTACGCTTTGGCCGACGGCGCGGCGGCGCGTGCCGCCGAAGCGCTGGGCAAGGCGGAGGATGCGAAGTATTTCGAGGAACGCAGCCATAGCTACCGCAACTATTTCGACCCGCAGACGGGATTTATGCGGGGCCGGGATTCGAAAAAAGGCTGGAGGACGCCCTTCAATGCGTTCGCCTCGACGCACCGCGCCGACGATTACTGCGAGGGCAACGCCTGGCAGTATACGTGGCTGGCTCCGCATGATGTCGCAGGTCTTGTCGGATGCTTCGGCAGCCGGGCGCGGATGCTCGAAAAACTGGACTCGCTGTTCACGGTAAGCTCCGTGGTCGAGGGCGGCGAGACCTCGCCCGACATCTCGGGGCTGATCGGCCAGTACGCCCGCGGTAACGAACCGGGCCACCATATTTTGTACCTCTATACGATGCTGGGGCAGCCGTCGAGGTGCTCGGACGTATTGAAGTCGCAGGGAGGCACGACTGGACCAGTACCGCACGTTCTACTCGTGCCTCTACCGTTCGACGCTCTTCCCGCGTAAGTTCTACGAGATCGACAAGAACGGCAATATCCTGCATTACAGCCCCTACAACGGCGAGGTGCTGCCCGGATACATGTACACCGACACGGGTTTCTGGGACACCTTCCGCAGTCTGTTCCCACTGCTCAATCTGGTCTATCCGTCGGTCAATGCCGAAATTCAGGCCGGGCTGGCAAACGCTTACCGCGAGAGCGGATTTCTGCCCGAATGGGCTTCGCCCGGACACCGTGGGTGCATGGTCGGAAACAACTCGGCGTCGGTCGTTTCGGATGCCATCCTGAAAGGTGTCACCCCCGAGGAAGAGCATTGCGACGCTCTATGAGGCGATGATGCGCGGCCGCCGCAAGGTACACCCCGAGGTGAGTTCCACGGGGCGCCTCGGACACGAGTACTACAACACACTGGGATACATCCCCTACAATGCGGGCATCAACGAGAATGTCGCACGCACGCTCGAATACGCCTACGACGACTGGTGTATCGCACAGGTGGCGAAAAAACTGGGCCGCGGGAAGGACGCTGCAAAGCTGGAAAAGGCTTCGCAGAACTATAAAACCTCTTCGATCCCGAAACGCGCCTGATGCGGGGCCGCAATGCCGACGGGACGTTCCAGACGCCGTTCAGCCCCTACAAGTGGGGCGACGCCTTCACCGAGGGAAATTCGTGGCACTATACATGGTCGGTGTTCCACGATGTCGAGGGGCTGGCTACGCTCATGGGCGGCCGCGAGGCTTTTGCGCAGATGCTCGACTCGGTTTTCGTCGTGCCGCCCATCTACGACGACAGCTACTACGGGCAGCGCATCCACGAAATTACCGAAATGCAGGTGGCCAACATGGGCAACTACGCCCACGGAAACCAGCCGGCGCAGCACATGATCTACCTCTACGACTACGCCGGTCAGCCGTGGAAGGCGCAGTGGTGGGCCGCGCGAGGTGATGGACCGCCTCTATCGCGCGCACGGCCCGACGGATATTGCGGCGACGAGGACAACGGGCAAACATCGGCATGGTATGTATTCTCGGCGTTGGGCTTCTACCCCGTATGTCCCGCTTTGGACGAGTATGCGCTCGGATCGCCGCTCTTCGGGAAGGCCGTGATCCATCGCGACACCGGTGCCGTGATCACGATCTCGGCCCCCGGGAACGCTCCGGACAAGCGCTATGTGGGCTCCCTGACGCTCGACGGCAAGCCGTGGACGCACAACTTCCTGCCGTGGGCCGATCTGGCCGACGGCGCCGAGCTGCGCTTTACGATGCAGGCCGAGCCCAACCGCGAGCGCGGCACGCAGGGAGGCGGATTTGCCCTATTCGATGAGCCGCAGCCAATGTCGATAAAATGTCGATAGAATCTGCCCGGGAATTTTGAAAATCTGTCGGAAAGCGTTACTTTTGTCTCGTTATTCCGAGACGGGCGATTTTCCGGGCTGCACAATGATTTCTTCCGAACATAGGAACCGACGGACCGAATACGGGGACCAGCGGGAGCGCAAGCGCGAGCAATGTTTTGCCGCCGCTTTCCATTCGGTGTCCCGTGGTGCGCGGGAAGCAGTGCGTGAAGTGCCGGGCAGGACGATCCGCGTCCGCCGTGTACTCGGACAGGGGCGATAAGGAACCGCCGCGACATGGATTGTCGTGGCGGTCCCTCTTTTTTCGGATATTTTGAACTTAACGATACGGAATCTATGAAGGTCGGAGTGATTATGGGCTCTGTGAGCGACTACGAGGTGATGGCCGAAGCCGTCGCCATGCTCGAAGCGTTCGGTGTCGATTTCGAAAAACGGGTGGTCAGCGCCCATCGTACGCCCGATCTGCTGTGCGAATACGCCAAGACGGCGCGCGAGCGCCTCGGCGTGATCATCGCCGGAGCGGGCGGTGCCCGCGCATCTGCCCGGCATGGTGGCCTCGATGACGCCGCTGCCCGTGGTGGGCGTTCCCGTGAAGTCGCGCGCCCTGAACGGGCTGGACTCGTTGCTGTCGATCGTTCAGATGCCGGCCGGCGTGCCGGTGGCCCACCACGGCGATCAACGGCGCGAAGAATGCCGCGCTGATTGCCGTATCGATCCTGGCGCTGCAGGATCCCGTGCTGGCCGAGCGCCTTGAGGCCTTCCCGCGCCAAGCAGACCGCCGATGTCCTGAAAGCCGAGCTCAAGTAGCAGCGATGAAGACGATCGGAATTATCGGCGGGGGGCAGCTGGGGCTGATGATCGCCGAGCAGGCCCGTCATTGCTCGGGGTTGCGCACCGTGTGCCTCGATCCGGCGGCGGATGCCCCGGCGGGTGCCGTGCGACGACCATATCGTGGCGGCCGTTTCGACGACCCGGAGGCCGTCGAGGAGCTGTGCCGCCGCAGCGACGTGGTAACCTACGAGTTCGAGAACGTGCCGGGGAGATTCTTGTCCCGCTGTGCGAAAAATACCATATTCCCCAGGGCTACCGGCCTCTCTACGATTTCGCAGGACCGCCTGCGCGAGAAGAGCAACGCCCGGGAGCACGGGCTGCAGACGCCCCGTCTTCGCCGCGGTGGACGACGAGGCGTCGCTGCGCGCCGCCGTGGCCGACATGGGCCTCCCGGCCGTGCTGAAGACCCGCACGCTCGGATACGACGGCCACGGGCAGCTGGTGCTGCGTACGGAGGCCGACATCGAGCGGGCCCGGCCGCTGCTTGCGGTGCCCCTGCATCCTGGAGGAGTTCATTCCGTTCGATTTCGAGGCGAGCGTCGTGATGGTCGCCGACCGGGAGCGATCGTCAGCTTCCCGATCGGCCGCAACGTCCACCGTGACGGTATCCTGGACCTCTGCTTCGTACCTGCCGAGGTCGATGCGGAGGTGCTGCGGCGCATGAAGAGCCAGAGCGAAGCGTTTCATGCGCGAGTGCGGGTACGAAGGGATCCTGGCCATCAGTATTCACTATACGATCGAGGGCACGACGACCAACCAGTTCCGCGAGCTGGTGCGCTATCTGGTGGGACTGCCGCTCGAGGAGCCCCGGCTGGTGGCGCCCACGGTGATGAAGAACATCCTGGGACAGGACCTTGAGGCGGCCGAGCGGATCGCCCGCGAGCCGCACGAGGGGTCTTCGTCCATATCTACGGGAAGAGCGAGAGCCGTCCCAAGCGCAAGATGGGCCACATCACGTTCGTCGGCATGACCGCCGCGGAGTATGCCCGCACGTGGGCCGACCGCTTCGTGTAACGAAACAGAAGAAGGAAAATACATTTCGATATCGATGAATACGACCAACTACCGCATTTTCGTTGAGAAACTGCCCCGCTTCCGGGTTGAGGCCGAGCCTGCGCCGGGATTGCTTTTGTTATCATTAATTACTTTAAATAATTTTTTGTAAATTAGTCATATCTCCTTTCTTACATACAACTGTCATTCTATATGCTGGTCTATTTTTCTTCATGTAAATCGGTGTAAAAAATACATCTAATGCTTTATTTTTGAATAACAACTCCTGTGTATATCCAAGTACCTCCCTGTGCAGTCATCAATATTTGTTTCCATTACAACAATATCTTCATTTGGTCTTTCCATTTCTCCATAATATACTTTCAGAATATTAGGAATCTTCAATTCCTTTGAACCTGCTCCCATCCTATTTTCATTACATTCATTTTCAGGTAATACTGTAAATTCATCAGCTAATTCTGCTATTATTGCTGCACCTGTTGGAGTAACAAGTTCAGTGTCTATATCTATTTGTCTAAATCTTACATTAGAAGCTGAAAATATTTCATTTTGTTGCTGTTCCTACAATATCTACTATTGAGTCTAATGCTCCTACTTCGTGAAAATGTACCTCTTCAAGTGGTTTATTATGAACTTTGCTTTCCGCATTTGCAACTCTCATAAATATTCTTTTTGATAAGTCTTTTACTTTTTTCATCTAGTGACGAATTGTCTATTATCTTATTAATATCTTCTACATTTCTGTGCTCATGATGGTGATGTTCTTTATGATGATGTTCATGTTCTAATATTACATCTATATATGTTCATGTTATTCCATTTTTAATCTTTTTTGGAAATCTCTATATGATAACCATTCTTCTTGATGTTTTGCTGCGTCTTTGTCCTTGTATAGTTTTAAAATATTCATTGTCGTAAAAGAGCCTGATATACCTATTCTCATTGGACATACTTTTGCACAATAATTACATGTTTACATGGGATTAACGGTATACTTTTTAATACCTCTTGTGCTTCTTTTATTGTTACCTCTTCATCTTCTGATAATTTTGTAAAGTCTTTCATATATGATAAATTATCTTCCATTTGTTCAATATTACTCATTCCTGATAATACTGTAATTAATTTTGTAAAGTCTTTCATATATGAATAAATTTTATTTTCCATTTTTGTTCAATATTAGTATTTCATATAAATGTTAGAAATATGATTCACAGCACTAATTTTGCTAGTATTAGCCTTACTCTTTTCCTCAGATAACTCACATAAATGTTTGAACACATTATTTCCAAAAAACATATATCTAGCCAAAAATGTTCTTGCTTTTGTTTCATTATCAGTATAGTCTGATAAAAAATATTCTAATATAGTATTGTTTTCGTTTATAAACTTTATTTCTTGAGGTATATACCCAATTTTTACGGAAGGTCCTAATTTTACTTCCCCAGTAAAATCTTTTCTTTACCCATAATAATTTTTACTAATGTGGATTTTCCTGAACCATTTTTTCCTTTTAAATTAATTTTTTCTCCATAATGAACATCTAAGTTTAAATTGTTAAATATAACTTTTTCATCATATTCTTTTTGTTAAATTCCTTATAGTTAATACTTCTTTACCTGAACGTTCCGAAACATTTAATTCTATTGGTAATTTGTTTTCTCTAAATTAACTTTGTCCACCAATTCTAATTTTTCTAATCTTTTTTTCTATTGATTTTGCTCTTTTAAAAAACATTTCATTTCCTGCTAAATGTCCAAAAGTTCTTAGTTTTTTTTATTGATTCTTTTTCATTTTTCTATTTTCTTTTGCTGACTTTTGTAGGCTTCAAATTCTAATAAAGTTCTTCTTTCATCTTCTTTTAGAAAATATGAATAATTTCCAAAATAGATTTTGTTTTCCCATTCTCTAATAATATTGTCTTTGTAGATACTTTATCTAAAAAATATCTGTCATGTGAAATTAAAAGTATTGTTCCTTTATAATTAACTAAAAATTCTCAATCCATTCTAATGCTTCAATATCCAAGTGATTTGTTGGCTCGTCTAAAAGTAGTATACTTGGATTCTTTAGTAGAATTGTACCTAAATTTACTATTGTTTTTCTCCTCCCTTAAAGTATTATATTCCTTCTTTAAGAAATCATCATCAAATTTAAATCCTGAACAAATCTTTTTTAAATTTACTCTCTAATTCATATCCTCCTAATGCAATATATATTTTTCTTGTAGGTTTCCATATTTTTTAATGTTATATCCAGATTATCTGGGTTGTTTGCCATAACATTTTCTAATTCTTTAAGTTTTGTCTCAATTTCTGTGTTTTTTCAAAACTACGTTTTAGATATTGCTCAACTATTAAATTTTCTTGTTCTTTATTGTAAAATTGCTTTAAATATCCAATAGTAGAATTATTCCTTATATTAATAGTCCCTTGATCTTGTTTTTTCTTCTCTATTTATAATTTTTTAAAATGGTTGATTTACCAGATCCATTTTCTCCTATTAAAGATATTCTCTCTCCTGTTTTAACTTCAAAGTTTACACCATCTAAAACATTTTTTAAGCCATAATTTTTCTTTATATTGTTTAATTCTAGTTCTATCATCTTTATATCTCCTTATATTAAATTACTTCTAAGTATAACGAGATATATGCTATTTTATTTTACTATTACAACTTTATAGCAATCATCTCGTTGTAATAGTTTTGCAGCCGAAACCTCTATGTTTTATTTCGGAATATAGTTTTTCTTCTCTACTCACGTTTTTTCCTCCTTTTAATTCAGCATTAATGATTTATACCCTAAATCTCTTATTTTTCTTTTTCTTATTTTACTATATTTTATTAAATATATCAATAAAATTTATTTTTTCTTTAAAACAATAGCAATAAAATTTAAATATTTACATGCTCCTGCTTCAATAGCTTTTTTGTCTCCTTTAGAATATTCATTATCACATTGTATCCAATCATTCCAACATTCTTCATTACTTTCCATTTCATAAATTGAAATTATTTCACTGTTCTTTGATTTTGAAATAATGTTTTTCCAATATTCTATATCGTGAATATAATCTAACTGTTCTGGTGTCCAAGATAGTAGTAATTCTTTGTGAATATTATCATGGCAATCTTTTTCATTCCTGGTATTGCTATATAGATTACTCCATAAGTCTGCTGCATATACTTTAAATCCATATTCCTTTGCTAGAAAAACAGATGTAATGCCTTGCCCACTTCCTAAATCCATAATGATTGAACCTTTTTATTTTATTATCTTTCATAAGTTCTTCTAATTTCAATGGGTTAGGTCCCATAATTTTCTGATTGATTAAATCAGTATCATATTTCAATGTTTTTTCATATTTCATTTTTTATTTCCTCCTGTTAAATTATTCTTCCTCTTTAATAATATTTTTACTTCCAATGTAAGTTGCTAAGAAATAACATCCATAAATTACTCCTATAACAATTACAGTTGCTATAACTGATGGTAATAATTGTTCTTTACTTGCTAAAAGTGAATCAAATATAGACATAGCAAATTGTATTCCAAATATAGAATGTATAATTGCTAAAATAAGTGGTAATAAAAAATATTCCTATTTGTCTAAATAGTGCTTTGATTTATCATTTTTTCATCACAGCCTATTTTTCTTAAAATAATATATCTTTTTTATTATCTGAACTTTCTGTTAATTGTTTTAGTGCTAAAATAGCTGAACTTTGCAATTAAAAAATATTCCTAAGTAAATTGCTATAAACACTACCAATGTTGCTATTCCTACACTTGATTCAACTAATACTTATTTTTGATTCGCCATCTATTTCTATTTTCCATTATTTAGTTTTTGCACTAAACTGAATCTTCTCTTGAAAAATTTTTTCTATTTCTCTTTTTTCATCATCTGTTTTAGCATTATAATTTGCTAAAACAATGTTTGTTCTTTTTTGTTTTCTTTTAAATTACAGCTATCTGGAACTAATATAATTCCTGTATTTATATGGCTTGTTGATATCTAATAAATCCATCTTTACATTCATTATATTTAGAATTTTTTTCTTTTCCATTTATTACTGTATTTTCATTTTTTAATCCAAATTTCTGAAATTTTTATATTTTCATCAAAATCACAAAGAACTATATATTCATCATCTTCTAAAGAATATTGTTCATTTCCATATAATTTTGCAATCTTGTTTAATCAGATATTTTCAATTTGCTCTGGTGTTTCATAATTTATCATAGGATATGTGGTTTTTTACTTCAGGTAAATTATTTTTAATGTTGTTCCCCCATGTTAATCCATTATCTGCATATATTGGTATTTCTATAACATCTTTTAAATTATTCATATCAAAACCATTTTGAGTAAGAGTATATGAAATACATTTTTTAGAATCTTCTTGTAATTCTTTTTTATACATTTTTTATTCCCATTACTATCTACAGTTTGTTCTGGCAAATTGGCTGTTTTGTATAAATTTAAATCTACTGGTGTCATTTTTCTATATCTGCTTGCATAGAATTTTTTAATGCAATCGATGAAGATAAAGCTGTAATTGTCATAAATAACATTAAACATATTACACTTATACTAATTACTGTTGTATTAATTTTATTGTGTAATTGTCTTAACACAAACATGTTTGTTCCTTTTAAATATATGCTTTTTTTAGCTTGAACTAATCTTAATAATAAACTTGAAAAAGACCAAAATACTAAAACTGTTCCAATTATTCCAATTAATACTGAAATTCCAACAGCTCTTGTTGTTTCATCAGCATTTGTCATTTTAAAATCCCTTTTGTTACCATCCAATAAGCATATCCTAAACCAACTGCTGCAAGTATAAAAACTATAATACATACTATTGGATTTTTTTCATCTTTATTTTTTCATTCTTTTTTAACTGCTGTTAATAAATTTATTAATTTATATTTTGATATTGTAAATGCATTGAAAAATAATACTGCTAAATACATTACCGCAAAAAATATATGCATGTTTTAATACAAGCATTTTTAGAAAATACAAATTCAAATTTGCTCATATCTGCTTGGAATAATTTTGCAACTAATATAGACATAAATTGTGATGCAAAATTCCCAATATAAGACCTATTACCAAGAGAAATAATTCCTACAAATACTGTTTCTATTAATAAAATTTTTGAAATTTGTCTTTTTCCCCATTCTAAAAAGTCATATATATTCCAAACTCTTTTTTTCTTCTATTTATTAAAAAGTTATTTGCATATACAATCAAAAAGCCCCAATACTACAGCAATAAATACTGATACCATGCTAAGCATATTAATCATAAGTTTTATCATTTGCTTAGTAGAACTTGAAACTTGTAACATTGCTTCTTGACTGTCTAAAGAGTTAAACATATAAAATACTGCTACTCCTAAAACTAAAGTAATAAAATATATTGCATAATCTTTAAAACTTTTTTTCATATTTTTTATTGATAATTTAAATAACATCTCCAAGTTCACCTCCTAATAAGGTTTGGATTTCTATTATTTTTTTCAAAGAATTGCTTTCTTGTATCATTTCCTTTTATTAATTCGTTAAAAAAATTTTTCCGTCTTTTTATAAATAATATTCTGCTTGCATAACTTGCTGTAAAAGAATCATGTGTGACCATAACAATAGTTGAATTTAGTTTCTTGTTTAACAATTCAAAGCTTTCTAACAAGTGCCTTGCTGATTTTGAATCTAATGCTCCAGTCGGTTCATCTGCCAATACTATTTGTGGGTTCGTAATAATTGCCCTTGCAGATGCTACTCTCTGTTTTTTGTCCTCCAGATATTTGATAAGGATATTTACCTAATATTTCTGATATTTCAAGTTTTTTGCAACTTCTTTTACTCTTTTGTCTATTTCATGTGCATCTGTTTTTGCAATAGTTAAAGCTAATGCAATATTTTCATAAGCTGTTAATGTATCTAGCAGATTAAAATCTTGGAATATAAAACCTAATTGCTCTCTTCTGAATTTATTTAGTTGATTTCCTTTTAATTTAGTAATGTCTATCCCATTAATTATTATTTTTCCTGCTGTAACTCTGTCTATTGTAGAAATACAGTTCAAAAGTGTTGTTTTCCGTGAGCCACTTTTTGCCCCCATTATCCCAACAAACTCTCCTTTTTTTACTTCAAAGCTAATATTGTCAATAGCTTTTGTTAGATTGATTTTTACCATAATATTTTTCAATATTTCTAGCTTCTAATACATTTTCCATTTCTATCATCTTTCCTTTCTTTGTTTTGTTATATTTATTGTAATCTCTTTTTTTTATTTTTTTACCATCGATTTACATTACAATAACCTTACATTTTGTAAGCTAGAAAATTTTTTTTTTAATGATTTTTGATTAGGCTATATAAAATCCTTAATAATGCTATTATTTTTTTTCTATTTCCAAGTTCTTTTTATATTTTCTTCTTCTTTATCTTTTATTGATTTAAATAAATCAATTCCCAATTTATTGCATATACTACTTAAAACAATAAAAACGTCAGCTATTTCACTTTCTATTGTGTCATAGTGATTGATTTTATCATTATCTATTCTCATATTAGTAGCATTTTTTTTCTTATAGATTTTGCTAATTCGCCAACCTCTTCTAAAAGTAATAACATTGTCTTTTCAATTTTTTGATCTACTGCAAACCCTCTAATTTCAATCACTTTTTTTTATGTATTTTTGTACTTCTTGTACAGTATTATTTTCATTTAATTCATTCCAAAGCTTTAATTGTCCATCATCTTTCTTTCCCAGATACCTTTCTAAAATTAGTCTATCTCTTAAAACAACAAACTTTGTACTATATATGGAAGAATATTTTGATGCAGTTAGTTTACCAAAACATTCAGTTATAAGTTCTAATGCCTTTTCTGGAGTTTCCCACAACATTTTGCTCCTTCATCTTTTTCTTTCTCTGTTACATTTAATTGCTGAGTATCTTTTAAAACTTTTCCCACAAATACATAAGAAATTTGTTTAAAATTATTTAATGTTTTATATTCTTCTGTTGTTCCTAAACATTCTATAATTTTTACTTCACAACCAGTTTCTTCTAAGTACTTCTCTTTTAAATGCTTCCTCTGGTTTTTCATTACCTTCTAATCCACCACCAGGTAATTTGTACTCATTTTATTGCTTTTTTGTTAAATACTGCAATTTTTCCGTCTTCTCTTATAACGATTCCTCTGGCACCTAATCTCAATTTAGGATTTTCCATATTAATAGTTCTCTCTCCAATGTCTTCATCTGTTATTCTACATATCAATTCCATACCTTTTTTCCTTTCTTAAAAGATGTTTATTAATTTTTTATATTTTCCCAACTTCTCTTTTACTCTTTTAATAAATTCCTCTTTATGTGATAAAAGCTTGTCTTAATTCTTTTTTATAGCCTTGTCGAACTCTTTGTCCTCTAAATATATTTTGGCATATCCGTATTCTCCATATTTTTCTGTTAAATGCTGATAAATTCTTTTCTATTTGTTCTTCTTCAGATAATCCTACATAATTTCTTTTTTTCCATAAGAATATGACCTTTTTTATTGTATTGTCTATATCAATAATCGTCCTATCTGCTGTGCTTATTATTTTTCCATATATGGTTCTAGGTTCATGGTCACTAGATGCTCTATGATCTTCTATAGCATCTTTATTACATTTAATTGTTCTTTTGTAAACCATTTCTTTATATTTTCATCTTTTCATGAATATCTCTGCTGATATAATCTCATGTGTTTTTCTATTAATATAATGTCCCAAATCATGATAAGAAGCTATTGTATAAACCATATTCAGATTAACATCATATTTTTTTGCTAGTTCTAAACTTCTTTTTATTACTGTTTTTATATGTTCAATTCCATGTCCCTCTTCATTTCTATTATATAGTGGAAATATTTCATTCTCTACATATTTTACTAACTCTATATCTATATTATTATCTTTCCTAATTTCATATTCTGTTTTCATTGACTTACTCCTTCATCTTTATATAATAACTTTACTTAGCCATTCTTTATAAAATTTAAAATCTGTTTTTACTTCTTGCTTTTCTTTTTAATTCTTTTTTCTGTGGTGTTACTCCATAGCATCATATTATCAATAATTGTTTTCATAAATACTATTCAAATCTTTTTACACAGTTTTGAACCTTACATAAATAATTGGTGTTTTCTTTTCTCTCTCCATGTTCTGGTAAATCAAAACTTAATAATTGATAACCTCTATTTATAACTTTTTCTGCTAATATTTTTTATAACATCATCTTCTTTATTAGACATATTTCCATGTACTGCTATAAAAACCCTATTACTTTTTTTTCCCCATTATTGAAGGAATATTACTTATATTTATTCTATCTATTTTCATTAAAACCATGGCCTCCCTTTGTAATTTGTACGTTCCTATGTTTGTTATTCCATAATATTATTCTAATTTTGTTATACTATTTAACTTTCTCTGGAACATTTTATATATTGCTATAATTAGGCCAAAAAATAATGAGCTTGCAATGCTCATTATTTTTATTATACAGTTTCTATTCTACATTATTTCTTTTTTTAATAGGTACCCATACTTCTGCGTAATATTTTTCATCCATAATTCCATTTTCATATTTAGATGGATCTGTACATTTTATATTATATCCTCCAGCTATTTCAAAAAGTCATTTGAATTAGGTAGCCATTCTTTAAATATTTTTTCATTTAGTTCTTGCATACTTTTAAATGATGGCTTATACCAAGGAAATATATTAAGTAAATTTTGGTATTTCTTTTACTACACAATTTGCTGGTATTTTTTCATACCTTCTTTATAATTGTCACAAATCATATATGTAATTCATCACATTCCATTGTCTCATCATAATTGACTCCATACATTGAGCAAATATCTTTGTTCCCCACTCATATTAAATTCTTTCCATAATTTTGGCACCTCTTCATATGCATTCTCATATTTAAATTTTCTTGATACTCCAACAACCTTAAAACTTTTCCTTTTTCTTCAATTCTATACTCCATAGTATATCCCTCCCTTTTAAATCTATATTTATTTTTTAGTGGTGCAAATTCTTTTTATTGTTGCCCCATCTTTACGAACTGAAATCGGTGTAGAACCATGAAATCTTGTAAATGCTTTAGTAAAACTATCTGGTGAATCATAAGAATATTTTAAAGCTATATCTATTACCTTATTATTTTTATTCCGATTTTTATATACTTTTTTTGTCCGTGCTTTATATTTTCATTACCTCCATATTAAATATTTTGTTTTATTTTTTTCTATATATCCACTTGTCTTTTTTGTATACATATTATCTGTTATAGATTTATATCTTTCTCCGTCATAATCATCTGTAAATCCATTATATGCCTTATATATTTCTCCTGTTTCTGTATCATAGACTCTCTCATATCCAAGTGTTGCATCACTTTGTTTTCATTATGTCATAACTTGTACTTCTACAAGCTCCATCTTTTGATTATATGTAACTAACAAAATTACTGCATCTTGTTGATATACATTTAAGTAATATATATCTAGTTTTCCCAATCTACAAACTCATCTTTGGTGCTGTTTCCTGAAATTATCTATTTTTCTGGTACATAATATGGACCTGGATCATATACATAAGCTGTAAATAAACCTTCTGCTTCTTTTCCATTTTCATCTTTGAATGATGCTCTTAATATGTCCCCTCAAGTGTTCCTGCTCCCAAGTTTTTCAACAACTGTAAAGTCATTTAAAAAGTTGGGAATGTAAAAGCGGCAGTATTATTTAAAGGTCCTAAATCATTAAATATTTTGTAAAATCCCTCTGTTGTTTTATCTGCTATCACTGATGTTTTTGCAAACATAGTATCTGGATAATATCTCTGTTGAAATGCTTTTTGCTTCTTCAGATTTATTATACCCCTCTGTTTTCAAGTTAAAAAGAATTGATAAGTAGGTCTTTGTGGGTCATATGCTTTTTATCGTATAATGTATGTAATCTCCTAAGACATCTACTTTCCATCCTTCTGGTAATTTCATTTTTACTAAGCCATTATCAAAATCTGTATATTTAATAGCTTTAGTTTCACTTTCTTTTTATTTTCACATCTGCTTTTTTCACTTCGTCTCCTACCTTTTCCACTTTATCATTAGCATTATTACTATTACCATTATTATTGTTATTTTTTTATAAGCATTACCGATAGAACAATAATAATTATTACAGATACAATAGAAATTATCATCCATATTTTATTTCTTTTGTTTTCTTCCATATTACGTTTTTCTCCTTTTTCTCTAATTTATTTTTATTCTATCATAAGTATTAATTACTGTTATATTTTTTACCAAATTTTCCGTGCCTATTTGGTAACATTTTTTTGTTATATTTTGTTAAAAATCACTGTCTTTTCTTTCATAGATATTTTACTAACTTGATATCCATAATTTTTTAATTCCTTTTTTATAAGTTAAAAATGAATGGTCTATTTCAAATCTAAAATACTTTTTTATTTCTTCGTAAGTCAATATATAATTATCCTTTTGATTTTCTTTTATATAATCCCATAATGGCTCATATTTACTCATCAATAAATACCTCCTATCTTTAATTTTTTATAAAAGGACAATCTAAGCCATTATTCTGTAGCTTTAACAGTACAAAAAAGCAGATATTCTCTGCTTCAGTGGTATGAACCTTATATATATTTTTTTATTAATCCATCTTTATTACAATATGCATATATTATTCCTTTACCTTTTTTTAGAATCTAGTTTCACATTTTTTGTTCTAGAATATAACTTCACAATTTCACATCTATTATTAGTAACATATGCAATAAATGAAATATAATGGTCTTTTGTCATTTCATGTAATTGTTTCTATAAAAAATTTATTAACAGCACTTATGTATATAATTAAATATGATATTGATATAAAAAATCCCCTAAAACATCACTTGTATAATGTACACCTAAATAGATTCTACTTATTCCAATAGAGCATATCAATATACTTAATAATATAATAGAAGTCCATTTAATATATTTATTTTTTTAGCATATTTATAAATCAAATATATTAAGTATCCGTAAAAGCCATACTTATCATAGAATGTCCTGATGGAAAACTATATCCTGTTTCTTCAATTATTCTATATTCTGTTGGTCTAGGTCTTTGTAGTATTCTTTTTAATAATTGATTTAATATTGTAATTATTACTAAATTTGAAAATATTGATATTCCAATTTTTTTTATCTCTTATTACTATAAATAATGTAATTGTTAATACTATTAAAAATATTGCTCCTCAAAAATTAGTAATAAATTTTGCTACTGGTGTTATTCAAAATCAGATATGCAAAAAAAATTCAATTGATATTATTTATAACCAATTATATCTCCATTCATTATTTCTTTATTAAATACATCTTCTGCTAACACTAATATAAAATTTGACCTCTTCTAATTCGCTTTCTAATTTAATCTCTGCACCATTTACGTTAGATATTGATTTTGCGATAGCAAGTCAAGTCCTACTCCTCCAGTTTCTTTATTTCTTGATTTATCAACTCTGTAAAACCTGTCAAATATATTTTTCTTGTTCTTCTTTTGATATTCCTATTCCATTATCTTTTATATTTATGTACGTTACCATTATTTTTCTTGAATATATATCAATTTTACCATTTTTTCTGTATACTTAATAGCATTATCGATAAAAATTCTAATAATTCTATATCTTTCCCTGTGTTTTCATAAGATACTCTAAAAAGTTCATATTCTTTTTTGGTTAATTCTATATTTTTATCATTTCTTGATACTTGCTTTTTTTCTAAATCTAATTTTAAATCTACTACTTGTATTATTTTACTTTGATTTATTGCTTGTGATTTTCTCCTTAAAATCACTCTTATTCTTCTAGTAATTCTTCTATTTCAAAGGTTTTTGTCAGATAGTCA
>VOFC01005367.1_pt1 | contig 32781 bp, 54 predicted proteins | sample 5384161 | NCBI WGS metagenome assembly VOFC01 (sample SAMN12384722, study PRJNA508395) | human gut metagenome | isolation source: healthy gut B | host: Homo sapiens
TGTGAAGCAGAATGCGGCGCTGATCCGGAAAAGAATCCGCTCGCCCCGTGTGAAAGTGGGGACTGAAGGCCGGGATCAGATCGAACACGAACGTCTACCTTGTGTATGTGGAGGATCTTGCAAACCCGGGACTTGTAAAAAAGAAATTGAAAAGAGGCTGCAGGATTTCAAGATCGATGGGATATTAGACAGCGGAATGTTAGAACAGCTGGCAGAGAAAAATGGTATTCGCCATTTCCACAGTTTCAGACAACGCAACGTCCTGACCGGGCGGCCATGGCGGTATTAGAGGGCAGAGTGATCGTGATGTGCGATAATTCGCCGATCGGACTGATACTGCCGACGGACTACAATTCATTTATCCGCACCAGTGACGATTATTACAGCCGTTTTGAGATTGCGACTTTCGGGCGGATCCTGCGGTATCTCGCATCCTTTTTGCAATGACGCTGCCGGGATTTTATCTTGCAGTGACTAATTTTCATACACAGATACTCCCGACCACACTACTTTTGTCGTTTGCCGAGGCGAGGCAGGGTGTCCCATTTCCGGCAGTCGTGGAAGTGCTTATCATGGAATTGTCGTTTGAACTTTTGCGGGAGGCGGGCGTGCGGCTTCCCGGTGCGATGGGAAATACCATCGGGATCGTGGGTGGCCTGATTATCGGACAGGCGGCAGTCGAGGCAAATCTGGTCAGCCCGATCGTGGTGATCGTCATCTCTTTTACTGCGCTATGTTCTTTTGCAATACCGAACGAAGAATTTGCCACAGCCTTCCGTATCCTGAAATTCTTTTTTATTGCGGTCTGTGCGTGGCTTGGCTACTTTGGCATGCTCCTCGGACTGCTTGCGGTACTCACACATCTGTCGCATCTGACAAGCTTTGGTATTCCGTATCTCATGCCGTTTGTGGGAGCAGATTTGAACAATTACGAGGATGAGCGGGATTTTATCTGGCGGCAGCCTTTCCGGAAACTGCGCAAACGTCCGATTTATGCAAATCCGAAAGAGCGGACAAAGCTGACGTTTTCAAAGAAGAGATAGGGGGAAGTATGTTCTCAGAAAACAATCAAATTTCAGGCAGACAGGTGTTCCGCCTTCTGACGTATGACTTTCTTGGAATGGGGACGCTACTACTGCCGACAATGCTTGCAGATACGGCAGGGCGCGACGGGATTTTTTGCATTCTGGCGGGGATTTTGTCCACGTTTTTGTACTTGAAATTATTGAGATATCTGTTGAAAGGCATGAAAACAAGTTATCCCGACTTTTTTGAAGCAGAAGTGTGGAAAAGTATGCGGTTATGTGCTCTGGGGCGGATATTTTCTGTACTTTATCCTCATGGCTTCGTACACGGCGTATCTGTTTTCCACGCTGATGTTAAATGGTCTTGTGGAAAACGTCAGCTTTTATCTGGTGCTGATGTTGATATTACTGCTCGCATTTTATGGAATGGCAGGTGGGATCGAGGGCAGGGCAAGAGTGTACGAGATACTGTTCTGGTTTCTGATGATACCGCTGTTTCTGATGTTATTTGCGGCGTGCAGGGAGGTGAAGCCAGCCTACTGGAGCCCGGTTTTTGTGGCGGATGGAAAAGAAATGTTAAGCGGCAGCTATTATGTGCTTTTCTGTTATTCCATGGTGTCGATCGTACTGTTCCTGAAAGAATATGTTGCGGATCGTAAGAAATGCGTTGGCGCAGCAGAAAAAGCGGTCTGGTTTTCCGGCGGGTATTTGCAGCACTGTACCTGATCCTGATAGGGCTGTTTGGCGTCGGGGCACTGGCTCAGATGAAATTTCCGGCGGTCACGATGATGAGCAGGGTGCAGATTACCGGGGGATTTTCTGAAAAGGACGGATGCTTTTATGTTCAGCATCTGGTTTCTTTACGCTGTATGCGATGCTAAACAGCATGGTTTTTTACAGTGGAAATCTGGCTGAAAAAGTGATCCGTGACTGCGGCGGTTATCTGGAAGGGAAAAAAAGAATGCTGCCGTATATCATTCTGCTTCTTCTGGTGTATGGCGTGGCGGTTCTGTTCTACAGAAACCAGCAGTTTTTGGACTGCGTGACATTCCTGCTGTGGAAGATTGGAACACCTTTTGTCGTTGGCGTGCCGGTACTGTTGTGTCTGACCGGAGAGAGAAAAAAACATAAGAAAAAAGTGCGTGTGCTGGTGCTGGTATGTTTTTTGTTTGGGTGTCTTTTCTTACAGGGGTGTAATGTCGCAGAACTTGAGGATAAGGCATTCCCGGTTCTTTTGAATATCAGAGATCAGGACGATTTCAAAATGTGTGGCTGAATCATGAGTATGCAGGAAACAAAGAGGTGGATTACAACCATTTGAAAGTGGTGCTCATCGAGAGGTTTTTCTGGAAAAAGAGGCGGAAGTGGAAGATATGCTATCCATGCTGGAGCAGGAAAAAGAGGTTCCGTGGAACGCTTATGTGATGACGACGGAAAGCTGTGACCGTCTGGCGCAGACCGAAGGGAAACTTGACACGCTGCTTGGAAATTATCTGGAAGAACTGCTGGAAAATACATCGGGCATTGATCAGAAAGCGCACCCGACGCTTGGCATGCTCTATGAGGAGCGGGCGAATCACTTGGAGACACTTTATATTCCTTTTGTGGATATAGAGGGGAGCAGTCCGGGGCAGTGCAGGATGATACCGAGAAACCGCAGATTACAGCCTACGAAGTCTGGAAACGTGGAAGGGCGGTTGGGCTTGTCAATACGGATACCGCACGTGCAGCATTCTTCACACAGAACTTTGCGGATGATTATACCTTACAACTTGCACCGGAACTTTATGTGAAAGTGGATGCAGCTTCCTGTCGAGTCAAAGAAACAGAAAAAATCGGTGTCGGAGGTCTGACAAGAGCAGATTGTCGCAGTGACTGTGACAGGAGAAGGCGAAATCTTAAGCGGCATAACAGTTACCGGAATCTCGGCGCCGATAACCGCACATGGTATTTTAAGTATCAAAACACTCCTGCCGCTTATGAAAGACATCAAAATCAATATCTGGTAAAAATAAACTGGAAATCGGAATAAATGCAAAGTTTTCGGGAATCATTGAGGATAGAAGGTCGATGAGCGAAACTCGAATTTAGGTTATGAAGATTGCGAAAAATGAACAAAAATATTCAAGACACACTCCCGCTATGTGTCACTCGCAGCGGTACTATATTTCTGTTTATTTTTCGCAATATAACATATTCTATGAGCGAGTTTCGCAAGCAACGACACAGCCTGATAAATATGAATATTATCTACATTTATCTGATTTTTGGCAAGTGAAAAGGAGATTTGAATTATGGCAAGAAAATGGATCGGATACATAGGAGTTGGAAGTCTGATGTGCGCTGCATTGGGATGCGGTATTTTGTATACAAGACAGGCCAGACTGCAGCAGGCGATTTCGGACAAAGTGCTGCGGTTTCATGTGCTGGCGAACAGCGACAGCGAGGCAGACCAGAACCTAAAACTAGCAGTGCGTGATGCGGTGGGAAGTTTTATGCAGGAAAAACTGACAGCTGTGGAAAATCTGGAAGAATGTGAGATGGTTGTGCGCCAGAGCCTCGGCGAAATTGAGGAAGCCGCAGCAGAGACGATCGCAGAAAACGGTTATGACTATGATGTGACAGCGGAGCTGGAACACACTTCGTTTCCGGTAAAAAACTATGGAAGCTACACATTTCCGGCGGGAGATTACGAGGCACTCCGTATTGTGATCGGAGAAGGAAACGGACATAACTGGTGGTGTGTGATGTATCCTAACATGTGTTTTTCAGACAGCATGTATGAGGTGGTCGATAAGGAAGCAGGAGAAAAGCTGCGTGAAGTACTGACCACAGAAGAGTATGAGAAGGTGCTGGCAGAAGGAGACTATCAGGTTAGAATGAAATATTTTTCGTGGCTGAATCCGTATCTGGAGAAGCTGGCTGAAAACTAAAATAAAGCAGCATACTTATAAGAAAGCAATGTTTCAAAAAAAGCTTACGCTTGCTAAATTATAAGAAACACGCTAATATATGGCTTGAAAAGACAATGACGCAAAACAGAAAAGAGGTTTACATAAATGACAAAAGATGTACTTGTGAAAATCAGTGGTTTACAGTTTGCAGAAGATCAGGATAACGGTCCGGTGGAGATTATCACAACCGGAAACTACTATAAGAAAAATGGAAAGCACTATATTTTGTATGATGAAGTGCAGGGAAGGCTTTGACGGCGTGACGAAAAGCGTTATCAAAGTGAATGATGATTTTCTGGATGTCACGAAAAAAGGTGTGACCAACGTACATATGATGTTTGAGAAAAACAAAAAAATATGTCTTACTACAACACACCATTCGGAAATCTTTTGGTGGGAATCAATGCAACGGATGTCAAAGTGAATGAGACAGAAGATAATATTGACATCAAAGTCGATTATAAGCTGGAAGTGAATTATGAACATCTGGCAGAGTGCAGCATTTCCATGAATATCATGTCGAAGGATACGAAGGATTTTAGGATATAAGGAGTGCAAGCGAGAAGAATGCATTTATGCATTCGGCGAACGATGAATGTCAATCATGTGCCGTTTTTGCACATGATATGATAATCGTGAAGTTGAGGTAATATATTATGAAAAATTGTAAAATGGCATTCACAATCGGTTTGGTGTTTGCAGTAATGATGTTGGTTGCAGCCTGCACAGACAGCAACAAATCAGACAATCATATATTTGATCATGAAAGTTTGGATGTTGATGAATATGTGTATCCGTCTGATTTTGATCTTGGAGATGATTTAAAGGGCACAAATTCAGAATCTGATGCAGGATTTGAAGAATTATCAGCAATGATCGGAACGTATCATTATACTTCCGATTATGGAACAGGCCGATTAATGATTGAAGCGACAGAGGATGGCATTGATATTTCTGATTATGAATCGGAGGATATCTATAGATTTCTGGCAAATGAAACAAATGTAAAAAATGAAGAGGAAAACAAAAGTATATCTGGAATACCCGGCACAGGTGTATGAAGATGATACGGTTATTTTTGAGTATTACATTTTAGAAAAAAGCTAGTGATGGAATTGATGTGTATTATAGTCCATCTTCTTTTGACGAAGCTGAATTATTGTACCATGCTGTCAGGGAAAACTAAAAGAGGATTGCGAGATATCATATGATAGGTTATATTTTATTCAAATCAATTTTAACAAAACCAATTTGAATAAAAATAAACTAAATTTGCAGAAAGGTGATTTCTATGTTTATTGGCAGAGAAAGAGAGTTAGCATCCTTAAAAGAATTCTATGAAAAAGACAGAATTGGCGGATGAGGATGTTTTGCTGCTTACATTGGATTCACTTTATGGATGAGACAGAAGATAGCATTGATATCAAGGTAAATTATAAGCGGAAAGTCAATTATGAACATCTGGCAGAGTGCAGCATTTCCATGAATATCATGTCGAAGGATACGAAGAATTTTAGAATTTGAGTTTATATTGAGCCATCCACAGCGGATGGCTCTTATTCATAAAAATAGAATGTTCGCAGTGCATATTTTTTTATTCAACTCAATTTTAACAAAATCAATTTGAATAAATGAGTTTTACAAGGAGGGTGTAGATGGGTATATATCGTTTGCGGGGCATCTTATCCGGGTGGAAGACTCGCCGCCATATGTCTGGACACGAGGAGAAGAGTATTATTCCGCACCGGCAGTAATTTAAAAGAGTCAAAAGAGTGATATTGACGAGTCAGTTCAGTTATAGAGATGATGAAAGAAAATGATTAATATAAAGATACACCAGAAGAGAGGTGGACATAAATCACACTGTCACAGAGAGGAGAAAATGTATGAAAAAAAGAATTCTAGCAGCTATGCTTACTTTGTCTATGGTTGTGTCCATGACAGCATGCGGAAATTCAGAAGCAGGAGGATCAAAGGATTCAGCTAAAAATAACGGTAATGGGGATGAACCATATACAGTTACCATGGTCCTGAATGGAAGCACACAGCCGGATGAAGAAAGAATCGAACAAAAAATCAATGAGATTCTTGAACCGGAACTTAATGCGAATCTTGATATTGTTGTGTTGCCGTGGGCAAGTGCAAAGCCAGCAGTTACAGCTTATGTTATCAGGGGATGAAAAAATTGATGTTTTTTATACCCAGGCAACCAATGCAGTGCAGTATATGAATGCAGGACAGATTGTAGACATGTCTGAACTGATTGATAAATATGGAACAAACATCAAACAGATTTATGGAGAGGATATAGCTAAGATCAATCAGATCGAAGGCTTTGTATATGGCGTGCCAAATCAGATTGAACGAGGAAGTATTCCTGCCATATTTATGAGAAAAGATCTGGTGGAAAAGTACAATATTGATACAACACAGATTAAAGAACCAAAAGATCTGGAAAGTGTTTTTGAGACAGTAAAAGCGGGAGAGCCGGATATGACAATGTTATATTCGAGCAGTGAGAAATGATGCACCGGCTACAAGATTATTCCGTGGAGATACTCTGTCAGATAACAATTATCTTGGTGTACTCATGGACCAGACGAACAGCACAAAATTAGAAAACTTCTTTGCGACAGACTGGTTTAAAGATACAACTACCATGCTGCATAACTGGTATCAGAAGGGATATATCAGCCAGGATGCAGGAACCAACACAGAGAACTGGAGAACAGTATGCAAGGCTGGAAATTTATTTTCACTGTTTTTTTCTTATCATCCTGGAACACCGGTAGAATTTGAAAGCTCCACCGGCTATGATTTTGAGATCGTGCCATTTTATAATGAACCGATCATAAATAGCTCATCCTATAATGGTGTTACATTCTCAATTGCCCAGAATTCAGAAAATCCGGAGAAAACAATGGAAGTACTGGATTATATCTACGGAAGTTCAGAAATCATGAATCTTTTTTAAACTGGGGTGAACAGGATAAAGACTATGTGATAGAAGATGCTGATAATGGCATTATCAATTTCCCGGAAGGAATCACTTCTGATAATGCAGGCTATAACTTAAACCTTGGATGGGAATTGCCAAATCAGTTTATTGCTTATAAATGGACTGGTTCAGATCCGCAATTATGGGAAAAAATGGAAGAATTTAACGGTTCTGCAAAGAGCTCCAAAGCAGTAGGATTTTTATTTGACAGCAGTAATTGTTCAAGTGAGATCGCAGCTCTTTCCAATATTGTAAAACAATACAGCGGAGCACTTTACAGCGGTTCCGGAGATCCGGATGAACTTATTCCGGAATTGTTAGAAGCATTAGATGATGCGGGAATCAATGAAGTGATCCAGGCAAAAACAGGAACAGTTAGATGCTTTTCTTGCAGCAAAATAATCAGGTTTCAGAAGGAAAGTCCCACAGATACAACGTGGGACTTTTTCATAAAAGGAGAAACTTATGAAGAAGAAAAAAGAACAAAGTTAAGGGAATATCTGCCGCTCTATCTGATGATGCTTCCGGGATTATTATATCTGCTGATCAATAATTATCTTCCGATGACAGGGTATTATACTTGCTTTCAAAAAGTTGAATTTTTCAAAAGGAATTTTGGCAAGCCCGTGGGCAGGACTGGATAATTTTAAATTTTTTGTTCTCGTCAAAAGATGCCTGGATTATTACAAGAAATACATTGCTATATAATATAGCTTTTATTCTTGTCAATATGGTCGTTGGAATTGCAATCGCAATTTTAATCTGTGAGGTTAAGAACACAAAAATGAAAAAAATATACCAGAGTGCTATATTATTGCCATTTTTTGATGTCGATGGTCATTCTGAGCTATATTGTGTATGCACTTTTAAGTGCCGAAAATGGTCTTGTAAACAATACGATCCTGCCATTACTGCATATAGATCCGATCCAGTGGTATCAGAAACCAAAATACTGGCCGGCGATTCTTATCATTGCAAACTGCTGGAAAGGAGTGGGATACGGATGTCTGATTTATATTGCATCTCTGATCGGTATTGATCCGACTTATTATGAGGCAGCAAGACTGGATGGAGCTACAAAGTGGCAGGAAATCACAAAAATCACATTGCCATGCCTGGTACCGACAATCATTACGCTGTTATTATTGAGCATTGGAAGAATCTTCTATTCTGATTTTGGATTATTTTATCAGGTTCCGATGAACTCCGGTGTGTTATTCCCAACAACAAACGTAATTGATACGTATGTATATCGTGCGTTGATCGAACAGGGAAATATCAGTATGTCATCCGCAGCGGGTGTATACCAGTCATTAGTAGGTTTTGTCATTGTCATGTTAAGTAACTGGATCGTTAGACGTGTAGATAAAGACAGAGCATTGTTTTAGGAGGAGAGTCCATTATGACAAATTCAAAAAAAAAGAGATACCAGTTTTGGATCAATCTGATACTGATAGTGATGACATTGACTATTATTTTACCATTTTTTGCTGGTATTTATTTCATCCATCACGGATGAAACAGTGTTGATCCGGAATGGATATTCCTTTTTCCCGGAAAAAATAAGCTTTTATGCATATCAGTATATTATCAGACAGGGAGAGAAAATACTCCGTGCGTATGGCGTTACAATTCTTATTACAGTAGTAGGTACCTTTTTTAATCTGATGTTTTCAGCATTACTGGCATATCCGCTGTCTGTGAAGACATTGCCTTATAGAAGGCAGATTACTTTTTTTGTATTTTTTTTACAATGTTATTTAATGGCGGTTTTAGTACCTACATATCTGATGTATGTAAATTATTTTCATATAAAAAATACAATATGGGCACTGATAATTCCTAATTTGTTGCTGAGTGCAAACAATGTGCTGATGATACGGAGCTATTTTATGACAAGTATTCCGGAAGCATTGTATGAAGCGGCAAAAATTGATGGCGCAGGACATACAAAAATCTTTTTTGCAGATTACGTTTCCACTTGGTAAACCTATCCTTGTAACCATGGGATTATTTTCGGCACTGGCATATTGGAATGACTGGACAAATGGTTTATACTATTTATCAGGAAATCAGGGACAGAAATTATATAGTATCCAGAATCTTTTTGAATCAGATGATCACTGATATCCAGTATCTTGCAAGTGGTAAGGTTGCCGGTAAATATAGGGGCAGAAGTGGCAAAACTTCCGACAACGTCCATAAGGATGGCAATTGCTTTTATAGCAATGCTTCCATTATTTATCATTTATCCGTTTTTACAGAAATATTTCGCAGAGGGTATTACGCTAGGGGCAGTAAAAGGTTAAAGGGAATATCATGGCGTTTGGAAAAAAGATGAATTTAAAAAGACGAAAAAAGAAATCTTTAGCACAACAGAGTAAGCAAATATTAATTTTAATGACAGTCATTCTGGTGATTATTCTGGGAGGATGCACTTATGTTTTAAACAAAACAAGTGGGCAGATTTATAAACAGATGAGCCAGATGGCACAGTTGTATGCGCAGGAGCTTGACAATCGTTTTTTGAGGATCAGCCGGAATCTTTTTTCTACGATCATGGATACCAATGAGACAAATTCCACGTTCTATGGAAATGTAAATCTGATGAAGAATGGGGATTATTCGGAGTATGCGATCGGAAAACTCAGAGAAGAATATTTTTCTTCAGCATGGGAATATGGAACGGAATACGGATTTTTTTATACACACATGATACGGATAAATTATATCAGCTTTCCCCTGTCTTCGGATGGAAATTACACAATGTCACCTGATATTGCAGCGTCTATCCGTGAACAGATAGACAAATTAGATGAAAAGACATATGCAGTGAAGCGGAAGTGGGATGTTTTGGAGTGCGATAATGAGGTATATATCTGTAAAATTGCACAAAAAATGGAATTGCCTTAGGATGCATTGTAAATGTAAAAAGTATCTTAGAACCATTCTCAAAGCTTTCGTTGGGAAAGCATGGATATGTAAGCCTTGTCGATCAGGATGAGGTCTGTATAGGTATGTTAGACCAGAGCGGAATCATATCAGAGCCGCAAAGTATGAATACCCAAAATACTTATACGATCCGTCAGGGATTATCCAGAGCACCCTTTGAGATCAGGATCGGGATTTCTTTTAGGCGGTGTCTTAAGCCTGATGGCGGGAAGTCTGCTCGGGATGACAGTATTGATCTTTATGATTCTTATTATGAGTGGGATATTGCTTTTTCATGTGTATTCCAATATTATGAAACCGCTTAAAGTGTTCACACAAAACCTTCAGCAATATGATGAGGGTGGATATATGCTGAACATGACGGAAGGAAATCTGCTTGAATTAGAGCAGATTGATGGAAAATTCCGTACAATGATTCATCAGATCCGCAAATTGAAGATCACGCTATATGAACGGGAATTAGAGAAACAGAAAATTGAGATGGATTATCTGAAAATGCAGATCCGGCCGCATTTTTATTTGAATTGCCTGAACTTTATTTACAGCATGATCGACTTTGGCGATTATGAACACGCAAGGGCAATGACAAAAATCACTTCGGATTATCTTTCATATATTTTTCGGAATACAACGGACAGAGTTCCGGTTTTAGCGGAATCAAAGCATTGTGAAGATTATTTAAAAATCCTGCTGCTGAGGTATCCGGATAAGTTTACCTATTATATTGAAGTTCATGATGAAGTGGCAGATGCGGAGATATTTCCATTCTTAATACAGGTTTATGTTGAAAATGCTGCAAAACAGGCATTGATGGCAGATGAAAAAATGCTGATCTCAGTTACGGTATATCCTGAGGACAGGGACGATGAAAAATACGTTAATATTTTTATCTCGGATACGGGAAAGGGATTTCCGGACGAAATATTATGTAAACTACAAAATGGACAAAACATTTCTGACAATGGAAAACATATCGGTATTTGGAACTGTATGAGGCGGTTTCAGTATTATTATGGGGATCAGGGAGAGATCCATTTCAGCAATAGTCCATTAGGTGGTGCCGTTGTGGATATTCATGTTCCATATAAAATCGGAAGGAGCGATACACAGGAATGAAATTATTGCTGGTGGATGATGAACGTTATGTGATTGAAAGTATAAAGAAAAATATCTGCTGGGAGCGGACAGGTATTACTGAGATTTATACAGCATTTACAATGAAACAGGCGCAGGAAATTATAACAGCTGTTAAAATGGACATTATTATCAGTGATATTGTGATGCCTGCTGCAACAGAGATTTGATCTGGTGCAATGGGTGAGGGAGCAGAATTTCAGGATACAGAGGTTATTTTTTTGACCAGTTATGCGGAATTTGACTATGCAAGACGTGCGATACAGCTGGAAAGCGTTGAATATCTGCTAAAGCCAATTGATTTTTGAAAAACTGGAAGAAGCATTAAAAAAAAGCAGAACAGGCAGTGCTTCAGGAAAAACATATCGAAAAACTTACAGAAGCGAGTGAACAGTGGGAAAAAGACCGGACAATCCTGCAAAAGGATATCTGGAGAAATTTATTGAGCGGTAACATGACACAAAACCAGTTCTGCGAATCTGCAAAAAGGATGGATCTGTATCAGGATGGATTGATATATTTTAAACTGATCTGCTTTTATATGGATCATAAAGCGGAAGAGACACAAAAGTGGGAACCTTCGACCATCGAATTTGTCATGCAAAATGTGTTGACGGAGTTATTTAATTCCTTTTATGCCAGAGTGGACACCATATTTTGTGAAAACGAATGTCGATACTGGGTGGTTCTGTCAACGGATAAAATGCCGGAAGAAGGAGAAAAAATAAGGGAAAAAGATCTGCTAAATCATTTTGTGCAATGGATGACAGATCATGTACATTCCTATTTTTGGTGTGGAGCGGGAAATTGGAGTGGATTTTCTGAAGTGACCGCACAGGCTGACGATTTGCAGAAGATGCGTGAAAGCAGTCTGTCGGTATGGAATGAGGTTATATATCTGTATGAGTTCCAGCCAAGTGGAACTGTCTATAAAAATCCGGAGCTGGATACATGGAAAACCCTTTTGGCAGGGGAGGAAGTGGAAGCAGTCATAGCAAGCATACGCAGTTATCTGGAGACAGTCAGGAAGAATGAGATGATCACACGGCAGTTTTTGCTGTCATTAGGACGGACGTTACACAGATGGTGTATGTATGGCTGTCAGAGATGGGGATTTATGCCAATGCACTTTTTTCAGATAAAGAGAGTGAGAATTACATGCTCGGTGCTGTAAATGGATTTAACGAAATGATGGAGTATGTAGAAAATCTGATGCGGAAAGCGGTTGGATATAAATTATATATCACAAAAAGAAGACTCTGTCGCAGATCAGATATGTACATATATTGACAGTCATTTCAGGGAAGAGATACACAGAGATGAACTGGCAGAATTAGTCTATTTGAATACAGACTATATGTCTCGGATGTTCAAAAAAGAAAAGGGAGTATCTATAAGCAATTATATATTGCAGAAAAGGGTAGACGAAGCAAAAAAACTTTTGTGTGGCAGCAGTCTTCCAATCAATACGGTTTCATTACATATTGGATATAGTAATTTTTCCTATTTTACAAAAATGTTTAAGGAGAATACAGGATTGACACCACTGGAATATAGAAGGAAATTTGGAGAGGAAACACACGTATGACAGAACAGAAATTAACAGAACTTTTGAGAGACATGTCTCTGGAAGAAAAAAGTAAATCAGATGAGTCAGGTGACAGGAGGATTTTTAATGGTGAAATCGTTGTCACAGGTCCTATGGCGGATAAGGGATTTACAGAAGACAATGTAAATCTTGCAGGATCAGTCATCGGATCCATGGGCGCTGAAACCCTGAAAAGTATACAAAAAACTATATGGAAAAGCATCCGCACCATATTCCATTACTGTTTATGCTAGATGTCATAAATGGTTATAAGACGGTGTTTCCAATTCCGCTTGCGCAGGGAGCTTCCTTTGAACCGGAATTGTCAGAACAGTGTGCATCTGTGGCAGCAAAGGAGGCTTCGGTCAGCGGTCTTCATGTGACATTTGCACCTATGACAGATCTGGTAAGAGATGCAAGGTGGGGACGTGTCATGGAATCGACGGGGAGAAGATCCTTACCTGAACAGTCTATTCTGTGCAGCAATAGTGCGTGGATTTCAGGGAAACAGCTTGAAAGATAACTATGCAATTGCAGCATGTGTCAAACATTTTGCAGGATATGGTGCACCGACAGCAGGGAGAGATTATAATACGGTAGAACTTTCAGAACATACATTCAGAGAGTTCTATCTGCCATCGTATCAGGCGGGAATAGATGCAGGTGCAGCTCTTGTTATGACATCTTTTAATACAGTTAACGGAATCCCGGCAACCGGAAATAAAAAGTTGATGCGGGACATTTTGAGAGAGCAGATGAAGTTTGACGGTGTGCTTATATCAGACTGGGCAGCCATCGAGGAGATCATTTACCACGGATATTGTGCAGACAGAGAAGAAGCAGCAGCGCGTGCAGTGGAAGCAGGCGTAGATATTGACATGATGACAGGAATTTACAGTGAAAATCTGTGTCAGATGGTCAGGGATGGAAAAATAAGAGAAGAGCTTATAGATGAGGCATGTCTTCGTATTCTGCGGCTTAAAAATAATCTGGGACTCTTTGAGAATCCATATAAAGATGCAGATCAGAAAAAAAGAACAGGAATATATTTTATGTGAGGAGCACCGGAAACTGGCTAGGGAAGCTGCAAAAGAAATCTTTTGTTTTGTTGAAAAATGAGGATCATATCCTGCCTTTAGAGCAACAGAAAAAGATCGCCTTTATTGGTCCGTATGTAGATAACAGAAACCTGTTTGGTGCCTGGTCATTTATCGCAGATGCAAAAGATGTTATGACGCTGCATGAGGCAGTACAGAAACAGTACGTTTCAGAAAACAGTACATTTTGCCAGGGATCACCAATGTTAGGGGCGGATGTATGTCTGGAAGGATTTGGAGAACAGCAGCAGCAATCTTATACGCAGGAGCAGGAGGATCATATGCTGCGTGAGGCAGTACAGGCAGCAAAAGAGGCAGATATTGTTGTACTTGCAATAGGAGAAGACCGTTTACAGTCGGGTGAAGCAACCAGTAACGCAAATATCAGAATCCCTGAGGTACAGGAAGCATTGCTTGATAGAATTGCGGAAGTCAATCAAAATATTGTAGTGGTTTTATTTTCAGGACGCCCGTTAGACATACGTGCAATAAACAAAAAGGCAAAAGCCATCCTTCAGGTGTGGCTGCCTGGAACAGAAGGAGCGAGGGCAATTGCGGACACTTTATTTGGAAAATATAATCCAAGCGGAAAAACTGCCGATGAGTTTTCCATACTGTGTAGGACAGGTACCGGTACATTATAATGAATATTCAACAGGACGCCCACATGTAGAAGGCAAAGATAAAGACAGATTCCGCTCGAAATATCTGGATATTCCAAATGAGCCATTGTATCCATTTGGATACGGTCTGAGTTACACAACATTTGAGGTATCAGATATTCATTTGGATCGGACATGGATGGATACATCGGGACAGATCGAAGCGGAGGTAACTGTAAAAAATACAGGAAACTGCACGGGAACAGAAACCCTGCAGCTTTATATCCATGATATTGCGGCTTCTGTAGTACGTCCGGTCAGAGAATTGAAAGATTTTAAGAAGGTTACGCTTCGTCCGGGAGAGGAAAAGAAGGTAGTTTTTACCATAACAGAACAGCAGCTTCTTTTTTTTGACGGAGAATGGAATCTATGAGAGCGAAGCAGGAGAATTCGAAATATTTATCGGAAAAGATAGTTTGACAGATAATAAAGCTTCATTTGTATTGAAGAAATAAGGAAGAAGTGAAAAAAAGGCTTCCAACCCCTCCGGGCTGGAAGCCTTACCCATTCCATTCTTATTTTGTCTTAGATTTCTTAGCGGCCTTTTCTTCATTCATGGATTTTTTCTCTTTCTGAAGTTCTTTGTTGGCGCTCTCAGCTTTTCTCTTTAACTTGGTTCTCCAGCTTACTTTGCCTTCCGGTTTCTCTAACGGACCGCGGACACCGGTAACTTTCGTGATATAAATACCACTTACTGTAGCTTTGACTTTTTTTTCACAGGATCATATCAAAACATGCATCATCAGCGATCAGAGTCATAACCTTTGGTCCGACCTTAGCCTTTACGATCGGAAGCTTGGAACGGCGCATGCTTTGGTGTCTGGTCAATGACTGCCTGTGGCAGACCGGACTGGTTCAGACGCATCCTCTTCTTATCAATAATCAACATGGTAACAGTCTGTGCAGTTGCAGCAAGCTGTGCATCCTGCTCGTCTTTTCTCTTCTGAGCTTTCTTTCCGAGGAAAATTAAAGCAATTGTTGCAGCAATAAGCACTGCTAAAATAACTAATAATACAATTGTTACTGGACTCACAACGAAAATCCTCCCTAATTTCAAATTCGTGTTTTATTGTAGCATTGATTTTTGGAAAAAGCAATGTGATTTTGGGGAAATACCTTTTATTTTAGGGAAAATTGTGATATGTTATAAAGTTAGACGGCAGACTCCGTCTTTTGGATTTCCGGCAGAAAAGCCGGAAAAGGAAATGAGGAAAAAAGAAAGGTAAGATTAAATGAAAAAGAGAGTGTTAGCACTTTTATTGTGTGTATCCACAGCGATCAGCATGACAGGATGCGGCAGCAAAGGTGAATCAGTTGAGGCAACGGAAGCAGTAGAGAACACCGAAAGCACAGAAGAGGTGCCGGCAGTTCCGCTTGCACAATATGATCTTAAGGGATCGGATTATGTGACATTGTGTGACTACAGTGCAATCCCGGTTACGATTTCAGGAGATTATGACGTCACAGATCAGGATGTGCTTGATTATGTGGAAAAAGATTTTTACAGGGCGGACCTTTTTATACGGCTGATCCGGACAAGACAACAGTGGAAGAGGGCGACATTGTAAACGTAGACTATGTCGGAAAATTAGACGGTGAGGCGTTCAGCGGCGGAACAGCAGAGGATCAGAATATTGATGTGTCCAACAATTCTTCCGCAAGCGGTTCCGGCTTACATTGATGGATTTACAGACGGACTGATCGGTGCATCAGTAGGCGATGTGATCGATTCCAATGTGACGTTCCCGGATGAATACCCGAATAACCCGGATCTTGCCGGAAAAGAAGTTGTATTTACGTTTACGGTCAATTCTATCCAGAAGGAAGTGACCATGGATACGATGGATGATGAATTTGCATCGAAACAGTTTGGTGCGGATTCCGTGGATGGAGTGTACAAGCAGGTACGCCAGTATCTGGAGTCAAGTGCAGAGAGCACTCATAAAATTTGAGCCAACCCAGGTTGTATACGGAAATGGCTTAGACAACTATGATGAGGTTGGCAAGATCAATGTCGGAGCTGCAATTATCGTAAGGGGTACACTTGTGCTCACTCCGGATGCAAAGCAGCCATTTGAGATTCAAGCCGCAGAGGTGACTGTTGAGGGGGCATCCACACCGGATTATCCTCTGCAGAAGAAGAGACATACATTTGAGTATCTTCGTACAATCTCACACTTAAGACCTCGTACCAATACTTTTGAGGCAGTTTTCAGAGTGCGCTCACTCTGCGCATATGCTATTCACAAATTCTTCCAGGAGAGGGATTTTGTGTACGTGCACACACCGCTTATCACAGGAAGTGACTGTGAGGGTGCAGGAGAGATGTTCCAGGTGACTACACTGGATTTTAACAATCTCCCTATGACAGAGGATGGAAAGGTGGATTTCAAAGGATTTCTTTAATAAGCCAACCAACCTTACTGTTTCAGGACAGTTAAACGGCGAGACATATGCTATGGCATTCAAGAATATCTACACCTTCGGACCTACCTTCCGTGCAGAAAATTCTAACACCACACGTCATGCAGCAGAGTTCTGGATGATAGAACCGGAGATTGCTTTTGCAGACCTTGAGGATGACATGATGCTTGCAGAAAGCATGCTCAAGTATGTTATCAACTATGTATTGGAAAATGCACCTGAGGAGATGGCATTTTTCAACAATTTCGTGGATAAGGGACTCCTTGACAGATTAAGAAATGTTGTTGAAAATGATTTTGCCCGTGTGACATACACAGAGGCTATCGACATCCTTTCAAAACACAATGACAAGTTTGATTACAAGGTATCATGGGGCTGTGATTTACAGACAGAGCATGAGAGATACCTTACAGAGCAGATTTACAAGCGCCCTGTATTTGTCACAGATTATCCGAAGGAGATAAAGGCCTTCTACATGAAGCTGAATGACGACGGAAAGACTGTTGCAGCAGTTGACTGTCTTGTACCGGGAATCGGAGAAATCATCGGTGGAAGCCAGAGAGAGGATGATTACGACAAGCTTCTTGCCAGAATAAATGAGCTTGGACTTTCAGAGGATGACTACAAGTTCTACCTTGACTTAAGAAAATACGGCTCTGCAGAGGAAATATTGTAGTGGTTCACCAGTATAAAAACAACGGCTATAATATTGTTCCTGGATGTAAACAGCGGCGCCATCCATATTGTGGATGACTTAACCTATGATGTCATTGCATTGTGGGAAGAGACAAGCCGTGAAGAAATCATACAGAGACTGAATAAGACCTATGATGAGGCGGAGATAAAAGAAGCAATTGAAGAGATAGAGGAATTGCAGAAGAACGGAGATTTGTTCACACCGGATGATTATGAAGAATACATCGGTGATGTAACAAAGCGTCCTACTGTAGTAAAAGCACTGTGTCTGCATATTGCCCATGATTGTAACCTTGCCTGCAGATACTGTTTTGCAGAAGAGGGAGAATATCACGGCAGACGTGCGTTAATGTCCTATGAAGTAGGAAAAGCTGCATTGGATTTCCTGATTGCCAATTCCGGCAACCGCCGGAACTTAGAGGTGGACTTCTTCGGTGGAGAACCTACCTTAAACTTCCAGGTGGTAAAAGATTTAGTAGCATATGGAAGAGAGCAGGAAAAAATACATAATAAGAATTTCCGGTTTACACTGACCACAAATGGCGTTCTTTTAAATGACGATATTATGGAGTTTGCCAATAAAGAGATGGACAATGTTGTATTAAGTATTGACGGAAGAAAAGAAGTCAATGATTATATGCGTCCGTTCCGTGGTGGTCAGGGAAGCTATGATATGATTGTTCCGAAATTCCAGAAATTTGCAGACAGCAGAAATCAGGAACGCTACTACGTGCGTGGAACCTATACCCATCATAATTTAGATTTTTCCAAGGATGTACTGCATCTGGCAGACCTTGGGTTTAAGCAGATTTCCGTAGAGCCGGTTGTGGCACAGGAGACAGATGATTATGCCATCCGTGAGGAAGACCTGCCACAGCTTTTTGCAGAATATGATGCACTGGCAAAAGAGATGGTAAAACGGAAAAAAGAAGGAAAAGCATTCAACTTCTTCCACTTTATGATTGATTTGGAGGGTGGTCCTTGTGTTGCCAAGAGACTTTCCGGATGTGGTTCCGGAACCGAGTATCTGGCAGTAACACCTTGGGGAGACTTATATCCTTGTCATCAGTTTGTTGGAAATGAAGATTTCCTGATGGGAAATGTTTTTGAAGGCTTAAAACGTACCGATATCCGGGATTCCTTTAAGAGCTGTAATGTTTATTCCAAGGAAAAATGCAGAGAGTGTTTTGCAAGATTCTACTGTAGCGGTGGATGTGCAGCGAACTCTTATAATTTCCATGGTGATATTCATAATACCTATGACATTGGTTGTGCATTACAGAAGAAACGTGTGGAATGCGCAATTATGATAAAAGCCGCAGAGGCGGAAATTTAAGTCAGGAGAAAGGAAGAAGAAAATGAAGAAAAGTAAGGGCGTAGCCATATTACTTGCAGTTCTCTTGGTTTTAGCAGGACTGTCGTATTATGCGTCTATCATCTTATCTTCAACCGGAAAAGGTGAAGATAAGAACATTAAGCTTGGATTGGACTTGGCAGGTGGTGTCAGCATCACATATCAGGTAGAATCTGAGAATCCGACTTCCGAGCAGATGAAGGATACTATTTACAAGCTTCAGAAGCGTGTGGAAGGCTACAGTACAGAAGCATCTGTATATCAGGAAGGTGATGACCGTATCACCGTTGAAATTCCAGGAGTAAAGGATGCCAACAAGATTCTGGACGAACTTGGAAAACCGGGTTCCTTAGAGTTCCGGGATCCGGACGGAAATGTTTACATGACCGGTAATGATGTAAAGGATGCACAGGCTGCAACACAGCAGGACAACCTTGGCAACAAGCAGTATGTGGTCCAGCTTACACTTACGGATGAAGGCGCACAGAAATTTGCAGATGCAACCACTGCCAACGTTGGAAAGGTCTGCCCAATTGTATATGATGATGAGGCAATCAGTACTCCTCGTGTAAAAGAAGCAATTACCGGCGGAAGCGCAGTAATCGATGGAATGAGTTCCTATGAAGAAGCAGAGACTTTAGCTTCTAACATCCGTATCGGTTCTTCGTCATGGTATTTATGATCGTGATGTACTGGATTTCCGGGTGTGGCAGCAACCATAGCACTTGGAATTTATACTACAATGGTAGTTGCAGTTATTTATCTTTTTGAAATTACACTTACGCTTCCGGGTATCGCAGGTATCATCCTTTCCATTGGTATGGCGGTAGATGCGAACGTTATCGTATTTGCACGTATCCGCGAGGAGATCGCAACCGGAAAATCGGTTCAGACATCTATGAAGATCGGTTTCAGAAAGCGATGTCCGCTATCTTAGATGGTAACATTACAACCCTGATGCCGCATCTGTTGTGCTTATGGCGTTAGGTTCCGGAACCGTAAAAGGCTTTGCCTATACGTTAATGATCGGTATCATCCTTTCCCTTTTTACAGCGATGGTTGTGACCAGATACATTCTGTATTCTCTGTATGCATTGGGACTGAAAAGTGAAAAACTTTACGGTCGTGCAAAAGAGAGAAAGAGCATTGATTTTATTGGAAAAAAAGCAGTATTCTTTACAATTTCCGGTATCATTATCGCTGCCGGACTGATCAGTATGGGAGTACATTCCGCAACAGAGGGCAAGGCATTGAACTATGGTCTTGACTTTATGGGTGGAACTTCCACAACGGCTGATTTTGGCAAAGATATGACCATCGAGGATATCGAGAATGACATCATTCCTTATGTGGAAAAAGTAACCGGGGATTCCGATGTGCAGGCAACAAAAGTAGAAGGAACAACTCAGGTTACAATTAAGACACGTACCTTAAGTCTTGATGAGCGTCAGGAATTGGAAGATACACTGGCAGAAAATTGTGACGTGGATGCATCCACCATCACTTCCCAGAGTATCAGTTCTACCATCAGTGGTGAGATGCGTTCCGATGCATTGAAAGCGGTTATCGTGTCCTGTATCTTTATGTTACTTTACATCTGGTTCCGTTTTAAAGATATCAGATTTGCAGCAAGTGCGATCCTTGCATTGGTTCATGACGTTCTTGTTGTGATCACAGTATATGCACTTGTGCGTATTTCTGTAGGAAGTACTCTTTATTGCATAGTGTTCTTACCATCGTAGGTTACTCTATCAATGATACGATCGTTATCTTTGACCGTATCCGTGAGAACCTGGCATTAAAGACCGGAAAACAGACTGCAGAGGAATTGCGTGAAGTTGCAAATAAGAGTCTGACACAGACATTGTCCAGAAGTATTCAATACTTCTATTACAACTTTTATTATGGTCGTAATGCTTTACATTTTAGGTGTGGCAAGTATCCGTGACTTCTCACTTCCACTTATGGCAGGTCTTGTATGTGGTGCTTATTCTTCTATCTGATCTATCTGATCGTTATGAATCTCATTGGACTTGCAGTGATGGCAATGGACAAAAGCAAGGCGAGACATCATGCATGGCGGATACCGGAGAAAACACTTTTCCTTTGTGAGTATTTTAGGCGGCAGTGCCGGAACGTGGGCCGGCATGTATCTGTTTCATCATAAGACAAAGCACTGGTATTTTGTGGTCGGAATGCCGGCGATACTGATCTTACAGATATGCATTGCGGTATTGATCTGGAAAACGCATGGGTTTGGGATGTGATAAAGGCATGGTTTGCGATGTTTTATAAGAAATAGAAAAATAAATTAGCAATTGAATATTTACAGAAAGTCCTTTATAATGAACTTTAAAATCTGGCAAAGACATATGTCTCTGTCAAAAAAGACAACTGAGGAAAATCAATTTTCAGATGATCAAAAGATAAAGCTGATAGAATGAAAATATATTTTCCGTCGAAGGACAAGGAGGATTTTATGTATACATTAGAAGATATTCAGGCAGTGGATATGGAAGTCGCACAGGCAATTACCGAGAACTTGACAGACAGAACAGTCACATTGAGCTGATCGCATCCGAGAACTGGGTAAGCCCGGCGGTTATGTCAGCAATGGGAAGTGTCCTGACGAATAAATATGCAGAAGGCTATCCGGGAAAGAGATATTACGGCGGATGTGACTGCGTTGATATTGTAGAGAACCTGGCAATTGAGAGAGCAAAAGAGCTGTTTGGCTGTGACTATGTAAATGTACAGCCACATTCCGGTGCGCAGGCAAATATGGCGGTGCAGTTTGCAATTTTAAAACCGGGTGATACGATCATGGGAATGAACTTAGACCATGGTGGACATCTGACACATGGTTCTCCGGTCAATTTTTCCGGAAGTTATTTTCATGTAGTACCATATGGTGTCAATGACGAGGGATTCATCGATTATGATAAAGTGGAAGAACTTGCAATGGAATGTAAACCGAAAATGATTATTGCAGGGGCATCCGCTTATGCGAGAACCATTGATTTTCAAGAGATTCCGTGAGATCGCAGACGCATGTGGTGCAGTGCTCATGGTTGATATGGCGCATATTGCAGGACTTGTGGCAGCAGGACTTCATCCAAGCCCAATTCCATATGCACACGTTGTGACGACCACAACACACAAGACACTGCGCGGACCGAGAGGCGGAATGATTTTGAGCAGTCAGGAAGTTGCGGACAAGTACAACTTTAACAAGGCAATCTTCCCGGGTATTCAGGGAGGTCCGCTGATGCATGTGATCGCAGCAAAGGCAGTCTGCTTCAAAGAAGCATTGCAGCCGGAGTTCAAGGTGTACCAGCAGAACATCATCGACAATGCGCAGGCGCTGTGCAAAGGACTGATGGATCGCGGAATCAAGATCGTATCGGGAGGCACCGACAATCACCTGATGCTTGTAGAATCCGAAATCTCCATTTGTGACAAGTGGTGTACGTCTTGGAACTCCGGCGGTAACTTCCCGCGGATTAAACACGGATGATATGGATCAGATCGCAGAGGCAATCGCAATGATGATCAAAGAGGGTGAGCCGGCAGCTGACAAGGCAAAGGCGATCGTGAAATCTTTGACAGAGAAATATCCATTGAAATAAAATAAATTTTTTGTTGAATAAGAAGTGGTTATCTGCTTCATGAGTAAAAAAGCCTCCCGATGAAAATGTGGGAATTGCGATGAAAGGCAATCCGGATCATTTTTGCCGGGAGGCTTTTGTGGTTTAGGAATGCAGCGTTTTGCAAAAAAATAAGAGTTTAGCAGAAATGATCATCTTGCGAGCACATCAATGATCTGTCCAACGTACATGGTGTGCATGTCGCCGTCTTTGTACCATTTGTCAGCAATCTCGGAATCGAGGAAGGAATCATCCGTGATTCTGGTAGCAGACATTTTTTCACAGACCAAAACAAGATTTCCCTCATCAATGTATGGGATTCCATGCCGGTAGTCCACGGTAAGCCCTGCGTTTGCAATCTTATCCTCGTTCCGGCCGGAATGGGAGCCACAGTAATTCAAGGCATCGCGGTACTGGTCACTTACAAATGTAAGGGAGAAAAAGTCTCCCGCATCGATCAGTTCCTTGGTATATCTGGAATCACGGACAAAAACATAGACAACATTTTTGCCCCATAAAACACCAACACCGCCCCAGCTAATGGTCATTGTATTGGATTCTGTTTATTTCCGGCTGTGAGCAGTGCCCATTCTTTGCCGATTTTCGTAAATGGATTCATGTCCAGCATATCAACTGGAATTGGCTGAAATGTATGCATAGGGATCACCTCTCATAATTTTTTAGGTAGTTTTATTATATTACAGGAGAGTGGAAAAGTCACTTGAAAAAAAGGAAAATAAAATCAGGTTATAGAAAATAAAACAGATAATAACTAATAGTTATACATAACATAAGGCTTCGGAATAATCTTGACATGAAAAAAAGAAAGTATCATAATGGTTGTCAAAGTTAATTTCCCAAAAGTGTAATGGGAAAAGGAGGCCAAATCCTCTGCTCCTGTAAGGACAGTCGCATTTGCTTCGCAAACAAGGAGGATATTATGGATATCAGATTTGAAAAAAGACCGGTATTAAAGGAGAAACCAGACCAGAAGAATCTTGGTTTTGGTAAGTATATGACAGATTACATGTTTGTCATGGATTGGACAAAAGAAGACGGATGGAAAGATGCAAGAATCGTTCCGGAAGGACCTATCACAATGGATCCGGCATGTGTGACACTTCACTATGCACAGGAAACATTTGAAGGTATGAAAGCATACCGTACAGCAGAAGGAAAAATCCAGCTGTTCCGTCCAGAGATGAACGCAAAGAGAATGATCAATTCCAACGCAAGACTTTGCATGCCGGAATTCCCAGTTGATATGTTTGTCGAAGCAGTGGAAGCACTTGTAAAAGTAGAAGCTGACTGGGTTCCATCTGAACCAAACACTTCACTTTATATCAGACCATTTATGTTTGCAACAGAAGCAGCACTCGGCGTACATATGGCAAACGCATACAAGTTTATGATTATCTGCTGCCCGGTAGGTGCTTACTATGCAGCAGGTCTTAACCCGGTTAAGATTCTGGTTGAGGATGAACTTGTCCGTGCAGTAAAAGGTGGTACAGGATTTACAAAATGCGGTGGTAACTACGCAGGTTCTATTTTAGGACAGGTTAAAGCAGAGAAGACTGGGATATTCCCAGGTACTCTGGTTAGATGGTGAACATCGTAAATATGTAGAGGAAGTTGGAACCATGAACATCATGTTCAAGATTGCCTGTGAAATCTACACAGCACCGATCGAGGGAACTGTTCTTCCGGGTGTTACAAGAGATTCCATGATCCATCTGCTTCGTGACTGGGGGTACAAAGTAAATGAGACAAGACTTTCCGTAGATGATCTGATGAAAGCCGGACATGACGGTACATTGGAAGAGGTATTTGGTACAGGTACAGCAGCCGTTATCTCACCAGTTGGAGAACTTCGTTACAAAGATGATGTTGTGACAGTCAACAACTTTGAGATCGGTGAACTGACACAGAAATTATATGATACCTTAACCGGTATCCAGTGGGGAAGAATCCCGGATAAATATGGCTGGACAGTAGAAGTAAAATAACTTCTGGACATTTTTCACATATCATAGTATAGTAATCATGTTATAGATGCCTTCATAGATGTAGCAGCATTTATGAAGGCATTTACAATATATATAGCACATTGATAATCGAATAAGGTTTATATTTTCAGATATGCGATCCTGTCTGTGACTGATTGCAGACATTTAGGTTTCTCTTCTAGCGCCATGTACTGTGAGGACGACCATACACAGGTTGACGAGGAAAAGGGTTATCGAAAATTCGGCGGACGCCCTTTCGTACCGCTTCCAGTGCGAGATGTACCGGCAAATATGCAGGTGACTGCAAAACAAATACGGTATAATGGGACAATTGAATTCGAATATGATTTAAATTTTAAATAGAAAAGAAGAGGAAATTTAATATGTGTGGAATTATAGGTTATACAGGCAGTGAAAACGTAAAAGATGTTTTATTAGATGCGTTGGAATTATTAGAGTATCGTGGATATGACAGTGCGGGTATTGCAGTGAAAGACGAAACTTCCCATGTGACAAATGTTTATAAATGTGCCGGAAGAGTAAGTGATTTAAGAGCAATTTGTGATTCGAAGAAGATTTTGTCTACCTGCGGTATCGGACATACAAGATGGGCAACTCACGGTGGAGTTACGGATCAGAATGCACATCCGCATCAGCAGGGAAAAGTGACTCTGGTTCATAACGGGATCATCGAAAACTATCGTGAGCTGATCGCTGATTACGATTTGCAGGAAATCCTTCATTCTGAAACAGATAGTGAAGTTGCGGCTGCATTATTAAATCATTATTACAAGGGAGATCCAAAGGAAGCGATCAAAAAACAGTGAGCAAATTAAAGGGTACCTTTGCGCTTGTGATCCTGTTTGAAGATCAGCCGGATGTGATCTACTCGATCCGGAATGTCAGCCCGATCGTTGCAACCATATGCAAAGAGGGAGCAATGCTTGCATCAGATCTGACTGCACTCTGCCGTTTTACAAATGAATACTTTGTTGTACCGGAATATCACATTTTAGAGTTGCACAAAGATCATGTGGTACTTACGGATTTAAATGACAATGTGGTAGAACCAGAATTTTTGTCCGTTGACTGGGAGTTGAACAGCGCGGGAAAGAATGGTTATCCATTTTATATGGAAAAAGAGATTATGGAGCAGCCGGAAGCAATCAAGAATACGATCAAAGACCGTATCGTGAACGGTCTGCCTGATTTTACTTCGGATGGTGTGCCGGATTCTCTTTTTACAGACTGTGACAGAATTTGTGTGGTAGCATGCGGAACAGCCATGCATGCGGGACTTGTGGCACAGGCTCTGGTAAAATCTATCGTTCATGTGCAGATGGACGTAGAACTTGCATCAGAGTTTATGTATTCCGATCCGGTTATTGATGAGAAAACATTGGTGATCGCAGTATCACAGTCCGGTGAGACGATTGATACCTTGGAAGCATTAAAATATGCGAAGAGACAGGGCGCAAAATGTTTATCCGTTATCAACGTAAAAGGTTCTTCCATTGCAAGAGAAAGTGATTATGTGTTATACACCGCAGCAGGACCTGAAATTGCAGTGGCAAGTACAAAAGCTTACACAACACAGCTTTCCGTATTTTATCTTGTGGTTGCAAAAATGGCATTATTGCGAGGTGTCTACACAGAGGAGCAGACAAAGAGCTTTATCGCAGAATTAGAGCGTGTTCCGGAAGTGATGCAGAAAGTATTGGAGAAAAGACGTGACATCCATGTGATCGCAAAGAAGATTCTGGAAGCAAAGGATCTGTTTATGATCGGACGTGGACTGGATTACTCTATTTTACTGGAAGGATCATTGAAACTGAAAGAGGTTTCTTATATTCACTCTGAGGCTTATGCCTCCGGCGAATTAAAACACGGACCAATTGCACTGATCACGACTAACACACCGGTTGTTGCAACGGTAACACAGGGAAAAACTCATGTCAAAAGAGCTTTCCAATATTAAGGAAGTAAAATCCAGAGGTGCAGATATTGTATTATTTATCAAAGAGGCACTTTCCGGTGATCTTGATACCGAATATCAGGTGATCAAGCTTCCGGATATGCAGGATGAATTTATGGTTTTACCTGCATCGGTTGCATTACAGCTTTTAGCATATTACGTGTCATCCGATAAGGGATTTGATGTTGATAAGCCAAGAAATCTGGCGAAGGTAGTTACGGTAGAGTAAGAATTAAGTTTTGGGGGATTTGGATAAAGAACGGAAATAAAAATTTGAGAAGTTTGGGAAATCGAATGTTTTGCACAGGAAACAGAACAGGATCGCATGTCTGAGCATATAATATAAGGAAATGTATGAAGAGGTTGTTCATGCCAGATATCAAATATGCCCAGACAGAGGCTGTAGATAAAGGAAGCCTCAAAGTAGAAGTACTTACGAACCGGACCAGAAGACCGATCGAGGGAGCAAAATCACCATTTCCTATTCTGGAGATCCGGATTCCACGGTGGAGGAGGTAAGCGCGGATGATTCGGGAATGTCGGAAAAACTTACGCTTGATGCGCCTCCGCTTGAATACTCGATGGAACCCTCCGAAAATCAGCCATTTGCCCAATATACGGTCAAAGTTACCGCACCGGGATATCGTCCCGTCAGTATTTCGGGTGTTCAGGTTTTTTCAGAGCAGCTCGCATTGCAACAGGTGCGAATGGCGGAAGAAAATGAGGAAGAAAATCAAATAGATTCCATTGTGATTCCGGTCAATACGTTGTTTGGCAATTTCCCGGCAAAAATAGCAGAGTCCGAGATCAAGCCTGTCTCCGACTCAGGGGAGATCGTGCTGAGTAAAGTGGTGATCCCGGAATTTGTCGTTGTTCATGACGGACCGCCATCGGATCCCAATGCGGCAAATTATTATGTCCGTTACCGGGATTACATCAAAAATGTTGCCTCCAGCGAGATATACAGCACGTGGCCGGACAGCACGCTGCGTGCCAATATACCTTGCGATCATGTCCTTTACGTTAAACCGAGGGTTTACACGGAGTGGTACCGGAACAAAGGCTATAACTTCACCATCACAACATCCACTGCTTATGACCAGAAATTTGTATATGGAAGAAATATTTTCCAGAGTATCTCGGATGTGGTGGATGAGATGTTCCAGAACTATCTCTCCAGACCGAATGTGAGACAGCCGATCCTGACGCAGTATTGTGACGGGCAGCGCGTGACGTGCAGCAACTGGCTGAGCCAGTGGGGAAGCAAATATCTTGGGGATCAGAACTACGAAACGATAGAAATTCTCCGTTATTATTATGGTGATAATATGTTTATCAATACAGCGGAGGAGATTTCCGGTATCCCCTGCATCCTGGCCGCGGTATAATCTGGAAGTGGGCGCTGCCGGAGATAAGGTCCGGCAGATCCAGGAACAGTTAGCGAGAATCTCGCAGGCCTATCCGGCAATCCCGACGATCACACCGGATGGGATTTACGGAGAAGCAACGAAGGCAGCAGTAGAAAAATTCCAGTCTATTTTTGGCTTGCCTGTGACGGGAGTGGTAGATTACCGCACCTGGTATAAAATATCGGAGATCTATGTTGCGGTGACAAGGATTGCAGAACTGGTATAAAATGTGGAGTAAATGTGCCGGGGGATTGGTATTTTTCAGTTCCCCGGCACAAAAACGTTTCAGGAACAGATCGCAGACTAGGATTTGAGTGGAAAATGTGTTAAACTAAAAGTCAGTTTAAATTGCAGTAAAGCAGGGATAAAAAGTATGAACAACTATAAAATCACAATCCAGTATGATGGGACAAGATACAAGGGCTGGCAGGGGCAGAACAGCACCGGGCTGACCATTCAGGGAAAAATAGAAGCAGTGCTGGGACAGATGGCAGGACACGCGGTGGAAGTCATCGGTTCGGGGAGAACGGATGCGGGCGTGCATGCCAAAGGCCAGGTGGCAAATTTTCATATTGAGGAGCATTTTACGGAGGGAAAGATCCTGTCCTATCTGAATCATTATCTGCCGGATGACATTGCCGTTATTGCGGTTGAGCAGGTGGACGAGCGTTTTCACAGCCGTTACGCCGCAAAGAAAAAGACCTACCGCTATCACATCCATATGGGAGAGATCTCGGATGTTTTCGAGCGGAAATATGAGTACCAGTATGAGAAAACACTCGATGTGGAACGCATGAAAGAAGCTGCTTCCTATCTGATCGGAACACATGATTTTACTTCATTTTGCGGAAATAAGAAAATGAAAAAAAACGGCAGTCCGCACAATTTATGAGATCAATTTTACGAAGAAAGGGAATGATCTCTGGATCGATTACCGGGGAATGGATTTTTGCAAAATATGGTGCGGATCCTGACGGGTACGCTGATCGAGGTCGGGGATGGCAGGAGAGCGCCGGAGGAACTGCCGCAGATCTTAGAGAGCAAAAACCGGGAGAACGCAGGCTATACAGCACCGGCATGTGGACTGATGCTGATGGAAGTGCATTATTAAAAGATAAATTCATAAGAAAAAACAGGCAGCAGGTGTTACATGGAAAAATGGTTTGTAATCAACAAAGGGGCTGATTTTGAAAAGCTTGGAAAAGAGTTCGGGATCAGCCCCTGTCACAGCGCGTCTTATCCGAAACCGTGAGGTGATCGGGGAGGCGGCATTTGAAAGATATCTCTATGGAAGTTTAAAGGATTTATACGATCCACATTTATTGAAAGATGCAGATCGTTTGACAGATATTTTAAAAGTTAAAATAGAAGAGCAAAAAGCCGATCCGTATTATCGGCGACTATGATATAGATGGAGTTATGTCAACCTATATTTTATACCGGGGAATTAAACACTGTGGTGGAAATGTTTCCACGCAGATTCGGACCGTATGAAGGATGGCTATGGAATCAATGAGAATCTGATCGATCAGGCAAAAAGAGACGGAATGGATACCATTCTTACGTGCGATAACGGAATTGCTGCAATCTCAGAGATTGCGCATGCCAAAGAACTTGGGATGACCGTGTTAGTGACCGATCACCACGAGATTCCCTATACAGAGGAGAACGGGGAAAAGCAGTTCCTTCGCAGCAACGCAGATGCAATCGTGAATCCAAAGCAGCAGGAATGTGCGTATCCTTTTAAAGAGTTATGTGGAGCAGCAGTCGCATGGAAAGTGCTGCAGGTATTGTATGAAAAAATGGGTTTTGCCCTGGAAGAAACCTATGAATTTCTGGAAAATGTCGCATTTGCAACCGTTGGCGATGTCATGGATCTGACAGACGAAAACCGCATTTTGGTGAAAGAGGGATTAAACCGCATTCACCGCACAAAAAATGGGGGGATGCGCGCCCTGATCTTTCAGAATCATTTAGAACCGGAACAGGTCAATGCATACCATTTTGGTTTTGTGTTAGGACCGTGCATCAATGCGAGTGGCAGACTTGATACGGCAAAGCTGTCATTGTCTCTTTTTTTACAGGGAGAGGAAGAGGCAGCAAAAACGGCAAGGGAGCTTGTGGAGTTAAACCAGCAGCGCAAAGATATGACAGCAGACGGCGTCGAGGAGGCAAAACGTGTGGTGGAGGAACATTACATGTCGGATAAAGTGCTTGTCATTTATCTGCCCGCAGGTGCACGAAAGTCTTGCAGGAATCATTGCAGGGCGTATCCGGGAGGCTTATCATAAGCCGGTATTTGTGCTGACGAAGGCGGAGGAGGGCGTGAAGGGCTCCGGGCGTTCCATCGAGGAGTACTCCATGTATGAGGAACTATGTAAGTGCAGGGAACTTCTGGAAAAATTCGGCGGACATCCGATGGCGGCAGGATTATCTCTTCCGGAAGAAAACGTGGATAAGTTCCGTGAAAAAATCAATGCCTGCTGCAAATCTCACGGAGGATGACCTGATTCCGAAGATCAAAATTGATATTCCGATGCCAGCAGCGTATGCGGATGCCGGTCTTATCCGGGAATTTGCAGTGTTAGAGCCTTTTGGAAAAGCCAATATCAAACCACAGTTTGCCGACAAAAACCTGAGTATCACAAAGGCTTTTGTGGTCGGAAAAAATCAGAATGTGTTGCGGCTGAACCTGGTGACAGCCGCGGGAGAGGCGGTATCGGCAGTCTATTTTGGTGATATTGAGGCGTTCAAAGCATATTATGCGGAAAAGTATGGAAGTGCGGAAGTGGAAAAAGCTTTTTCGCGGTCAGATAAACAAATTGAGGATAATGATTGTGTACTATCCGGAGATTAACGAGTATAATGGAGTGGAAAGCGTACAGGTTATCATTCGAAATTATCAGTAAAAGCTGGAGGATGGCATATGTTTGGTGGAAAAAAGCAAAAGAACTGGAAGAGGAACTTCTGGCATTACAGGAAAAAAACAGAACCGTCTGCAGGAGCGGATTTCTAATATTGCAAAAAGCAAAAGACAGCGCAGAAGAGACATTGGTACAGATGACGATCTCAAAAACGGAACTGGATGAGACAATCACGGCGGTTTCAGAGGAATTGGAATTGTTAAAGGAGTGTTCAGAGGCAAATTCAGGACAGACCGTACTGTTGAAACAGCAGCTTGCAAAAAAAGAATGAGCAGAATACAAGACTGCAGCAGGAAAAAGAAGCACTCTGCCAGCAAATGGAGGGTGAGCACGAGAAAAATTGCAAAAGTTGTAGAGAAGAACAAGTACGTCACCACACCCATGAAGGAGATAGAATCGTTCTATGAGGCATATTGTCAGGAGAGAGAGTCTGTTGAAGAGGCGTTACAGAAACTGGCAGATATTTCACAGAATATGGGAGTTCTGGCACTCGGCGCAGCAATCGAGGCAGGACGCATGGGAGAAGACGGAAGAAAATTTGTGACAGCGGCAGAGGAAGTGCGTGTGAACGCAGAGCAGTATACTTCGGCGGTTGCGGATGTGCTTGCGAGAATCAGTGGTTTTGAGGAAACTGCCACAGAGGCGGAAAAACAGATTCATGAGTTAAATGATCTCTTAAAAGAAAATAACGGTTCTCTGGTGAAACTTCTGGAAGACAGGGACACAGAGGCAGTGGAAACGGATCATGAAAATGTGGAAGAAGAAACAAATATTGAAGAAATATTAGAAAGTCTCTGTCAGGGTGAAAATGAATTTTTCGAAGTGCAGAGCAGAGTGTTATCCAAAGCGGAAACACTGCGCCAGGAGTGGAAAGAGCACAAAGAATGTGCGGATGAATTAGAACGCAATGTGGAGGAAGTCCATCGTTTCGTCCAGACAGAATAAAGAAGCCACAGGTTTTAAAATATATCTAATTTATAATCATGGAAAAGAGAGGGGAAAAGTATGACAAAAGAGGAGAAGTTTACATTTTTATCAGCGGATGGCAAAACAACCATCCATGCAGTCAAATGGACTCCGGAAGATGGAAAGTATGAGGCAATTTTACAGATCACACATGGCATGATAGAGTTTGTAGAGCGCTACAGACCATTTGCTGAATTTCTGACAGAGAATGGCTTTATGGTGGTGGGACATGACCATTTAGGACATGGGGATTCCGTAGCATCCAAAGATGACTGGGGATATTTTGCAGAAAATCCGAGTGACACGGTGATCGCAGACATGCATGCACTGCGTACGATGATCCAGAAAGAAAATCCGGGTGTTCCTTATTTTATGATGGGACACAGTATGGGATCTTATATGCTCCGGAAATACCTCACCATTCACAATGATGATTTGAGAGGGGCGATCATTATGGGAACCGGTTGTGTGCCGGACAGTATGACCAGACTCGGAATCAACGTGTGCAGATTCCTTGCAAAAATTTTTGGCTGGCATCACAGAAGCAAACTGGTAGAATCGCTGTCGTTTGGCGGACCATATAAGAAATATGATCTTTCTGGAAAAACACTTTCAAACAGCTGGCTTACAAAAGATGAGGATATTGTAAAATTTTATTATAGCGAACCGCGGTGCACGTTCAAATTTACATTAAACGGCTATCTGGGGCTGATGGAAGCAGTTCTCTACGATAATCAGTTGGAAAATGTGAAGAAAGTACCAAACAAGCTTCCAATTTTTATTGTATCCGGTCAGGATGATCCGGTGGGAGATAATGGTGTCGGCGTCAAAAAAGTGTATGATCTCTTCAAAGAGGCAGGTTCTCTGGATATTACATATAAGCTTTTACGAAAATGACAGACATGAAATTTTTAAATGAGACAGACCGCGATAAAGTGTATGCAGATCTGAAGAGAAAGAGAATGACAAA
>VOFC01003266.1_pt1 | contig 32769 bp, 55 predicted proteins | sample 5384161 | NCBI WGS metagenome assembly VOFC01 (sample SAMN12384722, study PRJNA508395) | human gut metagenome | isolation source: healthy gut B | host: Homo sapiens
TTGGTCTAATTGTTCCTCTATTTCACGCTTTTTGCAGTACAGCATCAATCACGCTACCGCCATAGCCACGACTGTATAGAAAGCGGCTTAGCTGGTCCCGACGCAAGCTAGAACCGCTACTGTCTATCTTTTTTGCGCAACAGTAATAGCCTGTTCCAATTCTGCTTCTTCAGGAAAATATTCTGTCAAGCTGTCACAAATCAATTGGTGGTCTGTAATTTTTAGACAGCTCAAAAAAGCCATTTTCTTCCGCCCGCAAGGATGGAACTGCACTTTGTCATGAATCCAACTGCGGCAATAGACTGCATCATCCAGATACTGATAGCGCTTTAAAATGCCACTACCGTCTGCACCGTCTTCCTGTCATATCCCTTTTTTCTGTAGCATTTGCTCTACGTCTCGTTCCGTGCGCATCCGCACCGACACAAATTTTAAAGCCACCTGCTTAGCCTGTTCCAACTGTTCCATCACGATTGTACCTCAATTTCATTAGGCTTCAGGCTTCCGAATCAAAAAATAATTCACCAGGTTCCATAGATTCATCTTCATCCTCCTGCACTTCTACCACCATACCGATAGACTGGGAGTGCTGGCGGATTTTTTCTTCAATCTCGGCTTTAGTTTCAGGATTGGCTTTCAAATATTCCTTTGCATTATCGCGACCCTGTCCGATTTTTTCACCTTCATAAGAATACCAAGCGCCGCTTTTTACGGATGATTTCCAGTTCTACGCCAACGTCAATAATACTTCCTTCGTTGGAAATCCTTCACCATACATAATATCAAACTCTACCTGTTTAAACGGTGGGGCTACCTTATTTTTTACAACTTTCACCTTCGTCCGATTCCCAATTACTTCACTGCCCCGTTTCAAGGCTTCTCCTCTGCACTTCCATGCGCACTGAAGAATAGAATTTCAGCGCCCGTCCGCCAGTAGTCACTTCCGGATTGCCATACATCACGCCGATTTTCTCACGCACCTGATTGATAAAAAATCATAGTAGTATTGTTTTTGCTGATATTCCCCGTCATTTTACGCAGTGCCTGCGACATCAAACGCGCTAGCAGACCCACATGGGTATCGCCCATTTCCCCTTCAATTTCTTGCCCGCGGCGTCAACGCTGCCACCGAGTCTACTACAATAATATCCCACAGCACCACTGCGGGCCAAGGCATCGCAAATTTCAACGCCTGCTCGCCATAATCGGGCTGGGAAACCAAAAAGGTTATCTACATCTACGCCAATCTTTTTGAGCATAAACCGGGTCCAACGCATGCTCCGCATCAATAAAAGCCGCAATGCCGCCAGCCTTTTGGCACTCCGCCACAATATGCAGTGCAACCGTCGTTTTCCCAGAAGATTCCGGCCCATAAATTTCCGTAATACGGCCCTTTGGCACACCACCAATACCCAAAGCACTGTCCAAAGCGATAGAGCCAGTCGGAATAACTTCCATTTCAATTTTTTTCTTTATCACCTAAACGCATCAGCGTGCCTTTGCCAAACTGACGGTCAATCTGTTTTTAAAGCATTTTCCAACGCCGCTGCTGCGCGGTCCATATTCTTATTTGCTGCTTCTGCCATAAGCATCCTCCATTATAATTCAAATGTATGTTTGTATTATAAAACAGTTCGTCCATTTTTGTCAACAGAATTTTCCAGATAAAAAGAAACCATGTTCTGCTTTATCGGAAAATTACCACAATTTTTTCTTGAAAGTCCTGCCACTAACATTGCACTGAATTTTTGCTGCGGTCCGCATAGCGCAATTCGGCCAATGTCACCAATTGTCCAATAAGTTTTCTGTGGATAAACCACTGGCTTCCCACATTTTGGGATACATACTGATTTCCGTAAAGCCGGGTAACGTATTGATTTCTGTTCAAATAAAGCTGCCCACTCTGTCGCTCTATAAAAAGTCCACACGGGCAAAGCCCTCGCAATCCAAAGCTTGATAAGCCTCTACAGCCAATCGCTGAATTGCAGAAATAACCTTGCAGGCAGTTCGGCTGGAATAACTGATATGGATTTATTATCAATATATTTGGCTTTATAGTCATAGAATTCATTACTGGACTGGATTTCTCCTGGTAGTGATACCTGCGGCTGTTCATTTCCCAGTACAGAAATTTCGATTTCTCTAGCATCAACACCCTGCTCCACCAACAGCTTGCGTTCATAACGGGCTGCCAATTGCAAAGCCCCCGACAGTTCTTCCCGATTTCTCGCCTTGCTGATTCCTACACTGGAACCACCATTCGCCGGCTTCACAAAAACAGGATAACACAACTCCGTCTCCACCTGCTCCACCACCTGCTCAATGTTCTGTTCCACCTGGGTACGCAATACGGTAGTAAAGGCTACCTGCGGAATTTGATGATAGGAAAAAAATTTTACGCATAATTACCTTATCCATGCCAATGTCTGACCCGGCCACACCAGCGCCCACATAAGGCACGCCGGCTAACTCCAACAATCCTTGCAGAATGCCGTCTTCCCCAGAGGTTCCATGTACGATGGGAAAAATGACATCCAGACGGCAAAGTTCTCTGCCATCGTCAACAGACAAGATCCTCCCGCCCGGATAGGGCGCCAAAATAACCTCTTGGCCTTTACACTGTTCCACAGTGATCGTAGCGATATCATCCAATTCTACAGGGCCATACCAATGCCCTTCCTAGATAAGAAAATAGGTACAATTTCAAATTTTTCAGCATTAAACTGATGTGCAATGGCATGGGCAGAAGCCAGAAGAGAAACCTCATGTTCTCCCGACTTTCCTCCAAACAACAGACCAACTTTTTTTCTTCGTCATAATAATCAGCCCTTTCTCTATTCCGGCTTTTTATTCGCTCTGCTCCATCTGACCCACTGCCGCCACTACACCGGCAATAACATGAGCAACCGACAGTCCGCCCTGCATATACACAATATAGGGTTCCCGCATTGGCCCGTCAATGCTCAGTTCGATGGAAGATCCTGCACAAAAGTTCCGCCAGCCATAATTACCGGATCATCATAGCCGGGCAACTCTGCATCATAGGGGGTTACATGAGCGTCCAACGGTGAAGCTATCTGAATACCTTTACAGAATTTCCGAATCCGCTCCGGCGTATCCAATCGAATGGCTTGAATAATATCAGTACGGGCTTCTCCGGCAGCCGGTGAAACCTGATACCCTAGCTGGGAGAGTAATTGGGCGGCAAAAAGTGGCTCCTTTCATGGCCTGCTCCACAATCAGTGGTGCCATAAATAAACCTTGAAAAAGCCAATCGATTAAAATCCAAGGCCGAGCCCACATCTTCTGCAATACCCGGCGCAGTCAGTCGGATTGCCGCCCTATCTACCAAATCGGCCCGCCCAGCGATATAACCACCCGCGGTGCTAAACCACCGCCAGGATTTTTTTTATCAACGAGCCAGCAATTAAATCGGCACCCACTTCTAACGGCTCCTGCAATTCCACGAATTCCCCATAACAGTTATCGACAAAACAAGATAATCTGCGGGTTGATTTGCTTGACAAAGGCAATGGCTTCCGCAATTTTGGCAATAGACAAGGATTTTCGCCAGCTATATCCTCTGGAACGCTGAATGCAAACCATTTTCGTATCTGCTGTAACCGTCCGAGCAATGGCCGCCCAATCAAACATATCTTCTTTTAAATCCACTACTTTATGCTGAATGCCTAGTTCAGACAATGTACCCGGTTCCCTGTCATGACCGATGATAGTTTGCAACGTATCATAGGGGCTGACCGCTGATGGACACAAAGGTATCGCCTGGCAACAAATTACCATACAAGCACAAGGCCAGGGCATGGGTTCCCGAAGCAATATTGGCCCGTACCAAAGCCTTTTCTGCCCGAAATATATCGGCCCAAATCAACTCTAAAATATCTCGTCCCGTATCACCGTAGCCATAGCCAGTAGAACCATTCAAATGAAAATCAGATGCCTGATGCTTCTGAAAAGCGTTTAAAATTTTTATCTGCGCCGTCCAGGTATGATTGCTAATAGGCTGCCAATAGGGCTGCACAGCGTCATAGGCCGCAAAAATCTGTTGCATCAACGTTTCGTTAATATGATATTTATCCTTTAAACTTAAAAAATATTCTTTCATTTTCTCTTTTACTCCATTTTATATAAGATACTGGGTCAAGCCTGAAGGCAACTGCTCCTGTCGACCTTCCCACATAAAACAAACGGCTTGGTCGGTGTAAACCAAATCACGAACCTGTCCACTAGAGTAGGCCTGATACAACAAACCGCCCAAATTAAGCGGCAGTTCCACCTGATAGCAGATAGTCTGCACAAGCCGTTCCTCCATCAGGTGCAGCAAGTCTGTCAGATTTTTCCCCGAAGCTGCAGAAATATAACAGCAACTTTCCCGCTCTAACGTATGGCCCAGCGGCGGAATTTGCTCAACCGGTCAATCTTATTGAAAACATATAAGCGCGGTTTCTCCTCCAAACCCAACTGCTGCAAGATATCTTCCACCGCCTTCAGTTGATTAGAAAAATTAGGATTGCTGATATCAATCACATGCAATAATAAGTCGGCATACTGTAATTCATCCAAAGTGGCCTTAAAAGCCTCCAGCAATTGAGGCGGCAAATCACGGATAAAACCGACTGTATCAGTCAACAGCGCTTTACTGCCATTGGGCAGATAAAAAGCCCGCGTCGTCGGATCCAACGTAGCAAACAGCTGATTTTCCGCATAGATATGCTCATCGGCCAGCCTATTCAACAAAGATGATTTTCCCGCGTTGGTATAGCCCACTAAAGCAATTAACGGTAAACCGTTGCGCAGCTTACTTTTTTGCTGCACAGCACGATGCTTCCGCACTTCCTGCAGTTCCTGTTGAATCGTCTGAATACGTTGACGAATGCGGCGGCGGTCCATTTCAACTTGGTTTCCCCTGGCCCACGAGTTCCAACGCCTCCACTTTTTGCTGCTACCGCCCTGCCGGGATAAATTCATCCCTGGCCCAACAGCCGGGGCAGCAAATAGCTGGCCTGGGCCAGTTCCACTTGCAGCTTACCTTCCCGGCTGCGAGCTCTTTGAGCAAAAATATCCAAGATCAGCATGGTTTTATCTAAAACCTTTACACCCAACGCGTTACCCAGATTATATAACTGCGACGGCGATAAGGTGCGGTCAAAAATTACACAATCAACCTCCCAGGTGCAACAGCCTTGCCGCACTTCTTCCAGCTTACCCTTACCCAGACAATAAGCCGCATCAGGCGCACTACGATGCTGAACAAAGTAATCTACCACATCTAACCCGGCACTACAGCTTAATTCTACCAATTCCTGATATAAATCTTCTTCCTGCCAGTTTTCTTTCGGCTTCGGCAGCAACACCAGTATGGCTTTTTCCCTTTGCTCCGTCAAATTATGGAATTGTTCCCGCACCACCTGCTATCCCGTCCTTTCCCTAAAGTTTTTTTTATTATACCACAATTCTAAGCCGATGGAAGGCCTATTTCAAAAACATATCCTGTATTCATTGCTTCACTTTTATTTTCCGCACTATTTCGTCTGCTGAAACAACGGAATAAAAGCGCCAGGCTGCAAATCGGCTCTTAAGAAATGGGCCAGATTGGTGCTGCAAAGTCCTGTAATTTGCCAACGATTTTCATCATAAGGCTGTACATAGACAGGAACGCCTTTTATAACAGACCAAACGGCTGGCAGACTGTTTGCCACCTTGCTGTAATTCCAAACAAGGCGGCTGTAAGGTATAATAAACGTCAATCATTCTGCTTGGCCTCCCGTTCTTCTATCATTGCATTCAACTTGACCATTGCCTCCTTAATGCTGCCCACTTCATCAATCAAACCGCACTCTACCGCTTTTTTTCCCACAATTACTGTACCGATATCCTGTGATAGCTCGCCAACAGTCAGCATCAACTGACGAAAAGTCCTCTCGTCAATATGGGAATTGGCCGTTACAAAGGCTACCACCCTGTCCTGCATCCGCTCAATATATTCCATGGTAGCCGGTACGCCAATCACCATACCGGTCAGCCGAACCGGATGGATGGTCATGGTAGCGCTAGGCGCAATAAAGGAATAATCGCTGGATACAGCAATGGGTACGCCAATGCTATGCCCACCGCCCATCACAATGGATACTTTTGGTTTACTCAAGCCTCGAATAGCCTCAGCAATGGCTAAGCCCGATTCCACATCACCGCCCGCCGTATTTAAAATAATCAGCACGCCCTTTACCTCTGGGTCCTGCTCAATGGCAATCAGTTGGGGAATTAAATGCTCGTACTTGGTAGTTTTATTATTCTGCGGCAAAATCATATGGCCTTCAATTTGCCCGATAATAGTCAAGCAATGAATAGGCGTACTTTCTGGAATGGGCAATGCGGTGGTTCCGTAATTCTCCAGTAAAACCTCCGGCTCCTGATTCTGTTCCTCTGCCATAGCTAGCGCCTCCTCTACGTTTTTCAAAATAGAAAAATTATTTTTTAGTATGAGAAAAGCTGCTGGCTTTTATACAGTAAAACAGAAATCTCTTTTTTTAGCCATTTTAAGATAGTAACATTTTTTTAATTCATTAAAACATAGATTATTATTCAATTATAGAATAACAAGTCCACAAAAGCTGGAATCTCTCTTTAGCTGCGGAAGGTAAGCCAAAAATTCCACAGAACTCTTTCGCAGTATTCAATTCATATTTCTCCGCTGCTTTAGTAGAGCCGTACCACAAATTTCTTCTTACTGTTTGATAAAATTCTGTATACCTTAATCTAATTCACAGAAACCGACTTCCTGTCTTTTTTACTTTTGATTTACCATCTGTTTAAAACATACAATATGCCTCTTGATTATTGGTTTCGATTTTAGTATGTGCATTGGAATATGTAAAAATATTTACTTTTTATTTTCAAGTCCAAAATATGTGTTTTTTCTGCGCTTTTAAGGGCTGTAAAATAATTGTTTTGAGGATACGACAAAACTGCCTATCAGATTTGCTGTTGAATGCATCCGATAGACAGTTGAAAAAGAAGATAACTTTTCTTTAAAATCCATATAACAAACGGGCTATGCCCATTCCATGAAAGAGCAAAAAATCGTCCACAAAACATCACCGCGATAAAAAACCATGGTTCTCTTGTGGGCTGCACCTCCTGCCACGCCAAGCCGGGCAGCAAAGCCAGCAGCAGCTTGGCCAAAACCATAGCCCATCAAAGCGCCTAAGATATTCAGCAACAAGTCATCCACATCACTACATCGATTGTTGCAAAGCTGGCTCAATTCCAGCAACAGCGAAAAACCGAAACTGTTTATAAAAACCTCTTTTTAGCTTGCGCATATCAGGCCATAAAAGCGGCAGCAGCAAACCCAATGGCACAAACAATAAAAATATTTTGCAAATAAGCGACTTTGTCAATTTCCTGGGAGAAAAGCAGAAGATTGTTGTTCCGTCCGTACTTGCAGACCATAAATGCCGCAATCATACAAAGTTCCTGCTCCAGTCACGCTTAATACTGCGGCAATATAAACAGCAAATACAGTCAAAAGTAAGACGGATAAGGGCTTTGTTCGCCGCCTACCACTACCTAGACAAACCGCCAGCACAAAAGGAAACAGCGCAGTAAACGCGGCATAGCTTTCTAAAATCAATGCTTTCATCGGCAACTTCCTTTCTACTATCTTGCTTAGTTTCTAGTTTTGTTACTTTCTACTATGCCTACTTTCTCTGTTTCCATATCGTCTGTAACTTAAGCCATAACAGCGAAAGCAGCACCGATAATAGACAAACAGCCAAATAGTGTAAAAGACTGTTCTCTATCAAAAAAGCCGTCAAGCCCAACAATTTAGCCGCACCCCGCACCAGTATAATCACCAGCGGATGCAGTACATACACGCAGGCGCTCAAGGGCCGCAGCAGGACTGGCGCGCTAACGTTCCACTGCAAAAGCAGTTGGAATACTCCGTATAAAACAGGCAGCAAACAAAGATACATACTGTCGTGACGGGGCCAATCCAGACCACGCAGCAAGCAGGCTTCCGCCGTCAACAACAATAATGCCGGCAGCAAATCTATCAGATGCAACCGCTCGCCTTGCCAATGTTTTTGTCCCATCTTTCGGCCTATCCATGCACCCATTAGCAAGAAGACTGGAGCCAGAAAAAGCCGTTGCGGGTATAAGAACAAACTTGAAATAATTTTTCATAGAAGACAGCAAGTGGCCCAAACTGCTGCGCCAACCCGTAATAACTATCTCCTAAGAGCCCCACGCCGTAAAGCAGCAGTACCAATCCTGTCAGTTGTTTCGGCGACAGCCACCGACGTAAGAAACAAAGCAGTGCTACCGCAGTGAGGACAGCAGGAAAATACCAAAGATGATAGAAGCTGCCGTCCACCAACAAAAGACGTAGCCAGTCCGTCAGACTGCAATGCTGATATAGGCCAGCATAAAACCCAAGCGGCAAATAAAGCAATACTGCCGCCAGATAGAACTTACTGTTTTTCAGGAAAAATTTTTGCATGCGCTTTTGCGCCTGTTTCTTGGGCTTATCAGTAAAGAGGTAGTCAGACAGTAGAAAAAATCCGCTGATTAGTAAAAACAATGGCACTGCTGTACGGGCCAGTACGCGGGTAAAAAACCAGTCTGCCTCAGCACTGTAAGTAGTAAGCGGCGAGGTGTGAATGGCTACCACCAGCAAAGCTGCTATCATACGGCCCCAATCCAACCCACCGTATTGCCGGTTATCCACAGCAGATGCCCCTTTCCACGGTAACAATCATTCCATCTACGTTATTGCCCGATATCTGGCAATGCTCTGGCAAATGCACCGTACAAGGCCGTTTTATCTCTAAAAAGGAAATCTCATAACTGCTTCCTGCCTCTTGCCACACCAAACTCTCTTCGCCATAAGGGGGTATTGCCGCAAAAGGCCACATATTCTTCCAAAGTGAAGCCTCGCTCGACAAGGATAGCGGCATGGGGCACACCCACATAACGAAAATGCCAAGGCTCATAGGCGATGCCAGTCACAGCCTCTTTCCCTTGGGGATAACGCTCAATAAAACCAAAGGCTGCTGCTTGCTCCCGAAAGGTCTGGCAAATGCCAGAATGGGGAAAGGCCGGACGGATAAAATCAATAACACCGTGATTATAGCCTACATCAATGGCCCATCCGGTTTGATGCTCGCTACAACCTGGCAGCGCCACATACTGCTGGTAAATTCCAAACCGCTGTCATCAAGGGATTGCTGCCAGATTTGTTGCTGCTCCACCAGTGAGCGCCAACCGCTGACCGCCGCAATGTCCTGTTGTGCGCCAATATACTGCAATAATTTTTGTAAGGCCAACGTTGCCTGAGCGCAAAGCTGTATAGAACTGCCCTGCTGTACCGGTAGCAGCGGCAGCTTTTCTTCTTGCAACTGGCAAGGATGCTGACGATTGACTAAAATTAAAGGGCCAGTATAAATATCTTGTGGCGAAATCAAAATTGATATCATCTTCACACCGCCTGTTCTAAAATTTCTGTCAATAACTCCGTAAAGGAAAATCCAGCCGCCTTCATCATATTGGGAAAACGGCTGTGGGCCGTAAAACCGGGAATGGTATTAACCTCGTTAAACAGCAGCGCACCCTCTGGTGTGAGAAATAAATCTACCCGGGCAAAGCCGCTACAACCTAAAATGTGGTAAATCTGCCGGGCAGTCGCTTTTTACTTCCGCCGCTTTTTCCTCGCTGATTCGGGCCGGTACATGGATAGCTGAATTCTGCAGCGTATATTTTTCTGAAAAATCAAAAAATCCGCCATTTAATTCAATCTCGTCTACCTCACCCACGGTCAGTATCTGGTTGCCCATAACGGCACAGCCCACCTCAAAACCGTCAACGGCTTCCTCCAGCAACACAGTATCGTCATATTGTCGCGCTGCTGCAATAGCCTCCGCCAGTTGTCCTTTATTTGCAATTTTGCTGATTCCATAAGAAGATCCAGCCCGCACCGGCTTCACAAACAGCGGATAGCCTAAAGCGTCAATCTCCATCTGCTTGTCGGCAAGCTTATCCTCTTTTTGCAGTAGCACTGCCGCCGGAACAGCAATGCCATCGGCCGCCGCCAACTGATGGGCGCGCCATTTATCCATACATAAGGCTGCGCTCAGCACACCACAGCCAGCCAGCGGAACGCCAGCTAACTGCAAAAAGCCCTGCACCGTTCCATCTTCTCCATTTTTGCCATGCAAAACAGGAAACGCCACATCAAGGGCAATCGTCTGCTCTACCTGCACACCGTCAGCTCCAAACACCAGCAATTGCCTGCTGCCCGGCTGCAAAACCGCCGAACGGCAAAAGCGCGGCTCACACCAGGTATCCTGTGCAATGCGGTTCACCTCTCCGGTATAGTAGTACCACTGTCCCTGCCGGGAAATGCCGATAAGCACTGGCGCAAAACGCTGCCTATCTAAATGGGTAATGACTGCCGCCGCAGAAGTCAGTGACACCAGATATTCTGGAGAACAGCCGCCAAAAAAAAGACTGCTACCTGTAATCGCTTATCCTCCGTTAGCTTAATTTGCTCAGTTTGTTTCTGTTTGCATCGTTATCAAATCCTTTCCAGTATTTTTCTGTGAGAATTATGGTTATCTTTTTCATAGAAAAAGCATGTCCCGTTGCTACCTTTATGGTACCAAACGAGTCATGCTTTTGTTTTGAGCTTTTCTGTATACTTTCTGAGGATTTTCTTGTCGATTTCTTAAAATTTTCTTACGATGCCGGCAGCCACACCGTAAAAAGTAACGGTACCATCGCTGCTTTGAGCGCTAATCGTGCCGTCATGCAGCTCTACCAGCTCTTTGGCAATGGCCAGCCCCAAGCCCGCGCCGCCAGTGCTGCTGGAACGGGCGGCATCTAAACGGAAAACTGTTCAAAGATACGCTCTAATTTTTCTGGCGCAATGGTGCGGCCCTGGTTGGTAATCTGCAGTTGGGCGCCACCGTCTTTTGCCATTAAGGATACCTGAATTGCGCTGCCAGCATCACTGTAGTGAACGGCATTACGGATTAAATTATCAAAAACCCGCTCCAGTCTATCGGCATCGCCGTTTATTTCTATATCGGCAGCAATTTGCAGATCCCAGCGCAATTGTTTTTCAGCTAAAATAGGCGTAAACTCATAGGTAAGCTGTTCCAGCATGCGGCTTAGATGAATGGGTTACTGCTCTATGGTCATCGTGGTTAGATTAAATCGGGCAATTTCAAAAAATTCATTAACCAGCTCTTCTAAGCGCTCTGCTTTATCCAACGCAATATGGGTATATCGAGCCCGCAGCTCGATGGAAATCTGCGGTTCATCTCGTAATAGGGTGAGATAGCCAATTACACTGGTCAACGGTGTTTTTTAAATCGTGGGCTAGGTAAACCAGCATATCGTTTTTGCGTTGCTCTGCGTCCTTGACAGCCGCAGCATTACGCAAAAGTCTGCTCCCGTACCAAATTCAGTTCTGTTTGTATAGCACTTAAATCGGGAGGCAGCTCTACCGTTTGCTCTGGCTGCTGTACCATCTGCTCCGAAGCAGCTACCAGCGCATCTAAATAAGACAACGCCTGATAAATGCAGCGGTAGGTAAGAAACGGCCAGCCAAAAAACAAGACCAGAATACTGATATCTTCCCGGTGGAAGCTGAGATATTCATAGAACATCCGCGCAGGAACGATATTTCCCAATCGGAATGTAGCATAAATCACCACAAACAGCAGCGCCAGCGCAAAATAACCGGATACCATCCCCAGCAGCGATAGCAAATAACGCACAAACAGCCTTCGCGACAGCCGCACCTGATGTCTTTGTTGTGCTAAGGTAAAATATTTAGCCAATGGTATAGCCCACCCCCAAACAGTTTTGATATATTTAGGCTTGCGGGGCGGCTCCTGCATTTTTTCCCGTAAACGGGCAACATGGGCCATCACCGTATTGTTGTTATTCTCCAAGTATTTTTCGCCCCACACTGCTTCAAACAGCGTTTCGGAGGATACCACCTGCCCCTGATGGCTGCACAGATACCAGAGAATTTCAAATTCCAGCGGCGTCAGTGCTAAGACTGTATCATTTAATGTACATTTATGATTATCCCGGCAAATATATAAACCACCTAGCGCGATTTCCTGTCTTTTGGGCTCCCACTGCGTTTGATTATATCGGGTGTAGCGGCGTAGCTGTGTTTTAACCCGTGCCACCAGCTCCAGGGGCTGAAAGGGTTTGGTGATATAATCGTCGGCGCCCAGCGTCAAGCCGGTAATCTTGTCCAGCTCTTCCACTCGGGCGGTCAGCATAATAATGGGGAAGAAATGATCCTGCCGAATTTTCTGGCAGAGGGCAAAGCCGTCTATATCAGGCAGCATCACATCCAAAATGGCCAACGAAATAGGCTGATTCAGCTGCTGCAAGGCATCGCTGCCGTTATAGCATTTCAGCACGCGGTAGTTTTCATTGCGCAGATAAAGCTCCACCAAATCGGCAATCTCTTTTTCATCATCTACTACTAAAATCGTTTCTTGCATATAGTTCACCCCCCTAAGCTGGCACAATCAGCCCGCTGGATACCAGATAAAAATAACATTCCTTTACCGGCTGGCCTAAAATTTGCTCCACCGCGTACCGATACAGCGCAATTTGTCCACCATAACGCTCTAAAAGTAAATGGGTCTGGCTTTTTACCGAGGTTGTCGCTTTTGTAATCCACCAGCACCCAGCCGCCATCTGCTTCCTGCCATAAGCAGTCGATAATCCCCCTGCACCAGTATATTTTTTCTCCCGCAGGTAGGGTTTCGTCCAGCATGTGGCTGTCCAACGCAGTGATGAACGGCATCTCCCGATAACGCTTATCCTTGTCTGCAGCTAGAAATCGTTGCCCCAACGAGCTTTGGTAAAAAGTCCAGCACACCCTGCAGCCGCAGACCGTCGGGCACCGGCGGCAATGAACTTATTGGCCTCTAAATAGGCAATCAATTCCTTTAGATAGTCGGCATTGATTTCTGCCTCCAAATCCACTCGACTTAACAACAGATGGAGTAGCGTTCCCCCGCTCTGCCGAGGTCAGCCCTTCCTTGGCTACCACTGCCTCTGGCCGGCTGTCAAAGCTGAATTGCAGGTCTTCTTCGGAATGAAAGGGATTTACTTTTTGCTTGAGTTCTGTTACGGAAGATTGGGCTTTTACAGTGATAAACTGGGGCTGCGCATACTGCCAACCCAGTTGAGCATCGATAGTCTTTTTCTCCAACGTCCGCTGGTTTTTAAGGGCTTACCTGCTTCTAACGCCTGCCGTAAGGGCGGCGCCAGCTGAACCTCACTCTCCGCACAATCTATACTGCCAGCCGGAATGAACTGCACCTGCCACAACGGCTGAGAAAGCGGCAACGGCAGCAGCCAATCCAAATAACACTGGGCTTTTTCCACGGGCACCTCTTTTTTTTTCTCTGCATCAGCACAACTACCTAAAAGATACAACCGTTCCCGTGCTCGGGTCATAGCCACATAAAGCACCCTCTTTTCCTCCTGCAGAACCTCCAGCCGTTTTTTCTGATCAATCACTCGCTGGGCAATGGTCGGATATTTAATTTCCAACTGGCCGTCCACCGCAGAAAAAGCCAAGCCGTAGTCCTTATGCAACAAAATTCCTGCTGCGCGTCGCGGAAATTGAAACGCCGCCCCAAGCCGCCGATAAACACGATGGGAAATTCCAAACCCTTGCTTTTGTGAATGCTCATAATACGCACCACATTTTCGTTATCGCTTTAAAACGCGGGCTGGTTCCAAATCGGCCTGATTTTCCTGCATTTGCTCTAGGAAGCGCAGAAAAGAAAATACGCCTTTGAAGCTGGTTTTTTCATAAGCCCGAGCTCGCTCGTGCAACGCCCGCAAATTGGCCTGCCGCTGTACGCCGTCCCGCAGAGCACCCACATATTCATAAAATCCTGTATCCTTGTAAAGCTGCCAGATTAATTTGCTCAAATCCAACTGTCGTGCCAGTTGCCGCCACTGCTGCAACTGCTTTAGAAAAATTTTCTGTTTTCTGCTGCAAACCACTATCTACCATCTGCAAGCCATCCGGTGCAGCCGCCTTTTGCAGACAGCCGTAAAAATAGCCTCGGGGCTGCAGCATTCTCAATTGCGCCAGTTCTTCTTCGCTGAACTGGAAAAAGGGCGCTTTCAACACTGCTAGCAACGGCAAATCCTGCAAAGGGATTATCAATCATATGCAGCATGGCCAGCAGCAATTGAATTTCCCAGGCGGAAAAATAGCCGTCTCCGGTATCTACCGCCGCCGGAATTCCAGCTTCTTTTAAAATACGGGCATATACAGCACCAGCGCCCTTCGGAGCCCGCAGCAGTACTACCATATCCCGCCAGGTAACAGCGCGGTACTGCTGCAATCTTTTGTCATAAACCTGAGCCTTTTCTGCCATCAACTGCTGCATCTGCTGGCAGAGCAACAAACCCTCTTCTTCCATGGCTGATAAAGGCTGCTCCGCTGCTTCGCTGTCTTCTGCCGGAGCTTGGCCATCAGTCAGCACCAAAAGCTGAATTTGCTCCGGTACCGGCTGCTGCCCTGCCAGCACCTCCGGATAATCGGCACCGTAAACCAAAGCAGCCTGCTCATCATATAATAAATCGCCATCCTGTCCGGTCATCAACTGGGCAAAAACCTGATTAACACCATTCACCACATTTTGCCGACAACGAAAATTGCGGTTTAAATCTAAGCGCTGACAACAGCCGTTACCGTTGGCAGGAAACTGCTGATATTTTCCGGCAAAAGTTGAGGGTTGGCCATGCGAAAGCCATAAATACTCTGTTTGATATCGCCCACCATAAAGAGATTATCATCCCGGCTAACCGCCTGCAAAATAGCCTCCTGCAAATCATTGATATCCTGATATTCGTCCACCATCACCTCGGCATAACGGCCTTGTAATACCTGAGCCAGCTCGGTACGCTGCAAAACGCCGCTTTCTCCTCTTCTTCATAAAGCAACTGAAAGCAGAAATGCTCCATGTCGTGAAAATCCATCAAACCCTTTTTTCTGCCTTTTTTTGCTGAAACGCTTCCATCAAAGCCAACGCCAATTCCACCAAAAGCTGCCGCGTTGGCTCTTGGTCCGCGATATCGGCTAATTGCTCCGCTTGAGAACGGCTAAAATAATCCTTGCGCAGCTTCTCCATCTGCTTTTTGGCGGCATCCCGATATGCGGTGACCTGCTCTTTACACCCTTCATCAAAGGTGCCCTTTTTAGCAGCAGGTAAGCGACTGAAACCGCCAGCGGACAATTTTTCAGCCAATACGTCCCAGCCTTCTTCTAACGCTGCCAGCAATTCACAGCTCCAGTCGTACTCCCGCTCCATATGGAGCAAATAGCCCCTGCAAACCAGCGTCGGTGCTGGCTAAATTGACTGCGTTAATTAATTGCCTCTGTACAAACCGCAACTGGCGGACCACTTCTTGCTGTGCTTGGGCGAACCAATCAATCTGTCCGGCTTTTGTCAGATCTTTGTAGCCATTTTTCCGGCTGCGCCATACTTTGCGCCATTTGATATATCTGTAGCAGCATCGCTCCGCAGTTGTTCATCCTCTTTGCCGCCGTAACGGTCTACCAACTGCACAAATTTCTCTAAGCACTCCTCATCGCTGTAATAACGCTCCAGCACTTCGTCCAGAGTTTCAGACAAAAGTAACTGATTTTCTGTCTCATTGGCAATTTTCAGTTGTGGGTCCAAGCCCAGCCGGAAAAAAATTCTGCCGCACCAAATCCAGACAAAAAGGCGTGCAGCGTGGTAATCTGTGCTTTCTGCAGCAACATACTCTGCCGGTATAAATGTTCGGACATCGGATGTTCCAGCAGTTGTTTCTGAATGGCAGCACCGATGCGCTCCTTCATCTCTGCCGCCGCCGCATTGGTAAAGGTGACCACCAGCAACTGGTCCAAATCAACAGGGCAAGCTTCATCGCTGATAATTTGAATAATTCGTTCCACCAGTACCGCCGTTTTGCCGGAGCCGGCTGCTGCCGCTACCAACAAACTTTTTCCCCCGCAAATCAATGGCCTGCTGTTGTTCTGTTGTCCATGTAGGCATTGGCCTGTCCTCCTTCCTTCCTCCTGCGACAACCGCCGCCAAATTTCTTCCCTGTTCCAACGGCAGCAGTTCCTCGCTGTTTTTTAATATATCCACCGTCTCAATCTGACAAATAGCCTGATAGCTGCAATACTGGCAGCCAATAAACTGCCGGATGCGGCAAGGACGCACAGCAATATTACCCCGATGAATTTCTTCGCCCAAAGCGGCAATCATCCGTTTGGTATGCTGCAGCAATAGGGCTAATTGCTCTTGCGTTACCACTGTCGTATTTCGTTTGCCAAACAGTTCCAAAGGATTTTCCAGCTCGGCAAAAGCCTCTGCATCCTCCAGATAAGGCGCAGCTTTAGTTAATAACGATAATGGCAACAATGTGCTGCTGCCAGTGCTCAAATCCCGCTGAGCCAGCTTCAGCGCTTTTATATCAGCCACCAATAAGCCATCAGCTTTAGCTTGCTGATGTGCAGCGCCTCTGCTTCTTTGGCACTGACAGGACCTTCTGTACTGATGATGCCACTGCGGAAGAAATAATAAAGCACACCGGCAGGCAACAGTGTTTCTCCTGATGGTACTAGCTGCGCATAATATTGCAGCGCCACTTGTAAATAGGTAAGCAATTGAAGATTTTTAAACCATAATAAATATCGGCTAAATTTAAACCTTGCGTACCGGTTTTGAAATCAATGATGCGCAGATAGTGCTTGCCATCTGCCTTGGCCTGTTCAATTCGATCAATCCGTCCTTGCAGCGTCAGCAGCGTACCGTCCTGCAAAGCAATTTTCCAATGGGGCAGCTTGCTTTTTGCCAGTGCCAAAATCGGCCTCCAAGGCGACTGGAACAAAATCCCCCCTGCTGGCCATGTTCCATCAACAGTAACGCCGAATGTTCCAGTGTTTTTGCAACCGGTGACGCAGATATCGATAACGACCGGTGCTGAGTAGAATTTCATTCTGCATAGCCGGCGCCAGTTGCTCCACAATCATGGCCATGATAGCCTTTATCTGCTCCGCCTCTAAGGATTGCCAGGAAATTTGCTGCTCCAAAAGATAATTGCTGAACTGTTCAATGGCGGTGTGATAAAACTGTCCCACATCTACCGCTTCCATTTTATATAACGACCGTTCTTTAAGCGCAGTCCGTAGGTCAGAAAATAACTATAAGGACACTGCCGGTATTTTTCCAGCGCCGACACGCTGAGATGCAGCGGTGTGCCGTAGACTTGGGTGCTGCTTAATTGCCGCTGGGTCAACTGCTCCTCGTGCTGCAGGCTGTGTCGCACCTGATGAAACAACGGTGGGATGTTCCAGAAACCAATTATACAATTCTGCCCATATTTCCTGCCGCCCGGCGGCTCAGCAGCGGTTAAATGACTGCCCAGCAGCCCCATGGCATTGGGATGATTAAGATAGGGGCAATAGTTCCTGTCCCTCTCCGGGTGGCCACTGTACAGGCTGCTCTGCCAGCTCTGGATATAAGCGGTGCAGTTTATCCACAATACGGAGGGTCGTAAGGCTTTTGCCGTCCCTCATCAGCCAACGAATAACTGAGCGATACATCATCGGACGCTCTGGTTAGAGCTAGGTATACAAGAAATTGTTCGTCATAAAGCTTCTGTGTGCTGCTCGGCGACAGTTCCAAGCCCATTTCGAAGAGTTTGTTTTTCTAAATCGTTGAAAAAATCCGTCCTGCTCTGCTTTGGCCGGAAAACACCTTCATTGAGACCCAGTACAAAAACAGCGCGTAGGTTGCGGCTACAGGGAATGGGACAAAGAACCGATAAATACCTGGTCCAAGCTATTGGGCAGAAGGCCCAAATCCAGATTATCAAACGCCGCATGCAATAAAACGGAAAACTCCTCCGCAGAAAGGGGCATGTCCTGCAAAAGCTGGTCAATCTGGTTGAAAATCTGAATCACCCTATCCCAAATTTGCTGATGTACCTGCACCGTTTCCAGCAAGCCCTGCTCTAACGCCTCTTGGCACATTGCCTCCAGTTGCTTGGGTACTTGATAAGCCTCCAGCATCGCATACAACGCAGCAATAATCTGAGCGGCAGTCTGCGGCTGGGCTAGCGTTGACTGCAACTGTCGCAAAGGCGCTGCAATCTGTCGTCGCAAAGCATTAAGCATGGCCAGCAGTTCTTCATCGTCGGAGCCATAAATCCACTCCTTTTGCTGATACCAGCTACTGCCCCGAATGCCATACTGTAATACATAGTTTTTCCAGCAAATCTAACTCTTGCTGGGCAAAAGGCAATAAATCTGTTTTTAAAAACGAAACATACTCGGATAGGACCAACCGCTATGAAAAATCTCAAACACAGACAGCAGCAATTCTGTCAATGGATGCTGATACACTGTTTCTTTATGGTCCACAAAATAAGGAATTTCATAGTCGGCTAACACGGTTTCCAATAACAGCTCGTATTGATCTCCCCGCGTAAAAATGCCAATTTCCCGATAACGATAGCCTTGCTCCCTGCAAAGCTGACGAATTCTGCGAGCCACCGCATCCACCTCAGCCATGCGGTTCTGCCCCTGCAGCAAAGCTAAATGGGCAGGCGTTCCCTGCCATCTGGCCGTGCCAATGGAAAAATATTGCTGCTCCAAAAATTCCAAATCCGGAGTCTGCTGCCAGCGCAAAGGCGTCGCGCAAATCAAATCGGGCAATACGGGAATTTTCTGCTCCTGGGCCAGTTGCCGTAATCGCTGTAAGGTTTTCATGGTACTGTGAAAAGCCGATTGCCGACCCTAAATTTTGATTTTGCAAATCAACCGGCAGCACAATATGCACCTGAGCCGCTTGCTTCATCAAAGCGCCCAAAACGGCAAATTCCTGCGGCGTAAAGTCATAAAACTCATCTACCCAGATTTCCGTATCTTGCAAAAATTCTTTTTTGCTCCAACCGTTTTAACAAAAAGCTCCAGCACATCCTCGCTATCCAGATAGTCCTGGGCCAAAAATCCATCATACCGGTCATACAGTGCTGCGAGTTCCCTCAATTTGCAGGTAAACAACGTCTGTGGCAGTTCCTGCTTGGCTATGGTTTGCTGCAATCTCTGGCTGCTAATTTGATAGCGTTTCAATTCCTGCAAAGGCCTGTCCGATTTTTAACAGATAGCCAGGCCGATTGACCGACTGATTTAAAAAGGGATAGTTCTCCGGCTCCTGCTGCAGCAAGCGCCGCAAGATGAGCAGCTTGCCCAAATCATCAACGGGATGACAGGCCAAACCGCCGGTCTGCTGCATTACGGTACGCGCCAACCGTTGAAAACTGAGAATTTCCAGCGTTAGCACACCGGATAGTCCGTATTGATTGATTAGTTCATATTGATAACAAAAGGTCGCCTGTTCCGGCACCATAATGATTATTTTCTTGCGTCGTTTTCCTGCAAGCTATCGGCAATGGTTCTCATCACATAGCTACTCTTACCACTGCCGGCGGGACCGACAATAAATTGTACAGCCAATACAATTCCCCTTTCTTTCTAAATTTCTATAGTTTTTTTCATACTACTTTTCTTAAAATTGCAGCAAATTTTTTCGGCAACGACTTCCCCGTCATTCCCTTGCTGCAAAAAGTTTTTTGCTGTTTATTTCCGATTGTGCCCTTTATTATAGCATTTTTCCTACCCGCTTTGATAGAAAAATCGAAAAATAATTTACAATTTCTTGAAATGCAATATTTTCTATGCTATACTATATAAAATGGAAATAATTGGAGATGATGCTATGCTGGCGCAATTAAAAAGTACAACCTTATTAGGATTATCAGTTTACCTGGTGGATATTGAAGTGGACGCAGCGGCAGGACTACCTGCATGGAACATTGTAGGGCTACCTGACACAGCCGTTAAAGAGAGCAAAGAACAGTACACACCGCTATCAAAAAACGCCGGATATGAATTTCCACCTCGCCGTATTGTGGTTAATCTGGCCCCGGCCTATCTGCGTAAAGAAGGTCCTAGCTTTGATTTGGCCATCGCCATTGCTATCTTGACCGTCACCGAACAACTGCGTTGTGACAATCTGGACTCTATCTTTTAGGAGAACTCAGTTTGAGATTTTTGCAGTTTTTAAGCCAGTAAAAAAGGGATACTCCCGATTTCATTAGAATACAGCCGCAGCAGTTATCAATTACTTGTGCCTGCAGCCAATCAGGAGGAAAGCGCCATTGGCGGCACTACCACCTACGGTTTTCAGCATTTGCGGGAGGTAGTACATTTTTTAGAGCATCCAGCTCAGTATCAGCCGGTGCAGGTAAAATTGCCTGAATTTTCAGCATTGGCTGCTGTACCCAGTCCCCCATGACTTTTTGCAGATTAGAGGGCAAACTGAGGCCAAAAAGAGCCCTTGAGATTGCTGCCGCCGGGGGCCATAATATTCTTATGGTCGGCTCGCCCGGTTCCGGCAAAACCATGCTGTCGCAGGCCTTGCCTACTATTTTACCGCCACTGACCTTTGCAGAAAGCCTTTCCATCAGCAAAATTTACAGCATTGCTGGCCTGCTGCCGCCCAATCAGCCACTGATACTACAACGCCCTTTCCGCTCTCCCCATCATAGCGCTTCCACAGCCAGTATCATCGGTGGCGGACGGATACCGCATCCCGGAGAGGTATCATTATCTCACCATGGTGTATTGTTTTTAGACGAATTTCCTGAATACCGTCGAGAAGTCTTGGAAGCCTTACGCCAGCCCTTAGAGGACCAGGAAGTGACGGTTTCCCGGGTACACAGGTCACATTTCCCTGTCAGGTGCTATGAATTGTCCCTGTCAATGACCCGCATTTTACACCGGGACAATTGCAGAAATACCGCAGCAAAATTTCGGGCCATTGTTGAATTTGCAGTTGGAAGTTGTTCCTGTTACCTTTCAGGACCTACACCGCACCACAGAAGAAAGCTCCGCTACCATCCGACAAAGGGTTATCGCTGCCCGAGAGCTACAGCAAAACGATTTGCCCAGTCAGGCACAATCCAAAAACGGTGCGATGACGGCAGCAGAAATTCAGCAATACTGCCAATTGGATGAGAAAAAAGCCGCAAATTTTTAGAACAGGCTTTTCAAAGCTGGGACTCAGTGCCCGCGCCCACAATCGTATCTTAAAAAGTAGCCCGTACTATTGCGGACTTGGCAAATAGTGAAACAATTCAGTTGTCCCATTTGGCAGAAGCTATCCAATACCGTACCCTTGATAAAAAGCTATGGATGGAATAAACTCAAGCAGTAACATAAAAGGATTTTTGCTTTATATCCTAACTTTCAAAAGCAAAAATCCTTTTTAAATTGCAATTATTTTTCCGTCAAATCGCACAGAGGCCGGAAAGACATTCGATGAATGGGACATGGTCCAAGTTCCGTAATGGCTTGTATATGTTCCGCAGTGGGATAGCCTTTATGAACAGCGAACCCATAGCCAGGATACTGTTGGTCATAAGCCTCCATTAAGTGGTCCTGATAAACTTTCGCAATGATAGAGGCTGCTGCGATAGAAATACTTTTATTGTCACCTTTAACAATAGCCTGGGAGAGGGAAGTTGAATTTGCGGATTGGGCAGACCATCCACTAGGACAAAATCTGCTGTCTGTCTTACGTTTAACCCTTCCACCGCCTTCTGCATAGCTAAACGGCTGGCCTCTAAAATATTTATTGCATCTATTTCTTTTTCTCACTCACTTCCGCAATCGCCCAGGCAACCGCCTGCTCTTGAATTAATTGATTTAAATGCTCCCGTTGCTGTTCCGTCAATTTTTTGGAATCCTTAATTTCCGGCAGTTCCACATTTTCCGGCAAAATTACTGCCGCAGCCACTACTGGTCCTGCCAGTGGGCCTCTACCGACCTCATCCGTCCCAGCAATCCATTGATAACCTCTCGTTTTCGCCTGCTGTTCAAATTGCCACATTGCAGCAACTCGCTGGCGTTCAACCTCTTGCTTTTCCATCTGTCGCTGTAAGCGCTGGGCCATTGCCCGCACCGAACGTCGCGAATCCTGCTGCAAAGCTGCCAATAGTTGAGGCCATGCAGTTTCCTCAACTTGTTGTAATAACAACGCTATTTCCTTGATCTTCATTTTCTGTAATTCCATTTTCCGTCTGTCCTTTCTTTTCCTGTTGCAAATATCCTGCAACAAAACCAACACAACAGAAAAAAAGCCCATGCCGTAACATGAGCTTTTTACCAACAACCCTGTTGTCTCTATTCCTCGTCGTCATCAAAGGCAACATCATCGTCTAAATCTTCTACTAAATCCTTTTCAAAGGTATACACAACGGCATCACATTTTGGACAAAGAATTTCCACCGTATCAACATCATCGTCATCCAGCATTTCATCATAGAAGCAAACTACTTCGCCGCATTCCGGGCATTCCACTTCGATAATTTCTGCATCGTCCTCCAACTCGCAATCCTCATCACAGTCTTCGCAATCACCATCGCATTCATCATCGTCATAGTCATACTGACAGAAGTCTTCATCTTCAATCCCCAGAATTTCTTCTACAAGACCCAGATCTTCATCCATGATATCCAGAAGTTCTTCTGCGTCTTCCAAATCCGTGTCAATGGACTCCACATATTCTTGCAGTTCATCCTGTTCTTCATAAAGATCATCCACTGCTTCTACCAGCTCGTCCAGAACATCAATGATTGTTGCAAATAATTTCTTTTCTCTAGCATCTTCCAAATCCATACCATCCAGCATGCCTTTCAGATACGCCATTTTTCCATAGATATCCATACGCGAAAAACTCCTTTCGAAATAAGGGAAATTCTAATTTATTTGTTATGCTCTTTCGATGTAAGCGCCGGTTCTGGTATCAATACGCAGAACATCATCCACATTTACAAAGAAAGGAACATTGACAACCGCACCGGTTTCCAAAGTTGCAGGTTTACTGCCACCAGACGCAGTGCTGCCTTTAATGCCCGGTTCGGTTTCTATAACCTTCAATTCAACTGTGTTTGGCAGTTCCACTTCCATAACTTCACCTTTAAAGCTGGTGACAAGACAATCCATGTTTTCTTTCAAGAATTTTTCTCCACCGCCTAACTGGGCTTCTGTCAAATTGCTCTGTTCATAGGTGTTATTATCCATAAATACATAGGATTCCCCATCAAAATACAGATACTGCATCTGCTTGCGTTCCATCACAGCTTCCTGGAATTTTTCACCTGGGCGGAAAGTCCGTTCAATGGAAGCACCAGTTTTCAGGTTTTTAATTTTTGTTCTTACAAAAGCTGCACCTTTCCCCGGTTTTACGTGCTGGAAGTCCACAATTTTACAAGGGTCTCCATCTAATTCAATTGTTAAGCCTGTCTTGAAATCGCTTGTATCAATCATACAACGTCCTCCTATAAAATAATCAATTCTTTTTTGGTGAATGGGTCAAATTAATACAGCCATCCTTTTTCACGACAACCAGATCCTCTATTCTGACACCGCCCCAGTTTGGCAGATACAAACCAGGCTCCACACTGATGACTGTATTCTCTGGAATTATATTTTCTTCCCGCGGAGAAAATCTTGGTTCTTCATGAATTTCCAGCCCTACACTATGTCCGAGGCCGTGTCCAAAAAGGGACCATATCCCGCATCCTGAAACACATTCTGCGCCACTGCATGAATTTTTTACCAGTTACGCCGGCTTTGATTGCCTGCAGAGAAGCTTCCTGTGCTTTTCTTACTAGATTATAAACTGTTTCTTGCTTTTTCGTCAACTTTTCCCAATGCAATTGTTCTCGTCATATCAGAACAATATCCCTGATAAACACAACCAAAATCCATGGTGATAAAATCACCCACTTCAACTTTTTGTCAGAAGCCACACCATGAGGCATAGAAGAACGTTTCCCGATGCCACAATGGTATCGAAGCTAACGCCGGACGCACCGCTACGACGCATCTGAAATTCCAATTCCATGGCAATTTCCTGCTCCGTCATACCAGGCTTAATCAAGTTTAACACATGTGAAAAAGCTTCGTCACCAATTTCTTCTGCCCGCGCCAACAAGGCGATTTCTGCTTCATCCTTAATCTGTCGGTTTCCTCCACAAAACCTTTTAAAGGCGTAATGGCTTTCCGACGCACCTGATTGGCCAGCAGTTCAAATTCTTCTACAGTCATCCGGTCGCTTTCAATCCCTAAAGTTACCACTTCCAGCTCTTCCATCAGCATACGCAGGGTAACCACTGGCGCATACTGACGAAACTGCACCAGCTTACATCCCATAGCTTGCTTCTGCGCTTGCTCAATATAACGAAAATCAGTCATCAAGTAAACATTACTCTGTGTTACCAATACCCAGCCAAAGGTACCCGTAAATCCTGTTAGATACTGGCGGTTTTCTTTTGACGTGACCAGAAAACCATCCAAATCCAACGCTTTCATTTTTGCCTGTATTTTTTTCAATTCGTTTTCTATTCATGACGTTATTGCCCCATTTCTGCCGCATATTGTAAAGCCAGCAGGTAGCTCTTTGCACCAAATCCACAAATCTGCCCTACACATACCGGCGCCAGCCAAGAATTATGCCGGAAAGCCTCCCGCGCATGGATAGTACTCATATGCACCTCGATGGTTGGAACTTCGACCGCTTCAATAGCATCTCGAATGGCGACACTGGTGTGGGTGTAGGCAGCAGCATTCAAAATGATATACTGATACTTCCCTTTTGCTTTCTGAATTTCTTCTACCAGCACCCTTCATGGTTGCTCTGCAGAAAATCAAGCTGACAGCCCAATGCTTCAGCACGCTGCCGCATTTGCTGTTCAATATCTGCCAGTGTTGTAGTACCATAAATTTCAGGTTTTCTTGTTCCCAATAAATTTAAATTTGGACCATTTAAAACTAAAATACGCAACATACTCACCTCGTTTTTTTATGATACCATAAACTTCCTGACTCCGACAAGATAGAAATCATATTTTTTACAGATTTTACGTGCCACTGACAGCAATATCGGCAATTGAATTGTCGGAGCGCCCTGGCTTCCATAAAATGTTAAGTCATTAGCTACGCCATTTACCTTTTGCAGCAGTTTTTGAAAATTACCGGCAATCGTAATGCCCCGTACTGGCCGCACAAGTTTTCCTTTTTCAATCAAAATACCAGAAGCACCAAAAGAAAAATCGCCCGAAACTGGATTGGACGTATGGGCTCCTAAAATTTCTGTAACATAGATGCCTCGCCGCACAGCGGCAACAAGCTCTTCTGGACTCTGATTTCCCGCTGCTAAATAATAGTTACTGCAACCCACATGAGGCACCCCTTTATAAGAACTTCGCATGCCATTTCCGGTAGAAACGGTATTGGCCTTTGCCGCTGACAGGCAATCATAAAGATAATTTTGCAGCACGCCATTTTCTAACAATATAGTGCGTTGTGTAGCTGTTCCTTCGCCGTCAAAAGATGCTGAACCTAGCCGGTTGGGCAGCGTACCGTCATCAATCAATGTCAACTCTTTACTGGCTACCAACTGCCCTAACTTTCCGGCTAAAAAGGATTTTTGTTTCTGTACAGCCTCACCAGAAAAACATGCGCTGATAATTCCTAAAATCTGCATGGTAATTGTCGGCTCCAATACCAAATCCATTCTGCCACTGGCAACAGGTCTCGCTCAAGCAGCTGTACGGCCCGCTTTCCTGCCATCTGCCCTGCCCGCTTTGGTGATAACTCCCGCAAAGCAATGCTGGAATCCATACCATAGCCACTTTGCTGCTCTCCATTTTTTTCTCCTAAAGCCAGACAAAATAACCCGCAATAATTGCCTCTCTGCTGCAGCAAAATTCCATTGCTGTTAGCCAGCCATATTTCTATATCGCCCTCCTCATAGCCAGAGCGCTCAATGCGGCTGACTTGTTTACTCCATTGCTCCGCCTGCCGCGCTGTTTCCTGGGCCAGTTCCAACTTTTCATCCAACGTATAATTTCCCATCGTACTGTCATATAAATCTATCTGTGGATAATAAGCACTTTTTCCAGGAAAATATCGCGCAGGCTCCTCGTCGCTGTAATGACTGTTGGCGATGGCTTGCATCACCATTTTATCCAGTGCAGAATTACGAAAATCTGAAGAAAAGGAAAAGCCCTGCCGGTTTCCTCTTAGAATGCGCAACCCAACCCCTGACTGTCCGATTGTTTAATTTCATCTAAACTGCCATCTTTTTATTTCCACTTCAAGAGAACGGCTTTTTACCACAAACAATTCCGCACTGTCGGCTCCCATTTGACGCGCTTTTGCAGCCCAGTCCAGGCAAACTCCTGAAACGTTTTTTCCCATTCTATCCTCTCCCTTTCTTTTGAACTTTTCATAGTATGGTACGACCCTTCTTTACAACTTCCGCTCCACCACTTGAATGCGATAGCTGGGAACAGTAGCACTTTGTTCCACAATTTGCTCACTAGCAATTTGTTCAGCCCCCGCTGATTTGACCACTGACATAAACGGCTTCTGCCTGAAGGGGGGCCTCTACCAATAAATTTCCATGAATATATAACACATCTACCGTTACCGGTTCTGTCACTCTGTACCGTCAAAGGCAATCCATCTTTCTGTCCAACAGCAAATGGATATCCACAATTGTGCGATAACGTATAAACTGTTTCATCGGTTAAAAACAAACTGGCTTCTTGCAAATCCTGCAAGGTCATAACAATCGGCCAAGTGGCAAGTTCCTGCCAAGGTAACATGAACAACCGAACTGTACCTGTCACGACACCACGATAGCCCTGCGAAACAGCCTCTGCCTGAATTTCAATCAGATTTTGCGTCGAATTCTGCAAAGATACCTGTAAGCTGCCTGCCGGTTCTTCTAACTGCAATGCTGTCTGCTGACCATTTGTTTCCAACTGCTGCAAAGACATGTTCCAACCACTAGACGCCAATAAGCGGCTCTGCTCCCGCGCAACTAGTTCATTGCTGGCTGCATACTCATCGGATAAGGTAAGCAATAACACACTGCCCCAGAGCAACGTACAAGCCAACAACAATAAAGTCATCGGCAAAACAGCGCCACGCTTACTATACAGCCTATTTACGACTGTGCCCTGTTCCACCAACAGTCAATCCTCCAATCTTTAAGGTAGGTTGGGCATCAGCTACAGGTGCGCTTTGACCATTTTTTCCGCAGGTTCCAATGGCATATCCCAGATCATTGCCCACCATTTCCACATTGCGTAAACTTTCCGGCCCGTTTCCAGCCAGCGTAGCACCGCGGACTGCTTTGGTAATTCTTCCTTGTTCAATCAAATAACCCTCTGCTACATCGAATACATAATCGCCGTTCAAGCTGTTTACTTGCCCACCGCCCATCCGTTTGACATACAAACCATAATCAGTAGAAGCGATAATATCTTCCACTTTATCAGTACCGGGTGCAATATAGGTGTTGCTCATTCTCGTAATCGGCTTTTCTCGATAAGATTCCCGTCTTCCATTTCCGGTAAGCACCGTGCCAGTACGTTTTGCCGTTTGATAATCGTTCATATATTGTTTCAAGATACCATTTTCAATCAGCACAGTTTTCTGTCCTGGATTACCTTCATCATCATACCGATAACTTCCATATTTCCCGGCAATAGTAGCGTCATCAATCACTGTCACCTTTTCTGAAGCCACTTGTTGTCCCAGCCTACCAGCATAAGCAGAAAGCCCCTTTTGCACCAGGTCCCCCTCTAATCCGTGACCACAGGCCTCATGTACCATGGTGCCACCGGCTTCACTGCCCATAACTACAGTCATTTGTCCAGTCGGACAAGGCTCCGCACCCAACAGCGTTAAAGCCCGCTGTGCCGACTCTTCTCCCAATGCAGCAGCCGAATTTTCCTGAAAAAAAGTTCAAACCCACAAGTACCGCCTATAGATGCAAAGCCAGTTTGAATTTGCCCATCCTGCTGGGCAATGCTATTGCAGGCCAACCGTAGCCGCACCCGCTCATCTTCCACACAAACGCCCAGACTATTGGCAATTGTTACATGCTGTACCACATCGCTATACCCTAGTGATACTTGTTTAATGGCTTTATCTAAAGCTCTAGCCTCTTCATCCGCAACCCGTAAAAGTGTTATCTTATCATCAAATTCCACCTGCTCCGGCCTCTGCTCTACTATGACAGGAGCGGGAACACTCTGTGATATTTGAAACTCTTGCACCGTCTGTTTTTTTTCTATTTTCATGAGCAATTTGTCCAGCCAATTTTGCCATCTGCAAACCATTAGCCAACGATAGGTCATTGCTGTGTACATAAGACGTACTTTCTCCAGCAATCACACGAATTCCCATGCCCAAATCAAGACCTGTGTTAATTTTTTTTCTATTTTGCCGTCTTCGCAACTGATAGCTGTGCTTTCCTTTTGTTCAATAAAAATTTCTGCAAAATCTGCACCGGCAAACAGTGCGGCGTTTAAAATTTCTTTCAGTTCCCCTTTCTGCATGATGCAGCCCTCCTTCGTTTTTATGCTTTATATATATTCGTTTCCCGCCAAATTGACAATCTGCTTATATTGTAATTGCTGATCTTGCCATGTCCCGACAAGGCAAAAGCCTACTGCCCGCACCGAAGCAGCTTCCTGTGTCGGGTTTCCTGCTTCATCTAGATAGAAAAATATCAGCGTATCAATAAAATTGGCCATTGGCCGACGGTTCCATTGACTACTTTCGCGACGGTAAAGAATTTTTCCTTCCAGTAGATAAATATGTTCATCTGCCTGTTGGTCTTCCCCCAAATCATAATATACGATTTGATTTTGTTGTAAGATTAAAAGTTCTTCCTTGCACTCCAAGACTGCTGTACTGCGAGCAATATCCATCGTTAAATATTCCACCGCCAACAGTAAATTATCCTCCAATTCTAATAAAGCAGCCCGTTGCTTCTGCTGTTCCGCGATACTAAAAAAACAATGAAACAAAAAAAGGGTAATAAAAGCGCCATCAAACATATGGCTACCAAAACCTCCGACAAAGCAAACCCCTGCTGCTCTAAAAAAATCTTTTTACCCGTTTATATTCCCTTGACTGTAATGGCACCCCTTTCATCATTTACGCTCCTTCTGTTAATCCGGCATAATAAAAATCCCAATGCTGTCCGTCATAACCAATGGTAATCCGCTCAACCGTTAAAAAGTACCGTCTTTTTTTCCCTGCTGATTTGCACCGTCCAGCCTTCCGGCAACTCAGAGTGAACACCAGCAAAAGATTCCTGCGCCAATAAAACCGCCTGCTGATTTTGCTGAATTCGCTGATTACTGCGCTCGGTCAATATCATCCACTGCCAAACACTGTGCAGCAATAGTAGGGTAATGCCAAGACTGACCAGAATTTCCGGAATGGTAAAACCATCTTTACGAGATAGCTTTTTTTGGTGAGACGGGTACGGCCCGTCTGATAGAAATAAACATAGCGCTGTTCTTCTCCTTTCTGCAGCAAAATATGTCCGTTTTTTTGAAATGTCCGGTCGGTTTGAATAACAATGGTCTGCGTCTCTATTTTTTTCAGTTTGTCAGGCAATACCCGACGGCGCAAATTTTGGGGCTGACCTGCATAACGCACTACATAATAATAAGGCTGCTTACTCCGAAAAATGTAACCGTCACCTTTTTCTGTTCCTGCCAAGCAATCCGCTGGGCCCAGCGCAAATCCCGATGAAGCTGTTGAATAGCAAAGTCTAATGTCACCTGCTGCCAGCTTTGCAGCAAAGAAGGTACAGTGAAGGCGCATAGCAAAGCCAAAAGCAACAGCGTCACCAGTACCTCCGGCAAGGTAAATCCCTTCTGATTTTTTCATCCATAGCACCTCACAATAGATATTGATAAGACTGCACCAACGGCAAAAATAAGCTACTGGCCAGCAATAAAATCATAAGCCCTAAAAAATTACAAAACCAGGCTCCAATAAACTGATAAGTGTCTGCAAACGCTGCTGAAACTGCTGTTGATAATATTGACTTAATTGCAGCAAAGCTTGCGGCAACGCTCCAGTCTGTTCGCTGATAATCAACATCTGGCGGGCCATTTTGGGCATAAAGCTGCAATACCGAAAGCCTGCTTCAAACGAATGCCCGGCAGCTAAAGCCTGCGTTATCTGCTTTAATTCCGAAGAAAATAAACTGCGCCGATAAATTTGTTCTGTTGCCTGTAAAGAAAACCAACAGCATCCCGCTGAAAGCATCAACCCCAATGCCTGCGCAATTTGAATAAACCAGTATTGTTGATATAACCGCCCAACAAGAGGAAAATGCAGCAATAATTCTTTTTACTTTTTCCCGTTTCTTTGGCTCTTGTAAAGCTCGCTCCAATTGCCATAGCAGTAAGCAACTATAAAAACAGGCAGATCACCAACAGAATTGCCCAATTGTTCCGCAGCCAGGCACTGACCGACAAAATTCCTCTAGTCATAAAAGGCAGCTCCGCTTGAAATTATCATAGGTCTGAATGACTGCCGGTACCACAAATAAAAACATAGCGCTGAAGGCTGCAATCATCAAAATCAGCAAAACCAGCGGATAAAACAAAGCGGAAAACAACATTTGTCTGATTTGATTTTGCTGTTGAAAATAATCCGCAGCCTGAGCCAAGGTTTCCTGCATGGCGCCATTTTGTTCTCCCGCCAATACAAATTCTAATAACACTGGTGAAAATCCAATTTTCATCTGACCTAACGCCTGCGCCATAGATTGTCCCTCTTGTACCGCTTGTCCCAACTGCAGCAAAAAATTGACGACAAAGCGCCTGCGGCATTTCTGTCCCAACTAACAACAGAGCAGATGGTAACGGCATACCGCTGGCCAAAGCGAAGGACATCTGCCGACAAATAAAAATGCATCTGCTGTATGGAAAGTTGCTTCTTCCACTTCCTCATAAAAAAGAGAATCCCCAAATAATCGAGAAAATGTTTTCATAGGTTTGGCCCCAATACCGTCATGATTTCTTCCATAGTCGTCTTTTCCCTCCATCGCTTTTCGCTTACCATCCTCAGCTAAAGAAATATATTTTCTTTCCAATTGCTCCTGCTGTTGTAAAAACAATTCATATTGACTCAGCAGCTGCCGAAAAGATTTATCACAAAGCATAACCTCCTGAATTGCCAAACGACCCTGCACCACACCATTTTGACTACAACGCACCAACCGCTGTGCTATTACGCCGTTTAAACAGCTTGCTAGCAGATACGGTGCTACTCCCATTTCCACCAGCCGTTTGATAGCCCCTAACGCATCGCTGGTGTGCAGAGAGGCTAACACCAGATGACCAGTATAAGCCAGACGAATGGCAATCTCAGCCGACTCCAAATCGCGAATTTCTCCCACCATGATAATATCCGGATCCTGACGTAAAATGCTGCGCAAACCACGGGCAAAGGTCAACCCCGTTTTTTCCTGAATCTGCACCTGATTAATGCCTGCCATCTCATATTCAACCGGATCCTCTAAGGTTACAATATTTTGACCACTGCTGCGCAATACTGCCAACATACTATACAAGGTGGTCGTTTTGCCGCTGCCTGTTGGCCCGCAAACCAAGATTATACCATTGGGCATTTGCAGCAGCTTTTGCACCTTATCCAAATTTTCCGGTGTAAACCCCAATTGCTGCAAGGACATCAACTGCTCGCGCTGTCCTAAAATCCGCAGCACCATTTTCTCTCCCTGAAATAGCGGTAAGGTAGATATCCGTAAATCAAATTGTTTGTCCTGCCACGAAATCGCCAAATGACCGTCCTGCGGCAGCCTTCTTTCTGTAATATCCAACTCGGCCATCACCTTCAGCCGATTTAAAACTAATTGCTGTAGCGGCGGCTCAATTTGCTGCAGTTGGCGTAGTTTTCCATCGCAGCGCAGCTTCACCAAAAAAAGTTTGCCGCCCTGCGGTTCTAAATGAATATCACTAGCTCTACATTCCAAAGCTTGCTGCAATATTTGATTAATCATACTTGCAGCAGTTTCTTTTTCCTTCTGTTTGCTGTAAATCAATTACATAAATTTGATGCTTCGCTGTTCTCATTTCTGCTTCTTGTTGTAATCGTTCAGAATATTGCAATTGTGTCATACCAATCCCTCCTGTTCCCCATTTAAAATTTACAGTTATTACCATAACATAACCGACAGTTCCTTGACAAGCAAAGAGTTTCGACATAATTTGCAACACAACAAAAAAGAAGAAAACAGGAATGACAATTTATCTCCCGTTTTCTTCTTTTTTATTTCAAAAATTCTTTTTTTCTACAATTTGTACGTTTAATCATCGTGATTGATAACCTGTTGATTCACTTTTTTCCATAAGCATTCTATAAAAATATTTATTGGCTTCTTCTTGATTGGCAAAGGTACGACTACCTAAATGCAAACTGTTTTTCCATAAAACACTTCCCAGTTGGCTCCTTTTTTCTGCATACAGTAAGCGTGCTCCTTATACTGACCAACAGAATAACTGGCTGGATCCAGTTTAGCGAGCAATTGTTCTAATACTTGCGTTTTCATGGAAATCCCTCCTCATAAGCATTGTTCGATATTATCATATACAGTACTCTATGCCTTTATTATACAACTCCGCAAAGCTCAACGCAAATTCTTTTCTGTTCCTCCATCCGGCCAATAATACCGCAGCACCACCTTCAATGCTTCCACAGCAGATAAATTGGTATGGATTTGTCCT
>VOFC01007117.1_pt1 | contig 32756 bp, 66 predicted proteins | sample 5384161 | NCBI WGS metagenome assembly VOFC01 (sample SAMN12384722, study PRJNA508395) | human gut metagenome | isolation source: healthy gut B | host: Homo sapiens
TTTTATAGATGTTCGTGCAATGGAACTTTTGATTCAATATTACTATGCAAGAAATATTGATGAGCTTCGCGATATAGTTATGACTTGCTGTGCAAATGCATTTGTGAGAAAAAACGGAAACAGAAGAAATACAGATATGTATATATGATCTTCCAGAAAAGGTGTTAGCTGAAAGTTACAGGTTTAATGCAGAAATGGAAGCGTCTGTAATGATGAATATTAAAAACTATAAAGTGAATCATTATATAGACGAATTTCAAAATTATTGCAAGCTAAAATATATGAAAAAATATCTTCAAATGGAAAAAACATTGGATATAGAAGATAAAGTGGAAGCCTTATGGAAAATAACAGAGGAATTTTGCGATTATTTGACGTATAAAAACTGTTATTCAAATAAAAAATAGAAGCTTTAAAAAAGTTGTTTCCGGGATGATGGATTCCATGGTAGAACGATATGGAATTTTTTTTTCGCCAGAATTTGACTTAATTCTGGCGAAATGTTTATATGTTCAGTCTGAATTAATGGGAAGAGAAAAAACTATTATGAAAACGATTTAAAACGGTGTCTGGAAGAATTGTTGGAAAAATATGAAGTCGAGCAATTGCTTATGGAAGAACTAAAGGATAATATTGAAAGTTGTCTAGGTGTTAACGCGAGCAATATGAATCAGCTGTTTGTACTTCTGAATCTGATACAGTTTAATAGAGCGCCAGGATGGGGCAAAACCAGGGGCATGATAATTTGTCATGGAAGCGCCTACAGCAAGTAGTATTGCTGAGATTGTTAATAAAAGTATTAGGATTTAGGATATTCGAAGCAATTGATATGCCAATTAATGTATCGCCTACAGAAATCATTCAGAGACTTAAAAAGTATATGGAAGCATATAAAAACCAAGAGAACTTATTATACTGGTCGATATGGGATCTTTTGTAAAGAAATGTGGCTAGTTGCTTAAGTGATGTAAAAGGTTTAAAGGCAATCATTATTAATAATGTATCGACGAGAATGGCAATGGATGCAGGTGCTAAAATAAGATCATCGATTAGTTCCAGATAAGATAGCGGAAACGGTATGCTGTGAAAATAGAAGTACGTATCGCTTGGTTGATAATACAATTCCGCAGAAAGCAATCTTGTTTTGCAGTGAAACTGGAATTGAGAAAGCAAAAAGAGAATGTCAGAGATGTTTGTTGCCAGTTTTCCTAAAAAAAAATTAAATATAGAATTTTGAGCGTTGATTATAAAAATGTTTTTAGAACCGAAATCATTACAGATAATATTGGATAAGTATGAAGTTTTGTTTGTTGTAGAACACAAGATCCCCAAAATCCAAATATTTGTTATGTTTCTATGGAAGATGTACTGGCTTTAATCATATGGAGCGAGTGTTTTCTATTTTGGGAACAATTTCTGTCAAGCGAAGAGTTGATTGTATTTAAAGAGAATTTGGTAAGAGAATTTTCTTTACTAAAAAACGTAATTCAAAATTTAACTATTTTGGATGCAGAAGTTCTGATAGGTATGGTTAACGATGGAATCGAAAAACTGCAGAAAAAAGATGGGGAAAAAAACTTTTCGATAGAACTGAATTTCACTTAATGTGCATATATGTTGTCTGGTAGAACGTCTGATTAGAAAAAAGAGGCATTAGATACGTTGGATAATAAGAAATTAGAGACAGAAGAGTTTACGTTGTTTGCCAATGCAGTAAGAGATTCTTTCAGAATATTAGTTTGTGTTACAATGTAACAATTCCACTTAGTGAAATTGCTTATATAAAAAATTATTATTTTGATTATGGAAAGGAGAAAATAGTGACAAAATGGTTTTTAATTGCAAGTCATGGAAAACTTGCGGAAGGGCTGTATGACACGTTTGTAATGGTTATGGGAAAAATGAAAATCTATCTTTTTTTGAGCTTATACAAAAGCGGAAGAAGATATGGAAGAAAGTGTAAGGAAATATGTGGATGGAATAAAGGAAGGGGATGAACTTATTGTTTTAACAGATGTATTTGGAGGCAGTGTTAATAATGAATTTATGAAATATATTGGCAGAAAAAAAATTTTTATCTAGTTTCAGGAGTAAGCCTGCTCTTCTGATTGAAATGGTTACAGACAGTGAACCTGACATTGCAAAGAGAATTCAAGTGATTACAGACAGAGCAAGTCAGTTTGTCTGGGATTGTAAACAGTATGAAACTGGATAATAATGAAATGGATGCTTTTAAGGAGGTGAAAAGAATGGTTAAATTAGTTAGAGTTGATCACAGATTGCTTCATGGACAGGTTGTATTTATATGGACAGCATCAATTGGAGTAGACTGCATTTTAATTGCCAATGATGATGTAGCCAATGATCCAATACAAAAGGTATTTTAAAACTTAGCCAGCCAACAGGTGTAAAATTGATTTTAAGTCAGTAAAAGATTCTATTGAAGCGTTAAATAGTGGTATTACAGATAAATATAACTTAATGATTATTACAAGTAATGTGGATGATGGTTATGAACTTGCAAGCAAAGTAGAGCAGATTCGTTCTCTGAATCTGGGAAATGTAAAATTGCGGGAAAATACTCATAATTTATCAAAGCTGGTACATGTTACGGATGAAGAAAAAAAAATTAAAGGCATTGGCAGCAGCAGGCATTGAAGTTGAGATACGTGCAGTACCAAATGATGATAAAATTATTATCAAATAATTCATAGATGATGGAGGATAATTATGTTAACGCAGGCTATATTAATTGGGGATTGTTACGTTTGTATGCTATGCCAATCCAATGGTTGGTAGTTTGAACTGGTTACGTCCGATAGTGTGGTAGTTTAACGGGTCTGGTTCTGGGAGATCCGCAGACAGGATGTATTGTCGGTGCAACGTTAGAATTGGCCTTTTTAGGAAGCTACGCAATAGAGAGGAGCACTTCCGCCGGATTTTACGGCAGGTACGATTTTGGCAACAGCATTTGTAATTACATCTGGAGCTAGTACGGATATGGCACTTGTATTGGCATTTCCTATTGCTACATTAGCATTACTTCTTAAAAATGCAGTATACATTGGAATTAGAGGATATTGCTCAGAAAAGGCAACCAAGTATGCAGAACAGGCAGATGAAAATGTACGCCGCATGCACCTGCTGGCAGCGTTATCGTTTCCGGTTATTATGACAGTTGTTTTAAGTGCTTGCTTTTTTATATAGGGTCAGAACAGGTTACTTTAGTAGTTAATATGATTCCGAATTCATTTTAAATGGACTGAAAGTTGCCAGTAAAAATACTTCCAGCATTAGGTTTTGCAATGTTAGCAAAAATGCTGATTAGTAAAGAGTACGGTCCATTACTTTGTTTTGGATTTGCATTAGCAGCGTATCTAAATCTTCCTATTTTAGGAATTGCGATATTTGCGGTAGTGCTGGCAGTTATTATCGTCAATCTAATGGGGAAAAATACAGAAACGGGGGTAGAACATGATGAAGACTTCTAATACTTTGAACAATACTGGAGAAGTGATAACAAAAAAAGATTTAAGAAGGTTGTTTTTTGATTCTTTGAGTATCAGTGCTTCATTAAACTATGAAAAACAAATGGATATGGGCTGTGCGTTCAGTTTAGCTCCAATTTTACAGAAATTTGTATAAAACAAAGAAGATTTGTCAGAAGCGCTGGAAACGTCACACAGAATTTTACAATGTAACACCGATGTTTTAATCCAACCCTTCTAGGGGTATTGACGGCGATGGAAGAAAGAAATGCAAAGGATGAAGATTTCCCGAAAGAGTCGATTAATGCGACAAAAGCCAGTCTTATGGGACCAATGTCAGGAATTGGTGACAATTGACAAAGGGAACATTAAAAACAATCGCAACAGGAGTTGGATGCACATTCGCTTTACAGGGAAGCTTTCTTGGCCCGATTTTATTCATGTTGATATATGGTGTCAGTAATTTACTGATTCGATATTTCGAGTATTTTATGGTTATAAATTTGGAGTCTCCTTTATTCAAAATTCATCAGAGATTATAAAGAAGATATTTAGCGCAGTAACGGTTATTGGTTTAATGGTAGTTGGTTGAGTGCAAGTATTGTATCTATAATTGCTGAAGCTTGCAATAGGTGTAGGAGAAGGCATCGTAATATTATGGATATTCTGAACGCTATCATGCCGGGATATCCTGCCACTTGGAATTTTTGTTCTGGTTTACTGGTTACTTAAAAAGGAACAAAAGCTACAACTATACTTTTGGGAATCATAGTAGTAAGTATTGTTGGTTCTGCTGCGGGGATTTTTTAGGGGAGAGTTTACATATGGTAAAAATAAGCCTCTTTTAAGAAGCACACCAATTAAAGAAAAAGTTTCTGCGAAATTAATTCTAAAGATGTTGGAAGAAGCGGAAGAAAAGAACATCATGCTGAACAGTATTATGATAATCAGAAATGGAAAAGTCATAACAGAAGGATACTATAAACCTTATTCAGAGTGTATTGAACGTTCTATGCATTCTGCAACAAAGAGTTTTACAAAAACAGCTATTGGACTTTTAATTGACGAGGGGAGACTAAAATTAGAAGATACGGTAATGTCTTTTTCCGGAATATGCGCCAGAAAATCCTTGTGATAATTTAAAGAAAAATGAATGTATGGCATTTGCTGACAATGACATGTGGGCATGATTCTGTACCGCCAAGGAAAGGAACAGATAACTATGTAAAAGTTTTAAATCATCCGGTACCTTATGTTCCTGGAACGCATTTTCAATATAGTTCCATGGCAAACTATATGCTGACAGCAATTATCAGAAAAGTGACAGGACAAAAATATGACACGTTATTTAAGAACTCGCATATTTGAGCCATTGGGGATTTATGATGCATATTCACGATACCTGTCCCATGGGAATTGAGTATGGAGGAGGTGGACTGTTCCTTCGTACAGAAGATTTGGCAAAACTGGCTGTTCTGTATTTAAATAACGGAATATGGAATGGTGTAAGGCTTTTTATCGGAAAAGCTGGGTTAAAGAATTTACAAAAAATGCAATTTAGGGTTCTTGGTCTCATAGCAACCCGACATTAAAAGCCAGATTGGTATTGCGGATATGGTTTCCAGAATTGAGATGCACACAAAAAATGCGTATCGGTTTGATGGGAGTTTTGGACAGTTAGCGGTGGTTTTAGAAGACTATAATGCAGTGCTAGTTACCACAGCATCCGAAGCCAGACCAGAAAGAATTTTAGAACTGTTTTGGAAATATTTGATTCCTGCTTTTGATAGAGAGTCAACAGATACTGAATGGGTTGCATTAAAGAAGAAGTTAAAGAATCTTAAGCTACCATGGCCAGAGAAGAGGCCTGTTTCTTCAAAAGCCAGAGAAGTGTCGGACGGGGAAATTATAATGGATTCAAACAGAGAATCTATGGTAACAACAAAGCGACAGAGTTTGGCATTTGCAGATGCTCGTATTGAACTGAATAGGACAGGGATCGAAAAAATAAGTTTGAAAATGATGATCAATGTAGAATGCGATATACAGAAGATCATCAGGAAAATGAAATTGTGCTAGGGCTCAAAGATAAAATGGAACCAGGAATTTTAAAAAGCATTTGGGGTGACTATCCGGTTTTATCGACAGGAAGATGGCTGAATTCGAAAATTTGAGGTCAGGATTTTAACAATAACCGCAGATTATTGTACAATAGTGACATTTGATTTTTGGATCAGAGATTAAAATTCAGTTCGAAGAGACGCCTATGATCCTGTAAAACAGATTCCGAAAGGCAGGCATTATAATGCCAAATTTATGATAAAAACTGAATAGCTAACGGGAAACAGCTTAGATTTAGACGGTACGGGTTTAATTTAAGCTGTTTCATTTTAGATGTATACTTCTATAATTCGCTAAAAATAAAGAAAAAGATTGACGCATGGACATCGTTATGCTATAGTGGTATGGCGAATGGAAGAGCTTAGGTCTTTTTTTATGCTCAAAATTAGCCTTCTGGCTGATCCGGCAGAAAAAAAAGGCTGAAAAACAACAAAAAAAATCAAGTGGAGGTGGAAGTCGTGCGCACAAAAATTACACTGGCATGTACAGAATGTAAACAGCGGAACTACAACATGACGAAGGACTAAAAAGACACATCCGGATCGCATGGAGACCAAAAATATTGTAGATTCTGCAAAACTCATACTTTACACAAAGAAACCAAGTAAGGAGTGTGAAGGTGAAATGGGAGAAACTACAGGCACTGAAAGGCTCCGAAGAAGAGCTTTTCAAGGGTTTAAAAAGCTGAGTTCAACAAAATCGCATGGCCTGACCAGGAAACCGTTGGCAAGCAGACTGTTGCTGTAGTAGCGGTTACCGCTGCGCTGGGAATTATCATCGCAATCCTGGATTTCATTTCAAATGGGGCCTCAGCTTCATTATTTAATTAAGGATACGAGGGTGATAAGATGTCAGAAGCAAATTGGTATGTAGTCCATACCTATTCAGGCTATGAGAACAAAGTCAAAGTCGATATTGAAAAGACGATTGAAAACCGGAATCTTCAGGATCAGATTTTCGAAGTTTCTGTTCCGATGCAGGAAGTCGCAGAACTCAAGAACGGCGTGGAGAAGACGGTTCGGACAAAAAATGTTCCCGGGCTATGTACTCATCCATATGATCATGAACGATGATACCTGGTATGTAGTACGCAACACCCGCGGCGTAACCGGCTTTGTCGGACCGGGCTCCAAGCCTGTTCCGTTAAGCGATGAGGAGATGGAGAGCCTTCGGATTCGGAAAGACAGAAGTCGCTGCTGGATATGCAGTTGGCGATACCATTGTGGTAACAGGCCGGTGCATGGAAGGACACGATCGGTGCCGTTAAGTCTATCAATGAGAAAGCACACTCTTACGATCAATGTCGAGATGTTCGGCCGTGAAACACCGGTTGAACTCAATTTCACAGAAGTGAAACACATGTAACAACGAAAAGGACCGGTGATGCCGGTTCGTGGGAGGACACCCCCGACAATACCACATTATTAGGAGGTCATTATCATGGCAAAGAAAGTAACTGGTTATATCAAATTACAGATTCCGGCAGGCAAGGCAACACCCGGCTCCGCCGTTGGTCCGGCACTGGGTCAGCACGGTGTTAATATTGTACAGTTCACCAAAGGAGTTCAACGCAAGAACAGCTGACAAGGGAGATCTTATCATCCCCGTAGTTATTACCGTATATGCAGACAGAAGCTTTAGTTTCGTAACCAAGACTCCACCAGCTGCTGTTCTGTTAAAGAAAGCCTGCAAGATCAAATCCGGTTCCGCAACCCCCGAACAAGACCAAAGTTGCTACCATCTCTAAGGCAGATCTTCAGAAGATCGCTGAGACCAAGATGCCTGACTTAAACGCAGCAAGCCTGGAAGCAGCTATGAGCATGATCGCAGGTACTGCAAGAAGTATGGGTATTACTGTTGAGGAATAAATTCTTCGCACAGGACTGAGCTGGAACTTTAAAAACGTGGGAGGGCAATCCCCGACAATACCACTAGGAGGTTATTTTATTATGAAAAAGGGAAAAAAATATGTAGAAGCTGCTAAAGCAGTAGACCGCGCTACATTTTATGATGCAGCAGATGCTATCGCTCTGGTTAAGAAAACTGCAACTGCTAAATTCGATGAGACCATCGAGGTTCACATCAGAACCGGTTGTGACGGACGTCACGCTGAGCAGCAGATCCGTGGCGCAGTAGTACTGCCTAATGGAACTGGTAAAAGGTTCAGAATCCTTGTTTTCGCTAAAGGGTGTAAAAAAGCTGACGAGGCACAGGCAGCAGGTGCAGATTTCGTAGGTGCTGAGGAACTGATTCCGAAGATCCAGAACGAAGGCTGGTTAGATTTTCGATGTAGTTGTAGCAACCCCTGATATGATGGGTGTTGTTGGTCGTCTGGGTCGTGTACTTGGACCTAAGGGCTTAATGCCTAACCCTAAGGCTGGTACCGTAACCATGGACGTAACCAAGGCTATTAACGACATCAAAGCTGGTAAGATTGAGTACAGACTTGATAAGACCAACATTATCCACGTGCCAATCGGTAAAGCTTCTTTCACAGAGGAGCAGTTAAGCGACAACTTCCAGACGCTGATCGGTGCAATCAACAAAGCAAAACCTGAAGGTACTTACTATGATCAGAAGGGTATGCAGGTTATCGCAACCATCCCGTCCAGAGAAGTACTTCTCGGAAAGTTACTGGGAAGCATCCAGTCTCCGATCACCAACTTCGCTCGTGTGCTTAATCAGATCGCTGAGAAGCAGGGCGCATGAGGCTTACGCTGAGCCGGTCCGCGGCGTGCCGCATGACCATCAGTATAAGCAATTCGATGATACCGCATCGAACTATCATTGATTCAGAAATATCATTATTTAATGGACGAAATTAAAATGGCAAAGTTAACCACTGCAGAGTTTATCGAAGCTATCAAAGAGTTATCCGTATTAGAGCTGAACGACCTGGTAAAGGCTTGTGAGGAAGAGTTCGGCGTATCCGCAGCAGCAGGCGTTGTAGTTGCAGCAGCAGCTGGCGCAGGCTGAGGCAGCTGAGGAGAAGAACTGAGTTCGACGTTGAGCTGACCGAGGTTGGCCCGAACAAAGTTAAAGTTATCAAGGTAGTTCGTGAAGCTACCGGTCTTGGTCTGAAAGAGGCTAAGGACGTAGTTGATGGTGCTCGAAGGTCCTGAAAGAGGGCGCTTCTAAGGAAGAGGCTGAGGACATCAAGGCTAAACTTGAGGCTGAGGGAGCAAAAGTTACCCCTGAAGTAATTAAAACTCAACAAAGAGCTGTGAACCCCGGAAATCCGCAAGGATCTCCGGGGTTTTTTTTCTGTATATGAAACAATCCAGGAAATAAAAAAATGCGCAAAAAAATACCCGAAAGCCCATAGGACTTTCGGGTATTGTTTTCAGGCGGTAGATTAAGCTACAACGTGAACGTTAACAGCCTGCAGACCACGGTTGCCCTCAGCGGTATCGAAGGTAACTTTCTGGCCATCCTCTAAGGTCTTGTAGCCGTCAGCTACGATACCGGAGAAGTGTACGAATACTTCCTCGCCAGTCTCGTCGTTGGTGATGAAGCCATAACCCTTAGTAGCGTTGAACCATTTAACTGTACCGTTATTCATTGTGGTACCTCCTATAAAAAATAAAATTTGTGTATTTTCGTATGAAACAAAAATCACATATTTTTGTAAATCTGGAATGTACTTTCTTGACTTACAAAAATATGTGAATCAAAAGCTCATATCAAAATACACTGTGAGTTTACCACCCAACCCCTGTTCTGTCAAGCAATTTCGGCATTTCTTTAGATACTGAAGCGGTAGGTGATAGAAGGCGGTTTTGGCAGTGCTTTACGGCCTGCGGAGGTGAAAACAGGCGGATTTCAGTGTATGGACAGTAATGGTGTGATGGGTGCGTGGCCGGGGGAAAGTGACCGGCCACGCACACTGCCAAACAAATAATGGAAAAGTTGTCAAGGGGGAAAAGACTGGATCTTCGCTGTCTGGAAAGAGCGGCCGGATTCTCGCAAACCGTATCCGGAAACCAAACAATAACAGAGGAATCCGGCGGATTCCTGCTGGCTGCAATGGAAAGTGCCAGGGCTGATCCGCAATATACATCTGCGGAACCGGGCAGCAGTTTAGGTCAAGACCGGCTCAGAAGTGTAACAGCTGGTGCGGATAATCGGATAATGGGAAACATCTTCTGCGCCCGGTCCTGCATGGCTGGTTAGAGGATGTGCTTTGTTTGTGTAATAGTGAAGGAACCGGCTGATCTTCCAAAAGCATGGAGCAGATCGGCATCGGTGTAAAGCGTGTCCAGCGTCAGGGCGAGGTCAATCTCGTTATGCCGCAGACGGGAAAGCAGATCGTCCGGATTCTGTACGGTCTGCACCTCCAGGTCAACCTGGGGATAGCTTTGCAGGTAGCGGCGCAATGGCGCTGCCAACAGCCGGGGACAGCGGGCTTAATATGCCAAGACGCAGAGAACCGCTTACAGCGGCGTCCTTCTGTCTGCCAACCATCAGGGCTTCTTCCGACATACGGACGATGGCTGCCTGCGTAGGATAAGAATTCCTGCCCGGTCTGGGTGATACGGATCTGTTTGCCCACACGCTCATAGAGCTGCGTTCCGAGTTCCTGCTCCAGCTGCTGCATCTGCATGGTAACGGTAGACTGGGCGTAACCCAGCGCTTTTGCAGCTTTGGAAAGACTCTGGGTCTCAGCTACTTTAGTAAATGTAATCAGGTTTCTAATTTCCATGAAATACTTTCTAATATCGGAATTAATGAAGCATATTTCAAATACTTCAAAATATTTGACATGACTATTGTAGCGCACATGGAGGAAAACGCAAGCATATCCGCAGGGAAATTCTGATATAAATAATAGGGAGAAAAGAGGGCGTGGAGGGTACTGCTGTGAGTAAAAAAGAAAATGGAAGCTGCCGGCAATGAGTCTACTGCTGTTTTGGTGCTTCTGGCAGATGGAGCCCTGGCCGGCACGGTTTTTGCGATTGCGCGGCACCAGTGCGGTACCTTCAGTCATCTACCGCTCAGCCGTCCACCATTCAGGCATCCACTATTTGGTCGTCCACCACTGCCGCTGTCCTCCGTCCGGCCGTCTATCCCACAGGCATCCACCGCCCAGCCTCGCCAGGTTGCCCTCACCTTCGATGACGGCCCCCATCAGACCTGCACGCCTGCCCTGCTAGACGGACTGAAGCAGCGCGGCGTGAAAGTTTCCCACATTTTTCCTCATGGGAGAAAATATTGCCGGAAAAGAATCACTGGTACAGCGGATGCAGGAGGAGGGACACCTTATCGGCAATCACAGCTACCGCCACATCCAGATGACAAAAGGAAAGGGCAGAGCAGGCCTGCGCGGAAATCGAACAGACGGAGACGCTTATTCAGGACATCACCGGCAGACGGCCGGAGTATCTGCGTCCGCCCTACGGTGCCTGGAATGAACAGCTGGAGTGCCGGGTGAATCTGACTACAGTGCTGTGGAATGTGGATTCCCTGGACTGGAAGCTGCAGAACACAGAGCAGATTGTACGGAGGGTAGTAAGAAAGATGTGAAGAATGGTGATATCATCCTGATGCATGATATCTTCCCAACCTCCCGTGGAGGCGGCTCTGCGGATCGTGGATGACCTGCAGAAGCAGGGTTATGAATTTGTGACCGTGGAAGAACTGCTGGTGGACTGAAGCAGGGCAGAGTGTCTGGCACTGTCGGATAATGCAGGCGGGCAGCTGATCCGGCTGAGCAGACGAAAACAGCCACTGCGGAGCTGGGGATTACCGCCGCGAATCCTGGTTGACGCAGGAATCCGCGCGGATTATACTGGAAAAAAGCATACGCTGCAGTTTGCGGCCAGACGTCCGGAAAGCTGCGGCAGAGGAGGGAAACAAGATACATGGATCTGTTTGACTATATGGAGCGAGCACCCAGGAGCAGGGAATCGCCTCTGGCGTCCCTGTATGCGCCCCACCACGCTGGACGAGGTGGTAGGGCAGCAGCACATTATCGGAAAAGACAAGCTGCTTTACCGGGCAATCAGGGCAGACCAGCTTGGTTCCATCATTTTTTACGGCCCGCCGGGGACCGGAAAGACAACGCTGGCCAAAGGTGATCGCAAACACCACCAGCGCGAGCTTCCGCCAGATCAACGCAACCGTGGCGGGGAAGAAGGACATGGAGGATGTGGTGAAGGAGGCAAAAGGATACCCTGGGCATGTACGGCAAACACACGATATTATTTGTTGACGAGATCCACAGATTTAATAAGAGTCAGCAGGATTATCTGTTACCCTTCGTTGAGGACGGAACCCTGATCCTGATCGGGGCCACTACGGAAAATCCTACTTTGAGGTAAAATGGGCGCTTCTTTCACGTTCCCGGATTTTTTGAACTGAAGGCACTGGAGAAGGAAGATATAAAAAGAATTGATCCACCGGGCGGTGAGGGATGAGAAAAAAGGGCATGGGAAGTTATCGGGCAGTTCTGGATGAGGATGCGGCTGATTTTCTGTCAGATGTGCCAATGGGGACGCCAGGGCGGCGTTAAATGCCCTGGAACTGGGTGTTCTGACTACACCAAGAGTGAGGATGGCAAGATCCATATTACGCTGGAGGTGGCCCAGGAGTGTATCCAGAAGCGGGCAGTCCGCTATGATAAGGACGGCGATAACCATTACGATACTATTCAGCGTTCATCAAGAGCATGCGCGGATCGGACCCGGATGCGGCGGTCTACTACCTGGCACGCATGCTTTACGCCGGAGAGGACATCAAGTTCATTGCCCGCCGGATCATGATCTGCGCTTCCGAGGATGTGGGAAATGCGGATCCGCAGGCACTTACCGTGGCCGTCAGCGCGGCACAGGCGGTGGAGCGCATTGGTATGCCAGGGAGGCCCAGATCATTCTTTTCCCAGGCGGTCCTCTATGTGGCAACAGCACCGAAATCCAATTCGCGTGCAATGCCGTGTTCGAGGGCAATGGATGCCGTGAAAAAATCAGCGTTCCATGCCGGTTCCGGCGCATCTGCAGGACTCCCATTATGGTGGCTCCGCAAAACTGGGACACGGAATCGGATACAAATACGCTCACAACTATCCGAATCATTACGTAAAACAGCAGTATCTGCCGGATGGAATGGAAGAACAGGTATTTTATCATCCGTCCGAAAAACGGCTATGAGTCGAAAATTGGCGAACATATGCGCTTTTGCGGAATCGGTAAGGGATGACAGCGAATCCAGGTAAAATAAATCTTTTCTTTTTCGGGAATTCCATTATAATAAAAATCATGCGTGGGGGCTGCGGACTGCAGCTCCCGCATCATTCGAAATTGATTAATCACATGGTGAAAACCATATCTATCATTATTATAAACCCACTTGAACAAGTTTAGAATGGAGAAATATATGAGAGAAAAAATTGCAGACATTACCCGTAGCTGTATTAAAGGAAATGGCGAAGAACAGGGAATCAAGGGGCAACCGCGAAAAAGCTTTGCAATGCAGCAGAGGAAAATATCGGTTTGCCCGTTCCCAGGAGACTTCGAGGAAACCGTGGAAAATGGCCGCCTACCGCCGCAAGACTGAATAATAACGCGCAGGGGGAGCAGCAACGAACCGCCAGAACTGGGAATGGCGAACAGACTTATCAGAACCGCAGAATCAGAATGGCGAACAGGGCAGAACCGCAGAACCAGAATGGCGAACAGACTTATCAGAACTGCCAGAGCCTGCCCAGGGAGGATGGTGCAGAACGCTTCAGAAGCCAGAACCAGAATAATGGCAGGCATATCAGAACAATCGGGACGGATTGCTGAGAAATCCGGGAAGAGATGGACAGCGGAATTCTGGGCATCCTGGAAGTGATGCCGGACGGCTTTGGATTTCATTCGCTGTGAGAACTTTCTTCCGGGAGAGAATGACGTTTATGTGTCTCCGACCCAGATTCGCCGCTTTAACCTGAAAACCGGAGATATCATCAGCGGAAACCGCCGCGTGAAAACTTCGAATGAGAAAATTTGCGGCTCTTTTATATATCAAAAACGTGAATGGCTATCCGGTCAGCGCGCTGGAACGCCGTCCGAATTTTGAGGATCTGACTCCGGTCTTCCCGAACAGCCGCCTCCATATGGAGACCCAGGGCAAGAGCAGTACGGCCATGCGTGTACTGGATCTTCTGGCACCGATCGGAAAAGGACAGCGAGGCATGATCGTATCCCCGCCAAAAGCCGGAAAGACCACCCTGTTAAAGCAGGTGGCGCAGGCCGTTACCACCAACCATCCGGATATGCATATGATCATCCTCCTGATCGATGAGCGTCCGGAGGAGGTAACAGATATCAAGGAATCCGTGGTCGGAAAAAATGTAGAGGTTATTTATTCCACCTTTGATGAACTCCCTGACCGGCATAAACGGGTTTCTGAAATGGTCATTGAGCGAGCAAAGCGTCTGGTTGAGCATGGCCGGGATGTCATCATTCTCTGGACAGCATTACCCGCCTGGCCCGCGCCTACAACCTGGTTGTCCCGCCGAGCGGACGTACTCTTTCGGGTGGTCTTGATCCGGCGGCACTCCACATGCCGAAGCGCTTTTTCGGCGCGGCCCGCAATATGCGTGAGGGCGGCAGCTTAACCATTCTCGCAACAGCCCTGGTCAATACCGGAAGCAGGATGGATGACGTGGTTTACGAGGAGTTTAAGGGAACCGGCAACATGGAGCTGGTATTAGACCGCAAGCTCTCCGAGAAGCGGATCTTCCCGGCAATCGATATCTTAAAGTCCGGTACACGCCGCGACGATCTGCTCCTGAGCCGCGATGAGGCCGAGGCAGTGGATATTGTCCGCAAGGCCACCAACAGCCTGAAGCCGGAAGATTCCGTGGAGCGGATCCTGGATCTGTTTGCTCAGACCCGGACCAACCGGGAGTTCGTGGAGGTGGCGAAAAAAACGCCGTATGTTCTAACAAAAATCTTTGAAAACCTTAGAAATATGCTTGCCAAGGCTATATTTATATGATACAATTATGGAGCTGTTTATAGATGTGGCGTGATTTTAACGGTACGAGTGAGACCGTTAGACGATCACAGTACTATAACGATTGAGAAAGTGAAGAGGTGAAAATCATGAGAGAAGGAATCCATCCAGCTTATTATCAGGCTAAGGTTACCTGCAACTGCGGCAACGAGTTCGTTACCTGGTTCCACCAAGGAAGAAATCCACGTAGAGGTTTGCTCTAAGTGCCATTTTCTACACCGGTCAGCAGAAAGCTGCTTCTGCACGCGGTCGTATCGATAAGTTCAACAAAAATACGGCGTTAAGGCGTAACATAACGAGAGCGAAGTAAAGGTTGAGTTATTCAAGTGGAGAGTCATTAACACTTTGGCTCAACCTTATTTTTCTTTTTATAAGGAGATATCACTCATATGAAATATTCCGGTATCGGCGGCCAGGCCGTCATTGAAGGAATTATGATGAAAAATAAAGACCAGTATGCCACGGCTGTGCGCAGGCCGGACGGCGGCATTGAGGTCAAAAAGGACACCTACGTCAGCATGACAGAGAAGGTGCCGTTTTGCGGACTCCCTTTTGTACGCGGTGTCTTCAGCTTTGCGGATTCTATGATCCTTGGCATGCGGACACTGAGCTATTCAGCCAGCTTCTTTGAGGATGATGAAGATTCTGAACCATGGGGTAAGCTGGAACTGTGGATGGACAAAGTTTTCGGAGAAAAGGTAGAGCAGGTGCTTATGGCGGTTGTTATGGTATTTTCCGTCATCATGGCCATCGGCATTTTTCATGATGCTGCCGCTGCTGATTGCGAATGCCTGTAAGCAGGTCATTCACTCCGACACCATCATGGCTATTTTAGAGGGTGTCATCCGCATCGCGATCTTTATCGCGTACATTAAACTGATTTCCCGGATGGAAGACATCCGCCGCACCTTCATGTATCACGGCGCGGAACACAAGTGCATCAACTGTATCGAGCACGGCATGACCCTCACGGTGGACCACGTGCGGGAAAGCTCCAAGCAGCACAAACGCTGCGGCACCAGCTTCCTCATTATTGTTATGCTCATCAGCATTCTGTTCTTTATGGTGGTGCGGGTAGATAAGTGCTGCTTCGATCATGGCAAGCCGTATCATTCTGGTGCCGGTCATTGCCGGTGTATCTTACGAGTTTTGTACGTCTGGCAGGCCGCAGTGACAACCCGATTGTCAATTTACTCAGTAAGCCGGGACTGTGGATGCAGAACCTGACTACCAGTGAGCCGGATGATTCCATGATCGAAGTAGCCATTGCGGCGGTGGAAGCGGTATTTGACTGGAAAGGATACTTAAGGAAAATTTTCCGGATACGGAAATTCCGGAGGACTCGTTCGGATGCCGCAGTTTCCGGTCCGGCACAGAACCAGGCCATCAGCCGGGAGGAAGCCGGATGACTCTGCGACCTTCTGAATGAGGGAAGCGCCGCCCTGCAGCAGGCAGGGGATACCGACGGCGAAAACGATGCAAAGCTGCTTCTTTTTGAAGCCCTTCATCTGGATCTGGTCCACTTTCTGATGGACCGCCTGCGCCTTCCTTTCAGAACAGGATGCTAAGGTGCAGGAACAGATCCGGACTTATCGGGGGAAATGATCGAAAAGCGTGCGTCCCGTATTCCGCTGCAGCAGATTTTGGGCAGCCAGGAATTCATGGGACTGGAATTTTTTTGTAAATGAGCATGTGCTGATCCCGCGCCAGGACACCGAAACACTGGTGGAGCTGGTGCTTCAGGAGCAGCAGGGCCCGGAAAAAAAGCTTCTGGACCTCTGTACCGGATCCGGCTGCATTGCCATCAGCCTGGCGGTGAAGGGCGGTTACAGGTCCGTAACGGCCACAGATCTGTCGGAAGAGGCGCTGAAGGTGGCAGAGCGGAACGCAAAGATGCATGGATTTGCAGTGGTTTCACACACGGAAAACAGGCTGCGCCTGAACAGGCCGGGCATTCCATTCATCTTCCGCCAGGGCGACCTGTTCACAGCCATGCCCCAAGTGAAGCCGGAACCTTCGACATCATTACATCCAACCCGCCCTACATTCCCCGGCGGTCATTCGTGGACCCTGGGCCGGAGGTGCGGGAGCACGAGCCCATGATGGCTCTGGACGGTACCGGGGACGGTCTGAAGTTTTTACCGCCGGATCGCAAAGGAAGCAGGAGCCTGGTTAAAGCCGGGGGGCTGCATTTACCTGGAGATTGGCTATGACCAGGCGAGGCTGTCAGTGAGCTTTTGAAGCGAGGCGGGCTTTGATAAAGTAAGAGTCGTAAAAGGGACCTTCCGGGCAAGGACCGTGTGGTATGCGGCGTCTGGCCGGGCTGACGGACAAGAAAAAGTCGTGATTGCAGCGGCGTGAAACCGCCGGGACAGAATACGGAAACAACATAGATACGAACATATATAATAGGAGGAATCGCATGTTTGACAGATTAGATGACATCCTCATCCATTATGAAGAACTGATGCAGGAATTGAGGCGAGCCGAACGTAACCGGAAGACCAGAACCGTTTCCGCAAGCTCATGAAGGAGCAGGCTGACCTGGCGCCATTGGTAGAGGCATACAAGGAATACAAGCAGGCAAAGCAGGACATCGAAGACAGCCTGGCACTTCTGGAAGAGGAGAGCGATGAGGAGATGCGCGAGCTTGCCAAAGAGGAGCTTTCGATGCCAAAAGCGCGTGGAGGAGTTGGAGCAGGAACTGAAGATTTTGTTACTGCCGAAAGACCCGAATGATGACAAGAATATCATTATGGAGATCCGCGCAGGAGCAGGCGGTGATGAGGCGGCTTTATTTGCGGCTGAGTTATACCGTATGTACGTAAACTACGCAGAGAGCCAGCACTGGAAGGTAGAGATCATCAGCGTCAAGTGAGAACGGCATCGGAGGTTTCAAAGAAGTAGTTGCCATGGTTACCGGTAAGGGCGCATACTCCAAGCTTAAATATGAGAGCGGTGTGCACCGCGTCCAGCGTGTACCTGAGACAGAATCCGGCGGGCCGTATCCATACTTCCACTGCAACGGTAGCAGTTATGCCGGAGGCAGAGGATGTAGACGTCCAGATCGACATGAAGGACTGCCGTATTGATGTGATGCGTGCATCCGGTAATGGTGGACAGTGTGTCAATACCACTGACTCCGCAGTGCGTTTGACTCATATTCCGACTGGTATCGTGATCTACAGCCAGACAGAGAAGTCACAGTTACAGAACAAGGAGAAGGCGTTCCGCCTGTTACGCTCCAAGCTGTATGATTTAGAGCTGGAAAAACGCCAGAATTCCGAGGCGGAAGAGCGCCGAAGCCAGATCGGTACCGGTGACCGTTCCGAGAAGATCCGTACCTACAACTTCCCACAGGGACGTGTGACAGATCACCGGATCGGCCTGACCCTGTATAAGTTAGACAAGATTATGAACGGCGATATCCAGGAGATTATCGATGCCTGCATCGCAGCCGATCAGGCGGCCAAACTCGCGAAGATGAACGAAGTGTAGGAATCATCAGGACGATTGAAAAAGCTGGATTTAATCAAAAGTATTAAATCTGGCTTTTTGCAAAATGGAGGATTTTATGATAACACGAGAATAAAACAGAAATTCAAACGGCATTCTCAGACGCATTATCATTGCTGTTCTTCTGGTTATCATCATCGCCAGCGCTCTCAGCCTGGTAAAGGAATGGATGGGACGCCGCGCAGCGCCGTCTGGAGGAGAGCCTGGCTGAGGCGGCAAAACAGACGGAGACCGAACCACCGGAAACAGAGAGGAAGAGACGGAAGCCGAGACCGAGGCGCCATATGTCTCACCCATTGATTTTACACCGCTTGGGAAACGAACCCGGACACCATCGGCTGGATCCGCGTGCCGGATACCAAAATCGACTATCCGATCGTCCAGTCCCCGGACAACCAGTATTACCTGCACAAAGATTTTGAAGGGAACGACAGCGTGTATGGCGCCATCTATCTGGATGCCGACAGCAAGTCGGACTTCAGCGGCTGGAACAACCCAATTTACGGCCACCACATGAAGGACGGCTCCATGTTCAAGGATGTGGTAAAGTTCAAGGATCAGGCTTTTTTGAAAGCCACCGGTACTTTGAAATCTACACCCCGGAGCGCACCATCCATTTAAAGACTTAGGATGCTACTACAGTGACTCCAACGGCATTGTCCGCAAGACCACCTTCAAGTCTCAGGCCTCCTTTGATAAGTGGGTCAGTGAGCGCCTGGCACCATGCAGCTTCGCAGAAGCTCCAACGCAGCCTTTTGATTCCATGTTTGTCCTGATCACCTGCAGCTATGAAAAAATGATGCCCGTACCCTGCTGTTTGCGGCAGAGGTAGATGAAGACGGAAAACTTCCTCCCGGCCACCGGAAGAAATGTGCCGGATGCAGGTGCGGCTGTTGCGGAGACATCTGCGGCAGTACAGACAAATTAATAAAAAATTTCGAATTCCCGCCCGGTCTCTTACCGCCCCAGATTGCAATATCGGCGCATCTGTGGTATAGTACAAACTAGCTTAAACTGTCCGTTTGTACAAAAGAGACCCGGGCGGTATTTTATGTTTTAAACGGCGAGGAGTTCATCGGGGATGATTCCGTTGCCATGGTGCTCGGCGACAACATCTTCTTCGGACACGGTCTGAACAAACGCCTGAAAGCAGCAGTAGAAAACGCTGAGACCGGAAAAGGCGCAACCGTATTCGGCTATTATGTAGATGATCCGGAGCGTTTCGGAATCGTAGAATTTGACTCGAGGGAAAAGCCATCTCCATCGAAGAGAAACCGGAGAAACCGAAATCAAACTATTGTGTTACAGGTCTGTACTTCTATGACAACAAAGTCGTAGAGTATGCAAAGAACCTGAAACCGTCACCGCGCGGAGAGCTTGAGATCACCGACCTGAACCGCATCTATCTGGAAGACGGCAGCCTGAACGTTGAGCTTCTCGGACAGGGCTTCACCTGGCTGGATACCGGAACCCATGAGTCCCTGGTGGAGGCTACCAAATTTTGTAAAACCGTAGAGACCCATCAGCACCGCAAGATCGCATGTCTGGAGGAAATTGCCTACTTAAACGGCTGGATCAGCAAAGAAGAGGTTCTGGCAGTCTATGAGGTATTAAAGAAAAACCAGTATGGACAGTATTTAAAAGATGTACTGGACGGAAAATATCTTGACGGCAACGACATGACTGCGCCGGAAGCCAGCATAAGATCAAAAAGAAAAGAGAGAACAGACCATGACTATCATCGTAACAGGCGGCGCCGGTTTCATCGGCTCCAACTTCGTTTACCATATGTTAAACAAGTATCCGGATTACCGGATCGTGTGCGTGGACTGCCTGACCTACGCAGGCAACTTATCCACACTTAAACCGGTCAGAAAAAACCCGAATTTCCGTTTGTAAAGGGCGAGCATTGCAGACCGCGAGGGTGTTTACAATTTCTTTGAGGAAGAAAACCGGATATCGTCGTGAACTTCGCGGCAGAGAGCCATGTAGACCGCTCCATTGAGAATCCGGAGATCTTTTCCTGGATACCAACATCAAAGGTACCGCCGTTTTAATGGATGCCTGCCGCAAGTATGGCATTACACGATACCATCAGGTATCCACCGATGAAGTATACGGAGATCTTCCTCTTGACAGACCGGATCTCTTCTTTACCGAGGAGACTCCGATCCATACAAGCAGCCCGTACAGCTTCCTCCAAAGCAGGTGCTGACCTTCTTGTTCTCGCATACCACAGAACCTACGGTCTGCCTGTGACCATCAGCCGCTGCTCCAACAACTATGGTCCGTACCACTTCCCGGAGAAGCTGATCCCGCTTATGATCGCAAACGCGCTGGCTAAAAGACAAACCGCTCCCGGTGTACGGCGAGGGCTTAAACGTCCGCGACTGGCTCTATGTAGAAGATCACTGCGTGCCATTGACCTGATCATCCACAAGGGACGTGTAGGCGAAGTATACAATGTAGGCGGCCATAACGAGATGAAGAATATCGATATCGTCAAGCTCATCTTAAGGAGCGGGCAAACCGGAAAGCCTGATCACATACGTCGCGGACCGCCAAGGCCACGACATGCGTTACGCTATCGACCCGACCAAGATCCATAACGAACTGGGCTGGCTTCCGGAAACAAAATTTGCAGACGGCATCAAGAAGACCATCAAATGGTACCTTGAGAACCGTGAATGGTGGGAGACCATCATCTCCGGTGAGTATCAGAATTACTATGAGAAAATGTACGGCAACCGCGAGGAAGTGAGAAATCCTGAAACGGCAGTAACATATTCAGGAAAGAGGAAACAGCGAATGAAGGTTCTGGTAACAGGAGCAAAAGGCCAGCTTGGAACTGACCTGATGAATGAACTGGCAAAAAGCGCGGCATCGAGGGCATCGGCGTGGATGTCCAGGAAATGGACATCACCGACGCGGAAGCCTGCCGCCGTGTGCCATCACGGAGGCTGGCGTGGACGCGGTCATCCACTGTGCCGCATATACTGCAGTAGACGCAGCTGAGGGATAACGTGGACCTCTGCTGCCGAAAGGTCAACGGCAGAGGGAACGAGAAACATGGCTCAGGCCTGCAAAGAGGCAGGCATCAAAGATGATGTACATCAGCACAGACTATGTGTTTGACGGCCAGGCACCCGCCCGTGGGAGCCGGACGATGAGCGTCATCCGCTGAACGTATACGGCCAGACGAAATACGAGGGAGAGCTGGCAGTAGAAGAGCTGTCCGACAAATACTTTACCGTCCGCATTGCCTGGGTATTCGGCGTGGCAGGAAAGAACTTCATCAAGACGATGCTGCGCGTTGGCAAAGAGCGCGGGGCAGTCAGTGTTGTGGATGATCAGATCGGATCCCCGACTTACACATATGATCTGGCAAGACTCCTTGTTGATATGATCCAGACCGACAAATACGGCAGCTACCATGCGCCACCAACGAGGGTCTGTGCAGCTGGTACGAGTTCGCCAAAGAAATCTTCCGTCAGGCAGGTATGGATGTGCCGGTTACCCGGTCAGCAGCGACCAGTTTCCGGCAAAAGGCAAAACGTCCGTCCAACAGCCGCCTGAATAAAGAGAAACTCAGTGAGAACGGATTTGAGCGCCTTCCGGCATGGCAGGACGCGCTGGGCCGCTTTTAAAAGAAATCGAATACTAAAATACAAAAGGTTCCGGCGGCGCAGGGTGCCTGCCGGGAATTTCCGGTTTAAGCCAGAAAGAGGAGATTAAAATTATGGGAAAATATTTTGGAACCGATGGCTTCCGCGGCGAAGCAAACGTCAATTTAACGGTAGAGCATGCCTACAAGGTAGGCCGCTTCCTGGGCTGGTATTACGGACAGCGCGCGAAAAGACTGCAGACAATCCGGAGGCCGCTGCCGCGTAGCCATCGGCAAAGATACCAGACGGAGCAGCTACATGTTTGAGTATTCCCTGGTAGCTGGCCTCACGGCTTCTGGGGCGGATGTTTATCTGCTTCATGTGACCACCACCCCAAGCGTATCTTATGTGGTGCGTACGAGGGCTTTCGACTGCGGCATCATGATCTCTGCCAGCCATAACCCATACTATGACAACGGCATCAAGGTCATCAACGGACAAGGGCGAGAAGCTGGAAGCGGACGTTATCGTAGAAATCGAGCGCTACTTAGACGGGGAGATGGAAGAGATTCCGTTTGCCTAATAAAGGATGCCATCGGCCGTACCACCGACTACGCAGCAGGCAGAAACCGCTATATCGGTTACCTGATTTCCATTGCCACCCGTTCCTTCAAGGGCAAAAAAGTGGCTCTGGACTGCGCCAACGGCAGCGCATCTGCCATTGCGAAGAACGTATTCGATGCTCTGGGAGCAGAGACATATGTCATCAACAACCATCCGAACGGTTTGAACATCAACACCGACTGCGGCTCCACCCACATCCATGTCTGCAGGAGTATGTAAAGGAATCCGGCTGTGACGTAGGCTTTGCTTACGACGGTGATGCAGACCGCTGCATCGCGGTAGATGAGAACGGCAGCGTGGTAGACGGTGATCTGATCCTCTACATCTGCGGCAAGTACATGAAGGAGACAGGGAACCCTTCCAACAATACCGTAGTCACCACCATCATGTCCAACTTCGGCCTTTACAAGGCATTTGACCGGGAAGGCATCTCCTACGAGAAGACCGCAGTTGGTGACAAATATGTGTACGAGAACATGTCCCAGTACCGGCAACTGCCTGGGCGGCGAGCAGTCCGGCCACATCATCTTCAGCAAGCACGCCACCACCGGTGATGGCATCCTGACCTCCTTAAAGGTTATGGAAGTGATGCTGGAGAAGAAAGAAGACTCTTGGGCAAAAGCTGGCATCTGAGGTGGAAATTTTCCGCAGGTTCTTAAAAATGTAAAGGTAAAAGACAAAAAAGCAGCGCAGGATGATGAAAAAGTCCAGGCAGAGGTGGCAAAGGTCACTGAGACTCTGGGCGCATGACGGCCGCATCCTGCTCCGTCAGTCCGGCACGGAGCCGGTGGTGCGCGTCATGGTAGAAGCGCCGACCACCGAGCAGTGCGAGATGCTGGTAGACCAGGTGATCGAGGTTATGAAGGGCAGGAAACACGAAAAATGAAAAAGAAACGTTGATCGGAATATTATCCATGAAACCAGAAAACGCATGAAATTCATGAACAATGTTTGATGAATTTCATGCGTTTTTGTTTAAAATGATTTGAATCAAATTGATTTGAATAAAGTTTCGGCTGTAGATGGGTTCTTGTCACATTGGAAAAATATGCTATTATGATATGGATTAACGTATCAAATTTTTTCCAGAAAAAGGAATGATGAAAGATGGGGCTGAATCAGTAGGATCAGTATTGTTCATTGTCCGCTTCTACGGCGTGATCGAGCGACTGCCCGTCATGGGCTGAGATTAAAGCTGGGAACCGCTAGAAAAACAGGCAGCAGCCGGACCGTATAACAGAAAATATCGCAGCATATAACAGGACAACGAACAAATTGGAGGAAATGAATTATGTTAAACATCGCTAAGATACAAAAAAACCCGGTCGTACACTACCCGGAGCGCGAGTGGCCAGACAAGGAAATCGAAAAGCGCCGATCTGGTGCAGCGTAGATCTGCGCGACGGCAACCAGGCGCTGGTTGATCCGATGGTCGTAGAGGAGAAGATCGAATTCTTCAACCTCTTAGTTAAAGCTGGGCTTCAAGGAAATCGAGGTCGGTTTCCCGGCAGCTTCCCAGATCGAATATGACTTTCTTAAGACGCTGGTAGAGCGCCGTCATCATTCCGGATGATGTGCCGCGTGCAGGTTCTGGTACAGTGCCGCGAGCATCTTATCAAGAGAACCTTCGATGCTATCCAGGGTATCAAGAAGGTGGTCGTACACATTTACAATTCCACCTCTACCCTGCAGCGGGATGTTGTTTTCCATCAAGAACATGGAAGAGATCAAGCAGATCGCGATCGAGGGTACGGAGCTGGTCAAAAAATATGCCGAGGATTTTGATGGCAACATCGTATTAGAGTATTCCCCGGAGAGCTTTACCGGAACAGAAATAGACTATGCATTTGAGATCTGCACGGCAGTTCAGGATACCTGGGGTGACAACAAGGAGAATCCGATCATTTTTAACCTGCCATCTACCGTGGAGATGAACACTCCGAACGTCTACGCAGATCAGATCGAGTGGATGCACAAGCACTTCAAGAACCGCGAGAGAGCATTATTTTAAGCGTTCATCCTCACAATGACCGTGGTACCGGCGTTGCAGCAACGGAGCTGGCGTTATTAGCAGGTGCTGAGCGTGTTGAAGGTACTTTGTTTGGCAACGGCGAGCGTACCGGTAATGTAGACGTTTTAAATATCAGCTACAATATGTTCTCCCAGGGCATCAACCCTGAGCTGGAGATCGAGAACGTCCGTGAGATCGCAGAGGTTTACGAGCGCTGCACCAAGATGAACATCCGATCCGAGACATCCTTATGCTGGTAAACTGGTATTTACCGCATTTTCCGGTTCCCATCAGGATGCCATCAGCAAAGGAATGCAGGCTCTCCATGGAAAGAAACAGCCAATACTGGGAGGTTCCGTATCTGCCGATCGATCCGTCCGATATCGGAAGACAGTACGAGCCGATCGTCCGTATCAACAGCCAGTCCGGAAAAGGGCGGCGTAGCCTTTCGTTATGGATACCTTCTACGGCTTCAAGCTGCCGAAGGGCATGCACAAAGAATTCGCGGATGTCATCCAGAAGATATCCGAGCAGCAGGGCGAGGTTGCTCCGGAGCAGATCTGACCTATGGTGTCGGCGTAAGCTCCAACATCACCCGGTCTTCCATCCGCGGTATCTTCAGTGCCGTGAACAGACTGTTCTTCTCATAGCTTAACAGAAAACAAAAACGGGAATGCGCATCGCGCATTCCCTGATTTTTGTTTTACAGTACGGCCTTAAGGTCTTGGACCTGTGGTCGACCGGCTTTTAGCAGGCCATTCACATAATTGGAGCTGCTGCCGGAGCTGCTCTGGCTCGTGCTTCCGGAAGGAGCAACGCTGTTAAAGCTGGGATCGCTCTGGCCGGTAGCCGGACCGGTGGAAACATATTCGTTGTTGCTCTGATTCGAAGAGGAGCTTTCCTGGTGTAGTGCTTCCGGATGTACTGCCCGGAGAAGCAGAAGGAGAGACGGAAGAAGCTGTACTGCTTCCCGGAGCGCTGCTGTTTGAGGAATTGCTTCCCGGGATGGCAGTGGTATTGTTATTGCCGGAAGTATTGCCATTCACGTTCAGGGCATTGCCTCCGCTGGTGGTGCAGGCACCATTTGCGGCAAAGGTGTAAGAAATGCCGTCAATCTTCAGCGTGGTGTTTGCTGCCATGCGTCCCCTGTCAGACGGATTCAGATAATAGTAGGTCCCGTCTACCTGGATCCATCCGGTCAGCTTTGTGGCCGGAATTGTTGAAATAGTAATAAGCGCCTTCAATCTGCTTCCAGCCGGTAGACATGCGTCCGTTTGCCGGATCCATGTAGTAGCTGTTGGTGCCGTCACTGAGCCATCCGGTGAGCATCCGGCCATCGGTGTGGAAATAGTAGTATGCGCCATCCACCTGCTGCCATCCGGTCAGCATCTTTCCGTCCTTGCCAAACATATACCAGCTGTCATTGATCTCTCTTGCGAAATCCACGGTGCATTTTCCGTCATTCGGATCAAAGTAATACCAGCCGTTATCCATGTTCACCCAGCCAGTTGCCATGGCACCGCTGTCGCCCAAATAATAAAAGACGTTGTCAATGCTTACCCAGCCAGTGTGCATGGTGCCGTCAGTCAGCAGGTAGTAATACTTGCCGTTGTCCTCACCCAGCCGGTCGCCATACACGCCATTGCCCTGGAAGTAGTACCACTTGTTGTTAATCTTCTCCCAGCCAACGGTCATCTTGCCGGTGGATAAATTCAGATAGTAATAGCCGTTTCTCCGTGTTGAGCCAGCCCTTGTGCAATTCCCCATTTGCGTCATAATAGTAATAAGTGCTGCCGTTTTGCTGCCAGCCGGTAGCGGCGTAGGCGGTTACGCCGGAAAACCAGGCTCATGGCACCGATGAATCCGGCCATGGCTGCTGTCAGTCTTTTTTTTGCGTGCTTCATACCATCCTCCTGTTTCGTACAATACATGATTGCGGCGTATCTCTGGTGCCTGCAATCCTTCGATATTTCGATTATAGCATAGCCCTGTCTGAAAATGGTAACATTTTTCTTACAACAAACATACTTTTTATAATATTTCTTCGCGTATCGATACATGATGAGTGTATACTCCCCAAACTCCTCTCCAAGAGATGCCTTTGTACACCGCCCACAGCGCCCATAAGAATCCACCCAGCGCAATGTAAGGAATAAACGATTTTGCGTTCTTTCCGTCTCCGGTTCCCGCCCGAAATAAATCTGCGTCAGCTTTTCGGTTGCTGCTTCATCATAATAGGAATAGATGGCACACATGCTGAGATCGATCAGCGGGTCGCACATTCCGGCATATTCCCAGTCAATGAGGCGCACAGAACCGTTCGGCAGGAACAGGAAGTTGTCGGCCACACTGTCAATGTGAGAGAGAACCTTTGGACGCTGCATGGCATCCAGCTGATCCATCAGCTCGTTCATGTGACTGCGGACCTCAGCATAATCCTCAAAACGGTGCCGCCATGTGCCGCGCATAGCCCCTCATAGAATGCAATCCGCTCCCGGATATTAAATTCATGAGCTACGGTCAGCCCGGAATTGTGCAGGCGCTGCACCAGCTCCATGCATTTTGCGACATCATCCCAGTCATCCGCCCGGGAATTGCGTGCCCCTCATAGTATTCGGCAATCTTGTAGCCGGTATCGCCGTTCATATAGATGATATGCTCCGAAATATGCAGCGGCTGGATGGTGCGGTATACCTCCGCCTCCTCCTTCCGGTTGATCAGCAGTTCGGTACCCGGGCCGGGAATGCGGCAGATATAATGTCTGCCCTGAAGCTGAAACAGGAAAGACTTGTTGGTCATGCCGGATTTCAGACAGCGGATATCGTGGATTTCCGACCCGGCACTTCAAAAACCTGAGAAACCAGCTCCAGCGCGGTATTATCAGAATGATTCTGGTAGCGGGGATCAAACCGGCGCAGCTCCTCCAGATTTTCAAAATTCATAAATCTGATGCTCCGGCTGCCGGTTGATATCCATCTCCAGTTCATCCAGATGTTCTATCAGCACATTCTCCCAGTAAAACTGCTCCGTACCGGGTGTGATAATACCGCTCCAGCAGAGGCAGAAACTTTTCGGAAAAGTTTTGGAAAAGAACACCGGTCCGTACATGACCCAGGAATCGTGCCTGCCCACTTCCACATGGGTGATGCGTCCCTTTTTGTTAAAGGAAAGACACCATTCCGACGTATCCCCTCCATATAAGAAGAAGCATACCAGGCACCGCACTCGTAAGTGTGGAACATATTGTCCCGCAGCCAGTTGTCGGAAGAAAGGATGTACATGTTTTTGCCAGCCAGCACCTCTCTGGCGCGGTAAATGGTGGTCAGCGTATTCTTGCTGGCATATTCCGGATTATAAAGCAGTCTTTACCTGATACTTGTCGATCAGGTATTCAAACTTCTCCTTCAGATACCCTACGGCAATAGTAATGTCCGTGATGCCGACCTCATGCAGCTGCCGGATCTGGCGTTCAATCATCCGCTCGCCGAACACCTCCAGCAGCCCTTTCGGTGTTTCAAACGTAAGCGGAACAAAGCGGGAACCAAATCCAGCGGCAATGATCAGCGCGCCGTCCACCTTAAACTGCTCCAGAAAATCATCCCCGGCTCCTGTCAGCTCACAGGTGCCTGCCACACTTTTGACCCTGGGCAATGAGCTGTTTTTGCATACCTCCTTAATTAAGGTGTTTACCGTGCCGACGGAAAACCCCGTTTTCTGCGCCAGATCCCTCTGCGTACTGCGCGGATCTTCCTTTATATAACGACAAATCAAACCAATCCGATCCATTGAAAAACCTCCGTAAATGTTCAAAAACAATAAAAAAGGAATATATGAACACTATAGCACAAAGCAGCGAACAGGTACAGCCCACAAACAAAATTGTACGAATATAAGTACATATTTCGGAAAAACTATAGGTTTCTGTAAGGTTTTCGTAAGAAAAACGCTTAGGTTTCGTTATAGCATTTTTCGGAAAAACTATATTATACTGTCAGTGTGATGGAGAGATGGGAACTTCAGAAGAAGTTACATAGATTTGCATTTATTCCTAAACAAAAAATGTAAAAACTATTGATAATTTGCCTTATAGGAAGTATAATCGTCTCGTAATGCAATTTAGGAATTTCGTAGCAAATTCAAAAAAGTAAAAAGGAGAGTGCATTCATTATGAGAAAGCAGACTAAAGTAGTTGCAGTTGCATCTGCAGCAGCTCTGTTAGCTATCGGTGGTGCTATGACCTCTTTCGCAGCTCAGGGTTGGGTTGAGGAAGATGGTACCTGGTACTACTATGACAAAGATGGCAATAGAGTAGAGAACGAGTGGAGAAAATCTGGAGATAGCTGGTTCTGGCTTGACGGTGATGAGGGTGGCGCAATGGCTACCGACAAACTCGGTTGATGATGATGATGACACCTACTATGTAGATGGCAACGGTGTTATGGTTACCAATACCTGGGTTAAGGTTGTTAACGAGGATCAGGATGATGATGATCCGGCTGAGTATCACTACTACTACATGCAGGCGAACGGTAAAAGCATACAAAGCAAAAGACAGCGGCAACACCACTTTCAAGACCATCGATGGCAAAAAATATGCTTTCGATGATGATGGTAAGATGCTGTATGGCTGGGTTAACGATGATTCTACCCTTGGCTACTGATGATTCTGACTGGGAGTCCGCTACCTACTACATGGGTTCCTGGGAAGATGGTTCCATGAAGACTGGCTGGCAGAGAGTAGAGCGTTTACGATGAGGAAAAAGATGATGATTACGATTACTGGTTCAACTTCAAGTCCAACGGTAAAAAGCGTTTCTCTAGGAAACGCTACAGATAAGAAAGCTCAACGGTAAACACTATCGTTTTCGATGAGCGTGGTGTAATGGTATACGAGTGGGCACTTTGCAAACGGCGCATCTGCAAGCTCTTCTTCCGTATCCAACTGGCAGTACTTCAACAGCCCAGAGGATGGGTGCTCGTGTAACCAAGGGCTGGTTCAAGGTAGTAGCTCCGGATGATGATAACGACAATACCTTCAAAGATTATGGTGTAACCTCCTTCGCACCTGGCGATGCTGAGGATGAGAACGAGAGATGGTACTACGCTGATGGCGACGGCGAGTTATACGCTGGTGAGATCAAGAAGATCAAAGGCAAATACTATGGTTTCTATCCGGAGAATACTGACAAGGCAGGTTCTATGCTGACTGGTCTGTGTGCTCTGGTTGTAGAGGATGGCAAGATCACTGAAGTTATCGAGCGTGACATGGATGCTGATGATCTTGATGACTGCATGGACGGCGAAGGCAAGTACGCAGCTATGTATGGCAACCCGAATGCTTCTCTGTACTACTTCGGCAACAACGAGGATGAAGATGGTGCTATGAAGACCGGCAACACCACCATTAACCTGGATGGCGATTCCTATCAGTTCCTGTTCAACAAAGCAGGCGGCGCTGAGAGCTAAGGGTAAAGGTCTGACCGGTATTGATGACAGCAAGTACATCTACAAATTCGGTATGAAGCTGAAAGCTGATTCAACGATGACAAGTACAAAGTAGTTTACGCTACTGGCGATACTGGCGATGATAAGGCAGTTGTTGAAGAAATTGATTCTTGCTAAGATTAGAGGTCTGGCTAAGGAAGCTACCAACAAGAACAAAGATGGCGATACCATTAAGTATGTTGGCTCTTTAGGCAGCAACTTCTATCTGGTAAATACCAGTGGTACTATCGTTAAGAATAAGACCAGTGCAAAAGATGGCGATGACTGGTACTTCTATGTAGAGAACAAGCAGATCGTTATGTACAGCAACAACAAGACTCTGACTGCTGAGACTGGTAAGCCAGCTCCGAAGGATGTCAATGGTGTTGAGCTGAGAAAAGCTGGTGACAAGAATGTTACCATTGATAATGGTACTACCATTACTCTGAGCGATATCATCGACAGATAATCTCTAAGGACGAATAATTATAGTTCGCTTTTAGAAACTTTAAAACTATAGAATATAGTCGCAGGGCGGCTACATGACAAATATATCATGTAGCTGCCCTGTTTTTATGTAAAAAAATAAGACTCCTATTATTTCTATTAATAATCGATAAACTACTCTTTAGATTTCAGGCAAACAGGAAAAATGAAATAGGCATTGTTTAAAGTAGAAAAAGAACGTATAATGAATGATATCTATTCGGATTGCGGAAGAGACAGATTGCTAATTAGAAATGGTAGAGGAGGATTTATGGAAAACCATAGAAATATTGAGACGGATCCATTTGCAACCAGTTGTGCTTCGATCATCAGTGGGGTGATTAGTGTTTTTTCTTATCGGCCCTGGTGATGGCCTTCCATTGTATCTTCACAATTTCCTATTTCGATATTTTGGAAGCAAATACAAATGGTATTATGGAAAGTTTTTTTTTGCTCATGCTGGCGATAGTGTTAATCTTGAGTTTGGCCATGTTGGTTATCGATTTTAAGGAATTTGGAGGAGAACACGCCAAAACATTGTTTGCGGCTTTGAAACCGGCAAATTGAAAAAGTTATTTTATCCGGCGGATGTAGCAGTTTTAGTTTTTGGCTGGTGGCGCTCATTTCTACCTTTCAGTCAGAATATTTTTATGAATCATTCTTGGGGAAATGAAGGAAGGTATAGTGGGCTTTTCTTAATGACGTTATATGTGGTAATGTATTTTGTGGTGAGCCGATTTTGGAAAGCACAAAGCTGGCTGATTTATGCTTTTTTCTTCTGGCCGGGATTATTGTATGTGCAATTGGAATCACAGATTATTTTCAAATGGATATCTTTCATTTTCGTGTGAAAATTAAACCGTCAGAGTCTGCTATTTTTACTTCAACGATAGAAATATCAACACGTATACAGCTTATATTGCTTTGATCATGGGAGCGGCTGCTGGAATATTTGTGACAACAGAAAACGTTGGAATTTAATATGGGCGTATGTATGCTTGTTTATCTCTGTTTATGGCTATTATTATGGGGTGTAGTGATAATGCGTATCTTGCACTTGGCGCGTTATTCGCTTTTATGCCATTAATGCTTTTCCAGAGCAAGCGAGGACTGATCCGCTATTTAGTCATGCTTTCTACTTTTGCTACGGTGATCCAGTGTGTAGATTTTATTAATCACAGGTATGAGAGCGTTGTTGCTGGGGTTGGATAGTTTGTTTAAAGTTGTGGTAAATCTGCCAGGACTTTTGCTGCTGTGTTGGTGTTATGGGGAGTAACAATAACGGTATATGTAGTCTTTAGACGAAATACTACGATAATGAAAAAGAAGATTCTGTACAGAAACAGGCGACCGATGAATTGTCTCCATTGCTGCGCAGAGGCTGGATGATTTTTTTAGTAATAGTTTTTTGTGTCATAATGTTTTTGCTGGTTGATGCAAATTTTTTTGGGGCCATGAAGAGCGATACAGCAGTCTTGCTAATTATTTGGTATTTAACGATGAATGGGGGAACCAGCCGGGGATATATCTGGGAGAAAATCTATAGAGGCATATGGAAATTTCCTGTGATGCATAAACTGCTTCTGATATGGTCCAGACACCTTTTGGCATTTTAATCACACAAAAAATTTTTTGTGAAAGTGCTATGATAAGAATAGATATGTCAGAATATATGAGCCACATTCAGTATCAAACTTATAGGTTCGCCTCCAGGATATGTAGTGCAGTAACATTACTTTTAGATTCATCCTGATGTTATGAATATGTCAAATACTAGATGATGGGTGTAAGATTCAATGGTAAAACTGTAAACTTTAAAATACAGTAATAATTATGACATCAAATATAGGAGCAAGATTAATAACAGATAAAAATCTCTTTACTTTGTGGAAAGTTCAATAGAAAAAATGATGCACAAAAAAAGAATATGAATCAACTAAAAAGAAGTAATGGCAGAATTAAAAGAGAATTCAGACCTGAATTTATGAATCGTATAGATGAAATAATAATAGTATTCCATAAATTGGACAATAAAGAAATAGAAAGTATAATAGATATCATGTTGAATCATGTAGAAAGATTAAAAGTACAGAAATATTATGTTGAATTTGATAATTCAATAAAAGATTTTTAATTGCCAAAAAGGGAATTGATAAATCATTTGGAGCAAGCGGCCGCCAAGAAGAACAATACAAAATCTAGTAGAAGATTTCCTCGCAGAACAAATATTAGATGGAAAATTGAAAAAGAAGAAAATGTAAAAGTTATAGCAGAAGATGAAAAATTTGATTGTAAAAACAATAATTATAAAGTAAAATAGAAAATTCTATATAAAAAATTGTACAATATTACAAAAAATATTACAAAATGTTAAAAAATATTGCAAATTGAAAAAAATTGTGTTACAATTGAGTTGAGCAATAC
>VOFC01003468.1_pt1 | contig 32754 bp, 54 predicted proteins | sample 5384161 | NCBI WGS metagenome assembly VOFC01 (sample SAMN12384722, study PRJNA508395) | human gut metagenome | isolation source: healthy gut B | host: Homo sapiens
AGTCTATTCCCATACGATACAGATTCATAGCTCCAATGCGGTCATCATTAGATTTATAACCACAGTTTTTGCAGGTAAACAGATGCATCTTCTTATTGCGGTTAGCCTTTTCAATGTGTCCACAACAAGGGCAACACTGACTTGTATAGCGAGGATCTACCTTAATAACAGAAGATTGATTCTGTTTTGCTTTGTAGATTAGTTTTTGCTCAAGGTCATAGAAAGACCATGATACAGAAACATAGCGGTCTTTTGTTTTAACACGTTCTGTAGCATTACGAATACCTGATAAATCTTCCAATACAAAGAGAGTGTGCTTGGGGTTATTTTTGACGAGTGCCTTTGATACCTGATGGTTAATATCCTGCATCCAACGGTTTTCTCGCCCACCAATAGCTTTTATTCTTCGTCTTGAAGATGAGGTCTGTCGCATTTGGAGTTCTTTACGAAGTTTGGAATAATTAGCACGTTTTTGCTTCATAGCCTTACCACTAACAAATCCAGACTTGTTTTTGCTGTCATAAGTGGCAATAACAAAGTTAATACCTCTATCTATACCCACAACATTACAGATGTCAGAAATATTACTTTCTTCGACATCATAAGTTACTGGTATGTGAAGATAATACTTACCATGCTTGTTTATAAGCTTAGCTGTGCCAAACTTATAGATCGTATGGTCGAAATACTTAGACATTCCGTCTGCAAAATAAGATAACTTCACACGACCGTTTAGCGTATTGATTGAAAAGCAGTTTTGTGTTAAGGAATAATCTCTGTTCCAAACCAAATCATACTGAGGCTTTTTGAACGAGGGTTTCATCCATTCGTTTTGATTCTCAAGAATGGTCTTATATCTGGCGATAACAGTCTTCAAAACAGACTGAGCCATTTGCGATTTAAGGCTAAAATTTTCCCGTAAAGTAGAATACAAAACCTTATTGAGCGAAAACTGCTTTAAGTCATGAGTACGGAATACATAGTCTGAAACATAATTACAGGCATTACGATAAACAGACATAGTTTCATCAAGCAAAACCTTATCTGTTTCATCTACGACTATTTGAATTTTAGCTGTAATAGTCATTTGTTCCATATATGTACTCCTTTCATAGATATTTCACTAAATATATTATATAATAATAATTAGTGAAAATCAATGTTTTGAGGTGACGTGAATTATGGATAATAGATACAATCGTCATAACAGACGGAAATACAGCCTTAAAGTACATATAGTTCTAGTAACCAAATATCGTAAACAATTACTCAAAGATTCTATCGCTGATGATGTTAAACAAAAAGATTTTCGATATTGCTAATACTTATGGCTACGAAATTATTGCTATAGAAACCGACAAAGACCATATACATTTCTTATTAATTTACGATACAACAGATAGGGTTTGCGATATTGTCAAAATTGTAAAACAAGAAACAACGTATTATTTATGGCACAAATATGGTTCGTTTCTGTCTAAACAGTATTGGAAGAAAAAGATATTTTGGTCAGACGGATATTTTGCTTGCAGCATTGGAGAAGTATCGTCAGCTACCATAAAAAAATATATTGATAGTCAGGGGTAATGACTAAAGATTTACAAGGCTCCTCCCACCAGCTAAAGGTAGTGGGTTTCCGCCTATGGCAAACGGCACAGGCTGCACCGGCAAAGGCTGCTGCAACCGATCTGGCGGAGAAGGTTGATTTTTCCAATGTGAAGATCGAGCCAATCTTTGAAGAAATGGTAGATTTCGAGACCATTTGCAAAAATCTGATTTCCGTGCAGTTAAGATCCTGGCATGTGAAGCAGTTCCGAAATCACAAGAAGCTTCTGGAAGTTCACATTGGATGACGGAGAACGCAAGGATCGCGTGATCTTAAAGCGGTATTCATGAGTATTACGAGCCGGAAGAACTGGTTGGCAAGACAGCAATCGCTATCGTGAACCTGCCGCCGAGAAAGATGATGGGAATCGATTCCGAAGGTATGCTGATCTCAGCAGTACACGAGGAAGACGGTCATGAAGGACTGAACCTTCTGATGGTAGATGACAGAACCCCGGCAGGTGCAAAGCTGTACTAAGATGAGAAACAAAGCCTTTGCGGCGGTGTGCGCTTGCAAGCACCGGCATAAGGCGAAAATGAATGGAGACGGCAAAGCCGTTGGATTTTGGAGAAAAATGAGTGGGCAATCAAAAAGAACCAGAGACAAAGAACTCTTGGTGAGCTGTTCTTCTTCCTTGTTGATGAAAGGGCAGACATTATTTTCAGCAGATCACTTGGCATTCAAAGGGCTGATCCTTTTAATATGCCGTTTTTCAGATGTCTAAAAGCAAATTATTCTGTACAAAAGACGAAAATAAGTAAATTATTTTAAGCAAGCAAATTTCTGGTTCAGGGGAGGAGGACCGGTAATCATTGAACTTTACCGGAACCTGAACAATCGTTGATAGGAAAAGAAAGGGCAGAAATTTTGCAGGGTAAACTTATGAAAACACAGGCAAGGGACATGACAGAAGGCAGCATTGCCAAAAATATCATTCTGTTTTATATTCCACTGGCAATTGGCGGTCTGTTTCAGCAGCTTTACAGCTTTGTGGACAGCGTCGTTGTCGGACGGGGAATCGGAGCGCAGGCGCTGGCAGCAGTCGGCGCGACATCCATTGTAGTCTGGCTGACGCTCGGATTTGCAATGGGGCTTACAAGAGGATTTTGCATCCATATTTCCACAGGCCTACGGGAAAAGGATTATCATCTGGTAAACCGTGGATTTTTGTCGCATCCGTTTTGTCGCTGATTGTGGGGAGCGATGATCTCATTGTCGGATCTCTGGCGATCAGAGATTTCTTGATTCTGATGCATACGCCCGGAGAAATTCTGGAGCAGTCGCTGGATTACATCAAAGTGATCCTGCTGGGGTTTGTGATTACAGTTTTGAACAACCTGTTTATGAGCGTTTTGCAGTCTCTGGGGGATTCGTCTACGCCATTTTGGGCGCTGCTCGTTTCCTCTGTGACAAATATTGGTCTGACTGCGTATTTGTACTCACACTGAAGTGGGGGCGTGCAGGGAGCGGCGGCAACGGTGTTGTCTCAGGTGTTCTCCTTTGCAATCTGTGCCGCAGGTTTGAAAAGATTGAAATTTGTCAGTATTTTGGACGGCAGTAAGAGCAAAAAATGCACGCCTGACAGTCAGAATGTTAAAACCGGGCTGCCGGTCGGAATTATGAGTATGGTAACGGCAGTCGGTGGAATGATCCTGCAGTTTTTGTAAACGATCTTGGTGCGTCTGCAGTGGCGGCTTATGCGGCGTCCACCAAAATTCGCAGTGTGATCGGAGAATTCAGCAATGCGCTGGGAATGACATTTATGACGTTTGTCGGTCAGAATTACGGCGCGCAGAAATATGAATTAAAGCAGGGTTCGGATTGGGAGTGCTTCTTTCTATCCTGATTCATATTCACTGTCCGCTGCATTGAGATTTTCGGCGGGAAAAGGATCGCGTCGCTGATGGTGACAGATCCACCGGTACTTGAGCTGTGCGGACAATATCTGTTGATTGTGGGGATTTTTGTCTTTTCCTGGGATTTCTGATGGTATTTCGAAACTGCATTCAGGGAATAAGGCAATACATGGATTCCGATGCTTTCCGGTGGACTGGAAGTCTTCAGCAGACTGATTTTTGGATATTGGCTTGGCAGGCACAGCTTTATGGGGATTGCCGCTGCAGAAGCCTCTGCATGGATCAGCGTCAGCATTATGCTCGGAAGCTCATTTTTTATTTTGTTTCGGAAAGTTCTCCGGACACAGATGCCGGAGAAAACACAACAGATACAAAAAACATAAGAACGGTTTCATAAAACAGGATGGTACAAAATGAACACATTTCATGTCAGGAAAACAGGAGATGTCATTTTGCTTCATCTGGGAAAAAGGCGATGATATGCTGCAGTGCCTGAATCAGGCTATTACCAAACACAAGATCAAAAACGGACAGTCGTATCTATGATTGGAACGTTGGATAAGGCGCGATATCACATGATCCAGACGACCGAGGAGGATCCGACCAACGGCTTTTATACCGTGGAAGGACCGATTGAAGTGGCAGCCGGGCAGGACTGATCATAGACGGGGAACCGCATATCCATATTTGCATGGCAACACCGGAGACTTCGTATCTGGGACATCTGGAGGAGGGCTGCAGAGTACTGTATCTTGCAGAGATCGCAATTGAAAAAATACAGCGATGAAGAATTGACGAGAAAAAAGGATAAATTTGGAATTGCAACGCTGAGTTGGAAGTAAAGGGGCAGAACTGAATAAGGAAATACAGATACCGTTCCATTGTCAAAGATGATGGAACGGTATTTTTAACTTGTAGCATATGAATACGATGCAATTTTACCAGTAAACCATACAGAAATAAATGGAGATACAACATATTGACAAACGTACAAAGTAGAAGTAATATATTTTTATAACAAAAAATGCATAAAATTACAGCTAAAAAGGGGACGATATGAGTATAATTTTACAGGACAAGTTTTTCGGCTGTATCTGTGGCTGTCATATCGGTTCGGCGATGGGAGCTCCTGTTGAGGGGAATGACTTATGAAGAAATTGACAGGAAGTATGGCTATGTAGACGGGTATCTTCCGTACCCGCATTACGGAAATGGCTGGGACAGGGAACCCGGAACGACAGAGGACGGCGTGGAACGACAGAAGCTGATGATTTCCGCGATTATGGAAAAAGAGGGAAGGGTCACAGCGGAGGACGTCAGGGCTGCACTGGAACAAATACGCAAATCGAATGCAGGAGGCTGGGTATCCGAACCGTTTGAAGGGTTCTTCTGAAAATGGCAAAAACCGGAATACCGGCAACTGATCTTGGCAGATATTGCGATTACGCCGGACTCAACAGCTTTGCAAAGGGCGTGTCATCCGATCGGACTGATCAACGCAGGCAATGTAGAAGGCGCAAAAAAGAGGATATCCTTCAGGTCGGACAGCTGTATCAGACAACGAACAGCCGCGGGCTGAAATGGGCATGTGTCACTGGCGTAGCAATAGCGGAGGGAACGAAGCCCGGCGCGCAACCGGATTCTGTGATCGGGGCAATTTTTGATCACTGCGATCCCGACGTCGTTGTGAAAGAGATTGACGAGCAATTGAAAAAAGCGGCAGGATGCAGCGACATTTTTCAGCTGAGACAGCATTTTGATTCCATTTATAACGGATTTGGAATGCCGTATCCGTTCAGCTATGCGAATGAAGTTGTCACAAAGGGCGTTGTTATTTTTTAAGATGGTTCAAGGAAATACGAAGGAAGCGATCCTTTGCAGGCGTAAATATGGGACGTGATACAGACTGTGTTGCGGCAGTTGCCGGTGGAATTGCCGGAGCGCTTTCCGGAAGTGAATCAATTCCCGCAGACTGGATCAGCCAGCTGGATTACGCGACGAGCATCAATCCGCATACGAATTCCAAACGAACCCTGAAAGAAAATGCAGATGGCGTGTATCATGCATTTAAGAAAATGCTGAAACGGCAGCAGGCTTACATTCAGCAAATGGATATCGACTGACAGGAAGGGAAAGACATCAGGGAAAAATGAAGTGAATGATCTGCAAAAAGCAGATAGACACAAAAACGATTCGTTCTTATGTCGGTAATAAAAAGGAGGACATGGTATGAAAAACAAAAAGGTATTGGCGATTGTGATGGCAGTCATGACTGGTGCATCCGCTCTTGTAGGCTGCGGCTCTACAGGAGCAACAGCTCCTGCGGATACCGCTGCGACGACGGAAAAAAAGGATGATGCCACAGCGGAAGCAGCTCAGACGACTGACGGTGAACAGGTGACCATCACTTTCATGCATGACTGGCCGGAGTACGAAGCGGAATTACACAGATGATATCCGATTTCGAAACGGCAAATCCGGATATCAAGGTTGAGACACAGGTGATCACCTGGGACGTTCTGACACAGACTCTGACAACAGCCTTCGCTGCTGGCGAAGCTCCTGATGTAGCATGCTGCTGGGCAAACCAGATGGGTTCGTTCAATTCCGTAGGCGCTACATACGATCTCACTCCTTATTTGGAAGAGAATAACAATGAATGGAGAGATTCCCTGCTGGCACCCGCTGTACAGTCCAGTACTGTTAACGATCAGGTCTTCTGCATACCGTTCAGAACAACCTGTACCGTGCTTGCATATAACAAGACGATGATGGAAGAGAACGGCTGGGAAGTTCCCACCACGTTGGAAGAGTTTGAAACATTGCTCGGCGAAGCTGCAAAGACCGGAGTAACACCTCTGTTGACGCCTCGGTAATCCTCATGGCTTTCAGATTGCATCCCTGGTTGAGACTTTTTGCATTGCATTACATGTACGATGCAGGATATCTTAAAAACAATGACTATTTGACAGGTCACTATACGGATGTTGCCAAAGAATATGCTGAAGCAGGAGCAAGATTAAGAGACTGGGTTGACAAAGGTTACATTGATGCGGATTCTCTTGCTATGACGAGAGAAGATGCTACCGGTCAGTTCTATTTGCAGAAAGGTCTGTTTGCATTCGTAAACAACAATGAACTGACAGATCTTGAAAAGAACTCCGCAGAAGCCGGTTTCGAAATTGGCGTTATGGCGTTCCCTGCACCCGAAGGCATGCCTCCCCTGCTTCACAACTTTGGTGTTGACGGATTCATGGTTTACTCGGTACCAAGTATCCGGAACAGTCCGCAAGATTCTTAAAATATATCACAAGCAAAGATGTACAGCAGAAATTCGGTAACGAGACACTGTCTGTAATGGCAAATAAGGACTGCACCTATGACAATGCAAACCAGAGCGAATTTGCAGAAATCTTCTCCAGCGCAGAGAGCTACAGAAAAACTATGATTACAGTGCCGGCGATATCGGATCAGATACTGGTGATCTGGAAGCAGAATTTCTCTCCGATCCTTCCGAAACTCCGGAAGAATTCGGTCAGAAGATCGAAGATGCGTACGTCAAATTACTTGAAGAAAAACGGTAAGTAATAAATAGCGGCAAACTGAAATAGGGCTGGCAGAAATGGACTGCCGGCCCTATTTGAAAGGGTGAAGATATGAAGAGCAAAATGAATTATAAAAACAAGGCAAAAGCTCATGGGATATGTTTTTCTGATTCCCGGTTTTTGTATTTTTGGGATGCTTTCTTGTTTTCCCGTTTTTTAAGAGCTTGGTCAGGAGCTTTTTACGGATTGGAATGCATTCGGTTCGGATCTTAGTTTTTGTTGGATTGAAAAACTACATTGAGCTGTTTCATAATGACGAATATTGGGCGGCGATCAAGGTCAATCTGGTTTTTGCAGTGGTTTCCACACTGATTCAGACAACCCTCGGTTTTTTGCTTGCATTTGCAGTATATTATATGACTCCGAAGTGGCAGCAGTTTTATAAAGTAGCTTTTATATATCCCGGTCGTCCTCCCCGCTTCTGTAGTGGCGGTTATGTGGAAGTTTATGCTGAACAAGGATATTGGTCTGGTCAATACGCTGCTGCGCCTGGTTGGTCTTGACAATCTGACACATGCGTGGATCGGGGAGAAGAGCACTGCCCTCGGCACGGTTATTGCGGTAAATACCTGGCAGTATATCGGTTTTACGATGGTTTTATTCTATATTGCGATGATGAATATTTCCAAAGATGTTCTGGAATCCGCAGCGGTTGACGGCGCGACCAAAAAAGATCTGTTCTTCAATTTTTTCCTTCCGCTTACTGCGGGAACGACGGAAACAAACGTCATCCTTTCCATTTCCGGCGGTATGAAATCCTTTGCCCTGTTCTATATGCTGACCGGCGGTGGCCCCGGCAAGGCGACGACTGTAGTTGCACAGCTGATTTATACTACGGCGTTCGTTGATTTCAAGTTTTATAGGGCACTGGCAATGTCTACTGTGCTGTTTATCATCATTCTGACACTGGTGCTGATCAGCAGACTGATTGGACGCAGGTACAACTACGAATAAGCGAAGGGTGAAAATAATGAAAAAAAAAGAAACTCACAATAGGAGGGATATTCAGTCAGATCGTTCTTCTGATTCTGGCAGTGATTGTGCTGTACCCTCTGGCATTTATGTTTTGACATCCATAAAATCCAATCTGGATGTTTTGACGAACCCTTTTGGCATTACGACCTTTAAAACCGGAAAACTATGTTTCTGCATGGAAAATTGGTAAAATTGGAAGCTTTTTCATGAACAGTGTTATTATTACGATTATGACGCTGGCAGTGCAGTTGATCGTTATTATACTCGCATCCTTTGCGCTCGGGAAATTAAGACCGTGGGGCAGTGGATTCATTGAAATACTGTTTTTGTCCGGACTGTTTATCACATCTGAAATGCTCACAATCCCCAACTTTACGACGCTGAAAGCGTGGGGACTGAACGGGACGCGGCTTGCGTTGCTGCTTCCGTATGTTACGCTGGGGCTTCCGACGGCAACCTTTATTATGATTAACTGTAAAAGGCCTGCCGAAAAGAGCTGGATGAAGCAGCACTGCTGGACGGCTGCTCCCTGCTGCAGAACCTGTTTCGGATTACGCTTCCGCTGTTAAAACCGGTTATCGCTACCGTAATGATTTTTAACTTCCAAGGTACTGGAGTGAATTCTATTGGGCACTGATTGAAATTAAAAAGGATTCTTAAAAACGCTTCCGCTTGGTCTGATGAACTTTAATTCCATGTACAATACGGATTATGGTGTACTGTGTGCAGGTCTGTGTATCGCGACCATTCCGGTGGTTTTGTTGTATCTGAAGTGTTCCTCTTTTTTATCGGCGGTATGGTAGCCGGTGCAGTTAAAGGGATAAATTTGATGGACTGTAGAAATTGATACGAGGAGAAAAAAGACATGAAGGATTTTGGAAACGATTTAATTTATTATTCCAATCCGGATCCGATTGAAGAACCCAGATTTCTTTTGAATTCACTGGATGAACTGGAAAAATCAACAAAATACAGCGTTATCTGCAATGGAACGGGCGCGTGGTATATCATACAGACTCCTTTTGATTATGTTGTTGTAGTAGATGACGAAGCCTATGATCTGGAAATTTCGATTCATACACCCTTTGAGAAGCTGGCAATTCGTCCGACCAGCTTTGGAATCGTTCCTTCCATAAAGGGAGAGACTGTTCAGATTCATCTCGACGAGCCGAAAAAATTTACGGTAGAGACAGACGGCGGTCTGCATGACGCATTATTCGTGCTTTGCTCGCGCAGAATCGAAAAAACCGGAAAATACGACGATCTGCTTTTGAAAGGAAAAGTATACAATGTCGGGATCTGACCTTAAAGCCGAATGATACGGTCTATATCGAAGAGGGTGCCGTGGTATCCGGCTGTATTTATGCGGATCATTGCGATAATATTTCCATTGTAGGAAACGGAATCGTCAATGGAGCCTGCTGGCATCTGCCGGACAGTAATGCCCATCGGTTTTTATCTATATCAAGTGGTGCAACAATGTTCTCTTAAAAGGCTTTACGGCAGTAGACGGACCCTCCTGGCATGTGGTTTCCGGCGGCATGTGATCATGTTGTCATTGATGATATGAATATCATGTCAAGAATTGTAACAGGAGATGGTATTGATATTACGAGCAGCCAGGATGTGGAGATAAAGAATTGCTTTATCCGTTCGACGGATGACAGTATCTGTATTAAGGCACATGGATTGATTGCGGATACTTCGACTGTTCGGGATGTGACGAGTATATGCCCATAATAATGTGCTCTGGAATGCGGAGCCGGGCAATGCAATTGAATTAGGCTATGGGCTCCAGAGTGAAATTCACGATCTTGTATTTGAGGATTTGATATCATTCACTGTCGGTACGAAGGAAATATGGGCGGCGCAACGTCTCCATCCATCAGGCGGATGGCGGTCATGTGCATGACGTCCATTACAGAAATATCCGGGTAGAGCAGGCGGAACAGAAGCTGTTCGATATCAAAGGTTCTGCTCTGCAAGTATACGCAGCAGGTTGCCAAAGGAGATCAATGATATTCATTTTGACAACATTCAGGTATTAAACGGCGATATTCGGTTTCGTTGATCCGAGGATACCAGACGCCGACAGAAGAAGTACGTGTCCATGATATTTACTTTGACAATATTACCTTTATGGGGCAAAAATGTGAAACCTGGCAGGATCTTCGTTTGGTTACGGAGCTGGCAAACGATATTTATGTCAATGGCGTCAGAACGTGTAAACAGATGAAATTCTGAGGATGGCACCGAAGCCTGCTATGACGGACAGGCATCCTTATTATGAATTTGAAAAAGATACATATGAAATCGATGAATTTGACTGCTCGTCCATTTTTTATTTGTAGGAAAGAGCGTGCGCTGCTCCTGGATACAGGCTGCGGAATCGGTGATCTGAAAGGCGTTATCAGAAAAATTACCGATAAACCGTACATTGTGATTGCTTCCCATGGACATATGGATCATATCGGCGGGGCAGGCGCATTTGACGAGCTGTATATCAATCCGGCGGACAATTATTTTCTGGATGTATCTTTGAAAAAATGCTGAAAGCCGGAGAAATTATGCAGATTTTATCCGGAAGCGGGAGGATAAATATTATCCTTATAGCACAGAGAGAAAGATATGCTTTGCTGGGAGAAAACCGAAGCTGCTTCCGCTATCCGACGGTCAGACATTCGATCTTGGAGGGCGTATCATTACGGCATATAGCTGTCCCGGACATACCCCCGGCGAAATGATTTTATCGACTCGAAAACCAGGTATCTGTTCTGTGCCGATGCGTGTAACCGTAATCTTTTGCTGATGCAGTCGGGTGACCATACGGAGGAAGATATGTCAGTGTGGAAAAAGCTGCAAAGGCGATGGAACGAATTGCGTCGATGAAAGACCAGTATGACCATGTGATCAATTCTCATCATGATTACCGGGCTTTGGCGCACCGTTGGCGGATTATGTGGTCGATCAGGCGCTGGAATGCATGAAGAAAATTGTCGATGGGACTGCAGAAATCAGGGAGATTCCAGATCCATTGCAGCTGAATGCAACGAAAACGGTGGCTGTATACGGGGATGTTTTATTACCTACAGCAAGGAGGGCGTTTATGAGACAAGATAAGACCCCTTTCGAAAAGGACGGAAAAATATTTTTACAGCTTTTGCGAAAAATGCGGATTTATCCGGGAGGACATGACTGGAACGTGTGGCGGCCATGCTTTGCAGATTTTGCGCAGATGATTTTTAGGTAAATAAAAAGAATTTAAAACTCATGATCCCGGCGGCAGCCAGACAATCGTTTTGGCGCCGCTGGGATTGTTTTGTTCTTTTAGGAATCATCACTTAGATGAATCCTGCGCCCACGGTGGCAATTTATGACGATCGCTTGGAAGTGACATCGCCCGGCGGTTTATACAATGGATTAACCTACGAGGAAGTGATGAAAAGGTCATTCTAAGATTAGAAATAAGCTGATTGCCTAATATTTTTCGGTCAAATGGGAGGATAGAAAGCAAACATAAGCGGCATCAGAAGAATTATAAGTGCATGCCGGAGAATATGGACTGCCTGTTCCGACTGGATCATTTCGATGATATGTTTCAGTGAATTTATATAGAAATGTGCAGGATAACGTTAATGGTGGAGAAAATAGTGGAGTAAAAGGTGGAGATGATTTCGGAGATAAAGTCCGTATCAGAGAAAAGCACAGAAATTGACGGATATTCGAAAAGGTACACACGCTGTATTGTAATAGTGTATGTACCTTTGGTACAGAGCTCTCTGTGGTCAACGCACATCATTCTATGATCCCGATGGTATAGGTCTGTCTGCAATCTGTCATACCAGCTCACCAAAGGTCACTAATTTCCGGGCATATGCTGCATCTGTATGATGGATAAGCCACTGATATGCCGCTTCCAGATTCACTGGTCTGCTTTACAGTTATGTGCATCCGATGCAACTGCATCACACCGTCTTTCTGTAACATATATTCCACGAATCTATGTATCCGGTAATTTGGGGGTTCAGGATCGTATTTGCATTGACCTGCAGTAAAACGCCGGTTTCATGTCGAAACCGAAGCACTTTTTTCGGTGACTGCAAAAATATCAGGTACCTTTCGGATGCGCCAGTATCGGGCGGTAGCCTGCGCGAGATCAATTGATTTACCGCATCCGTTGCTGCCTGCCAGGAAATATCTCTCAAAACTCTAACAATACATAGTCTGTTTCTGCCGATTGTAGGGATCTTTCCTGTTGTGCCATGGGCACCTGACAGGTCCATGCGATCTCTGCACCTGGAAGAAGCCGGATCTGCAAATCCTCCAGGTTGCAAAAACTTCAAGTGCTTCAGCAAGCCGTTCTGTATAGAGTTCCATGTTAAAAGGATGAAATCCGGTGCAGCGTGAGTTTGTGGCCACAATTGTTTTATACCCTGGAAGTGCGCCTCCCGGAGCATGGAGAACATGGTTTTCCCGGGAATCTGCCGTCGTCCATCCCCCATATCGGGTGCTGATGAATATCTGTTAATTCTTGCTTCATTGTTTTTCTCTTCCTTTTGGTAGTAGCGCTTGTTATAGTGTCCGGCAGGGCGTCCGAGCTGTAATAATGCCGGTTACTCATACTGCTGAACTTACCGTTGGGAACTGCGTCAGGCGTTTTATATCCCGTCTGCCTGATCAGATTGCCCATAGTCTGGGCGTCCAAAAGCGAAAGCTCAGGTGTCTCCCCAATGGATTGATAATCTTATCATATACAAAATATGTATAAAAGTCAACATAATATCGGTTTTAAGTAACTTAAAAAGACAATTGCGAGAAATTTATGAAAAAGATAAATAAACGACGTTATATAATGAACTTTAGTAAATTCATTGCCTATACAAAATCGGCTATGTTACTAAACAGATCAAAAGAAAAGGGAGCCGACGCTGTGACCAACCTGAACACATACTATAAAAAGCATGGTTTGCGGAAAATATCCTGTACATTTATCGTAGAGATCGTAAAACCGTTATCAAACATATGGACGGTGAAGAATTTGCACTGTTCATTCCGATCAGCAGTATTCTGACTGTTTTGCCCGGAGTGTGAGTTCCCTGAATATCAGCAAAGGGACAGTGGTATGCCGCAGCCACTATTGTAAATATTAGCAGCGATGGTGTTTATACCATGTCGGATGGCTGCCTCCTTTCAGGGGCGCAAGCGTGGCTTGAGCAGCCACCGTCGTCTGCGCACAGAAATGAGACTGGAGGACAAGCACACAAGTCCTCTGAATATGCTGGAAAATGCAGCCTTCTGGAATATGCCGCTGCGGCATTCTGTGTGATAGAGCTTGTCTTTAACGAGGACGGCCGCGGCGTAGGATTTCATTTTTCGTTACTGCAATGCGGAAATGGAGAAAGTGGAGGGGTTCCTGTGGAAGAAATGCTGAACCGCTCGTTCTACGAGGTCTTCCGCAATGGCGACAAAAAAAGGTGGACTTGTGTCCTGATGCGGACGTAGCTTTGAACGGTACAGGCATACGCTTCATGATTACAGCCCGGAGATAGACAAGAATCTTATCATCCATTGCTATCACCTGAGCCCGGTTGTGCCTGTGTACTGCAGGTGGCAGATAGCTGAATTGACGGTGAGACATTTCAAGTATAAAAACCGCCATAATCTGATATTGATCAGTGCTATGGCTGTTTTTTTATAAGTATAAATCAGGGAAGGACGCATGAGATATGAACAGTAAGTCAAATACACAAGCTATGGAAACAGAAAAAATACCCCGTCTTCTGGCACGGCTGGCCATACCGGCTGTTGTGGCACAGATTATCAACCTTTTATATAATATTGTTGACCGTATTTATATTGGACACATTCCGGGCGTTGGTGCCGCAGCATTAACGGGTGTCGGGTTGTTTACACCGATCCTGATGCTGATCAATGCCTGTGCTATGCTGCAGGGTCGGAGGTGCTCCGCGTGCTGCAATTTCCATGGGAAAGAAAGACAATAAGACAGCGGAAAAGATTCTTGGAAACTGTTTTTGATTCTTCTGCTTATGGCAGTTGCTTTGACTGTGCTATTTTTTGCGTTAGCACCACAGCTGCTGCTGACGCTGTTTGGTGCAAGTGATCAGACACTTCCTTATGGGGTGGATTATGCAAAGGATTTATATTCTTAAGTATTTTTTGTTCTGATCGTGATGGGAATGATCCTTTATCACGACACAGGGATTTGCAAGATAAGCATGATGACCACTGTGATTGGTGCTGTGATCAATATCGTTCTGGATCCGATCTTTATTTTTGTATTTCATCTTGGAGTAAAGGGTGCTGCGCTTTGCTAGCTGTTTTGAGTCAGGCTGTTGGGGCAATATGGATCCTTCGTTTCCTGTCATCGGGAAAAAAAACAATCCTCCATCTTAAGAAAGAAAACTTTTAAATTGCAAAAAATCCTCTTACCATGTCTTGCCCTTGGTATCTCTACCTTTGTCATGTTGTCCACGGAAGCATTCTGTCTATCAGCTTTACCTCCAGCTTATCAAGATATGGCGGAGACCTTGCAGTAGGAGCGATGACAGATTATTACAAGTGTCAGCCAGCTTGCAACATTACCATTACAGGAATGCTATATTTGGTATATAGACCAGACGAAAAAACAAAGATAGTCACATAGAATGAGGTTGGAACAAATGGCAACAAGTTTAAGCGAACCAACAAAGAAACGCATCCTGCAGGTATGCGTAAAACTTTTCCTGGAGCAGGGGTACAAAAAAAGACAACTATGGCGGAAATCATCGAGAAGTCCAGCGTGTCCAGCAGCAGCTTTCAGAACATTTTCCGTGCAAAGGACGGCGTATTGACAGAGCTTGTGCAGTTCATGTTTAAGAATCAGTTTTCGATGGCAAGAAGTGCAGCGAGCACAAAGCTCCCTCCGGTCTATGTTTATGCAGTGGAAACAGCGATCCAGATGACGCTTACAGAGCTGAATGAAAACCTGCGGGAAATTTATATTGAAGCCTATACCCAGAAGGAAGCCTGTGAGTATATTCAGCGCGAAACAGCCAAAGAGCTGTATCAGATCTTCGGATTCTATCAGCCGGATTTGACAGAGCGTGACTTTTACGAGCTGGAGATCGGATCTGCAGGCATCATGCGAGGTTACATGGCGCATCCGTGTGATGCAGAGCTGACATTGGAGAAGAAGCTTCGCTTATTTTTCACGATGAGCCTTCGGGCCTATAACGTTCCAGAGGAAGAAATCGGGCGGGTGATTCGATTCGTGGAGGGACTCGATATCCGCGCGATCTCTGAGCAGGTGATGCAGAAGCTGTTCAAAGCACTTGCCATGCACTATGAATTTTCATTGCAGGGGATAATGTAAAAATGAAAAAGGAAAAGAGGGAGGAAACCCAATGAAGAGAAAAAAACTGACAGCAAGTATGATCGCCCTGGTCATGAGCGTAAGCCTGCCCATGACAACCTATGCCGCCAACTGGTATCTGGAAGATGGCAGCGTTACGGTAAACGCAGACAATTCCGGACAGACGGTAACGCAGGGCGGCGGATAGGCTGTGCCGGATGAGGCTCCTGTGATTACACAGCGGGAGAGCTCTGTAGAGACAGGCAACACAATCGCGATTAATGCGTCTGATAATGCGACTGCAAATGTGACCATTAAGGATATCAATATCAAAAGCAGCAATGATGCGATTGATGTGAAGGGGAAGTTCCAGTGCCAACATTACACTGGAGGGAGACAACAAGATCTTCTCTGAAACCGGCTCTGCACTGCATGTTTCGGATGGCAATGTCACCATAAACGGAAGTGGTTCTCTGAAGGCCGAGATTCAGGATGATCTTGGTCTGACTATAACCATAATGCCAAGATCGGCAGCCATGAGAAGGAGGACATGTCCGGCAGCATCCATATTACAGGAGATGCAACCGTAAAAAACAGATGACAATATAGCATCGAACTGCGGAGGAGACGGAGCAGGCATTGGCTCCGGCGAAGATGGGGAAATGTCCGGAAACATTGTCATTGACGGAAATGCGCAGGTTGAAGTATCCAGCAATGACCAGGGTGCGGGCATTGGCACCGGAGATGATGGTAACCTAAGCGGTAACATTATGATTGGTGGGAATGCACAGGTTTCGGCAACCGGTGCTGAAAACAGCGCGGGCATCGGCGCCGGAGATGACGGCAATTTCAGAGGCAGTATCACCATTGATGGAAACGCAAAGGTTACTGCCAAAGCAGGCGGAGATCACAATGGTTCTGACGGCTCCGGTATCGGCACTGGAGACGATGGGGAAATTTTACCGGGACAGTTACCATAGGCGGAAATGCTGCTGTGGTTGCTGCAGGCTCGGATGAAGGATGCGGAATTGGCTCCTCAGATTGGAAAATATGAACGGTATCATTATCATTCGGGACCATGCAAAGGTCACTGCCTACGGCGGAAATCACGGTGCAGCCATCGGTTCAGAGGATTACGGGGATATGACAGGAAAGATTATCATTGTCGGCAACGCCATTGTGAATACGGGCGTAGTAGACGATGCAGGAAATGTTCTTTCGGACCGTATCGGCTATATTGGTGATGGGAAGACCCCAAACATACTAGCAGTAAGGGACATTATATCATTGGATCGGACGTAACGATCAACAACCTGAGCGGCAGCGACACAGAAGCGCTGAAGAAGTACGTCAATATGCACCTGGACAGCGAAGGAAACCCGACAAACCTGACGGAGCTGGATATCAGGATGGAAAATGGAATTTTTAAGGCAAAAGCAACCGGCGCGGGCAGCGTAGAAAAGATTCTCTACAATGGCAGCGAAACTGTACCTACTGCTCCCGGAAGCTATCCGGTAACCTGCATAATCAAGATTGACGGAAGCAAAATGGAACTTCCGATCGGAACACTGGTAATACCGGAGCCGGCATCTCCCGGTGAAACCGCAGCACCTGTGGAATACAGAATGCAGACATCTGCATCAGAGCCGGTACAGGGAAATGGAAAAGCACAGGATACAAGGCTCCCGTACAAGGACATTTTTATCAGGTAGTAGGTCAGGACGGAAAAGACATGATTTTGCTACTGCGCAGAAGAAAAGACGTGCGGGCAATTGCGACGGATTCCGAGTTTGCCATGCTGACGGGAAAAATGGAAGGACATCGAAGCGCTCAGAAAACAGGGCGTGAGAAGGATTATCTTCGCTACAAAGAGAGCAACCTCGACCTTCCTTCTTTCGGAGCTTCTTGAAAAGAGAGCATACGGAGAAATCTGGAGCCTCATCCACGATGGAGAGAACGTTGCGTTTACTGCAGTCGAAAAGAAGATGGATATAAGCAGCATCCTTACCCGGTTACAAACGAAATAAAAACTGATATAATAGGTACTGGTATTTGAAACAGACATGACAGAAACAGAAAAGAGGGAAACAAAAGAAAACAAAATGGAAGAAATCAGTTTACAGCGGAAGCTGGAAGCTTTGGAGGAAAATGGCACACTCATAAGAAAAGACGGAAAGACATTTTTGCAGTTGGACTGCGAAAATGCCAAAGAGCTCTCCATGAAGTGGGGAGAAAAGCTTTATCCGTTTACGAAAACAGGGAAAAAGTGGATTTTGGAACTGCCATTTTCCACAGCCGTGAATTACGTGCAGATCTGCGTAGATGGTCAGGAGGTTCTTAGCCCGGAGCTTCCCATCGCACATGGCTACTGTCGTCCGTATAACTATATTGAGCTGCCGGATGAAGAAGGATTATTTGAGCTTCGGGATGTCCCCCACGGAACACTGACCCAGGAATTTTATAAATCCAAAATTTCTGATAACTGGGGAAAAGCTGATCGTATATCTTCCGCCATGTGTACCGTCTGCAGGGCTTCCGGTTCTGTATTTGCAGCACGGATTTGGAGAGAGCGAGATTTCCTGGTCAACCACAGGAAAAAGTGAATATTTGATGGATAATCTGATCGCGGCAGGAAAAATCAAGCCCTTTGCGATCGTTATGGGAAATGGCATGGTAAAGCAGCGAATCGACGGAGAGCTTAAACTGAACCGTGCGCTTTATGGGCAGATGCTGGTAGAGGAAATCCTTCCGATGATAGAGAAAAAAAATATCAGTTTGGCGGAAGCAAGGAAAAAAAGAGGTATGGCAGGACTGTCCATGGGTTCTGTACAGACGACCCGTATAATATGTGAACACCCGGAGCTGTTCAGTGAGGTTGGCATTTTCTCCGGCTTTTTTAAGAGACAGGATAGTAGGAGATGAAGAACATGACGGAATTGTTCCAAAGTCAGGCGGGCAGTCTTATTTAAAGGCAATGGATGATGCGGCCTTCAACACCTATTTTCATACGTTTTTCCGCTGCATTGGAGATGAGGACTGGTTTCTTCCGAGATTTCTGGAGGAGGATGAAATTATCCAGACAAAAGGTGTTCGGGAAACCAGAAAAATTTATCACGGAGGACATGACTGGAATGTGTGGAGACCGTGCTTTGCAGACTTCGCACAGATGATTTTCCGGTAAATTTTATAGAAGGATATCAAAGGGATCCCGGCAGCGGTCAGACAGCAGTCCTGACGCTGCCGGGATTGTTTTGCCCAAAAGTAACTGCAGGGGGTGGATGATTGGGCATTTGATATGGTATGATAGAGACAGAGACATTGGAAACGATTTACAAAACGAATGGAGACTCTGGATCATGAATCTTGAATTCTGGATTCTGGATGGGATTCAAACCTCAGAACCCCGGCAGTGGATGTGCTCATGCCGTTTATAACCCGCTTTGGAAACGGAGGTGTGATATGGATTGTACTTACAGTTATTTTGCTTCTGATCCCGAAAACGCGAAAAACCGGTCTGATCCTGGGAACAGCGTTGATCTGGATGGAATACTTTGCAATCTGTTTCTGAAAATCTGGTGAGAAAGGATCCGCCCCTGCGATATCAATGATGCCGTCAGGCTTTTGATTCCGTATCCGTCAGATTATTCCTTTCCTTCGGGACATACTGCAGTGTCCTTTGCCGCTGTGTCGGCGCTCTATTTTGCGGGGAAAAGTACCTGTGGAAGGCTGCATTGGTTTTGGCAGCTTTCATTGCATTTTCCAGAATGTATTTGTATGTACATTATCCAACAGATATTCTGCCGGTGGAGCGCATCTGCGAATCCTGTGCGGATATCTCGGATGCCGGATCGTGCAGAAAACAGAACAATATAAAAAGGAAGATATAAGGCTATGAGCTATCAATTTTGGGGGTGGGAGCATGCAGATGCTCCGGCAATAACAGAAGAATATCCGGGGATCCATAACCTGCGACAGCTGTATGACGCACTGTCAAAGCTCTGGTGTGCAGATACCTGTGCACCGCGGATGCGGAAAAGACTGGACAAAGGGAAAACCCTACCCTGGGGCAATGTTCCATTACCGCTTTTCTTGTCCAGGATATTTTTGGAGGAAAGGTATACGAGAGTTTTGCGCCCGGGCGGGAATTATCATTGTTATAATGTAATCCGGGGACTGGCGGTTTGATCTGACCAGTGAGCAGTTTGAGAGGAAGCTTTGGATTATGAAAATAATCCGGAGCAGTTCCGCAAAGTACATTTGCAAAAAGAGGAAAAAAGGCAAAGATATGAAGCCTTAAAAGGCTGCCTTAAAAGCGTATTGCAGCGCTGGAAACTGATTCCGATTTTGGATAGAATTTTATACGGCTTACGATGCGGATGCATCAGAACGAGGAAAATGAAAAAGAAGGCTTATTTTCTGTATTTGTGCATTTCCTTATTTTTGCCGGAGGCTGTGGACAAAAAGACAGCAGAAAGAAACAGCCGGCGATACAGGAAACTGCAGAGCAGACAGAAAAGAGACACACAAGGCAGAGGCAGGAAAACAAGCAGGAAACCGTGCAGGAAAAAACGCCTGCAGACGAGCAGGAAGAAGCTGCCGTTGGAACTGGTGCAGCGACAGTTTTGCCAATGATTGTCGATTATGATTATGAGGCAGAATATGATCAGGACAGCTATGAAACCCTCATCAGTGTTGATATACCGGGATCCTGGTTATAGAGGAAGGGCATGATGCTCTTTGCATTTCCCTGGAGGAATGGAACCAGAAGACTTACAAAAAGTCAGATGGGGGCCTACAAAAGTGTAATTTTGGATAACAGGGAGCTTTGGGATGACGGATGGAATGACAGGGCTTTTCGATCGAAGGAAATATTGCCTTACCAGACCATTCCCTTTGTTTTGAGGTTATTATGGACACCAACGAATTATTGGAGGGCACATCCCTACAGCGAAAACCGGAGACCTGTAATTATGACGTAAAAACCGGCAAGATTTGAAGCTTTCCGATGTGGTGTCCGATTCCCTGCGATAAAGAAGGTATGCGTCAAAGCTGGAAGAAAGGAAAGACGAATACGGTTTCTATGGGGGATTATCCGGATGTCCTTTAAAAATGTATTCTATGGCGATAAAGAGGAAATTGGGAGCCTTGTGGACGCTGTCAGGTGATGGCATTACCGTTTATTTTAATACTTATGTGCTGGCACCCTATGCGTCAGGAGAGCAGGCCGTAAGCTTGTCCTTTACAGAATATCCGGGCTGATCCGGAAGCAATATAAAGGAAGAAAAATTTCGGATCAATGGGCGATTCCGATCGCAGAAGATGAAATCTGCAGAAGTGGATCTGGATGGAGACCGTGCAGAGGAGGAAATTTCCTATTCTGCAGACCGGGATGCGGTATGATTATGCGGACTCTATCGTGATTCACTGCGACGACAACAGCTATGATACGGAGATTTTTTGGACTCGTGATTATTATGGCGGATGTGGCTACAGCGCCTATGGATATCTGATCCGGACACAGAACAGGGAATTATCATTGTTGTATCTGTAAACAATGGGAGGCGGTGACGGTAAATATCTGCAGTTTTTTGAACTGATGAAAAATGATCTGAGATTTGTAACAGCAGATTATCTTGGAATTGATCAAAGATATCAGCCCTTTGACCCGGAAAGCTTTGTGCTGAGCAAACGCTTTGATATTCTTGGAACCTAAGGCTTACAAAAGAAATTCCATGTATGAGAAAGATGGAATTCGAAAACAGAGGATTTGCTGTGGACAATTGTTTCCACTTATACAGACTGGAAAGTGGAGCTGACCTCGTCCATTGATATGGAGCTGTCTGTGCGGGAGGCGAATACAAACGCGGCAGCAAACAGAAAGACGCTCCCTGCCGGAACGCATTTGTCCTTCTGAAAACAGATGGCAGACGCATATGCAGGAAGCAATGCTGGATGACGGACAGCCGAGTTTGAGCTGGAGCATCCTTCGAAGAGGGAGAATGGGAAGGAAGAATTAACGGTGTTTCCATCAGTGACTGCTTTGAGTATGAAGCCGTATGCGGATAAAAGGATCCGGCTCTGCATCAGGGAAATAAAATTTTACAAAGGAGACAAAACTCGGTAATTTTTCATGTTTACGAGACCGGACAATACCTATAATGATATCAGGGAAAAGTCGCTGATGCAGTGGCTGGATGAAATGGAGCAGCATTCTGATGTGGCGGTGCGCGGCTGGAGTGACTGACCGGGAATATGTGCAGCATCTGCAGGAGGAAATCAGACGACTCCTACGAAACCAGCTGAAGGCGCAGTATCTGAAAAATGAAAGAGAAAAAACTGCAAATAATCGTTGGTTTGTTACATCCTACAGTACCAAAGTAGGTATTCAATTACAACTTGAATGACAGAAAAAGAATCTCTTTTTAAAATATATTTATGCCAATATATTTGAAAGGAAGGAGATTCTGTATGGTGAACGAGTTATCGAAAGCGCTTTCGGTGGCAGAAATGAAGGTGCAGTATGATGTTCAGTGTCGAAAAGTGTTGGCACAGAAGGAATATTGGCGTGGATACTGAAAAATACTCAGAAGAATTTCAATGAGCTGTCGTTGGAAAAATTGAGGGATGTATTGAAGGAATGCCGGAGATTTGCAGCAGTTGGAGTAAATCTGGAGAAACTATTATTGGGATGGCAAATGAAGATGCAGTCAATGGAGGGGGACCTCGAATATTATGATATTCAGATTTTATGCAGTAGTATTGCGAAGCAGAGAAAAAATTCGTCTGATTATCAATGTTGAGGCACAGGCAGTATCCGGGTTAAAAATTCCTACGAGGGGATTTTTTACGGGGCAAGAATGATTTCGGCTCAGCGGCACTGAGTTTTGTGATAGTAACTACGACGATATCAAAAGGTCTATTCGATATGGTTGTGTTTTTGGGGTGCCGGATTATATCGGAAATGCGATTTCAGAATACCGGATGGAGAAACGGGATGTTGGGATTCCCGGATGACAGGGCTTCTTATGATAAACTTTCGGTAGTAGTGATTGGATTAAAAGAAAGTAAATCCTATCCGGAATGAATTTATCGGAATGTTAAATACACTTTTTGTCGCCAGCGAAATTCCAGTGACACAGAAAAATCATTGTTAAAAGAAAAATATTCCATGAAAATGGAAAGCGGATTATCAGGAGGTTGACGATTTAATGTGCAATTTATCTGGATATGGTAGAAGAAAAGGCATTGAAAAAGGCATTGAACGGGCATCCAAAAGGTCGTGAAGAAGGGATAAAAATGCCCTCGGCAATTGTGGTGGATGGATATTTTACTCAGAAGGGTGATGTCGCGAATGCAAAGCTTGCGGCGACAGATGAAAAGTGGCTGAAGAAAAGAGCTGTATCGCAAGTATGGGATTATCGAAAGCCCTAAACCGAGAAATTTAAGAACATAATAAAATTTCGGCAGGAAATTCGAAATAGAATTTTCTGCCGTTTTTTCTGAAAACGAATGTAAATATGAACTCATGAATAAAATAATAATAATTACTATTACTATATTGACGATGGAATAGGATTGGGATATAATACAAGTAAAGAAAAGATGGGAGGAATCAAAATGAATAGAAGCAATGTATAAATTAAGCTACGGATTATTTGTTTTAACTGCCAAAGAGGAAAAAAGGATAACGGCTGCATCATCAATACGGCAATTCAGGCAGCGTCTGGCCGAATCAGCTGAGTATCTGTATAAATAAGGCGAATGCGACTCATGATATGATTGTGAACACGGGAAATTCACGGTCTCAGTCCTCAGTCAGGCAGCAGATTTTGAGCTGTTTAAACGGTTCGGTTTTCAGTCCGGCAGGGATGTGGACAAGTTTGAAGGATACGAAGCCTGCAGACGCGGCGAAAATGGAATTTATTATGTGACAGAGGGCACAAATGCATATATTTCGGCAAAGGTAGATCATATGGTAGACCTCGGCTCCCATACGATGTTCATCAGGAGAGATCACGGATATGGATGTTTTGAGCAAGGATCCATCCGTAACCTATGAATATTATCTAAAGGAGATCAAGCCGAAGCCGGAAGCGATCGGAAAGACAGAGAATGGTCAGACCGTGGCGCTGCAAGATTTGCGGATATGAGTATGTCGGAGAAGTGCTGCCGGAGGATTATGTATGTCCGATCTGCAAACACCCGGCGTCAGACTTTGAAAAGATTGTCCGCTGAAAGATGGCAGGAAGGGCGGATAATTAGTTATGCAGCGCTGTTTTCTTTAAGCTTCGAAAAGCGAAGCCTATACAAAACGGCGTTGCGTGGAAAGAACAGAAAGATCAGGAGGAAATAGCAATGGCGTTAAATAGTAGAAAAGTAGCAATGGTAGGTTGCGGCTTCGTAGGTTCGGCTTCTGCGTTTGCACTGATGCAGAGTAAAGCTGTTTTCTGAGATGGTGCTGATCGATGCGGAGCAGAACCGGGCAGAGGGAGAGGCTCTGGATATCAGTCATGGGATGGCTTTCGCGAGTCCGATGAAAATATATGCAGGAACCTATGACGATGTTTCGGATGCAGCGATCATTGTGATTACAGCAGGAGCGAATCAGAAACCGGAGGAAACACGGCTGGATCTGATCCAGAAAAATGCAAAGATCATGCGGTCGATTGTCGGTGAGATCAAAAAGCGGGATTTTGAAGGTATTTTACTGATCGTTTCCAACCCGGTGGACATCCTGACCTATATTGCGCTGAAGGAATCGGGCTATCCCGCGAACCGAGTCATCGGCTCCGGAACCGTTCTGGATACCGGAAGATTTCGGTATGAGCTTGGCGAGCATCTGGGTGTAGACAGCAGAAGCGTGCATGCCTATATCATCGGCGAGCACGGGGACAGTGAACTGGCAGCATGGAGCGATGCCCGTGTCGGCGGACTGAAGATCAGTGATTTTTGCGAGCTGCGCGGACATTTTAACCACGAAGATTCGATGACGAGGATCTTCGATCATGTGAAAAACAGCGCATATGAAATCATTTCCAAAAAACATGCAACCTATTACGGCATTGCGATGGCGGTAGTCAGGATCTGCTCGGCGATCGTGCGGGATGAGAAGTCGATCATGCCGGTATCCAGCCTGATGACCGGAGAATACGGTCTCTACGACGTGGTACTCAGCATTCCGGCAGTGGTGGATGCAAACGGAATTGAGACAGTTGTGCCGATCGAAGGCTGAGCGAAAACCGAGCTGCTCGCGCTGAAAAATCCGCAGATATTTTAAAGGACATTCTCAAAGATAATGTATAACTGATCTGTATTTGTCATTTTTATGGCGGAATTTCTGTGGTATAATAAAGGAATATCCGGCTGATGTTCCGAAAAAGGGATATCGCCTGCCGGTTTTTTTGACAATAGAATCTTGCAGGCATGAATTGTTGCTAGAATGCAGAGCGTATATTCTATTGTTCATGACAATAGAATGCTCACTGGAAAACGTGCATTCTATTGTTTACGACAGCGGGATGGAATAGTTAAAAATACGAAAGAGGAGGGAACGCACATGAACCCATTTATTTATCAGGAAGCACTATCCGGTTGTGCAGACAAAAGAGGGGGCACAGCGGGGATATGAATGGAAGGGAACCTGCATTTTTAAAGCGAATTCCGTATGCATGCGCAGCGCCCGGAAACCGGAACGGGTAAAGCCCACTGGGACGGAGTCAAAGATGTACAGTCCTATGGCTGATGTGAGCCCGCTTTGCATCCGGAAACAGCCGGGCGGAAATGGAGAAATGATGGTTCCGCATATGTATTGGCCGGAAAAAGAGGATTGCCAGAACTTAAATATCTGGACGCCGTCCATTCGGGATGGCAGGAAACGTCCGGTTATGGCTGCACGGCGGCGGATTTTCAGCGGGTCTTCCATCGAAACAGCCTCGCCTATGACGGAGAAAATTTAAGCAGAGCCGGAGATGTTGTTGTCGTATCGGTGAATCATAGGCTGAATGTGCTGGGGATATCTGGATTTGTCTCCCTTTGGAGAAAAATCCCGGGATTCCGCGAATGCAGGAAATTTGGATCTGATTGCAGCTCTGGAATGGATCCGGGATAATATTGAGGGGTTTGGCGGAGATCCGGAAAATGTAACCTGTTTGGCCAGTCCGGCGGCGGGGTAAAGGTCTGGTCACTTTTACAAATGCCGGAAGCGGATGGTTTGTTTCATAGGGCATTATTGAAAGCGGCGTAGTAGATCCGGATCTTCTCGGCGATGCAGAGGACGGGAACGGAAGAGAGATTGTCAAAGCAATGCTTGCAGAGCTGGGTCTGGAAGAAAAAGATGTCGATCAATTGAAACCCTTCCTTACGATCAGCTTGCGCAGGCTTATGAAAATGCAGCACCGAAGGTTGCACAAAAAGGCGAATATGTCGGAAATCATCCTCACAAAAATCAAAGTTATTTCGGAGATGTGATCAAACATGGATTTCGGGAAGAAACGAAAAAAATTCCGCTGCTGATCGGCACTGTGCTTGGAGAATTTGATTTCGGACGGCGATTTCGGAAAATATGAACAGAGAAAAAGAAGTGGAAGAAAAAGTAAGCGATGCATTGGGAAAAGAAGGAATTGAGCTGATAGATGAATTCCTGAAAATCTACCGGATAAAGCGCCGATTGATCTTCTGTCAGTGGATACGATCTTTCGGGAACCGACAATCCGGTTTATCAAAGAGCGGGTAAAAGTGTCCGGACAGCAAGATTTATTCTTTTCAGTTTACCTATGAATTCCCGATGTTCGATGGAAAAATTGCATGGCACTGTTCGGAAATCCCCTTCGCTTTTCATAACATCGATAAGGTTCCGGTGTGCAATTCGGTGAGGAAACAAATCGGCTGCAGGAGCAGATTTGTCAGGCATGGGTAAGCTTTGCAAGGACTGGAAAACCGGAAATTTCCGGGATAGAATGGCCCGCATGTGCCGATGGCGATGAAGCGGTAATGATGCTCGATAAAGAATGCAGAATCAGGCATAATCCGGATCATGATTTGGTCAACCGTCTGAAAAACCAAACTGCGGAACACTCTGTGAAAACGTTCAGCACTGAATAACAGTCCTTATCGAAAAAAGGAACTTCATGAATCCTTTTTCTATCAGGGAAAATTTATGGAATCCGACATCATTTTTTCGGGAACTATTGTTTATGAAGTGCCAAATGTTAGATTCCTCAAAATACATTAGGTTTTTTGTTGAATTTTGAAACGTAGAATAGTATAATCAAAAAAACGAGTTGTCAAATTATAACAAGGAGAAACCTGAAAAATAAAATTGCATGAGGAGGAATCTGTTATGCTGAACTGGAACAATTTGGATACACTGGCTTCTTATCAGGAGCTGGAAAAAGCAGAGCGTATCAATCTGGCGGGAAGTGATGTCCGGAGAAAAATGGCGCGGAGCGTAAAACCACAGCACCCCGATCGTGGATGGTCTGACTTTTTAATTATGCGGCAAAAAAAGCGATTCTGATGACAAAGAGGCTCAGCTGGTAGAAAAATCAGTCAATTTCAATGCAGTCAATACAGGAGAGAAGCGTCTGGTTCTGCATCAGCTGACACGTGGACAGCTGGGCGGCAAGGTCGAGCAGACGGCGTAGATAAGCGCAATTTTATGTAACACAGCAGAAGCGGATCGCAGAGTTTGCCAATCAGGTACATGCCGGTGAAATCACCAACGCTGCAGGCGAGAAGTTTTACGACAGTGTACAGATCGGTATCGGCGGAAGTGACTTAGGCCCTCGTGCCATGTATCTTGCAATGGAGAACTGGCAAAAAGAAAAAAACGGTGCATTCAAGATGAAGCAAAATTCATCAGCAACGTTGACCCGGATGATGCGGCTGCAGTTTTAAAATTCCATCGATGTAGAACATTCCCTGTTCGTGCTGGTTTCCAAATCCGGTACGACACTGGAAACTCTGACCAACGAATCCTTTGTAGCGATGCGCTGGCAAAGGCAGGACTTGATGCGGCATCGAAGCATATGATCGCAGTTACCAGTGAGACATCTCCTCTGGCAAAAGAGCGACGATTATCTGGCAGCATTTTTCATGGATGATTTTATCGGCGGACGTATTCTTCCACCTCTGCAGTTGGCGGTGCAGTATTATCTCGGTATTCGGACCGGAAGTGTATTCTTTTGATTTCTGGAGGGGCGCGGCAGAGGTTGACCGCAGAGCGACCAACAAGAACCTGCTGGAACCCGGAAATGCTGGATGCACTGATCGGTGTATATGAGTGCAATGCTATCCTGCAACAGCTGTATTGCCCTATTCGCGGCACTGAGCCGTTTCCCTGCACATTGCAGATGGATATGGAATCAATAAATCCGTCAACCGATCACGAGCATAATACAGACCATTGCGGACGAATCCGGCGATCAGGTAGGTGACGAAGGAAACAGCTGCAACGGTGATGACGTGAAGGCGCTGCGTGGTGACATGGGTGACATGCTCACATACCCCGGCGGAAGCCATGATCGTCGTATCGGAGATATAGGGGAGCAGTGGTCGCCGCAGACAGCGCCGGCCATGCAGGCGGAGATGGAGATAATCATCAGCTGCGGGTCGGTGTTTCGGAACACTGCAGCAACAACGATCAGGATCAGGATACCAAAGGCTTCCCAGCTGGTTCCAGTGGCAAAGGCGAGAACGCACCGATCAGGAGATGATGGCGGCAGGAGCTGTCGGGACCAAGCTGCTGGCTGATGGTACCGGCAACAAAATCTGCAGCGCGCCGAGGCTGTCGGTCACGTGGCAGCACAAGGTCCAGGCAAAGGTCAGATCAGGATTGCAGGAACCATTGCCTTGAAACCATAAGCCAGACAGTGCAGCATTCAGAAGCTCAAAAATCCGGCGCGCAGTAGTAAAGAATCGTGAGCAGGAGGGCAAAAATAATACGCCGAGGGCAAGTCCAACGGAGCATCGCTGCCTGCGAATGCGGAAACGAAATCGACGCCGAGAAGAAGCCGCCGGAATGCCCGAGCATCACAGCAGACGATCAGCACGAGAACCGGTAAAATTGTGACAACAGGTTCTCAAAGGTCCGCTGGTTTTTTCCTTGCTGTCGGAGAACAAAGATCGCCCTTTAAAGCATTTGCCTCATATTTTGCCATCGGGCCGTAATCAAAGTTCCATACGGTAATCAGAATCATCATGGCGATGGTGAACAGTGCATTAATAGTTATAAAGAATTGCGCGGACAAAGATGGAGAAACCATTCGCCTATACAAAGCAGCTGATCAGAAAAATCGGCGATGAGAGATCACGGTGCCCGTCGATCAGGTAAGACAGCTTGAAAAGCATAACACCATGACGTTGGCATAACGCTGCCGACATCAGGCAGCTGAAATAAATCAATAAAATTAAAATGCCAAGGGCAATGGCAGAAAGCTGTGCACCACGAGCTGATTTTTTCGGGCCAACCGCAACGAACGCAGCCAGAGCCGCCGGCACGGTTCATCAGGCTGACCATTAAAACCCAGGATAAACCAAAAAGATGCCGACGTTATAGAAGCGTCGGACAGCACACCGATAAATCATTCTTCGAGAACATGCATGGTCGTTCAAAGGAAAACCGAGTATACCCCATTACACTCCAAAATAAGGAACTATAAACTTTTGTAATCAACGCAAGACCAATCGCGATGATGAGGCGCAGCGCCAGGCATAACGACGGAGGGTTCCTGCTTCGCTGCGAAAACAGACAGCAGGCTAGAACGCAGCTGCGGTCGAACAAGCAGAAGAGTTGCCAGAGCCGCAGGCGGCTTGAATGGTTTCATAATCTTTCTCCTTACAAAAAATTTAAAAAACGTAGATGCGGCGCCAATCTTGCCAATACCACGGTCTTTTCCTCTTTCACGCAATTGGCCAATGATAGCGCTCCACATAATTCGACAGCCTGCAGCATACCATAAATCAGTGCAAAGATCCGACGGATAAACCCCCGGTGAATTTCTTCATGCGGCAGCCGTCCCTGAGCTTCCCTCACAGCACCGATGAAGTCCGCCCCCATCGTTTTTTTACGGCAGATTGCGAATTTGTCGAAAAAAGCTACCAACCTGCTTATACGGTCATCCAACACCATACATTGAAAAATAGCAAGATCTTTCAGTAAAGATAAAGTTGACAAAATGTCCATTGATTTCCGGTCTGTCGGAAATATAATAAAAACAGAGCGCAAGCAAAAGGCATGAGACAGATCAGAAAACACAATAGTACGCATCCACTCATCAGGAACAACGAAGAAGCTGTTGACGCACCGCGGCGGCATATGAGGTGGATCTGACGACGCGGTAAAGACTCCGAAAGCGATTTGAACCATAGATCGATTGCATCCTTTCACTATTCATCCATCAGGCCGTATTGAATTTTGCAGCAATCAATATGCCCCAGAATAAACGCAGACCTTTTATCAGCACTACGAGGCAAAGCGGATTATACTTCGATCGAAAAAGCGCTGACAGCAAAAACAGCGTCCTTCCAGAAAAATATACTGCAAGCGGCCATAGATACGTTCAGACTCTTAAACTGATGGATTGCAGCGACACCCGATGAGGCGGATTGCCGGTGCAGTGGCATTTTATAAAGAAGATTACAGAAGAAAAATAACAACCGCATGACAGGACACAGGTGACATAAAAACAGGCAGTGCTGTCAGATGACAAATGCGCAGCCAGACACGCGGCAGAAATGGAACAGATATGAATATTGCAGCATATTGCGGCTCAGCGTCAGGCAACCGCCCTTCCTTACGGAAGGCGCAGCTGATCGCCCAAAACGGGCATACCCTGTTACGGCGCGACGGCGACGTGGTTTTGCAGGCAGGGTAAGGTCATCGGCGTGACCTCCCCATGTGAAGCTGATTCAGAAAACGACGTCATCCGCCGACAGAGTGCATCGAGACAAAGCGATATGGCGGAGCAAGAAAAATGACGAGCTTGCGGACGCTTGCGTGGCGTTGCCGGGAGAGATCGGGAACGCTGATGAGATCTCAGAGGTCATCTGCCTGGCGCGGCTTGAATCGAAAACAAGGCGCGCGTTGCTTGATACCGACGGCTATTATCGGCACTGAATAACATTTTGAGGAGAAGTCGGATTTTGAAAAAGAAGATTGTTGTTCTTATATCTGCAGATCTGACGAATGAACGCTTTATCATCGAACAGAACAACGTGCCAAAGATACTGCAGCGACGGAGACGGGCGGAGTTCCACCACGCTGCAGAAGCTTCTCAGAAAACAGATCGGGTTATCATTATCACGTGCTGAGACGCAATATCGTAATAGCGATCGCAAGAACGGAGTGACGTTATGTGTGGTAAAGTATGTAAGATAGAATGGTCAGATGGAGCCAGATGCAGCACAGAGATTGCGATCTCCGTGTTCTTTCGGAATTTATCGGAGTCATTGTCAGCAGCGGTTCTGGACATGCGCGGCAGAGCCGAAATGAAAAAATTACGTCATTGCCGGGCGGTCGGCTGAATTTAAGCCCAGGTGAATTTTTAAAGACGCGGTTATTGTTCGGGAATGAAAGAAAATCCTGACAGTTGCCGGTATCGGTCTGGCGTTAATGGACCTTCCTGATCACCGGGAGATTGGCGAAGCGAGTCAGGAAGATACGGCGTTAGAAGAAAACGTTTCAGTTGAAATGGTGGATGATCACTGCCAGTTCAATAATGCAGAATTTTTGAACTGGCCTCGCGTCTGCTTCGGAACAGGTAGAGAGCAGGCGACAAAGGAACTGGCGGCGATGAGGCGATTGTGGTGTATGACGATCTCAAGTCAGGCGCAGTGACGGCTACGAGGCCGGACGGCAGATTCGTCAATGCGATTTCCGAAACGAAAGCGGTCTGCCGATCGCGCTGACGTGTTTTAAACGTGCAGCCAGGACAGCGAACGGGCGCCTGCGGCGCCGAACGGACGCCCGGCCAGAAAGCCTCGTGGAGGTGCCGCAGCTCGGCGACGATGATGCACTGATCGGATAACGTAGTAGAAGACCGATCGATGTTCGGAATAAAGATTGGAATCGATGATCCATCACCGAGTACTCGACGAGGGCGATGCTCAGCAAATGTTAACGATGAGATAGTTATTCATCGAACATTGTTCGAGCACGAACCATATCTCATTATCGAAACATCACGGTTCGGGATCTTTTTACTGGAGCATCCGTTTTTTGCCCAGATCGCGGGCGTTTGCCGTAACGGAAGCCCGCGAGAGCGAAAGCTGCGCGGTTGGTTTCTTTATTTTGTGCTGCTTAATCAGCAGCGTGTTATTTTCTTCCGATTGACGTTGAGCATGTGATCTATGCGATTTTGTTGTTTGCAATGATGATCGTGAATGGATGACGCTTCGAAGACCCCTGAAATTTGAATACAAAGAAAGTATTGATTCAGTCATTTCTGTCGGCGCGGGTTTAATCCATATGAATTTTAACCCACGACGACTCCAGCCGCGCGGATGAAATCGATTCCGAAAGCGCTGTTTTGACTTCGTATTCTGGATCTGGCAGGTTTCGGTCATCGACGAACTGTACGGACGGTTCGTGCGCGAGTTCTTTTGCAGCAGGTGACATTCTCTGGCGTTTGGCGTTGTTTTGTGCCCATTCCGCAGAAATACGCCATGGCGAACTTTGTTCTCGGTTTTGTTTGGTCTGTATTTTTACCAGTCACCCAGCACAGCATGCCGATGGTGATGGCGTTCCAGGTCTGGGATTTATATCGCAGCGCTATCGCGCTGAAATCACGCAACTGGTTTATCCACATCTCATCGGCCGCGCAGTAATGATCGTGGACGAGCGAACGGGCTTGTGAAGATAGCGCTTGCCGCTTTTGAAGATCATTCCTGAAAAGACGAGAACACCGCCGCATGATCATGTGCGTAAGAATCTGGTTTGGTCGTGATACGCAGGTTGTTGTGCGCGCCTCGATTCTGCAGACAAGTGCTGGCGGCAGTTGCGTACTGCTCACCCGATTTCCTGACAGGCAATGCTCGTTCCTTTGGCAGTGAGTAAAACTCAGCTGAATAAAAAGACAGGCAGATCAGATTCGACGAATAAAACGTCACGAGGTTCGGGACCGCAGTGGCTGGAACACATGCCGCCGGCCCGGTTTCGAGGATTTCACGGAAGACCCCGAGACCGGAGACAGGAGAGAGCCGAACCGCATTCAATGAGCACCACAGTCGAATGTGTGCGGAACTGATCCTATTTTTAAAGCAGGCTCCGTCTTCACATAGAGCGATAACGAACCATTGCCTTTCGCAGTATTTTTATGGCACTGTGCTCTCACGATAACACGCAATCTTCGAACCAGCACCGAG